>VSSL01000037.1_pt1 | contig 25957 bp, 16 predicted proteins | sample 4557531 | NCBI WGS metagenome assembly VSSL01 (sample SAMN10986726, study PRJNA523729) | hot springs metagenome | isolation source: hot springs | place: India:Timba, Gujarat | collected 2018-05-31 | reverse complement strand
TTTCATGCCTCAACCTGCAAGGGCGCAGGTTGAGGTCTGGACCGCCCGCTATGATGGCGGGGCTGATGACTGGGATGAGGCGACTTCAATGGTGCTGACTCCGGACGGGAATATTGTTGTTACCGGCTTCAGTGTCGGCAGTGACAACAGCCGGGACATCGCTACCGTCAAGTTTTCCGGAACGGATGGGGAGATTATCTGGAGCCAGCGCTGGGCAAGGAGCACCGGATCAAGGGATGAAGGCTGGAAGGTGTGCAGTGATACCGCGGGCAACATTTTTGTTGCCGGCTGGACAAGAATGACCGGTGCCGACACCGATTTTGTCGTGATCAAGTATTCGGCTGATGGTGAGGAGCAGTGGGTCTATGTCTATGATTCTGCCGGCGGTCCGGACCGGGCAACCGGCGTGGTGGCGGATGAGGCGGGCGGATGTTATGCTGCCGGTTATTCCTCCAATGGCACCAACCGCGATTATGTGATTTTTCATTTCCGGCCGGATGGCAGCCGGGACTGGCTCGTGCGGTATAACGGACCGGCGAATGGTAATGATCTGGCAAATGCACTTGCCCGGGATAAAGCGGGGAATATCTATGTCACCGGTTTCTCCTGGGGTAGTTCTGCTGCCCGGATGGACTATCTGACGATGAAGATCAGTCCGGCAGGCGAAACACTCTGGACCCGGCGTTATGATGGCACCGCAGTTGACAGTATGATCAAGAATGATTTCGGATTTGCCCTTGCGGTTGATGATTCAGACTATGTGTATGTTACCGGCAGAGCAGGGGAAAGCGGAAGCTGGTATGATGGCACGACAATCAAGTACACTCCATCAGGCCAGGTGGTCTGGATTAACCGGTTTGACTGGGGTGAAAATGCGCTTGACGGCACGGGTGAGATCAGAATCGGACCAGACCGGAGTGTCTACTGTGCGGGTTATACCGAGACCAATATCGGCTGGTTTGACATGGTAATTTACAAACTGGCGCCGGACGGGCAGCTGGAATGGCAGCGCAGTTATGATTATGTTGCCGACGATGACAGTGTGACCGGGTTGGGGGTAGACCGTTTTGGTAACGCCTATCTTACCGGTTATTCCTATGGCGGGGACGGCTGTATGGACTGGGTGACAATGAAATACAATCCGAACGGTGCCCTGATCTGGATGGCACGGCACAGCACCTTTGATGAGGATGATCAAAGTTATGATATTGCGGTGAATGGACTGGGTGATGTGCTGGTCGCCGGGTATGACTATCTGGAGGGGAGCGAGGATTATGCGGTGGTCAAGTATTCCGCACCGGATGTCGGTGCTGCGCTGATCATTCAGCCGGTTGATACCTTCCGGCTGGATGCAATTGTCACTCCCAAGGTGCGGGTCCGGAATTACAGTGCGCTCAGCTTCACATTTCCGGTGCGGATTGAGATCGGCAATTTCTATTTTGACATCCAGCAGGTGCCGGCACTGGCACCATATGATTCCGCGGATGTGACTTTTGCTCCCTGGTTAGTACGTGATCTCGGAGAGCATGCGGTGGTGTGCTATTCAATGCTTAACGGCGACAAGGAACCCGGGAATGATACGGTCTTTGGTAGGGTGATTACCGTTTCCGCATGGGAGCGGCTTGAGGACATGCCGGCCGGTGCTCGCGGGAAGGGGGTAAAGGATGGTGGTGCGCTGTCATTTGCCCAGGAAAGTCTGGTTTTCGGATTCAAGGGCAATAATACCACCGAATTTTATGCTTATAATACCCGATCCGGACGCTGGGTGATCAAGGAGAGTATTCCCGCGGTCGGCAGGAGCGGAAGCCGGAAACGGGTCAAGGGTGGTGCTTGTCTTGCGGCTGATACCGCAGGAAGTCTGTTTGCTCTCAAAGGCAGTAATACTTTGGAGTTCTGGCGGTATTCAATTGCTGATAACCGCTGGACCCAGCTGCCCGATTTTCCGACCGGTGGCACGACCAAGCGGGTGAAGAATGGTGCCGGGATGGTTTATGTGCCACAGCTGCACCGGATTTATGCCCTGCGTGGCGCCAATACGAACGATTTCTACTGTTATGTAATTGCCCAGGACTCCTGGATGGTGAGAAGGAGCGTTCCTCCTGGAGAGCGCAACCGGCGGATGAAGGATGGAAGTGCGATTGCCTTTGACGGCGATTCACTGATCTATGCGCTTAAGGGTGGTACCTATGAGTTCTATGCCTACAACATCAGCCGGGATACCTGGATTCAGCTGCCCTATATTCCGGACAGCAGAATTCATACCAAGCGCACCAAGATGAAGAAAGGGGCAGCGATGGCTTATGATTACCAGTTCCAGCGGGTATATGCAACCAAGGGGGGCAAGTCAACCGAGTTCTGGTTCTTTGATGCAATCGGGGACAGCTGGAGTGAGACCCGGGATACCTTTCCCAGGGGCCCGGACAACAAGGCACCCTCCAATGGCGGTGCGCTGACCTATGGTGCCGGCAAGGTTTACGCCCTGAAGGGTAACAAAACCCGGGAGTTCTGGCGGTATAATGCCAATTTTCCGCTCAATCCGCCCCTGCCGGGTGTGCAGGCAGAGGTATCAAGCCTGTTACCGCGACTGCGGATGACAGTTATGCCCAATCCGGTCAGGAGTCACGGTCTGATCCGTTACACTCTTTCCCAGCCGGGCGCAGTGCGGCTGACAGTCTATGACATCGCCGGCAGGGCGGTCCGGATGGTGAAACATGAGTATCTGCGGGCTGGTGAGCAGACGGAGCGGTTGGAAACTGCCGGGCTGAGTGCCGGAGTGTATCTGGTCCGGATTGAGGTCTTGGATGGTTCGGGCAGATACGGCGCAACGCAGAAGGTTCTTATTACCCGCTAATGGCAGAGAAAGTTGAGGGAGGTTCAAGATGAAGTTTGCTGTAAAACTGGTCATTCTCAGCCTGATTCCGGTGTTTTTGACCGCCGGCGCGGTGGATACGATGTGGTTGCGGATTTATCCGGGTTCAGATTCGGTAAGCGGTAACTTCAATCAGGCGGGTGATATCGGGTTTGACCCGCAGGGCAATATCATTGTCTGCGGTGCCGGAGAAAAGGGAACTGCGGGAAGTACCGATATGCTGGTTGCCAAGTTCAATCCCTGGGGTGAGACGCTCTGGGTGCGCTCCTACGGCGGGATTGCAGGCAGTGAGGAGGATATGGCGCATGCGCTGGCGGTGGATTCGCTCGGAAATATCTATGTGGTCGGGGTCACCGGTCAGTCAGGTCCTTATGATCTTGACATCACCTGGCTGAAATTTTCACCAGAAGGCAATCTCCTCTGGGCGAGAAGGACGATGCTGCCTGATGATGATATCGGTTATGATATTGAGATCGGCCTGCAGGGCGATATCTATATCTGCGGTGCGGTTACCGATACCCATTTTGTTCTCTCCCGCTACTGGCTTGCCCGGATCAACCCGGCAAATGGCGACACGGTCTGGACCAGAAGTTATATTTTGGATACGCTGGCGTTTAATGCCAGAAAGGACCGGCACCCAGATTTTGTAATGAGTGACTGGGACCGGTGGGACAACTGCGCAGCCGCGCTGGCAATTTCTCCAGACTCCGGGCATATCGTTACCACCGGATTCGGCTACAGTGATAGCCGGAGCTATCAGGTGTGGACGATGAAGTTTCTTCCTGACGGCACCCGGCGCTGGCAGCATGAGCATTACTGGTCACTGGATTACGATGACGCCGGATTTGATGTCGCAGTGGCAAACAATGGCTACATCTTTGTTGCCGGATTTGAGGAGAATGATTACAACTGGTATGATGCCACTCTTTTGCGCTATGCTCCAACCGGCGGTACGCCTTCAGTGCGCAGGGTTAATGACCCGATGGATGATGAGGATTACTTCTTTGCAGTGACACTTGATGATTCCAATCCTCAGAATGTGTATGCCACCGGTGCCTATTATCAGAGCACGACGACCGGATTTGATATCATCACTTACAAGGCGAATGTGGCACTTACCGCCCGCTGGGGAACTGCCGGTGCGATTTTCTCCAGCAATCTTGATGATTACGGCTTTGCCATTACCTACAATCAGGGCAAGGTTTATGTTGCGGGCAGAAAGGGCAATGATCTGGTGGTATTGTGTTACCGGGCGGACAATGCGATTCCGCACGATACCCTCTGGACATTTACCTATAACTCTCCCTATAATCAGGAGGATTTTGCCGCCGCAGTTGCAGTCCGGGATTCAAACAGTGTATACTTCGTCGGTCAGGCGGCGCGCAGTGGGCTTGCGAACAGTTACACCGATCTTATTGCCGGGAGGCTGTTTTACCCTTATCCTGATGTCGGGGTGGATGCCATTCTTGCGCCGGCGGGTATGGTGGGATATCAGGAAACGATCACGCCACAGGTCCGGTTTGTCAACAGCGGTAATTCGCTTGCCCGGTTCAATGCCACTCTGCGTATCGGCAGTGATTACAGTCAGACCGTAAGCCGGACCACACCGCTCTATCCGGGTGATTCCTGTGTTTTAACCTTCCCGGACTGGGGGGCGCATCCGCTCGGGCAGGTGACGGTTGCCTGCACAGTGGCGATGAGCGGTGATCGTGAACCGCTGAACAATCTGCTGACAGAAGAGGTTCAGGTGGTGCTGCGCGATGCCGGCTGTCTGCGGATCGTGGCACCGGCGGATACGGTGGATTCGGGGGTGGCGGTTACACCGCAGGCATGGGTCCGCAATTACGGCACGGTTCAGGAGAATATCGGCGTCCGGTTCAGAATCGGCGACGGCTATGTAAATCAGCAGACGGTTCTGGTTGCTCCCGGGGAGAGCGCGCTGGTCCAGTTTGCCCTGTGGCGGCCGGCTGTGCCAGGCACCTGGGCGCTCCGCTGTTCCACCCTGCTGGCAGGTGATGCCAATCACAGCAATGATTTTGCTGATGGTCTGGTAGTTGTCCGTTCCGGTGGCGGTGTCTGGCCCGCAGGCTGGCAGGAGGTGGCATCGGTGCTCTCGCCACCTTCCGGCAGAGCGGTCAAGGATGGCGGCTGGCTCGCATTTGACCCGGAGCAGGGCAGGATTTATGCGGTCAAGGGGTACAAGACTGGAGATTTCTATGTCTACGATATTTATACCAACCGCTGGACTCCCCTCACTCCCTGGCCTGCCGGCACCGAGGGCAAGCTGCCTTATAAGGGTTCTGCGGGCTGTTATGGTGATGGCAGGATATGGGCGGTCAAGGGGTATAATACGCCGGGGTTCTGGTGTTATGATATCAGCACCGGTGAGTGGCGCCAGCTGCAGAATATCCTGCCGGGAAACTCGGGCAAGTATCCGAAGGGCGGGACCGATGTCGTCTATGCCGAGGTGGATGGTGTCGGTTATGTGTATCTGCTCAAGGGTTACAAGTGCGATTTCCTGCGTTATAATACCGTGACTGGAGTCTGGGAACCGCTGCCGGATGCACCGGGAGGAATCAAACCCAAGTGGGATAAAGGTTCATGGCTTGCCTTTGACGGTGAGAATACGCTTTATGCGCACAAGGCAAAGTATCATGAATTCTGGACCTTTGATGTCCGGGCAGGACAGTGGAGTCTGACTCAGCTGCCGAATCTGCCGTTTGCCAGTCAGCGCACCGGCAAAAGCAAGAAGTCCAAGGATGGTGGTGCCGGTTTTTATTACAACGGTTTCATCTATGCGCTCAAGGGTGGCAATACCTGTGAGTTCTACCGGTTTGACTGCACCGGTCAGACCTGGGCCGAGCTTGATCCGATGCCGGAGATCGGTTCCACCGGCAGGAAGAAGCGGGTTAAAGCGGGAGGTGATATCGTTGCCGGTGTTAACGCCTGCTGGGCGCTGAAGGGAAATAAAACGCTTGAGTTCTGGCGCTACGGACTGCTCCTGCCGGCAGAACCGGACCGCGGCGCGCACGCTGTTCAGACCGGTGAGGTGACTGGTGCCGGACGTTGGCAGTTGACGCCGGTTTACACCCGGGCAGGGATCATTTTCCGGTATTCTGCTCCGGAGCCGGTGCGGATTCAGGGACAGCTTTATGACCGGTCGGGCAGGCGGGTGCTGGTCCTGCCAGCAATGCAGATCACCGGCACTGGAACCGTCAAGCCCGATCTCTCCGGCCTCAGTGCCGGGGTTTATCTTCTGAAACTGGAGGCGGATGACGGCACAGTTCAGCAGAAGAAGCTGATCCTGCAACCGTCAGTGGAGCAGTAGTACCCGGCGCAGGGGCTGGTCTGCAGTTTTAAGGAAGTAGATCCCGGAGGAAATATGAACCAGCCGGTTCGGACCGGGGGCGAGCTCCGCCACTTTTCTCCCACTCCGGTCCAGAAGCAGACTGTAATCAGGGGCAGTAATCACCGGCAAACGATAGACTGAGGGCTGGAGTCTGGTGCCCGGGTTGCGGTCCGGATGGTCCGCCACCGCGGTAAGAAACCGGGGCTTAAGCATGCCATCGCCTACAAGGCACATACCGTAAAACCAGGAGCGTTCCCAGGGTTCAAAACCGCCCTGTGCCTGAGAAGTAAACCAGTCCCGGAATGCGAGCGCCAGCGGTTCACCACTGGCAAGGGGCAGATAGAAGTCCTGAAACTCAAGCATGGAGCCGGTCTTGGTGGAGCCGATTGCCGCCAGCCCGGACGATGACTGAAACGCATACCTGCCCCCGCAATATCCGGGTTCAACGAACCGGACATTGGAGCAGGCAAACAGATTGTAAAAGCATGCTTCCGGATTAATGCGCGGGATGGATTCGCCGTAGAACCAGTCCCAGCTCTGGCTGTGGTTGTATTTCATCGCATGGCCTCCTGGCCAGGAATGGGCACAGAGCTGAATCCACTGATAGGCGGCGGTGTCAATCCGGGGTTTGTAGTCCCGGACCCGGGTCTGCTCCGAATCGGCGACAAACACCCGCTCCGGATACAGCAGGCCGACATGTGAGTTCCATTCACCTGCCCAGGGTGTCCAGTCGTCATCAATATAGGTGAGCGCCCGGTCCCGGACCTGGAGTCTGCCGGTGCGGTAGGCGTGGAGACGGACAAGATACTGCTGAATCAGACTGATATTCGGGCTGATGGTTGAGGTGTAAATCCGGGAAATCCCGATCTCCGGCTCAACTGTGCCGTAATGGGTGTCATAGATGCGATCCGAACCGGGGACAAGCGAGTCCAGGGTGTCCAGCCGGACAAGCGTATCCAGCCAGGTTCCATCCAGATCCATCAGAAAGAGATCACAGGGAAACTCCTCATAATGCTCATCCGGGTCCCTTCTGCCGTTGCTGTTCCAGTCGTCAATGAGTTGAAACCAGGGCACCGGCAGGTTGCCGATCAGAACGGCGGCGCTCAGGCTGGAGTCCCGGTATTCCCGTCCGAGAAAGGCACGCAGTGATTCCGGGCTGGTGCCGGTGATGGCGAAGGCGGCAACCGCGTAGCCTTCACCGGTCAGGTCCGCATAGAGGGTGTCAAGCCACGGGTTCAGGGCACTGACGAGCGAGTCCTGAATCAGGATGTCAACTCGGGGATCAAACCGACTGCCGGCACCATAAAGCGGTGCGACCTGCCACCTGCCGGTCAGGGGCTGGCGGGCAACGAACTCCTGATAGCTCAGCGGTCTTGATGAGTCCGGGCTCAGCCAGCGCAGGACCGTAACCTCAGGGGGAGCCATCAGGATGAGCAGGGTGGATAGCAGAATTTGCATAACTGATTATAATCATCAGCTTAGCGCAGTCAAAGCGGGTTGTGTGATTGCTTAACCCATGGCTGAATAAGAGATTTCTCCACTCCGCCCTTCGGGCTCCGGTCGAAATGACGGGGGAGGGTCATCCCGGGTGAAAGTGTTGTCGCTTTAATTGGTCTTGCCGCTGTGCTTTGTCAGTGGTGCAAAAGTCGGTCGTTCTTTGCCCTGCCTTCGTGCTTCAGCTGTTCCCTGCACCCGGACAGAAATTCATTATCCAGCATTCTGCCTATCAGTGTGCCGGTCTTTTGCTGTTCCACCGGCATCAGTTGGCGAATCAGCTCAGCGGAGCTATCCTGACGCTCACCGGTTACCAGCCAGTAAACTTTGGTTCCGGGTCTGCCGGCAATGACAAACCGGTTGTCGGTGATGTCCTCAATGATATACACTTCATAGGTGCCGACGCCAGTGAGCTGGATGTGCGGGTTGCGGTTGAGGGCGGAAAAATAATCCGGGAGTCGGACTTCGGCTCTGCCGGAGGAGTCAAGAATCACGCTACCTTCATACACAGTTCTCATTTCCGGACACTCAATCAAATAGTGATTGAGAATTTTGCCATACGGGTCAAGCGGATGGTCAATCGTGAACGCACCGCCCGCCTGAGACAGTATACCGCATCTCAATTGACCGGAGGCAGTTGCAGTTTGACCGTTGAAGGCGGCGGAGTTGGAAAATCCGGAGGGAACGACCGAGTGATAGCCGGCAGCAAAGCTGTGATCACCGGCAGCGGTGTCATTTTCTCCACCGGCAACCGCTGCCCCCAGACCGCTGGCGAGGTTAAGTCCGCCACCGGCGATCGTGGCGACTGGGGCGCTGGCGGTATTACCGCGTCCCCCGGCAACTGTGGCGCCGCTGGCAACTGCCAGATTTCCTGAGCCGCCTCCTACCGCAGTACAGTTATTACTGGCAATGTTGTCAATGCCCCCAGCTACTACGGCACAGTAACCACTGGCGGTATTGTATTTGCCCCCGGCGACGGTTGCATTAGTGCCGGAGGCGGTGTTGGCTCTGCCTCCCCCGACAGTGGCACGACTGGAGCTGGCGGTGTTTCCTGAACCGCCTCCGACTGCGGCATAAGTGCCGCTTGCGGTATTGGTGTCCCCGCCAGCAATAGTAGCATAGTCAGCAATGGCGTCATTACTGTAACCGCCGCCGACAAAAGCTCCATTCCCGACTGCCCGGTTGCCGAAGCCGGCAGCAACTCCGCAATAGGCGTAATCCCGGTTCGGGGCACCGGTGGTGCAGGCAACCCCGAAATTGATATGAGTGCAGCGCTCGTTCCCATGAAGCATATTATCCGCCCTGCCTCGTGTCAGCCCCAGAAGATCAACTGTGGATAATATTGAATCCGGGTTTCCCCGTTCCCATGTCTTCGGAATCTCCAAGCTGGTTGTCAGGGCATAATTTGCGGTGTCCGCCCGGCAGGCGCTAAAGGCATAGGCAACTGAAACGATCCTTAATCTGGGTGTCAACTCTGCACCCGTGTCAGCCTGCAGACTGAGGTACAGATTTCCGTTGTCAGGAATCTGATTGAGCGGGGTCACAGTGCCTAACAGAATGGAAAAAATCCCTCCCTGGACCTGCACATTCCTGGTCTCGGTCCAGAAAGGGTTTCCTCCGCTCTCCTGCGTATAGAGTCTAAAAGTCAACTGGTAGTTACCATCCGGCACCGGATTGCCGAGTGAATCGGTTAATCTGCCTTGATAGGACAAGAGCTTCGGAATGGCGATTGGCTCGGGGGCGGCGGTTATCAGGCACGCGTTTGGCGACCGGGAGTTGTGAAAAGCAGACAGACTCACCGCATTCTGATCCGGCAGGGCAACATTGCTTAAAAGAATAACTGCCAACAGGACGGTTCTGAGATTCACTTATGCCTCCATTTTTAAATATGATCAAATTTTTCCCGGCTCAATGAATTTTACTCCGGACATCTTATAAAAAAATGATACTGGCAGGTGATTTGACTGTCAAAGCATTTCAGTCTCCCATATTTATTTAGAGTCATAAATCGGGGAGAATTTCACATCGAAAAACGGCTGGCATATGGCATTTTCTCCTAAATTCCGAAATGGCAATGGGTTGCCAATCGGTTTCTGCCAAAGCCGGATTTGGGGGGCAGACCCCGGGGCGATCCCCTTTCGGTCAGGGGTTGGAATTTTCCGTCAGTTCCGGTTTTCAATGAGGGCACACATCAGGGAATTAGTGGATTTACTCCGGTCCCGGATTATAATTGGGTATGCGCCGGATTGCATTGGTGGTTTTATTAGCCGGCTGGGTGCTGGCTGAGCCGGTGCGTATCGGTCTGGCGCTTTCCGGTGGCGCTGCCCTGGGTCTTGCCCATATCGGTGTCCTGAAGGTGCTGGAGCGGGAGGGGCTGGATTTTGTCGGAATCTCGGGAAACAGCATGGGATCGCTCGTGGGCGGGGTTTATGCTGCCGGCTACAGCGCGGCTCAGATTGAGAGCATTGCCCTGAGTGTTGACTGGAACCGGCTTTTCTCCTCTCAGCCTGCGTATGGTGCTCAGTATCTGCAGGAGAAGCAGCAGGCGGAAAGGTATGTCCTGCGCCTGCGGCATAACCGGTTTCTGCCCTATCTGCCGGGCGGGCTGATTCCACTGCAGAATGTTGAGCTTCTGCTTAACCGGCTGCTGGCTGAGGTTGAATTTAATACCGGATACGATTTTGACCGGCTGCCGGTGCCCTACCGGGCGGTGGCGGTGGATATCAGGGCGGGCAGGAAGGTGGTCCTGAGGTCGGGCCGGCTGGAGCAGGCGATTAGGGCAAGCATCGCTATTCCCGGGGTCTTCTCACCTGAAGTGATCCAGGGCCGGGAGCTGGTGGATGGCGGGGTGCTCGATTATCTGCCGGTGACCGCACTGGAAGATTTTCAGCCCGATTTTGTGATTGCGGTTCTGACGATGCGGCGCCAGGAGTCTCCGGACCAGAGTCTGCTTGATATCGCCTCCCGCAGTATTGATCTTATGAGTATTGCCAATGTGGAACAGGCACGGGAAAGGGCGGATGTGGTCATTGAGCCGGATGTGTCAAGGTTTCTTCATTCCGATTTTGCCCGCGCCCGGGAGCTGATCGCTGCCGGTGAGTCGGCGGCGATGCGGGCACTGCCGGTGATTCGGGAAAAACTCAGGGGCAGGGTGCCGGTGCGGAGCAGAAACCGGATTGAATCCCGACCCCTGCCGGTGGTGCGGCGGGTGGTCTTTGAGGGTCTGAAGCGGACCCGGCGCTCGCTGCTTCTGCCCTATCTGCGGACCAGGGAGGGTTCAAGGCTGAATTTCGGTCTGCTCCTCGGGGATGTGGAGCGGCTTTTCAATACCGGGCTGTTTGAGGATGTGAATTTCCGGCTGGCGGTCACCGCGGAGAGTGCGGATGTGATCTTTGAGGTTAATGAGCGGCCGTTCGGGTTCTATGCGTTCGGGGTGCGTTATGATAATTATGACAATGTGGTGGTCGGAGCTGAGGTCGGGGAGGAAAATATTCTGGGCTTCGGGGCAACCGTTCGCGCCGGCGGGGTGGTCGGCAACCCGAATGAGTTTCGGCTGGGTGTTACCGGCACACGGATTTTTCAGCTGCCGTTCGGCTACCGGATTGACGGTTACATCAGCTCGCTGAGCCGGAGTCTGTGGGAGCAGGGGAGGTTCGGTTCCAGTTACTTTGTCCGGGTGCGGGGTTTGGTGGCGGAGGCGGGTTACAGCACGGGCAGAAACGGGTTTTTCAATTTTGGCGCCAGGATGGAGCGGATTGGCTATGAGGGCATGGCGGTGGAGACACTGGCAGGTGGCTGGCTTGCCGGGGTGCGGGCAAATCTGGAGTTTAATACCTTTGACCGGCTGGAGCTGCCCGGCAGAGGGCTGGGATACCGGTTAAATGCGTTTTACTCCAGTCCGAAGGTGCTGAGCCGGTTTGAGTTTCTGAGGGTGGAGTTTTCCGGCGAGCAGGTGGTGCCACTTCTGAACCGCTGGGCGCTGCGCTGGTGGACCGATATCGGGCTGGTGCTGGGCAGGCTGCCGTTCAGTGAGCAGTTTCTTTCCGGTGGTGAACGGTTTGCCGGTTTTGCGCCCGAGGAGTTTGTGAGTGAACAGCGGTTGATCGCCGGTTCGGCACTGCGCTGGCGGGTGCTGAACCTGCTGAGCCGGGATGATTATCCGGTATATCTTGAGGCCGGGGTTAATGTGGGAACCTTTACCCGGCCGGATTCACTCGTGCTGAGCGACAACATTGTTGAGCAGCTGCACTGGGGCGCTGGTTTCGGGGTGATGACAAATACACCGGCAGGACCGCTGAAACTGATTATCGGACTGGGCAATTTTTTCAAGCGGACGCCCCACCCGGGTGGGGTGCGGATTTACCTTTCTCTGGGCAGAGAGTTCCGATACCGGCGTTGAGCCGGGGTTTCAGTCGCTGCTGCCCGGACAGGCACGGACACATAGCCCGCAGATGAACTGATGGACAAGGTGCTGGCGCTGAAACTCCTTGAGTTTTTCAAAGCATGCCTGATGATCAAACTCCTCCGGCTTTTCCCGGATCGCACCCGCAGGGCAGACCGAGATGCAGTTGCGGCATTCACCGCAGTCCCGGTTGAGTGGTGTGCCCGGCTCCAGTTCCAGATCGGTGAGGATAGTGACGAGCCGGACCTGAGCGCCGTATTCCGGGGTGATGAGCAGGTTGTTTCTGCCCAGCCAGCCGAGCCCGGCCTCAATCGCAATCCGCTTGTGGGAGAGGTGCGCCCGCTGGTTCTGCCAGTCAACAATCTGGGAGGCGGGGACAGGCAGGGCGCGGTAGTCGTTGTGCTGAAGCCAGATGGTGATGTCAAGGGCAATCCGGTCGAGGGTAAAATTGACTTGGCGGTAATGATGTTCGTAGAGCAGATCCGGATGATCAGGCAGGGCCTCGAGGATTTCGCGGGCGAGCCGGACCCCGAGGACAATCGCATAGGGCAGCCGGTCAAGCGTAGTGCGGGGAAGAAGGAAGTCGTCGGTCCGGATTTTGCGTAGGTCGGCAACGCCGATGAGCGCCGCACCCCGGGCGCGGGCAAGTGATTCCAGTTCGGTGCGCAGGCGGATCAGGCTCATTCGGGCTCCTTAACGATTATATCCGGTGCCGGTTTTTTATCAAGATATACTGTAAGGGCAAAGATGGCTGCCGGCGTTATTCCCGGAATCCGCTGTGCCTGACCGACCGATGCGGGCCGGATGCGGGTCAGTTTCTCGCGGATTTCAGTGGACAGACCCGGAACCTGATAGTAATCGATGCCGGGAGGAATTCGGATTTCCTCCAGCTCCTGGAAACGGGCGACCTGCCGTTTTGTCCTTTCAATATAGCCTTCATATTTTACCTCAACCTCAATCAGCTCCTGAACCGGCAGGGGCAGCTGGGGTGCGGATTCGGTCAGCCGGCACAAAGTCTGCCAGGTAATTTCGGGCCGGCGCAGCAGTTCCAGGGCTGAAGCCGGTTCCTGAAGCGGAGCGGTTTTGAGCTCCTTAAGGATCCGGTTGACCCGGTCTGAAGGTCTGATCCGGCAGGTGCGCAGCCATTCCATACCCTTCTTAAACTGCTGATCTTTTTCCTCAATCTTGCGGAAGCGCTCCGGGCTGACTAGTCCCAGCTCGTAACCCTTCGGTCCGAGCCGGAGGTCGGCATTGTCCTCGCGCAAAAGCAGCCGGAACTCAACCCGGGCGGTGAACATCCGGTAGGGCTCATCGGTGCCCTTTGTAACCAGGTCGTCAAGCATGACCCCGATATAGCCATCAGCCCGGGAGAGGACAAAGGGCGGCCTGCCTCTGACCTTCAGTGCCGCATTGATGCCGGCAATCAGTCCCTGAACCGCCGCCTCCTCATAACCGGTCGTGCCGTTAATCTGACCGGCAAAGAAGAGGTTCCGGATCAGCCGGGTCTCAAGGGTCGGATGGAGCTGGGTCGGGTCAGCGTAGTCGTGTTCAATCGCATATCCGGGCCGGAGCATCCGGCATTCCTCGAGACCGGGGATGGAGTGGAGCATCCTTTCCTGAATTTCCACCGGCAGTGAAGTGGAGATGCCGTTGGGGTAGCATTCGATCGTATCAGTGCCTTCGGGTTCAATGAAGATGTGGTGCCGTTCCCGTTCGGCGAATTTGACCACCTTGTCCTCAATTGATGGGCAGTAACGGACACCCCTGCCCTTGATTACGCCGGTGTAGAGCGGGGAGTGTTTCAGCCCTTTCCGGACAATTTCGTGGGTTTTTGGGGTAGTATAAGTGAGATAGCAGACCGCCCGGTTCCGGAGCGGCTGTCCGGTCCAGAAGGAGAACGGCCGGGGCGGCTCGTCGCCCTCCTGTTTCTGCAGGACATCAAGCCTGACGGTGCGGATGTCAATCCGGGGCGGGGTGCCGGTTTTGAATCTGCCGATCCGGAAGCCCAGTTCCTGCAGGTTCCGGCTCAGCAGATTTGATGGTGCCTCGCCCAGCCTGCCGGCGGGAAAGCTGATCAGCCCGATGTGGACCAGCCCGGAAAGGAATGTTCCGGGCGCAAGGATTATCGTTCGGCCGTAGAACTTCTCGCCGGTTTCGGTTTCAACGCCGATGGCGGTTTTTCCCCGGGTGAGAACCCGGGCGCAGGTTCCCTGCCGGAGGAAGAGGTTTGCGGTTTTTTCCAGAACTGAGCGCATCAGCTGGCGGTAGAGCTGACGGTCAACCTGAACCCGGGAGGAACGAACCGCCCTGCCCGAACTGGTGTTCAGCTGACGGAAGTGGATGCCCGCAAGGTCGGTCACCTGTGCCATCTGACCGCCGAGCGCATCCAGCTCCCGGACCAGCTGTCCCTTGCCGATGCCGCCAACCGCGGGATTGCAGGACATCAGAGCAATAGTGTCCAGGTTCTGAGTTACAAGCAGCGTTCTTGTGCCCAGCCGGGCACTGGCAAGTGCCGCTTCACATCCCGCATGGCCGGCACCGACCACGATGACATCAAATTTTTCCGCCGGCATCACAGCTGATTTTAGTTTCTTCTGAGGGAAATGTCAATCAGCCGCCCTGAGTGATATTCAGATTTGACACCAATCGGGTTCAGGTTAAAATCGTTTAACCATGCGGACGCTCTTACCCCTGTTTATGTTGCTGGGAATGGTGGTAATGCCGGTTTATGCCCTTTTTGAGGAAAATGGATCAGGAGTCCGGGCAGATGGGATGGGCGGCAGTTTCTGCGCGGTGGCGGATGATCTGAGTGCGCTCGATTTCAATCCTGCGGGCCTTGCCTTTGTCCAGGAGAGACAGTTTCAGAGTTTTTACAAGCTGCTTTACGGCGGGGTGGGAGTGAATCTGCACACATTCCATGCCGGTCTGGCACTGCCGTTGAGCCGTCTCGGGTGTCTGGCAGGGAGAATCCAGGAGACCGGTTTTGAGCTTCAGTCCCAGCGTTCGCTCAAGCTTGGACATGGCTTTTTACTGGCAGAGGGACTGGCGTTCGGTTACGGAATCAACGGCTATAATCTCGTTCAGCACGAACTGGGCTCCGGATATGCCTTTGGTCTGGATGTAAGCCTATTTGCCCGGATTGCCCGTTACTGGACCGTGGGGTTTTATGGTCATAATATCAACCTGCCGAAAATCGGTTCTTCAGAACTGCCGTCAGTGCTTGTCCTGGGAATGGGGTTTTCTCCCCGGCAGGGCATTCAGTCATCGCTCCAGGTGAGCAAGGAGCCCGGGATGCCTACCAGAATTGCTCTTGGGCAGGAGTGTGAAATTGTCTCCGATTATCTTATCCTGCGTGCCGGTGTCCAGAATGAACCGGTCCGGTTCGCCCTCGGACTGAGTACCGGTTTGCGGCGGGTCGGAATTGACTATGCGCTGATCACCCATCCGGTTCTGCCTTTTACTCATAACTTCGGACTGCGGGTGAAATTTTAGCCTGATGCTGCTGGTCTTTGTCTGGCTATTGAGTCTGTGGACAGCAGATAATCAGCTGGATATCAACCGGGCAAGCCGGGCGGAGATCGGTCAGCTGCCGGTGGATTCCCTGACCGCGGACCGGATCTATGAGTTTCTGCAGCTTTACGGCCGGTTCAACAGTATCTATGATCTGCTGAAGGTTCCCGGAATTACCCCCGAGAAACTGGATGAGCTGAAGCCGGTAATTTACATCCGGCCCCGGAGCTGGGAGGAGCGGGCAACAGAGAATGTTCAGCGGATTCAGCGCCGGCTGGCAGCTGAGGACAGTCCGGGCAGGGCGGTAGTGGAGGAGTGGCAGGATCTGCTGCTCGACCCGCTCAACATTAACCGCGCGACGGTGGATGAGCTGCTGCTGCTGGAGAATGTGTCGCTGGTTGATGCGGTGGCGGTCGTGAAGTTCATCCAGCAGGGAGGGAGGATCACGAGCCGTCGGGATCTGGCGAGCCAGGTTCCCGGTCTTTCAACCTATGGGTATCGCGGGATGCGGAATTATGTGACCTTTCAGGACCGGGCTGATACTGCCCGGGTCCGGATCTGGAGCGGGAACTACCGGTTGAAATACGAGAGCGGCCAGGACTGGGAGGTGCTTACCAGCGCAGAGGAGTTTACCGCAGCATTGAACAGTCTGGTTCAGGATAGCGCCCGGTTCCGGGAGGCTGGGTTTACCGAATCGGAGCTGGCATTTTACCGGGAGAGGTTGACTCAGGAGCTGGAGTTTCGAAAAAACATGGGCAATACGGGCATAATGCGCCACCGGTTACGGGCACGGATTGGTGAGCAGATCCGGGCTGGCGGCCTGGTGGAGCAGAGTTTATACGAAAAGCCGGGTTTCAGCGGTGTCAGGGGTTGTGTGACTGTTGACAAAATCGGTCCGGTCCGGCGGCTGCTCATCGGTGATTACCGGCTGACTCTAGGACAGGGACTTTTAATCGATAACAATTTTGAGCTGATGGCGAGGACGCATAAGCGAACCGCCGGGCTTTTCGCTGATCTGACCGAGAATGCCGGGTTTGGGCTCCGCGGAGCGGCGGTTGATCTGAAATTAAATCGGTTCGGCCTATTGGGATTTTTTTTCGCTGGCAAAGCGGGACGGAATTCTCAATCCGGACAGCACGGTAAACTGGTATATCCTTTCCACACCACGCTACCCGACATTTAAAAATTTATTCGCTCAGACCGATGCCGGAGCCAGCTGGTCCGCTGACCTTTCCCAGCTGGGGTTTCTGCCACTCGGAACGCGCCTTGGTGTAAACGGTCTTTTTTCCCGCACCAGCCGGAGTCTGCAGCCGGCTGCCCGCTATCTTGAACTTCCGGGTGATGCGGAGATCATTGATGATCCGAACTGGGCCCGGCTGGATACGGGCAGAACCCGGATGTTTTATTCTGCCGATTTCCGGACGGTGATTAACAATTTTGCCCTGGAAGGGGAGGTTGCTCATCAGCATCGGGGTGGCAGTGCCTACCTGCTGAAGGGTTATCTGCAGCATGATCTGCTGAATCTGACCGTGCTTTACCGGCATTATGATGTCAGCTATGTCAATCCGTATAACCGCGGGTTCTGTGAGGAGCTGCGGTTTGAGGATACACCGCTGGAAAAGCCCTACCGGCTCATTGACCCGGCGTATGCTGCACTCCAGAATTTTCCGATGCCCAAAGCGGAGCAGGGGTTTTTTGCCGAGATGCGGTATCAGATCTCCCGGCAGATTACTTTTACCCGTGCCTATCTTGATGTCTGGCGCAACCTTGCATATGGTGCGGACAATTTCCGGTTTCAGGCGGAAATGGAATACCGCCCGGTTTTTCCACTGCGGCTGCGCTTCCGGCAGAAGGTTCAATTGAAGGAGCGGCCGAGGCTGGTGCTGGGAACCGGCTCGCTGTCCCTGGAGTCCTCACTGCGGGCACTGGTTTCGCTTTCCAACTGGGATTATCTCACTGGCGAGCTCCGTTACAGCAAGACGCGGCTGACACCAACGCTGAAATACGATGACCGGGCGAGTATTGACGGCGATTTTGTGCTCGTGCAGTGGGAGCACAATTTTTCGGACGATTTTCAGGGGGAGCTGGGAATTGCCGGCTGGCGCAGCGGCGGCATGTCAAGCTGGATGTTTGAGGACAACGGGATTGATTTTGTTGACGGTGACGGGTGCAAGTGGTATCTGGCATTGACCAACCGTCTGACCGATAACCTCCTTGTTTACCTCAAGTTCCGGCAGAAGTTAAGCATATTTCCTCATACCGGGCTGAATGGAAACGAGGGCATCCATTATCCGGAAGGCATGCAGGTCCGCGATTTTGTGCGTCAGGACCGGCGGTTTGATATCTCGTTGCAGATCGATTTTCTCTGGTGAGGAGGCACAGTGAAAATGAGATTCTGGAAAGTTCTGCTCATCTTACTTGCCGGTGGAACCGGTGCATTTGCCAGTGTGCCGGTGCGAAACTGGTGGGGCGAGGAGCTGACTGTTGAGCCATCAGGCATATTCCTTTATCCTTCAAAACTGACGGGTTACCGCGGAGCAGCAGTCTTTGCCGGACTGGGCAGCAGCATGCTGAGTGAGGCGCGGACCCGGCTGGTGTACGACCAGTTTGAGAATACGATCGGCGAGGCGGCGTATGCAGATAACATCAGCTGGTCGTGGCATTTCGGACCCTTTGCCGGTGTTTACCAGTGGCGGGGATTCGGTTTAGGCGCCGGGCTGGCACAGGTCCGGGATTTCAGCTATCAGTACCTGAAGGAATATCGGGACGATTTTTATGTGAAAATCGGTGAGGACCGGGTTGAGCAGTCAGGCGGCATCTGGAACGGAGCGCTTGCGGTCGGATACAGTCCGGTTTCGTGGCTTGAGATCGGTGCGGGAGGAAGATATCTTTATGGCCAGCGCAGACTGGAACAGGTGCACATCCGGGTGCCGGAGACCTCAGCGGTCAGCTTGAAAAAAAGCGTCAGGGGTGCGGGCTGGCAGGCGGGTGCGGGGTTTGTTTCCCGCGCCGGCTGGAGGGTGGATGCGTGTTACCAGTCAGGTGTCCGGTTTGGAGGCGAGGATTCAGATGCAATCAGGAAACTACCCTGGTGTGCCGGTATCGCTGCGGAATTGAATGTCCCGGGTGTACTGCCAGCAAGAATGCTTGCGGAGGCGAAGCTCTCCGGCTGGTCGGAAGTGGATTCCGGTTTCCGGAATGTGCTGAGCGTGCGGGCGGGGATTGAGCATCGGCTGCTCAATCGGGTGCGGATGAGTTACGGGTTCGGTGTCGACCCGCTCTTTTCCAATCCCGCGGTGCACCGGCTTCTGGGGCGGTTCGGGCTTGGATTTGATGTCAACCGGCTGCGGCTGGATCTTAATCTTCAGGCGAGCCGGGAGGAACTTGATGCCGGAGATTTTGCCCTGCCGGTGGAACCGGCAGACATACGGGTTTATCAGGACCGAATCTGTCTGACGCTTAATTTCCGTTATGATATTTAGGGGCAGATGGGAAGAAAACAGGTGAAGTTCCGCCTTTTCGGGCTGCTTGTCAGTCTGCTGCTGGTCACCGGTGCGGCTGATGCTGAAATTCAGCATCTGATTATTGTCCATACCAATGATATCCATGGTGCCCTGCTGCCGGCTGAGGCTTACTGGCTGGATAACAACTTTCCGCCCCCGCTGGCTAACGCCGCAGGAGCGCTGACGGTAATTCGGGAGTTGCGGGATTCAGCGGTTCGGCACGGATACGGATTTCTGCTGCTGGATGGTGGTGATATCTTCAAGGGAACACCGGTAGGGGATTTCACCCGCGGCCAGGCGGTCATCGACTTTTTCCGGCAGGCAGGGTATGATGCGGTTGCGCCCGGTAATCACGATTTTGATTTCGGCTGGCAGGTGCTGAAGGAGCTGGCTGATTCCTCCCGGATTCCCTGGATCGCGACCAATGTCCGGGTACCGGATGGCGACAGTCCGCCCGGTTATTTGAAGCGGAGCTGCATTTTCGAACGGGGCGGTATCAAGATTGGTATCCTGGGGTTTTTGACCAAGTATCTTTACGGCATGGTGAACGAGTCGCTGACGGGCGGGCTTAATATTCTGCCTTATTATGATGTTGCCCGGGAGGAGGTGACGAAACTGCGGGAAGCCGGTGCTGAGATTGTCATTGCGCTGAATCATATCGGTTACACCCACGATCAGCGGTTTGCCGATTCAGTATCCGGGGTGGATGTGATTATCGGTGCCCACAGCCATACCGGCGTTGAGCCGCCTTATGAGAGCCCGAAAAACCATGTCATCATCCAGCAGGCGTATTCAAAACTGAGTTCAATCGGGGTGCTGGATATCCGTTTTGACACCGGAAGTCGACGCATCGTCGGTTATGAGGGCAGGTTGATTGACCTGCTTGCCGATGAGGTGCCCATGGATTCTATTTATTCCCGGCGGCTGGATTCAATCCGGCAGACTGCGGAAAAGGGGTTTGATGAGGTTCTGGGCTATTCGCGGCGTGAGCTGACCCGGGGCGGATTTACCGAAACCCCGATGGGGAATCTGATTACCGATGCCATGCGGGAGCGCTTCGGCACGGAAATTGCGGTGCACAATTCCGCCGGTATCCGGGCAAACATCCCTGCCGGTCCGGTGACCTATCGCCACATTTATCAGGTGGATGTTTTCGGCAATACCGTGGTTACCGGCAGGTACACCGGCAGACAGATCAGGGAGATTCTGGAGGTGTCGGTAAACGGACATCATGCGATCTTTCAGGTTTCAGGGGTGAAGATGAGATACACGCTGAACCGGCCGGTCGGACAAAGGGTGCTGTGGGTGGAAGTCAATTGTGCCCCGCTTGACTCGAACCGGATTTATACTCTGGCAACCAATTCCTATCTGGCGTCCGGAACCGGTGAATACCACATCTTTGCTGAGGGTGCTGATCTGGAGGACAGCTTTCTGCCGTTACGCGATGTGCTGGCAGACTACATCCGGCGTCATTCTCCGGTGGATGCCAGAATCGAGGGCAGAATTGTGCTGATTGAGCAATGAAAGCTTGGCAGTTGAAACCGGCGGATGAAAGGCAGATTCAGAGTGTGGCCGAGGGTTGCGGTATTTCCCGGGAGTTTGCCCGGATGCTGGTCGTGCGCGGGGTTACGACCGGAGAAGATGTTCGTATCTGGCTCAACCCGCGCCTCTCCGATCTCCATCCCAGCGAACTCCTGCCGGATTTCGAGACCGCAGTGAACCGGATTCAGCAGGCGATTGAACACCGGGAGCGGATTCTGGTCTGGGGACATGATGACCTGGACGGGATCACTGCGGTTCTGGTCATGGTGAAGGTGCTGAGCAGTCTGCAGGCGGATGTTGATTATCATATTCCGGTAAAGGGCAGGGATAAGCACGGGCTTGATGCCCGGCTGGTGGCAGGTCTGCCGGCAGAAAAGAAACCGGGGCTGATCATCACGGTTGACTGCGGAATTTCCAATCACAGCGATATTGCCGGGCTGAGACAGCAGGGGGTGGAGGTAATCGTCACGGATCATCATGAGGTGGTCATGCCCTTACCGCCAGCGCTGCGGTGGTGGATCCGAAGCGCAGTGACAGCGAATATCCCTACAGACAGCTGACCGGCGCCGGCGTTGCACTGAAGCTGATGATGGGGCTGGTGGCACACCGGCTCGGCTTGAGCGTTACTCAGTTTGTTTCCGCTCAGCCGGAGCTGCTGGAGCTGGTGACACTGGGGACAGTGGCTGACCGGGCGCCCCTGACCGGTGAAAACCGCATTCTGGTGAAACTGGGGTTTGACCGGCTGATGAAGACCAGGCTGCCGGCGCTGCGCGCGGTGCTGGACAACTTGAGAAACGGGAATGAACCGTTGACGGTATCAACATTTCTTACCGAGCTGCTGCCGCTGTTTGCTGCGGCGAACGGCAGCGAGGGGGTAAGAAAATTTCTTTCCCGGGATCTGGCAGAAGTGCAGGCGTGGGTGAGGGAGTTGACAGTCCGCAGTCAGGAGTGGCGGCAGGAGGCGGAAACGACATTTCAGCTGGCACAGGCGCATGTCCGGCTCGGTGACGGCATTCTGTTTGTTCAGCATCCGGAGCTGTCGCTCCGGGCGCTGGGGTTCAGTGCCGCACGATTGAAGGACCGGTATCAGGTGCCGGCAATTGTCATCGGCCGGCGGGATGATGTCTGGGTCGGGGAGTGCCGGGGTATTGAGGGTGTGGATCTGATGGAGCTTTTGCGTGCCCACCGCAACTTCTTTATTGATTTCGGCGGTCACAAGAAGGCAGCCGGATTTACCATCAGCCCGGACCGGGTGGATGAGTTCATCATTTCGGCAGAGCGGTTCGCCCACGAAAACTTTGCCGGCAGAATCATGCCGGAGAATCAGCTGACTGCAGATGCAGCCCTGCCCTTTTCCCGGTTCAATACCGAGATCTGCCGGCTGGCACCGTTTGGGGAGGGTAACCCGGAGCCGGTTCTGATTTCCGAGCCGGTCCGCCTGATTCCCCAGGATAAGGGCTTTGTGCCTGACACCCGCCCGGATTTGGTTCTCTTCTGCCGTCGGAGCGGTCTGGAAATTCAGCCGGAGATTTCCTATTCGGTGCTTTATTCCGTTGATGACCTGTGCCGGCTCTGGCTCGTTGATCTCCAGCCCGTATAAATCCTGTGTCCCCGGCAAAAATTTCAATTACCCGCCGGAAATCGTCACGCGGCCATCTCTGGGTGTTCGCGGATGAAATTAAGAGAATTGAAGGGGAGCCGGGGAAAGGTGATCTGGTCCGGGTATATGAGCACGGCAGGCTGGTCGGTTCCGGGATGTTCAATCCCGATTCGCTGATCCGGGTCCGGCTTTACTCATTTCGTGATGAGGAGCTGGATGAGGAGCTGCTAGTTCAGCGGCTGACGGCAGCGCATCGGCGGCGCCAGCAGAAACTGCCTCAGGAACAGGATTTCCGGCTGGTATTCGGAGAGAGTGATTTTCTGCCCGGACTGGTGATTGACAAGTATGGCGATCACTTTGCGGTCCAGATTTATGCTGCGGGGTTTGACCGCCGTATCGAAATGGTGGTCAGTGCGCTGTGCCGGCTGTTTCCGGCAAAGGCGATCTATGAGAAGGACGACATCAAGCTCCGGGAGCCCGAAGGGCTGGAGCGCCGGGAACGGCTGCTATACGGTCAGCCGGACCCGGACCTCATCATCTCGGAGAACGGCGTCCGGTTTTATGTGGACATCGCCGGCGGGCAGAAGACCGGTTACTTCTTTGACCACCGGCTCACCCGCAGGAAGGTCCGGCGTCTGGCACGAAACCGCCGGGTGCTGGATGTGTTCTGCTACACCGGTTCCTTTGCAATTAATGCGGCACTGGGCGGGGCAACCGAGGTGATTGCGGTTGATATTTCGTCCGAAGCCTGCCGCTGGGCAGAGCGGAACGCCCGCCTGAACGGGGTTGAGGGCAGGTGCCGGTTTGTCACCGCTGACGCCTTTGAATACCTTGGGGAACTTCAGGCGTGCGGTGAGCGGTTTGACCTGATCAATCTTGACCCGCCCGCATTTATCAAGAGCCAGAAGCAGAAGCCGTCCGGCATCAGGGGCTATGAGAAGATCAACCGGCTGGCACTGGCACTGCTGAAACCCGGCGGGATTCTGGTTTCTTCATCCTGTTCCCATTATCTGTTCTGGCAGGACCTGCTGGATGTGATCAGCAATGCCGCCGCAGAACTTAACCGGCAGTTTGTTATCCTTGACCGTTCCACTCAGGGCCCGGACCATCCGGTTCTGCCGCAGATGCCCGAATCTGAATACCTGCGCTGTCTCATTGTTCAGGTGAATTAGACCCGAAATTTCACCTTTCTGCTGAAGATTGAGTCTGATATCACCGGAAGAGGAGCCGGCAGGAAGACACGGGCGACCGGCGACAGGACACTGCGGGGAGCCGGGCAGACAGCAGAACCGAAGACCGGGGGCGAGACCGGGGTTGAACTGGAATGCGGAGTCCGGCCTGAACTGAGGCTGGTGTCAGGCTTCTGAGCGAGTGTCGGGGCAGGACCTGCAGCCGGACCGGGGCTAGCCCCCGGCTACCCCCTCCGAAACAAATTCCGGGTATAACATTGTTTTAAGTTCCAGCCTGATAATTACTTGGAGACAGAAGTTAAAAGATACATTAACAAGAAGCAGGTATGGGGGTGAAAGGTAAGGGGAGGTGTAAGCAAGAGGCTCGGTTTAACTGTCACCGGGTGGTCTGTTTCCGGTTACGGTCCGGCAGTCAGGCATCGGGTTAATTATTCCTTAAATTTTCTTGACTTGTGACACTGCTGATTTATCATATTTTCTTAGCATGAGTTCACAGGACAACTCCCAGCTTGTTTCCAAAATTGAAGAGTTGAGCGGTCAGCGTGTCAGTGATTGTTATCAGTGCGGATGCTGCACTGCGGGCTGTCCGGTCGGCGAGCTGATGGATCCGCCACCGAGCCGGGCGATCCGGCTCCTGCAGCTGGGCCGGGCTGAGGAGCTTTTGGCAAGTGAAGGGATCTGGGTGTGTGCCAGCTGTCTCGTGTGCGGGACCCGCTGTCCGCGCAATGTGGATTATGCCAAAATTGCCGAGGCGTGCCGGGCACTGATTCTGCGGGCAAAGCGGAGCCGGGTTGATCCCGATGTGGTGAATGATCAGGACCTGCAGGATGTGCCGCAGCAGGCGTTTATCGCCAGTTTCCGGAAGTTTTCAGTATGAAGTATCCCTACTATCCGGGCTGCACCCTTTATTCCAAGGCGAGAAATCTGGACCGGTGCGGCCGGCTGGCAGCGGCACGCGCCGGTTTTGAGCTTGAGGAGCTGCCTTCCTGGAACTGCTGTGGGGCAATTTACAATACCAGTGCTGATGATCTGGCAGCTCAGGTCGACCGGTCCGGGTGCTGGCAAAGGCAAGTCAGCAGGGCAGAAGGCTGGTGACCCTGTGCGCCGCCTGTTACAATGTGCTGAAGCGGGCAAATGAGCGCCTGCATGCCACCGGGTTTGAGCAGGACCGGCAGCGGATTCTGGAGTTTGTTGATGAGCCGTTTGCCCAGGATGTTGAGGTTGTGCATTACCTGGAGGTGCTCAAGGAGCTGGGCTGGGATGCGATCCGGCAGCAGGTGGTGCGTTCTCTGAACGGTCTGAAGGTGGCATCCTATTACGGCTGTCTGATGGTGCGGCCCAGGGAGGTGCTGAAGTTTGATGATCCTGAAAATCCGGTGGTGATGGATCAGCTGATGGCGGCGCTGGGCGGAGAGCCGGTGCGGTTTGACTTCAAGGCGGAGTGCTGTGGCGGGTATCTGGTGGTGAACCGGCGTCCGGTTGCCGATGCCTGCTCACTGCGGGTGGTGGAGAACGCCCGGACCTGGGGGGCAGAGGCGGTTGTGACCACCTGTCCGCTCTGCCAGTACAATCTGGAAACCGCTCAGCTGCGCCGGGGAACAATATTGACGCCGGTTTTTTATTTCACTCAGCTGCTCGGTCTGGCGCTCGGGCTGGAGCCGCCGGAGCTGGGTTTTGAGGATAACAGGCTGGACCCGGTGCCGTTTCTGAAGGAGAAGGGGCTGTTGTGAAGCGCCGGATCGGGGTCTTTGTCTGTCACTGCGGAATCAATATTGCGGGGGTGGTCAGGGTGCCGGAGCTGGTTGAGCGGGCAAAAAAAATTCCCGGAGTGGTGACAGCACTGGACTATGTCTACTGCTGTTCGGATCCGGGACAGCGGTTGATCCGGGAGACAATTGAGCGGGAACGGCTGGAGGGGATTGTGGTCGCCTGCTGTTCCCCCAATCTTCATGAGACCACCTTCCGCAAGGCGGCGGCTGAGGCCGGTCTCAACCCCTATCTCTGTGAGATTGCCAATATCCGGGAGCAGTGCTCCTGGGTGACTTCAGACCGGGATGCTGCCACCGACAAGGCGGAGGGGATTGTCCGGACGATGGTGGCGAAGGTGAGCCGGGACCAGCCGCTCGTGCGGCTCGGTGTACCGATTGTCAAGCGGGCGCTGGTGGTCGGAGCAGGAATTGCCGGCATCCAGGCGGCGCTGGACATCGCCAACGCCGGTTATGAGGTGGTGCTGGTGGAGAAGGAGCCGTCAATCGGCGGACACATGGCGCAGCTTTCTGAGACCTTTCCGACGCTGGACTGCTCCCAGTGCATTCTGACCCCGAAGACGGTGGAGGCGGGCCGCCATCCGAAAATCCGGCTTCTGACCTATTCCGAGGTTGCCGAGGTCTCCGGATTTGTCGGCAACTTCCGGGTGAAGATCCGGCAGAAGCCGCGCTATGTTGACCTTGACGCCTGCACCGGCTGCGGTATCTGCCTGGAGAAGTGTCCGGTGCGGG
>VSSL01000036.1_pt1 | contig 26001 bp, 33 predicted proteins | sample 4557531 | NCBI WGS metagenome assembly VSSL01 (sample SAMN10986726, study PRJNA523729) | hot springs metagenome | isolation source: hot springs | place: India:Timba, Gujarat | collected 2018-05-31 | reverse complement strand
GGGGGGGTGCTGGAGGCTATCCTGAGTCGAGCGGAACTACGCAAGCAGCTGTGGGATTGAAATGCGCTTAGCCGATGCCTTGCGCTTAGGTGATGCTCCTGTGGTCGCCCTGGTTGGGGCAGGGGGCAAAACAAGCGCCTTGTTCTGCCTGGCGCGTGAGTTGCTGGCGCTTCGTAGGGCGAGAGAGGGGGAACACTCAGTTGAGGCGGGCGTGTTGGTCACCACAACCACCCATTTGTGCCGCCAGCAAGCGCTCCTCGCCAACCACCACTATGTGATCTCTTCTGATGAGGAGATGCTGGCTGCGATACATTCCCCTTGGCAGGGTGTGGTGCTGTTCACGGGGCCAGAGACCGAGGAAGAGCGCTTGGTGGGCTTGGACAAACACTCGCTGGCGCGTCTCTACAAGTTGGCCATGGAACGCCGACTGCCGCTCTTGATTGAGGCGGATGGCGCTCGACGGCGAGCGCTCAAGGCTCCGGCCGCCCACGAACCGGCCATACCCCCTTGGATAGATACAGTAGTGGTGGTTGCCGGCCTAACGGCCTTAGGGAAACCGCTTTCCGAGGAGTGGGTCCATCGCCCGCAGATATTTGGGCTTCTGAGTGGTTTGAGGGAAGGGGAAATCATCGCTGCTGAGGCGTTGGCGAAAGTACTAACCCATCCGCAAGGGGGGCTGAAGAACATCCCCCGGGGGCGCGTCGGGTCGCTTTGCTCAACCAAATTGACGACGAGGCGCTGCAAGCCGAAGGGGAAACGTTGGCCGGGCATTTGTTAAGCTGCTACGCGGCAGTGGTCCTATCCCATTTGGCAGCGGGAAGTGAGGGGGAAAGCCCGGCGTTAGCGGTCTATGAACCCATCGCTGCTGTGGTGTTGGCGGCGGGCGCCTCGCGCCGCCTGGGGAGACCCAAGCCGCTCATGCTTTGGAAGGGCAAACCGTTCATTTGGCATGTGTGCCAAAGTGCCCTTCAGGCTGGTTTGAGCCCTTTGATTGTTGTCCTCGGTTACGCGGCAGAGGAGGTTGCCCAAGCGGTGGCCGAATTCTCGCCTCAACTTGTGGTCAATTCCTTGTGGCCGCAAGGTCAAGGGACCTCCGTAGCGGCGGGTGTCCGAGCGCTTCCGCCTACGGTGGGGGGAGCGATCTTCCTCCTGGTGGATCAACCACACCTTCCGCCATCATTGCTCTCTCGCCTGGTGGAAAAACACGCTCAGACCTTAGCGCCTATCGTGGTTCCCTTCGTCAATGGGCGAAGAGGGAACCCGGCGCTCTTTGACCGAGTGACCTTTGGGGCTTTACAATCGTTGATCGGAGAGGTGGGAGGAAGGGCGCTTTTTGGGCGCTTTGGGATCACCGAGGTGCCTTGGGCGGATGAAACGATCCTGCTGGATGTGGATAGCGACGAGGACTATCAGCGTTTGCTGCGGTTATCGTGAGAACGTATGAAGGAATCCTATGCTACTTCCTGTGCTACAATCGCGGCGGTGGTGATGGCGGCGGGTCAGTCCCGCCGCATGGGAATGCCTAAGCTGTGCCTCCCCTGGGGCGATACAACAGTCATCGGTCAGGTGGTAAGTACGTTGTTGGGAGCCGGCCTGGCTGAAGTGGTTGTGGTCAGTGGAGCTGCGCGCGCAGCTGTGGAAGCCGCTCTGAACGGATGGGGGGTGCGCTGCGTGTTTAACCCGCGCTACGAGGAGGACTCGATGCTGCTCTCGCTACAGACGGGGTTGCGCTCCATTTCTCCGCAGAGCAGCGCCGCTTTGGTGGTGCTTGGCGACCAGCCCCAAATGCGACTTGAGACAGTGCGGTCGGTGATAGAGGAGTATCTTCGTCAGGGAGCGCCTTTGGTGGTGCCCAGTTATCGCCGGCGACGTGGTCACCCGTGGCTGGTGGCTCGTTCACTTTGGCCCGAGCTGTTGGGACTACAACCACCGCTTACCTTGCGCGATTTTTTGAGCCGACACCCCACAGAGATCGCCTATGTCGAAGCTCTTGACGACTCCATTTTACGCGATGTGGATACCCTGGAGGAGTACGAGAGTCAACGTCCCAGAGAATATCCTCCCGACCTAACGCCTCCTATGGGGAGTAGATGAAGCAAAGCAAACGCGGTTCCGATTTTTATGGGTAAAATAGGGCAAACTGCGAGGCCAGTTATTTTTCCCTAAGTGAGGATTGCGCTAAGTTGGATTCAAGAACCGGTATGGGTGTTATCCGAGCGTTTATTGCGATTGACCTTTCGGAGGAAATCCTAAAAAGCCTCGCTCAGGTGGTAGCGGAGTTAAAGAAACGCTTGGGGGGAGCTCCGGTGCGTTGGACTCCCTCGCAAAATATCCACCTGACGATTAAGTTCCTAGGAGATGTTTCCGTCGCCAACCTAGACATGCTCACCAAGTTGTTGCGCGCCGAGGCGGCTCGCCAAGAGCCCTTTGAGCTCAGTGTTGGGGGTTTAGGTGCCTTCCCCTCTCTGCGCCGGCCGCAGGTGATTTGGAGCGGTGTGGAAGCGCCGGCCGAGTTGGTGACCCTTCAACGTGGTGTGGAGACAGAGATGGCGCGCCTGGGGTATGCCCCGGAGGGACGCCCATTCTCGCCTCATCTGACGATCGGGCGAGTGGCGCGCAATGCCCGCTCCGATGAGGTGCGACGCATCGGAGAGGTGATTGAGGGATTCAAGGTGGGTTTCTTAGGTGCCGCGCGCATCCAGGCGGTGCATCTTTACCGCAGTGATTTGAAACCAGATGGTGCTGTGTACACGCGCCTATTTACTGCTCCGTTAGGAGAGTAGGCTGCGTGGCGAAACCTTTCTTCATCCTACGATTCAGGAGAGGTGCTCTCTGAGTACGATGACACTTGCTCGCCATATTGTGAACTATTTGGAGGCTAAAAAGGGGGAAGACATTTTGCTCTTGGACATCCATGAGTTGACCGATTTTGCTGATTATTTCATTATTTGCTCTGGCACCAGCGACCGCATGTTACAAGCTTTGGCCGACCAGGTGCAGGAACAGGTTCACCTAAACCACTGCTTGAAAGGGCGCGTGGAGGGAGAGCCGCGTGATGGCTGGGTATTGATTGACTATGGGGAGATCATTGTCCATCTTTTCTCCCCTGAGAGGCGCAATTACTATCGCTTGGAGGAGTTGTGGGGCAAGGGCAAAGTGCTTCTACGAGTGCAGTAATCCCCCTGATGGAGATGTAAAATCGTGGAAAAAGCCATCCAAGACTACTATCCCGAAGCGCTAAGTTATTGCTACGGATGTGGCCGGCTAAACGAACAAGGCTTACAAATCAAGAGTTATTGGGAGGGGGAGGAGATGGTGTGTGTCTTTCAACCGCGCCCGTATCACATTGCTATTCCTGGCTATGTGTATGGGGGCTTGTTGGCCTCGCTGGTGGATTGCCATGGCACGGGTACGGCGGCGGCCTTTGCTTATCGCGCCGAGGGGCGCTCGCCGGATAGCGATCCGCCGCTGCGCTTCGTCACCGCTTCCCTCCAGGTGGACTATCTCAAACCGACACCCCTTGGCCCCCCACTGCGTCTAAGCGGTCGGGCCGTGGAGATCAAGGGGCGTAAGGTGGTGGTCGAGATTGCCCTTTCGGTGGAGGGCGAGGTGACGGTGCGGGGAAAGGTTGTCGCCGTTCAGGTACCTCAAACCATGTTGGATGAGTTGGCGCAACCCAAGCCTTAGGGCACTTCGATTTCACCAAGGGGTTTGTCGTTCACCCACACGGTGAACTTGCCGCTGGGGAGGTTCTGAGTCAGAGGGATGCGCACCTCGAAGCGCGAGAGAACCTGGATGCACATGCGGCGAGGGTCACTCACCGAGTAGACGGAGACGACAATGCGCCTCTGATCATCGGGGGGGGTTCACCTCGACGCGAATCTCGTGGCAGGGGGTGGGCAGCGTGCCGGCCAAATAGAGGACATACTGCGGCGGGAAGCTCTCTAGCACCAACAAGTCCATCGTCTGGATGAAGGCCGGCCCTCGCAGGAGAGCTCGGTCCTTTGGGGAAGGAAGCCAGGAGGGGGGAGAAGGAGGCATGGGCTGTTCACCAGAATCGATCGGTCTGTCCGGGCCTTCTGGAGTGCGCGGCGGCTCAGCGGTAGCCTCCGGCGACGGGTTAGGGGGAATAAAGGTGACGTTTGGCTCTTGTGGCTCTTCAGCAGGCGCGCTCTCAGTCGCCTCAGGAGGGGTGGGACTAGGGCTGAGGGCTGGTTCGCCCTGAGGGAAGGTGGTGCAAGAAGAGAGGGCAAAGCCAACCAGCAATAGAAATCTTAGAAGGGAGAAGAGAGAGGATCGCATACGTGTTTTGCCTCATCTGGGAAAACGGTTTCGTTCTAAAGACGATGGAGAGGCGCGAACAGTTCCTAAAAGGGGGAAGGGAGGGAAGTACACCCCTCCTTCCCCATTGGATTTATTCTGGGGTTAGCAAAGGTGCTACAGGTTATGCCACTGCAACTTGTCTAAGGGGGGGGGATTACCCTTTGACCACCGCCACCGGGCGCAGGCGAGCGACTTTGCGGGCGATCTGTGCCCCGGCCACGGTCTCCACCACCGCATCCACGTCCTTATAGGCTTGGGGAGCCTCTTCGGCAAGGCCGGCCATGGAGCCGGCGCGCACCCGAATCCCCTCTGCTTCCAAGGCTTGACGCAACGCCTCACCGCGCACCTGGCGTTTAGCCTCGTGGCGGCTCATCACCCGCCCGGCGCCGTGGCAACTGGAGCCAAAGGCGCGCTCCATGCTGCTCTCAGTACCCACAAGCACCCAAGAGGCGGTGCCCATGCTGCCGGGGACCAGCACCGGCTGACCAATGGAGCGGTATTCCTCAGGCAATTCGGGGGAACCAGGGCCGAAGGCGCGTGTGGCCCCTTTGCGATGCACGCAGACCTTGATCATCTCCCCATCAATGCGATGAGTCTCGATCTTCCCCATGTTGTGGGCAATGTCGTACACCTGGTGGAGGTGCCAGTTTCTCACTTTGCCGGCGAAGACCTGCTCAAAGGCAAGGCGAGCGTTATGGGCCAACATTTGGCGGTTGGCAAAGGCGTAATTCGCGGCACAACGCATGGCCGCCAGGTAGCTCTGCCCTTCGGGCGAATCTAGCGGCGCGCAGACCAATTCCCTGTCCGGCAGTCGAATTCCATAACGCTGCACGGCACTCTGAAATTGGCGCACGTAATCGGTGCAGATTTGGTGGCCGAAGCCGCGCGAGCCGCAGTGAATTTGCAGCGCCAGCATGCCCTCCTGCAGCCCCATCACGCGAGCCGCTTCAGGATCGAAGATCTGTTCGACGACATCCACTTCCAGGAAATGGTTGCCGGCGCCCAGGGTGCCCAACTGGGGTCGTCCGCGCTCCTTGGCCTGTTGGCTCACCTTGGAGGGATCGGCGCCTTCGAGGCGTCCCCCCTCTTCGGTGCGGCGCAGATCCATCTCGCTGGCATAGCCTTGCTTAAGCGTCCAGCGTGCCCCTTCGAGGCAAACCTGGTCGAGTTCTTTTTCACTCATGCGCAGAGAGCCTTTCTCGCCCACGCCACTGGGGCAGTAATGGTCAAGGGCGGTGGCCAGATCAGCAAGGTAGGGCTTTGCAGCTTCGTATTCAATCGAGGAGGCCAGCAGGCGCACGCCACAGTTGATGTCGTAGCCGATGGCGCCGGGGGGAGATCACCCCTTCCGGGGTAACGGGTAGCGGCTACCCCTCCAATGGGGAAGCCATAGCCTTGGTGCATATCGGGCATGACGAGAACGCGTCCCACCAAGCCTGGCAAGGTGGCAGCGTTCACCGCCTGTTCCAAGGACTTATCGTCCACCACTTCCTCAATCAGACGGCGGGTAGCGAAGATGCGCACCGGCACGCGCATATCGGCGCGAAAGGTCTGGGGGATTTCCCACTCATAATCGCTGATGCGAACCAAATCCTGTAACGTAATCATCCTCCACCTCCTCTTACGATTCACCTCAAACATCGAAGACAATACGCACGTATAGCCGGCCGTTCCTATGCTGCACTTTCAAATTGTGGTACGTAACCGCCTTGATCTCCTTGTTCATTTGGGCGATGGGAGCGCCGCGCAATTCCGCGGAGAGGGACAGACCCTCAATCTTGAGGTGGATCTCGTCAAAGGCCAGCCCCTCCGTCTCTTCCAGGTAGAGCAGTTCGGAGAGAAAAGAGACGAGCAGGGTTTCCTCATCCGAGCCTTCGACCTGGATGTGACGCGCGACGCGTGGGCCAGGTGCCAGGCGTATGCCGCTCAGAGCATACATACCACGCGCCGCAGTGCTGAGCAGCTCTTCCAGGCTCGGCGCCCATACTTCAAGCTCCCAATCGGCGGTGTGTTCAATTTCGCGGTAGCCAGCTGTCAACGTGTCCATGCTATTTAATAGTATAACGTAAGACGGCTTTCCCACGAGCATCTCAAGGGCAGAGGGGTCGCTTTAATAGGTTTGTCTTAACTAAGGGTGGGGGTTGGAGATTAAGGTGTTCTAGGAGCGAACGAAAAGAGATGTTCTGGGTAGGGAATTTGCTCATGGCCCGACGGGCCATTCGGGAGCGCCTCACTCGGGGCAAAGGTGGCTTAGGTACTCTAAGCGTTGTAGGGCTTGTTCGGGCAGGGCGGCTTCATCCGCTTCGTCGCCAAACCAAGCAGCGCTGGGGGAAAGGTAACGATCCAAAATGTAGAGAAGTAGGGATTCGCCAGTTTCAAATTCCAACAGACGGCGGTAAGTTTTTCTAACTTGTCCTTCAGGGTCCAATAAGAGGCGCAAGGCGGGGAAAGGGTTGTGGGGGAGGGAGAATGGTTGCGAGAGGATGACAAGCATCTCACAGTCCATCTCTCGGAAACGGTGCGCCTGCTCTTGGAAGTGATGTAAGGTCTGCCAACAGAAAGGGCAGGCCAGGCTGTGGGGGAAGAAAACCAGTTGCGCGGCCAAGCCGCGCCGCGTCGAGAGGGTATAGAGTTGGCCATCCCATTCCAAGAGGCGGAAGGTGGGCGCTGGCGCTTCGGAAGGATCAAAACGCACCCAGGACATGGCGCGCAGGTGAGTCACAATGCGAGCAGGCGATCCACAGCAGCGGAGAGTTGCGCCAGGTTGCTCGCCTGTAGGACAATGTCGCAAGCCGGGGCGTATTTGAGCATGTCGCTATCGCCGCTGCCCCATAGCGCCGGTGCTTCAGGGTTGATCCAAATGGTGCGACGGCTGCGTTTGGTCAGGGAGCGAAAGATCTCTAGACGGGGGTCGTTGTAGTTATTGCGCCCATCGCCAACAAAGATGAGGGTGGTGTGCCGATCAAGAGTGTTAAGATAATGTCGTTGGAAATCGAGGAGGGAACGGCCAAGGTCGGTGTTGTAGTATCCGGCCGGCATCTTTTCCAGCACCTCGGCCACTGCGGAGGTGGCGTCGCGCTCGGCGAAGTAAGGCGAGATGTATTCCAACCGATTGATGAAGGCGAAGGCGTGCGTCTTGCGGATTTGGTCTTGAAGATGATAAAGCAGGCTGAGCATGAGTTCCGAGCAATGGCGCATCGAGGTACTAACGTCGCAAAGTACTACCAACTTTGGCTTCAGGGTGTGGTCACGATGTTTCAATTGCATGGGCACGTTGCCGTGTTTGAGGTTGGTGCGCAGGGTGGCCTTGGCATCCAAAACGCCCGATTTCGCCCGCTTTTGGCGCAGCGCCAAACGGGTTTTAAGGGCGTTGGCCAAGCGGCGCACTTCTCGCCTCAGTCTTTCCATGTCCTTTTCGCTCAGGGCGTTGAAGGGGCGGTGGAGTAGGGAGTCGATTCCCTCTTGGGGGGGATGTTGGCTCATGTTTTCAGCAATGCGTTGTCCTGCGAATTGGCGTAATTGCTCTTCCAAAGCCTGCTGATTGGCGTGCATTTGTTGGATGAGACGCTCCACCCGTTGACGGTTCATCCCCATGGCAGCCAGAGTTTCGGCAAGTTGTTTTAGGGCTTCTTGCACCTCTTTGAAGTGCAAAGCCCTCTTCAGGCGTTGCACCATCCACTCACGGTAGCGCAGGTCATCACTTTGGGAGAGGCCGACCATGCGCGCCAGGCGCTCCAGCTCTTCCCGTGAGAGCGGTTCGCCTCTAAGCAGCTTTTCTAGGGTGTGGCGTAATTGATCGTTGAACTGGCGCAAGGCCTCGGCCAACAGACGGGCTTCCTGGGGGGTGAGATCGGCACTGGGATTGCTAATAGGGGGAGTTCCTTCACCGCCGAAGAAGATATCGAAGAGTTCCTGGAAAAGGGGCAGATGGCGCGCTTCTTTGACCAAAGTGGTTTGCAGACTGAGGCGGAACACTTGGCGCTCTTTAACCCCCAGGTTGTTCACGGCTTGAAAGGCATCGCTGCTCTCGGCCAGGCTGATGCGCACGCCGGCTGCCCGCAAGGCAGCGATAAAACGGGCAATTCGTTCTTCCATACCGTCTCTCCTTATTCACCGATAACGCTCGAAAGCACCATTAAATAAAAACTAGGCTACCGTTGTATGGCCTTCTTCACAGCGTTGCCTGGCGTTTCTACGAAACACTACTAGGCGCAGGAGGCTGTAAAGGGTGCCGCACGCTGAGTTTCGGCGTTCAGTTTTGCCAGCGAAATGAGCGTGCCTCCAAATCGTCGCTGCTGGGTGGCTTTTGCAGCCAACGGCGCGCTCGTTGCAGATCGCTTTCGTGTTTGAGCAGAATGCTCAGGGTGGTTTGCAGGGTGGCTTTATCCAACTGGCGAGCGTTCAGGGAGACCAGCGCTTTTGCCCAATCCAGAGTCTCGCTGATGCTGGGAGATTTGCGCAGGTCCAAACTGCGCAGACTGTGAACCAACTCCACGGCCTGACGGGCGAGTTTTGGGGAAAGTTCGGGTACCTTGAGCCGCACCACAGCCATCTCTTGTTCGATGGTGGGATAATCTATGAACAGGTAGAGGCAACGTCGCTTGAGCGCTTCACTCAATTCGCGGGTGTTGTTGCTGGTGAGAATGACCAACGGTTTGTGAACGGCGGTGAGAGTGCCCAATTCCGGGACGCTCACTTGGAAATCGCTCAACACCTCCAGCAAAAAGGCTTCAAATTCGGCGTCGGCGCGGTCAATCTCATCAATGAGTAGGACGACCGGTTCTTCGCTCAGGATAGCCTTGAGCAGGGGGCGCTGCAGCAGGAAGCGCATAGAGAAGAACACATCTTCCTCTTGAGCCAAGCGATCGGCGGCAGCGCTCAGGTTCTCGGCGTTGGCGAGTGTTTCCTGAAGTTTGTCGCGCAAAAGTTGGGTGTAAAGTAGTTGCTTGGCGTATTCCCATTCATAGAGTGCTTTGGTCTCGTCCAAACCTTCGTAGCACTGCAGACGAATGAGTGGCCGGCCGGTAGCCCCGGCGATGGCCTTGGCCAGTTCGGTCTTCCCCACGCCGGCCGGCCCTTCGGTGAGCAGAGGCTTTTCCAATTCCTGACAGAGGAACAGGATGGTGGCGATTTCATCGCTGGCGATGTATTTCTGCGTGCCTAATGCGGCTTTCAGCTCGGCAGGGGAGTTAAAGCGACAACCTTCAGTCATTGGGTGGACTCTCAGCGGGGGATGGCGCCGCAACAGGAGCTTTCCAATCCGGGGCGGCGCGCTGCAGCTCACGAGTAGAGACGCGGTTCACGCGCCGGCAGTGGGGACATGGAGCATCGTAATGACTCAACTTGGCGCTGTACGCCTGGTCGAGAGCAGCGTGGATGGTGGCTTTGTTCAAGGCAAAGGGCTTGTGACAGTGATAGCAGAGGATTTGCATGGCATTTCTCCGAAGCAAGCATCTGGAAAAGGTCTGTTGTTCGAGCTTGCGTGTGTATTATACATCGTAAATTGGACTACCTCAGGTTATAATCAACTTCTAAGCGCTTCTGGGTAAAACCGGGGAGCAAGCCTTCCATGTGAGGAGATATCCTGAATGATGCGCTTCTATACCCGATCGGGTGATGATGGTTATACCGGTCGTTTGGGCGAGGGGCGTTTGCCTAAATATCATCCGGTCACCGAGGCACTGGGTGCTCTCGATGAAGCAACCGCGGCGTTTGGCTTGGCGCGGGCGACCTGTCGCGGTGAGGCCATTCCCGCTTTAATTTTGACCATCCAGCGCGATTTGTACCATCTCATGGCGGAGGTCTCCGCCACACCGGAAAACGCAACACGTTTCCGCAAGGTGGATGCGGAACGAGTGGCTTGGTTGGAGGGGGAAACCGACCGTCTTACGGAACAAGTGGCTATGCCGCGGGAGTTCATCGTGCCTGGGGATTCCATCGGTGGGGCCGCTTTGGCGTTGGCGCGCGCGGTAGTGCGGCGCGCCGAGCGGCACGTGGCGCGCTTAATCCACGAGCACAGCCTGGAGAACAGCGAATTGTTGCGTTATCTCAACCGTTTGTCATCGCTGTGTTTCGCCATGGAGTTGTACGAAAACCAGGCTGTGGGAAATAGGACGATCACCCTGGCAAAGGGTGAATAATCAAAACAGGGTCAGGGGAGACCTGACCCTGTTCGCAGCCGGTACTTGAAATTGCTACTGGCTGAGCGCCGCTTGCACCGCTTGTAGAATCTGCTGATAGGTGGGGACCTTACCAGGGGAGATGTTCACCCCATTGACGAAAACCGAAGGTGTCCCTTGCACTCCCATTTGTTGCCCCAGCGCCAGGTCGGCGTCAATTTGGGATTGAAAGCGCCTTTCAAGGTAGCAGGCCTTGAATTCATCCAAGTCCAATTTAAGGGCTCTGGCAAAAGCGAAAAGACGATCATCGTTGAATTCACCGGCTATCCCTTGCATGTTCTCGAACACTAAGTCCTTATATTCCCAGTAGCGGTTCTGGGCGGCAGCGCATAGGGCGGCTAAGGCCGCCCGGTCGGAGTCCTTGATGGTTGAGGCGTCATCCAGGAAAGGGTACTGATGGTGAATATAGAGAATTTGGCCGCTTTCGGCCAGGTTGGCAATGACCTGAGGTTCCACGTTCTTGGTGTAGTAGCGGCAGGCGCTGCACTTGAAATCTTCAAAGACCTCGACCTTGACTTTCGCCTCCGGGTTTCCCAGGCGCGTCCCATCTGCGGTTGAGTAGGTTTTGGGGGTAATAGGGGTGATTTTTCCACCTGGGTTCTGGGTGGCTTGAATAGTGGGCACGATGATCAGGCCAACCACCACGGCAACGATCACCAGGGCGGAGGCGATAACGATGATGCGCTGCTGCCTTTGGCGACGGCGCAGCTCTTCTCGGCGTGCTTGGCGCTTGCTCAGTCCTTCTCGTCTCTCTTTATCGCTCATGATTGAGGCACTCACTCCTTCGCCGGTTTCATAGTGTTTGGAATTAAGGGTGAACCGAATTTTGCCATGAGAGCAAGAGTTTGTCTAGATGGGCAAAATTAGATGAGTTGGATCCATTTTGCTAGGGGAGATGGGCATCCAGCCAAGAGATAAGATAAGCGAGCACTTCGTTCTTCTCCGGCTCGTTGTGTGTCTCATGGTAGAGCCCAGGCCATACCTTCAGAGTGCATCTTTCGGGAGGGATTAAGGCAGCGAACTCTTGGCTGCCGCGCAGATAGGCAATTTTATCCTGGTCGCCGTGCATTATAAGCAAAGGAAGGTGAAATTCTCTGCCGTGCTCGAAGACGTAGCGAATGGCTTCCAGCGAGCTACGTGCCAGGCCAAGGGTGGCTTGGCGCTCCACAAGAGGATCGTTGACATAATTCGCTACCACTTGGGGATCACGGCTGATCTGATCGGCGATCAAGCCGGTGGGCATGCTCAGGGTGGGGAAGAGCGGGGCGAGCAACTTGGTCAACCAAATCTTGATTTTTTGTTCCTCCAAGGCGGTGCGCAGGCCGGGGCTGGTGGCGATGACACCGTTTAGCGTCGGTTTACGGCGCAAAGTGTAGAAAAGGACTACAATGCCCCCAAGGCTATGGCCGTATAGGAAGCGTGGCTTATCCCCATAGCGTTGGCCGGCCTCCTGGAGGAGGAGGTCCACATCTTGCAGATAAGCCTCGCTGGAAGGGATGTGTCCCCGTTGGCCGCCGGAACGACCGTGACCGCGCAGGTCAAAGGCCAGGACGGCGTAGCCGGCACCGGTGAGTGCCTCGGCGACATGGCTGTAACGCCCACTGTGCTCGTTTAACCCATGAACAAGACAGACCACGCCTTTGGGTTCACCTTCGGGCTCCCAGCGGCGGGCAAAAAGTTTCAGGCCATCTTGGGTTTGCCATTGGGTTTCAAATGTTTTCATCTGTACTATCCTTTCCGACTGCAGGGATTGACTGAGCAAGAGTAAACTCGTAAACGGGGTAGGTTTCACCCGTGGGTTCAAATCCAAGGCGACGATAAAGCGCCAACGAGGTGTGGTTGTCCTCTTGGGTATTGACGGTCACCCGCCGCGCGCCGCGCTGCGAAAAGTGGATGAGGGCTGAGCGGAGCAGGGCGGCTCCGATCCCCTGCCCCTGAAAGGGTGGTACCACGGCTAAACGGGCAATGTGACCGCCCATGGGTGTGGCAGTGCTTATCTGATAGGCCACCGCCTCACCATCCACTTCCGCAATCAGGGCGTGGGTGGCTTGTTTGAGGGCCAGAGCGAGATGATCGGCCGAATTTTGCCAGAAAGGATGAAACGCCACGTGGTCAATGCGCTGAACGGCCTCAATATCGTCAGGGGTAAGGGAGCGAAGATGGATAGATGGTTGTTGGGGAGTGGATGGCAAATGTTGGACCTCCCATGCCAGAAGCACGATGCGCTCGCGTAGGGTGAAGCCGCTTTTTTCCAACAAATTGCAGAACCACCCCTGAAGCGGAATAGCAGCCATCCAGCGCACGGTTGGCTGCGTGCGTAGGAGGGCGCGTGCATGCTCCCAAAGGGCCTGCCATGTTTCGAGCAGTCTCTGGCGTGTTGCTGCGGCAAAGAGGCGAATCCAGGCCACTTGGGGAGGGTCGGGTGGGCAAACCAACACTCCCCTGGCCTTTTCCCCTTCTTCTAGTACCAAAAACGGCTGGGTGCCGTACCAATCAAGGGGAGGGCGGTAATCCAGATGGCGATGGACGTATGTTTCAAAATGAATGAGGTTGGCAATTTGAGGCAGATCGTTAGCATCAGCGGAACGCACCCTGGCTTTTGTGGGTAGCGGCATAGCGAACCCCTGTTAAAATTTGCCTTTCTTGCCGGTCAACATCTCAACAGGAATGGCCAGCAATCGTTTGACGAAGGACTGTTTGGGAGTGGGGTGCCGCACCTCCTCGAGCCCGGAATACATGGAGGCCAAGGCTTGTAGCCTTTGACCTCGGCGTAGTTGAAGTGCCGAAAGGGCTTGCATGGTTTGGGCACGCAACTGATCTTCACCGGCCTCTTGCAGCACCGCCGCAGCGTGCAAGTATTCTTCTTCGGCTTCGTCATAACGCTCGAGGGCCTCGAGAGCAGCCGCGCGGTTACCCAGCGCCATCCCCTGGCGGCGCAGGTCGCCCTTTGCAGCGAATACCTGGGGGGTGCCTTCCACTACCGCTAGGGCTTGTGCACCATCACCGGCTTGGAGATAGGCAACACTGGCGTTGTTCGCCATCTCGGCGGCCATGAGAGCATCATCCCTCTGCTCATAGGCAGCCTGGGCTGCCTTAAACAGTTGGGCAGCTTCACGGTAATGGGCGCTGCGGTAGGCGTTTTGAGCTTGTTTGACCAACCTTTGGGGAGATTCTGGGGGGGACATCAGTAGGTGATCTCCAAGAGACCTTCGGCGACGGCGCGCAACTTATCCACGGACATGTCGCTCAGCCGCCGCGCCAACTCTAGGTAAAGACGGTTGGAGGGATGTCCAACGAAGACCTGCAATTCTAATGGCAAAGAAAGAAAATTCCGTAACGCTCTCTGTTGGGCGATCCAGCGGCCAACTGGCCCTTGCTGATCCTCGAATTCCCGCAGCGAACGACGTAGCCAGGTGCACAACATCTCGAGATGGGGGAGAGGCACGGGTTGTTGGCCGAACTCGTAGGCTTGTAGCTGTTCTTGAGGAATGCGGGAGCGTTGGGAGAGCTCTTCCAGGCTGAGGCCGGCTTCCAGCCGCGCCTTGCGCAGTAAAGCGCCGATCACACGGTGGCGCAACTGAAGCAATTGCTCTACATTCGTCAGCGAGGGGCGGGTTTCCTCAGTTTGGGGCATTCCCGCTTCAAGGAAATGTTCCAAAGGAATATCCAGGGCATAGGCCAGGATTTCCAATTCGGGGAGCGAGATCAGCGCCTGGCCGCTTTCGTAGGATGCGAGGCGTTCCGCAGATACACCGATGAGGCGGGCGCACTCTTCGGTGGAGAGCTGGCGTTTCTGGCGCGCCTGACGCAGGCATTGGCCAATGGCTTGGCTACGCTCGGTTAGGGTGTCGGAATCGTCAGGCATTGGGTCTTCCCTTTCAATAAGACCGAGGATTGTGGCTTGGCGACGATCTCGGTTAGGATTATACCCGTGTGTTTGTTAGAGTTGAGGGGGCATGGTATAGCCTAAACCGGAGCGGGTGACAATGTGTTGGGGGTTACGAGGGTCGTTTTCAAGTTTCTGGCGCAGTCGGGAGATGCTCACCCAAAGGATTTCCTTGTCGTTGCGATATTCGGGGCCCCATACGTTGGTAAGCAACTGCTCCGGGGTGAGTACGGCACCCACATTATGGGCAAATTGGAGCAGAAGACGGTACTCGGTAGCCGAGAGGAAGACAATCTTTTCGTCTTTGTAAACTTCGGCTCGCGCAAAGTCAATCTTGAGGTTGCCATGGTGAAAGATAGATTGCTGAAAAGCGCTGCCGGTGGTCTTGGCGCGGCGCAGGACCGCGCGCACGCGGGCGATCAATTCTGTGGCGGAAAAGGGTTTTACGATGTAATCATCGGCACCCAGGTTTAGGCCACGCACGCGATCACTCTCATTGCCGCGAGCAGTGACGATGATAATTGGCACGGTGGAGAATTCGCGGATGCGCTCGCAGGCCGCAAAACCGTCCAAAATAGGCATCATCACATCGAGCAGAACGAGATCAGGGTGTTTTTCGGCGACTAAATCCACCGCCTCCTGGCCGTTGATGGCCTTCATCACTTGGAAGCCTTCGGTGACTAGGTTGACCTCCATCAACCGCAGGTAGCGCGGCTCGTCATCCACGACCAAAATCTTGTCCATCTGCCTCTCCTCAGAAACGACCCTTTTCCTTCACGAGTTGGCGGACTTTGGCGCTAAGGGGAGATGGATAAAGAAAGTGGTGCCTTCGCCTAGGGTGGATTCAACGGTGATCTCCCCGCGATGCGCTTGAACAATTTTGCGACAGATATATAACCCCAAACCGGTACCGCGCACGGCATGGCTGGCCTCGGGCACGCGGTAGAAGCGTTGAAAAAGGTGCGGCAAGTGTTGAGCCGGGATGCCTGGGCCGAAATCGCGGATGGCAATGTGAGCCTTTCCGCCCAATTCGGTGAGGGAGATGACCACCTTTGAGCCGGGGGCGTATTTGATGGCGTTGTTTAGGATGTTCTCGAACACTTGGCCTAGGCGAGTGGGATCAGCCATCACATAGAGATTCGTGGCGCGTAAGTCGGATTCGATTTGTAGTGAGGGTTGGCGAGATTGAGCGCGGGCGATGACATCCCGGACGAGAGTATCCAGGCGCAGACGTTGAAATTCCAAGCGCAAGGTGCCGGCTTGCAAGCGTGAGGAGTCCATCAGGTTGTCAATTAATTCGCGGAGGCGGTCGGTTTCCTCGCTGATGATGGTAAGGAATTCATGCTGCGTGGCCTCATCCCATTGGACATCTTGGCGCAACAAAGTGGTGGTGTAGCCCTTAATGAATCCAAGTGGGGTGAGCAGCTCGTGGGTGATGGTGGAGATGAAATCGTCCTGCAAGCTATCCAGGCGGCGGCGGGCCTCCAATTCGGCAATGCGCTCGACCAGTTGGCGGTGCTGCAGCAGTTGGGCCACATGTTGAGCAATGAATTCGGCTAAATTAATCTGCTGAGCAGTGAAGGGGGGACCACCAAAGCGGATGAACACCAACGCCCCCAATCCCTCACCTTTGGCATAAAGAGGTAACCCTAGGTAATATCGTAAGTTGGTGCGGTTTTCGTCAATGGGGCCTATCTGTTCCATGTGGCTGAGATTTTCGCCCCGCTGGAAGGCTTGCTGAGCCACGCTCTCTCCCCACACCAGGTCGGCTTCCTGGGAACGGCCGCGGCCGATGGCGCGTGCGTATTTTATCTCTAGCGAATTGCGCTCTGGGTTGACCGTGTAAAGGGCAACATTATCGAAAATAAATACCGAGCGGGCAAGTTGGACGATCTCCTCGAAGACTTCGTCGGTGGTCTTCGCTTCGGCTACCGCGCGGCTAATGGCATACACTGCCTCCAGTTCTTGGGGCTGTAGAGAACCGGTGACCTTCTTTGCCTCGTTTATTGTAGACACAAGTCTTTCTCCTGTGGCAGATCGGCCATCAGGGCAAGATCAAGCGGCAGCCGGCAGGCTGAATTCAAAACGTGAGCCTTTGCCGACGACCGATTCCACCCGAATTTGGGAACCATGAGCTTCAACGATGCGCTTTGCCAGGGTTAACCCTATTCCAGTGCCGGGGTAACGCCGTGTTGGGGAGGCATCGAGTTGGTAAAAGGGTTCAAAGATCTCCCCCAAACGTTCTTTTGGGATGCCAATCCCATTGTCCACTACGGCAATGGTCACCAGTTTCTGCTGAGAGGTGAGCAGCAATCTCACTTCTCCTCCGGCGGGGGTGAACTTGATGGCGTTGTCCAGCAGCTGGCCGATCACCCAACCGATCTTCTCGTAATCGGCTTGAACTGCCGGCGCGCTTTGGTCAATGGAGGCACGCAGTTCAACTTGGCGGGCCTTCGCTGTCTCTTGCGCTCGTTCGAGCAAGGATGGCAACAATTGCTGGATTAACACCCTGGAGGTGGTTAGGGAGAGTTCTCCGCGCGTGGCTAAGGAGAATTGGATGAGGTCTTCAATGAGCCGCTCTAAGCGCTCCTCAGCGCGCTGCAAAATGCTGAGCGCTTCCCGTTGGGCAGCGGTGAGAGGGCCGAGACTGCCATCGCGAGCAGGTTGAGGTAGCCTTTCAGATGAGTGATGGGGGTGCGCAACTCGTGGGAGACATTCGCCACAAAGTTAGCCTTCAGAGCGTTCAATTCTGAAAGGCGCTCCAGAGCCTGTTGTAATTCCTGGGTTCGTTCCTGAACGCGTTTCTGTAAGGTGCGGTTGGCTTCTTTTAGGGCGTTTTGCAATTCGAGGATTTGGGCAGTGATGGCTCGATCGAGGGTGGCGCGATCAATAATACCGAGTTCCAAGAGTGCTTGCCCGAGCAGGAGGGGCTGTCCACTTTGTGCGCGCTCTTGCTGGTATTGAAGCGCCTGCTGCAATTGTTCGGCTGTGATTAGGTTGTTTTGGAGCAGAAAATCGCCAATGCGAGGCACCAGCAGCTCTGGAGCCAGAGGTACGTCTTTGGGAGGACGCATCGGCTTGAGCGCCTGCTGTTCCACCAGGTTCACAGCTAAGGCTACCTCTATGCCACAATGGTCGCAAAATCGGCTGAAAGGGCGGATGGGTTGGCGGCAATTGGGGCAGAGCATAACATTGTCGTTGGTACTATATGATGATTTAGACGTGGGTTGCATGGCGCATAGCCACCTTATGGTTGTGAAATAAAGGCTCTCTCCGTTTCAACGTTGGCCCCACACGCCCAATGGAAAAGGGCCTGCTATCTTTTCGTAGCACACTCTTATCATAACATATTCTCATCTCTGTATTGCCTAAAACGCCCGTGTAAATGGCCGCTAAAATCCGATCCCCAACCGTCTTTGAAGGGATATTGTAAAGTGATTGTAAGGTGGGGGAAAAGCCTTCTGGGGCATAATACTTTTTGGCAGACCATTCTGAGAGGCGTAGCGGAGCATGCCCATTGAGGGAAACCCCTACGGCGGATGGCAGTTTGTCTTTCCAAGAAATTCGTTGGAACGAGTGATGTCAGGAGACCAGGTAGCGACTTTGAAAGTGCTGGTTCTCGATGAGAACCAAGGCACAGCAGAGCTATTGCAGTCCATTCTTGAGAGGGGATGCTTTCAGGTTATTGCGGCCGACTCGCAGGAAAAGGGCTTCGCACTTCTTCAAGAAGCTCAGCCGCATCTTATCATCCTGGTCTTAGATGCTCCCGACGAGGAAGGTTTGGCCATTTGTCGGATCTGGCGCGAGAGATGTGCCATTCCCATTGTGGTCCTCTCTCCGAACCTAAAAGAGGGCTTCGCGGAAAAGTTTTTGGACGCCGGCGCGGATGACTATATCGTTAAACCGGTGAATCCGACATTGTTGGTTGCTTCGTTGAATCGTTTGGCACGGCGGACAAACAACGGAAATGGCTCTCATGGAACAGAGCATCTCTACAGGGGGGATTTCAAGGGTATTTACATTTGATGCAGATAGGCATAATATTCTGAGTTAGAATTGGCGCAGAATATCAACCAGGAGGAGCCACGTGCAAACCTGCTCGCGTTGCCATTTCCAATCGCCGGACGATGCCACTCATTGCGTTCATTGTGGGGCGGACTTGAAGGAATGGTCGGAGACGGCTGTAGCGCTTAAAGCGTTACAGGGGAACAGCCGTGTGATTTACGTGCGCATATCGGTTGCCCAAGATTGCTGCCCAGCCTGCCGTCGCGCCGAGGGGGCGTATGCCAAGGACGCGGTGCCGCGTTTGCCGATCGAGGGCTGTTCGCATACCCTAGGTTGTCGTTGTTTCTATCAACCGGTGCTTGAGGAGATTTACCCGTAAAGGGTGGCGATAGGTGAGGCGCAAAGTCAAAAGAACAACGTAGTGACTTCTTGGCGACCTCACCTTACTGGTTGGGTGAGCGTTGTTCTAGAAAACGACGTACGAATTCCAGAGCGGCAGGGCTATCGGTGATCTCCCCGCTGGCCTGCGCTTCACGCAGCGCTTCCAAGATTTCGCCCAGCAGCGGGCCTGGGGCGAGGGCGAAAGCTTCCATAAGATCGTGACCGCTCAGGAGGGGGGAGGGGTTTACCTGCTCATTGTGGTGCTCCCACCAGGCTTCGAGTAAGGTGCGCACTACATCTAGGCGGCGGATCCACTCGTTTTGGGGTAACGTTGGGCCGTAGGTGGCGAGCAGATCGGCCAGGGAGAGAAGGCAAATGTCTATCCCCCCTTTGCCGGTTTGGCGAAAGAAGCGGTAGACCGCGCGGCGGGAGGGTAGGTTCTCCCCTTGTGCCAGAAGAGCCGGCCGCATGTGGTGGCGCACGATAATGGCGAGGCGGTCAATTTCTTCGTTGCTCAGGCGCAAAGATTGGGCGCGTTGGCGGATGAGATCGGCGGCAACTCGTTCGTGACCGAGGAAGCGAATGCGACCATCGGGCTCTTGTTGGCGGGTTTGGGGTTTGCCGGCGTCGTGGTAGAGGGCGGCAAAGAGCAAAAGGCTGCGCTGTGAGCGCTCGATATTGAGGGGGACCAGTAAGTGTTGGTGCAACCCCTGGCGGAAACGCCCGAGACGGAGAGAGACCAACCCCAGATACCAATTGGCGGCTGCTTCGGGATCGTGTTCCGGCTGGAGAGTGCGTAGGAGGGCATCTATGCAGCCCACAGTGTGTAACGTATGTTCCCAAACGTCGTAGATATGGGGGGGTGATTGTTCAAGCCCTTTCAGGACGGCCAATTCGGGTAGCAAGAGCGCCATTACACCGAGGTAATCCATCACCCGCAACGCGGCCAGGGGCGCTTTTCCTTCCAGAATCTTAAAGAATTCGTCGCGCGTCCTCTCGGCGGAAACCCTCGCGAGAAGAGGGGCCGCCTCTACCAGGCCCTGACGCGTTGCTGGGGTCATCCGCAGGTCGAGATCGGCCGCGAAACGGATGGCTCGTAGGACTCGAACGGGGTCGAGGGTGAAGGATTTTGGGGAGCAAACCTGCAACCGCTGGTGGCGTAAATCCTCAGCGCCTCCAAGCGGGTCAATGAGGCGGTCAGGGTTGGCCAGGTCGAGCGCCATGGCGTTGATGGTGAAATCGCGCTCGCGCAGATCGCTCTCCAGGGTGGCTCCGCGTTGAGCGGAGAAATCTAACTTCAGGCGACGGTTTTGCGCTCTCGTTAGGACGAGGCGGGCAATATCTCGTTCGGAATCCATTACGTAGAAGGCCGCCCCCAAAGCGGCGGCGATGCGGTGGGCGAGAGCCGTGGCACCCTGAGGAACGACGAAATCTAGGTCCTGAATCGGGCGGGAGAGGAAGTGGTCACGCAGCGCTCCCCCAACCAAGTATATGGGGGAAGGTGACGCAGCAATGGCTTGGATCTCTTTAAGCAGGGGGACGCGCTCGAATAGGGAGATCATTCAGGGGGGTGGTATTTCTCCAGGTTTACGGTGGCGATGAAGGGTAGGTTGCGGTAGTACTCGTCAAGATCAAGGCCATAGCCGAAGACGAACTTGTTCGGGATGACAAAGCCGCAGTAATCAATGGGCACTTCCACCTCGCGGCGCTCCGGCTTGTTGAGCAGGGTGCATACGCGCAGGCTGGCCGGGTGGCGGGTTTTTAGGAAGGCGAGCACCGAGGCAATGGTGTAGCCGCTATCCACAATATCCTCGACCAGGAGCACGTTGCGGCCGTGGATTTCGTCTTTGAGGTCGAGAGTGATGCGCACTTGGCCGGTAGACTGGCGCGCTGTCCCATAAGAGGAGATGGCCATGAAGTCCAACGTGTGGGGTACGGTGATCGAGCGCATCAGATCGGTGAGGAAGACCACCCCTCCCCGCAGAATACAAATCAGGTGCAGGTCTTGGCCCTGGTAATCTTTGCTGATCTCAGCGCCTAGTTCCAGGACGCGCCTGCGCAGAGTTTCCTCGTCTACCAGGATTTCATCCAGGAATTCGTGATAGTCTTGCATGGCGCCTCACTTGATTGAATGCCCCAGGAGGCGGTAACCCCTTTGGGGGCCTCCCGAAGGCACATGTTAGGAGCGCGGGACGATGTGGTGCTGACGGCAACGCGCCTCGTAGAGCTCAGCCGCTCCAATGATCACCACCGGGTCGTTGTAGTGGGCAGGCTGGCCGTTCACCAGGCGTTGGGTACGGCTGGCCGGCTCGCCACACACCATGCAAATGGCATGGAGTTTGTCCACGGTCTCCGCTTTGGCCATAAGGATCGGCATGGGGCCGAAGGGTTCCCCCCGGAAGTCAGTATCCAAACCGGCTACGATCACCCGCAGGCCTCGGTCGGCTAATCCCTGGACAATTTCGATAATAGCGTCATCAAAGAATTGAGCCTCGTCAATCCCCACCACGGTGGTATCCGGTTCTAAATAGCGTAAGATGTCAGCTGCCGATTGGATGGGCTGGGCGGCAAATTCGCTGCCGGCGTGGGAGGTGACCTTCTGTACGTCGTAGCGATTATCTATGGCCGGCTTGAACACTTGCACTTTCTGGCGGGCGATGGTGGCGCGGCGCAAGCGGCGAATGAGTTCGTCGGTCTTGCCGCAGAACATTGAACCGGTGATCACTTCGAGTGAACCGCAATGGTGTTTCATAGATCTCCTCTGCCTGCCCTAAGGAAAAGTTGGGGTTTCGACTATTGTAAACCCGATGGGAAGAAAAGGGCAAGGCGCGGATAAAAGCAGGTGACAGGCGTTTCAAATATGCCTGTCACCCGGTATGGTAAGCGGAAGGAGGTTTGTGGTCTAAACCGTGATCTCTTGGGCGCCTCGGGCAGTTCATAGCCTAATTGACGCAGGCGTTTCTTTAAGTCGGCAAGGGCTTTGCGCCCAAAGCCACTGATGGCCAGCAAGGCAGCTTCCCCTTCGGCAAGGCGTTCCAGAGCATGGCCTACGGTGGTGATTCCCGCGGCGAGGAGAGCATCGGTCGGCCGTGTCCCTAGTTCGAGCTCGGTGATCGGGCGCTCGAGCGATTTGCGAGCGGTTTGGCGGGCTTCTACCTCGGCCAGGTATTGCTGGCGCGCCTCCAGTTTCTTATAGAAGCGCTCCACCTGACCCTCGGTATCCACAATGCGCTGTTCGCCGGTGAAGAAGGGGTGGCATTTTGAACAGACGTCGGTACGGATCACTTTGCGAGTGGAACCGGTTGTCCACGTGTTTCCACAGGCGCAGATCACCTGGGCATCTGGGTAGTAGGTGGGGTGGATGTCTTTCTTCATGGCCGCTTATGCCTCCGCGCTCTGTTGCTCTCTCATGGCGCGGTACTCCTCCAAGGGGATAACGCTGACGCGCCGGCGGTTATCGCGCAATTTCTCATAAACGACGATGCCATCTGCCGTAGCAAAGAGCGTATCGTCGCGGCCGACATCCACGTTGCGACCGGGCTTAATGCGCGTGCCGCGCTGGCGCACCAGAATGTTGCCCGATAGGACGAATTGCCCTCCGAACCTCTTAACGCCCAAACGCTGGCTGTTGCTGTCACGACCGTTGCGGCTGGAGCCGCCACCTTTCTTGTGAGCCATGCCTACTTCTCCTTTTTCGCGCTGTTGAGGGTGATCGCATCGATCTGCAAGCGAGTGTACTTTTGGCGATGGCCGGTTTTGGCGCGCATGCGCTTTTTGGGTTTGTAACGAAAGACGATGATCTTCGGCCCTTTCACCTGAGCTGCCACCCGTGCTTGGATGGTAGCCCCTTCTACGTAAGGCGTGCCCACCTGGATGGAATCGCCATCGGCGACGAGGAGCACGTGCTGCAGGTCAACTTCTTCACCGATCTCGGAGGGGTAATAGTCCACCTCGATGGTGCCACCCTCTACGGCGCGATATTGCTTACCGCCGTCTTCAACGATTGCATACTTCATGAATTCGTTCCTCCAAACATTCACTTCGCCATTCAAGCCGCGCCTTGCTCTCACAAGGGGAGAGGGGCACCGCCGAGTGGGGAAGTTGGGGATCACGGCTTCTTAAGCTGGTGATAATGAACACCAGAACCCTTTCCCCGGCCACTTCTGGGCGGGAGAAAATGCGGGCTGAATTATACTGAGGTTCGAGCAGGTTGTCAATCACCGCCGCGAGGCAATTTCCTTAGAAGAAGGGGAGAATTCCATATTTCTGTGGTAAGAAGGGTAGAAATACGCTCTTAGATGTCCCTCTATGTAAAGAGGGTGTGGTAAACTATGCGCTTAGTGTGCCCTTGGGAATTATCCTTTTTGATGAATTAGGAGAAAGGCGTATGTCTGAAAAGAAATGGGTTTATCTCTTCAACGAAGTGGATGAGGTGGAGAAGATGACCGGCGGTTGGGAGGGTGTGCGCGCTCTGCTGGGCGGCAAAGGGGCCGGCCTGGCGGATATGACTCGCGCCGGTGTGCCTGTGCCTCCCGGCTTCACGGTCACCACCGAGGCTTGTAATGCCTATTTGGCAGCGGGGGAGAAGTTTCCGCCAGGCATGTGGGAACAGGAATTGGCGGCATTGCGCAAGATCGAGGAACAAACCGGCAAAAAATTCGGCGACCCCTCGAATCCCCTCCTGGTTTCCTGCCGTTCAGGAGCGAAATTCTCCATGCCGGGGATGATGGATACTGTACTTAACATTGGGTTAAACGACGAAACGGCTGAGGGGATGATCCGCAAAACGGGGGATGCCCGTTTTGTATATGACTCCTATCGCCGCTTGGTCGAGATGTTCGGTTCCGTGGTGTTGGGGATTCCCGATGAAGCCTTTGAAGAACCACTGGCGGAATACAAAGCTAAGAAGGGATATAAATCGGATACCGAGATGAGCGCCGAAGACTGGAAGGCGATCACCGAGACCTACAAAGCCGTGGTCAAAAAGTATAAGGGCTTTGATTTTCCCCAAGACCCCTACGAACAGTTGCGTTTAGCCACCGAAGCGGTGTTTAAGTCCTGGAACGGAAAGCGAGCAGTGGACTATCGCAACGCAGCCGGTATCCCTCATGACCTGGGCACTGCCGTCAATATTGTGACTATGGTCTTCGGCAACATGGGGTGGAACTCCGGCACGGGGGTGGCCTTCACTCGTGATCCCTCCACCGGCGAGAAAAAGCTCTACGGCGACTATTTGCTCAACGCTCAAGGCGAGGACGTGGTAGCCGGCATCCGTAACACCGAAAAAATTGAACGCTTGGCCGAGGAATTGCCGGAGGCGTACCAGCAGTTCCTCGAAATCACCGAGAAGCTTGAACGCCACTACCGTGAAATGCAGGATGTGGAGTTCACCATTGAGAACGGCAAGTTGTGGATGTTGCAAACGCGGGCCGGCAAGCGCACTGCGCGAGCGGCGGTCAAGATCGCCGTGGATATGGCTAATGAGGGGTTGATCAGCCGAGAGGAAGCGGTTTTACGCGTGACCCCCGAGCAGGTGGATTCCCTGCTTCATCCCCAATTCGATCCCAAAGCGGTCGAGGAGGCCCAAAAAAGTGGGCGCTTGTTCGCGAAAGGGGTGAACGCTTCCCCTGGGGCGGCAGTAGGCCAGGTGTACTTCGACGCCGATACTGCCGAGAGAATGGCCAAGGAAGAGAAACGCAGTGTGATCATGGTGCGCCCCTTTACCAAACCCGATGACGTCCATGGGATGTTGGCCTCCAAGGGTATCCTCACCAGCGAGGGTGGTGCCACCTCCCATGCGGCTGTGGTAGCGCGTCAATTCGGCGTGCCCTGCGTGGTGGGGGCAGCGGAGATTCGCATAGACTTAGAAAAGCGCTTGATGGAAGCCAACGGCACCGTTGTGCGGGAGGGGGATTGGCTTTCGGTGGATGGCACCAGCGGGAACGTTTACCTGGGTCAGATTCCCACCACGTCTCCTAAACTGGAAGAGCAGGCGGACCTGCTCACCCTGCTGGAATGGGCTGATGAAATCTGCGCCACTCCGGGCATTCGCGCAGGCTGGCCAGATCGTGGTTTGCAGGTGTGGGCCAACGCCGATTACCCCGCCGATGCTCGCCGCGCCCGCGCCTATGGGGCGGTGGGGATTGGCCTGTGTCGCACCGAGCACATGTTCTTTGAACCGGAGCGTTTGCCCATTGTCCAGCGCATGATCTTAGCCGAAACGGTGGAAGAGCGGGTGGCGGCGCTGAATGAGTTGCTCCCCTATCAGCGCAGCGACTTTGAGGGTCTCTTTGAGGCGATGGACGGCTACCCGGTCATCATCCGCTTGATTGACCCACCGTTACACGAGTTCATGCCCGATGAGGAGAAGTTGTTTGAAGAAGTGATCACCATGCGCGTGAAAGGCGAGAAGGAAGGGCTAGCAGAGAAGGAAGCTCTGCTGGCCAGTATTCGCGCCATGCACGAGAGCAATCCCATGATGGGTCTGCGCGGAGTGCGTCTGAGCATCTACATGCCGGAGATCGTTGAAATGCAGGTGCGGGCGATCTTCGAGGCGGCCGCCAATCAGGCCTTGAAGGGGATTACCGTCAAACCGGAGGTGATGATCCCACTTACCGGTACGGTGAAGGAACTGGAGTGGATTCAGCCGCGCTTGGAGCGCATTGCGAAGCAGGTGATGGAAGAGAAAGGCGTCACCTTTGACTACAAATTCGGGACGATGATCGAAATCCCGCGCGCGGCACTCACTGCCGGTGAAATTGCCCGTGTGGCGGAGTTTTTCTCCTTCGGCACGAATGACCTTACCCAGATGACCTTTGGCTACAGCCGCGACGACGCTGAGCGCAACTTCCTGGTTAAATACGTGGAGGAGGGCATTCTCCCTGTGAATCCCTTCCAGACGTTGGATCGGGAGGGGGTGGGGCGCCTGATGGCGATGGCCGTCCAGGAAGGTCGTGCCACCCGCCCCGACCTCGAGGTGGGTATCTGTGGGGAGCATGGCGGGGATCCCTCATCCATAGAATTTTGCCACTTGGTGGGCAATAACTATGTCTCTTGCTCGCCGTTCCGCGTACCGATCGCCCGTCTGGCTGCTGCTCATGCCGCTCTGAAGCATCGGGTGGATCGAAAAGTGGAGATCGTGGAGGATAAGTAACGCTTCTCACTGCAGGGATAGCCCCTGACTGCTGAGGTTAACACAAAGGGCAGGCATTCCCTTCGCCTGCCCTT
>VSSL01000035.1_pt1 | contig 26051 bp, 26 predicted proteins | sample 4557531 | NCBI WGS metagenome assembly VSSL01 (sample SAMN10986726, study PRJNA523729) | hot springs metagenome | isolation source: hot springs | place: India:Timba, Gujarat | collected 2018-05-31 | reverse complement strand
GGGGGATTTCTTCTTTCAGGCGGTCGCACACCTGGACCGCCCAAGGTCGCGCCCGATCCCGATGAACGATGAGCGACAAGGCGTCCACCTTCTCGCCGTTGACCAAAATATCGAGCTTCACAAGATCGCTGGGGCGGTACCCGATCATTTCGTAATCGAACGATCCGTAACCTTGCGTGACCGTTTTCAGACGGTCGTAGAAATCGTAGATGACTTCCGCCAAGGGCATGTCGAAGACGATCTCCACCCTGCCGGCAGCGGGCACGCTGAACCGGGGGTTTTCCCCGCGTCGTTCCGTGCACAGTTTCATCACCGCCCCCATGAAGCGGTCCGGACACAGAATGCTCGCTCGGATGTAAGGCTCTTCCGTCGCCTTGATATGCACCGGATCGGGATAATACTGAGGGTTTTCCACCGTGACCGTCTCCCCCGTATCCAGCGTGAACCGATACTGGACACTGGGAATGGTCATGATGATGGACTGATCGTATTCGCGCTCCAACCGTTCCTGGACGATTTCCAGATGGAGCAGCCCTAGGAAGCCGCAGCGAAAGCCTTGGCCGAGGGCCGCCGAGGAATCCTTTTGGTAGACCAGGGCCGCGTCGTTGAGCTTGTATTTTTCCAAAGCATCCTGCAGGGCGGCGTAATCGTCGGAAGAGACGGGGTAGATGGAGGAAAACACCACGGGCTTGACTTCCCGAAATCCCGGAAGCGGCTGCGCCGTAGGCCGATCGTCCACGGTGATCGTGTCGCCGATCCGCACATCGCTGACGGTCTTGATCCCGGCGATGACGTAGCCCACTTCGCCCGCTTCCAGTACGCGTCTCGGTTCCCGCTTCAGCCGAAAAACCCCGACTTCCTCCACCTTGTAAACGGCACCGTTGGACAGCATGCGGATGCGATCCCCTGTGCGGATTCGACCGTCGAAAACACGGCAGGCCACCACGGCCCCTCGGAAGGAATCGTATTGGGCGTCGAAAACCAAAGCCGCCAGCGGCGCCTCCGGGTCGCCCTGAGGCGGCGGGATCCTTTCCACCACAGCCTGAAACACTTCGTCGATCCCGATCCCTTCCTTGGCGGAACACAACACGGCGTGGTCCGCATCGAGGGCCAGTTCGTTTTCGATTTCCTCCTTGACCCGATCCACGTCGCCGACGGGAGATCGATCTTGTTGATCACGGGAACGATCACCAGGTCATGTTCCATGGCCGCATAAAGATTGGCCAGGGTCTGGGCTTCCACGCCCTGGGAGGCATCCACGAGAAGGAGCACTCCCTCGCAGGACGCAAGAGCCCGCGACACCTCGTAGGAAAAGTCCACATGGCCGGGCGTGTCGATGAGGTTCAAGGCGTAGGTTTTCCCGTCGGGGGCCGTGTAGGGGAGCGTCACCGTGTTGCTCTTGATCGTGATGCCCCGTTCCCGCTCCAAATCCAGGGTATCCAGGATTTGATCGCGAAATTCCCTCTCATCGACGAGCCCGGCCGCCTGGATGAGTCGGTCGGCCAGGGTCGATTTGCCGTGATCGATGTGCGCGATGATACTGAAATTTCTAATGTGTTTCATGCAAGGTCTTCCTGTGCCGTTTGATTTAGAAGAGCATCCCGATCACCGCTCCGGTCATGGCGGTGGCCAGAGTGCCGGCCACGATGGATCGCAGGCCCAGCGAGACGATTTCGGAACGGCGGGAAGGAGCCATGGCGCCCAACCCCCCGATCATGATGCCCAACGACCCCATGTTGGCAAAGCCGCACAAGGCGTAGGTCAGGATAAGACGGCTGCGTATGGACAACTCCGTATCCGGTACGGCGGCCAAATCCAAATAGGCAAGAAACTCGTTGAGAATCGTCTTCACCCCCATGAGACGACCCGCCGTGAGGGTTTCCTGCCACGAGACCCCCATTAGCCACGTGAAGGGCGCCATCACGAGTCCCAAGAGGCGCTGGACGGTCCAGGGCTCTCCCTCCCCGGAAGGGACAAGGGCCAAAACCAGGTTCACCAGATGGACCAAGGCCACAAAAACAATGAGCATGGCCACGATGTTCAGGAAAAGGGACAAGCCCGCCAAAGTCCCCTGGGTGACGGCGTCCATGGCACTTCGCGCCTCCGAGCGCATGGTCGGGGATGATTCCGACTCGTCGTCTGGACAATCTCCCGGGGGCACCATGAGCTTGCTTACCACCACCGCCGCCGGAGCACTCATGATGGACGCCACGAGCAGATGACCCATCACGCCGGGAATGGTCTTTTCCAGGAGGCTCGCGTATAGGACCATGACCGTTCCCGCAATGGTGGCCATGCCGGCAGTCATGAGGGTGAAAAGGCCGCTGCGGGACATGGTCTCCAAGTACGGCCGGACCAAGAGCGGCGCTTCGACCATGCCGACGAAGATATTGGCGCACGTGCCGAGCGCCTCCGCCCCCCCCCAGGCCCGTGGTGCGCCGCAAACACCAGGCTAAGCCCCGAACCACCACCGGGATGACGTTCCAATAAAACAAAAGGGAGGACAAAGCGCTCATGACGATCACCAACGGTAGGCCCCGAAAGCCCAAAATGTAAGCCGCCCCGGGATTGGCGGCCTCGAACGGAAGAGGTCCCCCGCCGAGATATCCGAAAACAAGGCTCGTGCCGGCTTCCGTGGCCTCGGCCAAAGACTGGACCGCCCGATTCAGCAGAAAAAAAACCCGTTGCGCCGCCGACACATTGAGCATCACCCCGGCCACGGCGAATTGCCCGGCCACCCCCCCCGACAACAGCCCGCCAGGGCACCCGCCGCCGATTCTCAGACAAGAGCCACGCGAGGAAAGCCAGGACCAGAAGGCCGACGGCGCTTTGAACACGCAGCATGTTGTCCCCCTTGAAACGAGCAAAGGATGGAACCGAGTCAGCGGACATTATCAAGGGCCGCTGCACAGGGTCAATGCGTCCCTTGCCCGGTTCCCTGCGCCCGAGGCCGCCCACATCCATAAGAGGCTTTCGGGTCGGTTATCTATCGATCCATCCTTCATGTCTCATAAAAAAAGTTGCTTCAGGTCGGATTCTGTGAAAAGATCCTCAAAGAAAATCTGGAAAACGGTGGTGCAGCCCGACCAAGGTCTGGAACGGGTGGAGAGATGTTTTGGAGCCATGGAGGGAGAGCCATGAAGAAGGTGACCATTGTGGGATGCGGCGCGTACATGGACAGCGGTTATGGGTGTTCCGGAGAATGGCGGTGCCTCAAGGCCGCCGCTTTGGGCGAGGGCAAATTTGACGAACCCGTCCATGTGACCTCGTTCGTCCGCTGCGAATGTCCGGGGCGCACGACGGCCCCCAACGTCGGGGTGGCCATGAAGATGTCGGAGATCAAGCCCGATGCCATCTATCTCAGCTCCTGCCTGGTGAACGCCAAACCCGGCTGCCCCTACGCCACGCCCGAGCAGATGGCCGAAATGCTCCAAGCCAAGTTTGGTGTTCCCGTCTTTTTCGGCACCCACGATTACCATTAACCACCATCAAAGCAGTCCCGGGGCTCTGCCCCGGGTTCCCCCATCCAAGGTCCCGTCATCTCAAGGGTTCCAGAGCCCCCTTTCTTCTTCCTTCAAATGCGTCTCCCGAAGGGGCGGCCAATCCGACAACCCCCGGCTTGCTTTCAACTTCCCTTGGCCGATCCTTTTCGGGAGGCCTCCTTGACAGGGTGACATCCCCCATGGAAAGCTTGTCGCATCGGCTGGGAGGGCTGAGGCCATGCGCCGCTTTGCGGGGCAAAGGGCACGACCCCTGACGGACGAAGACGATGTCCGAAGAACGGACGACGTGCAATGTACCATAGGGACAGCACGTTCCACGACACGACGCCCTCGCCGACCATGCTCCACTGGGGGGCATGGGTAGCATCTTTCAAAACGCCGCGGGACACTTGGAACGATCCTCAGACCCGAGCGAAGTTTTCGTCTCCCCTATGGATGGGATTTTTACGGAAATCGACCCCGTCCGTTTCAGCCTATGCCTCCTGGATCTCTTCCCTTGCCGTATGCTGCCGGTACCGTGACCCCGCAGAATCCGAGTCTTTGATGGAACGATCCATGACGCCCGGTGATTTTCTGAATGCTTTTTCAGCACTCGAGGGCAATGCCCACAAGACCGTAACGCATGCCCCGGGATAGAAGGGATCGACACGGGCCAGGCCCCTGAAAGTTTCTCTGGGAATCCTTGTAAGAAAAGTCCCAACGACACCGTTTCAGAGGAGGATCGCATGGCCTTGATTCACGTGGATTTGGAAAAATGCGACCGGGACGGCACATGTGCCCGGGTGTGTCCCGTGGGCATCCTCACGGTGGATCCCACTCAAGGGCCGACGGTTCGGCGCGCAGCGGCCGCCTTCTGCATCGCCTGCGGCCATTGCGTCGCCGCGTGCCCTCGGGGCGCTCTCGATAACGTGCGGGCGCCCCTGGCCGCCCAAAGTCCGCTGCCTCGCTTTCCCGTCCTGGACCCGGAAACGGCCCTCCTCTTTCTCCGGTCGCGGCGTTCCATGCGCTGCTACCGGTCCCAGACCGTTCCTCCAGACCTCTTGGAAAAGCTCTTGCAGGCGGCCCGATACGCCCCTTCGGGCCACAATTCCCAAGGGCTCACCTTCACCGTCGTCCTGTCCCCCGAGATCATGGGCGCCGTTCGGGATCGGGTCGTGGCGTGGATGCGCGAACTCATCGCCTCGGGATCGCCTCTGGCCACACAATGGCACATGGAAGGGATCGTCCGGGCCCATGAAAAGGGCGAAGACCGCATCCTGCGAAACGCCCCGCACCTCATCGTCGCCTCGGCCCCGCAAGCGCTTCTCAGAACGGCCCGCATCACCACCTACCTCGCCCTGGAATACGTGGAGCTCTACGCCACGGCCCTGGGGCTGGGCACGTGCTGGGCCGGATACGTGAACGCCTTCGCCACGGACCGGCCCGACCTCGGACAGCTTTTGGAACTGCCCGACGAGCACGCCGTCACGGGATGCCTCATGGCCGGCTACCCGGACGTGACCTATGCCCGCCTGCCGGAACGGAACCCGCTGAAGGTGCGGTGGCGGGGTGTTTCATGAATTGTGCATTTTGTGCAAAAAGAACTTGCACAATTTGCCGCGCCGTCGTATGGGGAGAACGACAACCATCCAACATCACCGCAGGCAGGGAGGAGACGGCATGAACGGGGAGCCCATCGGATCGATCATGGTGGTGGGAGGCGGCATCGCCGGCATCCAAGCCACCCTGGATTTGGCCGATTCCGGCTATCGGGTCTTTTTGGTGGAAAAGACCTCGGGGATCGGCGGCGTCATGGCCCAACTGGACAAGACCTTTCCCACCAACGACTGCGCCATGTGAATCATCGCCCCCAAGCTGGTCGAGGTCGGCCGCCATCTGAACGTCGAACTGCTCACCCTTTGCGAAATCGTCGATGTTTCCGGATCCCTCGGACACTTCCGCGTCACGGTCCATCAGAAACCCCGCTACGTGGACATGGACAAGTGCATCGCCTGCGGGCTGTGCGCGGAAAAGTGCCCGAAGAAAGTGGACGATCCCTTCAACATGGGTCTGGGGAAGCGCAAAGCGGCCTACATCAAGTACGGCCAGGCGGTTCCTCTCAAGTACGCCATCGACGCCGCCCATTGTCTGTATCTCACCCGAGGCAAATGCCGCGCGTGCGAAAAGTTCTGTCCCACGGGCGCCATCAACTTTCAGGACACGGACAAGACCTTCACCCTGGACGTGGGCGCCGTCGTGGTGGCCTCGGGCTTCGAGCCTTTCGATCCGACCCGCCTGGACACCTATGGTTACGGTCGGATCCGGGACGTGGTCACCGGTTTGGAGTACGAACGGCTTTTGGCGTCCAACGGTCCCCATCTGGGTCACCTGGTCCGCCCTTCCGATGAGGAAGAACCCCGCAAGATCGCCTGGATCCAGTGCGTGGGATCGCGCAACATCCATCAGTGCAGCAATGCCTACTGCTCGAGTGTGTGTTGCATGTACGCTCTGAAGCAGGCCATGGTCACCGCGGAACACTGCAGCGGGAACGGTTTGGAGCAGGCCGTCTTCTACATGGACATGCGCACCCACGGCAAAGACTTCGAGCGCTACCTGTCGAGCGCCCGGGAGCGAGGCCTGCGCTTCGTGCGGGCTCGGCCCCACACCATCGAACCGGGGCCCGACAATAAAGGTGCCGTGATCCAATACGTGGACGACGCCGGGCGACCCGTCACGGAATCCTTCGACCTGGTGGTCCTCTCCGTCGGGCTTGAAGCCCCCAAGGATGCGGAGAGTTTGGCGTCGGCCTTGGGGATTGAACTGAACCCCCATCGCTTCGCGCGCACCTCCGGATTCGATCCGGTGACCACCACCCGCCCGGGCATTTACGCCACGGGCGCCTTCCACGGGCCGAAAGCCATCCCGCATGCCGTCACGGAAGCCTCCACGGCCGCGGCGGAAGCCGCCCGGGTTTTACGGTCTGCCCGGGGGAAGCTCGCCCGCACCAGGACCTACCCCCAAGAACACGAGGTGGCGTGCGAAGCCCCCAGGATCGGTGTCTTCGTCTGCTCGTGCGGGATCAACATCGCCAACACGGTGGATGTGAAAGCGGTGGCCGACTATGCCCGAACGCTCCCCCATGTGGTCCATGTGGAAAACAACCTGTTCACCTGTTCTGCGGACACCCAGAATCTCATCGCCCAAAAGATCAAGGAATTGGGGTTGAACCGGATCGTCGTGGCGGCCTGCACGCCCCGCACCCATGAGCCCCTCTTCCAGGACACGCTGCGCGGAGCGGGCCTCAATCCCTTCCTGGTGGAGATGGCCAACATCCGCAATCAAAACGCCTGGGTGCATCAGCAGGACCCGCAGAAGGCCACGGAAAAGGCCAAGGACCAGGTGCGCATGGCCGTGGCCAAAGCCGTGTTTAACGAACCGCTTGCTCGCCTCAAGGTGAACGTCATCCAGAGGGCTCTTGTCGTGGGAGGCGGCGTGGCCGGGATGAACGCCGCGCTGTATCTGGCGGACCAAGGCTTTGAGGCGGTGTTGGTGGAAAAGGAGGCCCGTCTGGGTGGGAACGCCTGGAACCTTCTGGAAAACGACCAGGGGGAGCCGGTCCGGCCCATGCTGGAGGGACTCATTCGTCAGGTGGAAACCCATCCCCGAATCACGGTGCTGAAATCGGCGCGGCTGAAAACGGTGGACGGTTCCGTGGGGAGCTTCCGGAGCCTCGTGGACGTGGAGGGGACCGAGAAGGAAATCCTTTACGGCGCCGCCGTGTTGGCCCTCGGCGGCCGTGAATCCCGACCCGATGAATACCTTTACGGCAGGGATCCTCGGGTGATGACGCATCTTCAGTGCGACGCGCTGCTGGAGCGGGAACCGGAAAAAATCCGAAGCGCTCAAAGCGTCGTTTTCATCCAGTGCGTAGGATCGCGGGAACCCAAACGGCCCTACTGCTCGCGGGTCTGTTGCACCCATACGGTGAAAAACGCCATCCGCATGAAGACCCTGAATCCGGATTTGGACGTCTACGTGCTGTACCGGGACATGCGCACCTACGGCATGCGGGAAGAGCTTTACCAGAAGGCACGGGCCCTCGGCGTCCTTTTCGTTCGTTACACTGTGGAAACCAAGCCGCGGGTGTCCACGGAAAACGGCGCGCTCCGGGTGGACGTAGCGGATCCCATTCTCGAGCGAACACTTCGTCTCCCCGCCGATTTCGTCATTCTGGCGGCGGCGCTGGAACCCAACGCCGACCCTGAAGTGGTGGACCTCTTCAAATGCGGCGTGAACGCCGACGGGTTCCTGACCGAAGCGCACCCGAAGCTTCGGCCGGTGGACCTGACGGTAGACGGCCTCTTCGTCGCCGGACTCTGCCATTATCCGAAGCCCGTGGATGAAACCATCGCACAGGCTCGAGCCGCCGCCTCCCGGGCGGCCGTGGTCCTTTCCAGGGAAGAAATGGAATTGGACGCCATCAAGTCCTATGTCACGGAAAAGTGCGACGGCTGCGCCTTGTGCTTGGATGTGTGCCCCTATCGGGCCATTCATCTCGAGGAGTATCGGGACGGATCGACGGTGCGCAAACGGATTCGCACCGAACCCGCATTATGCAAAGGCTGCGGCCTGTGTGAAGCCACATGCCCCAAGGGCGGCGTGCTGGTCCACGGGTTCACCTTGACCCAACTGGAAGCCCAGATTGACGCCCTTTTGGCGTAGCGAAAGAGAAAACCGGCCCGGACGCGCAGGAGCGCGAACCGGCCCTTGGCCTGCAGAGGAGTTGGACCCATGAACGATTTCGAGCCCCTCATCGTCGGTTTTTTGTGCAACTGGTGCGCCTACGCCGGTGGGGACCTGGCCGGGGTCTCCCGGCTCCAGTATCCTCCGAACATGCGGCCCATCCGGGTCATGTGTTCCGGTATGGTGCACCCCGAACTGATCACCAAGGCCCTACTCAAAGGCGCCGACGGCGTCCTCGTCATGGGCTGACACTTGGGCGAATGTCATTACCTGGATGGTAATCACAAAGCCCTGGCCCGAAGTCATGCCGTCCGCATCGCTCTGGAAAGCGTCGGCATCGATCCCGAACGGTTCGCCATCGAATGGGTGTCTTCGGCGGAAGCGCCGCGGTTCGCCCAGTTGGTGACGCGATTTACGGAAAAGATCCGAGCCCTCGGCCCGAACCCCCTCAAGGGGAGCGGGACGGCGCACGCCCGGTCCGCCTGAAAGGAGGAGCGTCCATGAAAACATTTTTTCATCTGCTCCAGGAGGTGATCAAGCCCGGGCTGTGCCATCGGTGCGGGGGTGCGTCTCGTTGTGTACAGCGGTCAATTACGGGGCCCTGGAACTCGGTCCGGACGGCCGTCCCCGGTACAAGGATGTGGAAAAATGCATCGAATGCGGCCTGTGCCATGCAATCTGCCCGGAAATCGACGAACTGGAGGCGGAGACGCACCACCGGCTGCATTGGAGCGCCCCCATCGGCAGGGTGTTGAGCGCCGGAATCGCCCGTGCGCTGGATCCCGAGGTGCGCCGTCACGCCACGGACGGCGGCTTGGTCACGGCCCTCTTGCTCCACTTGTTCCACACGGGCCACATCGACGGCGCGATTGTCGCTAAGAGAACGGGACGATTCCAGAGGGAGCCGTTTCTGGCGACAACACCGGAACAAATAAAGGAAAGTGCCGGGTTCTTCTTCGACACGAGCCACGGTGTGGCCGGATTGGGAGAAGCCTATATGGCCCGGGCCAGCGTGGAAGCCCTGAGCCCGCTCATGAGTAAAGGGCTGCGCCGGGTGGCCTTGGTGGGCACCCCGTGCCAGATCCAGGCCCTTCGGCGTATGGAAACCCTTGGGGTCATGCCCTCGGAATCCATCGCCTTCTGCTTCGGCCTGTACTGTTCTGGAAACTTTCTTTTCGACGCGCCCCACCGTGCGGAACTGGCCGAAGCCGGCTCCTTTTCCTGGGACGACGTCGTCAAGATCAACGTCAAGGAATCATTTCAGGTGCACCTGAAAGACGGTTCCGTGCGACAGTTGGACATTCACGCCCTGGACCGCCTCAAACGCCACGCCTGCCGATACTGCGAAGACTATAGCGCGGAGCTCGCCGACATTTCCTTCGGCGGCCTTGGGGCTCCCGAAGGCTGGACGTCCTACATCACCCGCACGCCCAAAGGTCGGGCGGCGCTCCTGGACGCCCGGGGCCGGACGGTGGAAGAAATCGACCGCAGCAAAGATCCCGCCGTCTCGGAAAAGGTTCTCGAAAAGGTCATGAAGGCGGCCGCTTGGAAGCGGAGCGAAGCCAGAGACCATCGGCGGGAATTGGGCAAGCCGGTGATCGTGGCGGTGTAGTGAACCGGGCCGAGGCCCATGAGGAGGACCAGTCATGCCGGTGACCGTAGCCAGTGAATGGCTCAATTCCTGTTCCGGGTGCGAAATCTCCCTGGTGGACCTAGGGGAACGCCTCCTGGACGTGTTGCAACGCGTGGACTTCGTCCACATCCCCGTGCTTTTTGATCATAAATACTTCGGGCAGACGGGGGAAAAACAGCATCTCGACATTCCCGAAGCCGACGTGGGGATCATCAGCGGTGGCATTCGCAACGAAGAGCATGCGGAAATCGCCGCCCACATGCGATCCCGCTGCAAGATGATCATCGCTTTGGGAACCTGCGCCACCCACGGCGGCATCCCGGCGCTGGCCAACGGTTTCCCGGTGCAGGATCTTCTGGAAAGGTGCTTCACGACGGAAACCACCGACGAAAACCCCCGGATGTTCGAGCCGCCGGTGCCGCCCCTTTTGGACGTCTGTTCGGCGCTGGATGAACATATCGCCGTGGATGTCTATCTACCGGGGTGTCCGCCCCATCCGGATCAGCTCTTCGCGGCTCTGACGGCGCTGCTGGACGGGAAAACTCCGGAACTGCCGACGAAAAGCGTGTGCGACACCTGCCCCACGGTCCGGGAAGGCAAGGGGAAACTCACGAAACTCCGCCGGTTCTTGCAAAACCCCCATTATCAGAGTCCGGACGAACCATTGGACAGGATGCGCTGCCTCTTGGAACAGGGCTTCCTGTGCATGGGGCCCGTGACAAAAGCAGGGTGCGGGGGAGACGCCAAAACGCCGCGCTGCATCGCGGCCCGCGTCCCCTGTCGAGGCTGTTACGGTCCGGTGCGCCACGACGGCAACCCCATGCTGGACATGCTGAACGCCTTGGCGTCCAACGGGATCGATGTGAAGTCGCTTCCTGAGTTTTCGTCGCTTTTGCGTTTTGCCGGGGCGCATCGGCTGCTTCGGCCGTCACGGCCCCGTAACGAAAGGAGAGTGAGCCCATGAGTCGGCTGATCCATATCCAGCCCATCACGCGCATCGAAGGGCACGCGTCGATCCAGATCCAGCTGGACGATGCGGGCGAGGTCCGCGATGCGCGGGTGAACATCATGTCCCTTCGGGGCTTTGAAAAATTTATCGAAGGAAAGCCCGCCGAAGAAGTCCCGCGGATTGTAAGCCGCATTTGCGGGATTTGCCCGTGGATGCATCATTTGGCGTCCAACAAGGCGGTGGATCGGTGTTTCGGGGTGACGCCGCCGCCCGCGGCGCAAAAGCTGCGGGAACTCATGCAGACCATCGCTCATGCGGAAGACAAGCTTCTGCACTTCTTCTTCCTTGCGGCGGCGGATTTCGTCATCGGGCCCGATGCGGACTATTCGGTTCGCAACGTGATCGGCATCGCCAAGGCTCATCCGGAATTGGCGCAGAAAGTCGTGCAGATGCGCCACCGCGCCAAGATGATCCTGGAAAAATTCGCCGGCAAGGCGATTCATCCCATTGCCGGCGTGGTGGGCGGCTTTTCCAAGCCCATGCTGCAAGAAGAGCGTCGGGACATCCTCGCTCAGATGAGGGAGCTTCTGGATTTCGCGCTATTTACCCTGGATTTCGCCAAGACCAAGGTTTTTCCGCCCTACCTGGAAGCGATCCGCTCCCTGGGCGTCATCCGCACCGGGTTTATCGGCACGGTGGACGACACCGGCGCTCTCAATCTTTATGACGGTCGCATCCGCCTGATGAAACCCGACGGAAGCTTCACCGAATTCGACGTCCAGAACTATGCGGACTATCTCGGCGAACACGTGGAACCCTATTCCTACGCCAAGATGCCCTACGCCAAGGTCTGGAACGAAGGGTTTTCGCTGGATGAAACGGAGCCGCGGGGCATTTATCGGGCGAACACCCTGGCACGGATCAACGTGGCGGATCGAATCCGGACGCCGCGCGCCCAAGCCGAGTTGGAAGAGTTCCGTGAAAAATTCGGCCGGCCCGCACAAGCCACCCTCCTTTATCACTGGGCCCGACTCATCGAAGAAGTCTACGCCTGCGAGCATGCCCTCGAGCTGTTGGAAGATCCGGACATCTGCGATCCTCATGTGCGGGCGGACGTGGAACCCAAGGCCGGGCGCGGCGTCGGGAGCGTGGAAGCCCCCCGAGGCACCCTCATCCACGATTATTCCACCGACGAGAACGGCTTGATCACGCGGGCGAACCTCATCGTGGGCACCACGCACAACATCGCGCCGATGAACCTGAGTGTGAAACAGGCGGCCAAATCCATCATTCACAAGGGGGTTGTGGATCAGGGGTTGCTCAACCGGGTGGAAATGGCGGTACGCGCCTATGACCCCTGAATTTCCTGCGCCACCCATCGCCTGGACGGCGATCCCGCAATCCACATCACCATTCTCGACGCGACGGGAAAATCCATCGCCCGCTGGCCGACCGAATCCGTTTGACAACTGTCACGCCGCGACGCAACGACGATCCATGACACCACTCAAAGGACCGGCATCCGCCGGTCCTTTCTTGAAAGCCCCGGACACCCGGCGCGTCTTTTACGGACGGGTCGGATCCGGTGCCTCCGGGGCCAATCCCGATGCCCCAACTGCGCCCACCCTCGAGATCCCTCTTCCCAGCGCTTGACCGAGCCTGGACATGATGAAAATGCATCGCAACCGTTTCGAGAACCGTTCCACCCATGATTCCCGTTCTCCCTCCGGCCGGGTTCTTCAAAACGGGCAAAAATGGTCCCAGTCTCGAGATCCGTAACGCCGGGGCACACTAGGGAGCGGAGCATATCATCCCGCTTTGCCCCGGGAGACCGGAAACGGCTCACCGCAACGGAGGCCAGCCTCAAGTCTCTTGTCCATCTCATGAGCAGTTATGCAGAACGCCGCGAGACGCCGATTTTTTCGACCAGACCTTTCGTCGGTGAGGCGTCGGTGATTCAACGGTGATGCCGGTGCTCTACAAGAGCATATTAGTGCAGGGTTCTTCTTGCCTGACGAGCTTTTTCCCAACGGGCGTCCGAACATTGAGGGTGCGGCGGAGCGCTTTATGGCCAACTTCAGCGCCATCCATTCGGTGGGAACATCCCTGGCCGTTTTTTTGGATCGAGCCTTTCGGGCACTGCCCGCAGCGCTCCGGAACGCCCACGCTTGCCGTTTCCACGTGTTTTCCAGCAACGAACTGGCCGGGCTCCAGGACAGGGACATGGAGAACACCGTCGGCCTCTATCTCTATCGCATTACGTGGAACGAACACCGCCGAAACCGACACACGGTCCATCACGGCAAATCCCCAACCCCTTCGGTGGTCCTGGACCTCCATTACCTCATCACCTTCTGGGTGGACAGCCCCGTGACGGAACACGTCCTTGCCGCCTGGGTCCTTCATGCCTTGGAAACCCACCCCGTGTTGGACAGTTCGGTGCTGTCGCCGGAAGCAGGCTGGAAGTCGGGGGATATGCTCCAGATCCTCCCGGAAGACCTGTCCCCCGAGGACATGATGCGACTGTGGAACGCTTTGGCCCCGTCCTATCGATTGTCTTTGGCCTACGTCGTCAGGCCGGTCCCCATCGATGGCGATCTCGTGCCGGAGGGACGGCCCGTGACGGCATCGGCCTTCGGATTGGGCGGGAAGGAAACCTTCTGATGCCCTCATCGAGCGTGGACCCGAAAGTGCTCGCCGCGGTGCGCACGGTCCAATGGCACCAGCGGCGCATCCTCGGCGCCGTAGCCTTCATCGATCGAACCTTGGAAATCCCGGTCACGACGCCGCTCATCGTCCACATCCCGAACGCGACGCTGCTGCGGAACCGTTCCGGCCGGTACGTGATCCATCGGGCTGTCGGATTCGACGAGCACGTTGCCTCGTTTCGAGCGCCGCCCGACGAGCCGCCCCTTGAAGACCGGTCCTTTCTCGCCACGGTAGAAGATCCGACCGGCCGTTACCTTGCCCGTTCGTTCAGCGTTTCCCTGCCTCGAGATCCCGATCCAAATCATGCCGATGACGGTGACTCGCTCTTTCAACCCGTTTATGTGAGGCTGTTTCCGGCGCCGGCCCTCCCCTTCCTGCGTCCCCTATGGAGTGTGGTCCGGGTGTCGCTTTGCGGCTACCAGAAAGGGCGGCGGCAGCCTATGGCGGGCGCTTTGGTACGGGTGACGGACGTCGCAGGATCCCTTCTCCTGGGAAGCGGCATGACCGACCGGCGAGGGGAAGGGATCGTCCCCGTGGCCGGGATCCCCTATGCCCGCTCCTCGGAAGGCGGAGGCGACGGAAACGGCGGCGGGGACGAGGATGCGGAACCCGTGCTCCTGTACGAAACGCCCGCGCGACTCCAACTCGTCTGGGACCCGGAGGCCGAGGACCCGCCCGATCCCGACCGACTGGAACGAAACCATGCGTCTTTCGTTCGACACGATGAATCCCTATCGCTCAAAGCAGGCCGGACACAAAAGGTTCAACGAACCGTCTTCATAGCATAGGCCGATACCGATTCGTTTCCTCAACCAACCAGGAGGCGGAACCATGCCGGAATACCTTGCCCCCGGAGTGTATGTGGAAGAAGTGAGCTTTCGTCCAAAGTCCATCGAAGGGGTGGGCACGAGCACGACGGCCTTCGTGGGGCCAACCCGCAAGGGGCCCCTGACGGAAACCCCGGTCATGGTGACCAGCTTCGGTGAGTTCGAAAGGCTTTACGGAGGCTTGGAGAACCTTTCTTTCGCCGCCGCCACCGATGAGGACCCGCAAAAAACAAACCACATGGCCCATGCGGTCAGGGCTTTTTTCGACAACGGCGGCTCCCGGCTGTACATCGCACGGAGTTTTGTTCCGCGCACAAACGGCGGCGGTGTGGTTTCCTCCGCAGGCATCGCCCGGTCCGAACTCGTCGTCGACACCGGGGGGCGCCCAGGTGCGTTTCACGGCCCGCATGCCCGGGTCGGGCTTAAACGGTCAGATCACCGTAACCGAAAAAGTGGTCCCCGTCACATCCGCCACTCTGTCCAAGGCGCCCCTTGGATCGCTCCTCCGCATCCAGAGCACGACCCCGCAGGCCGCCGTGCTCATGGGAGGAAGCCCTCCTTTCCGCCTGAACCCCGGCGATCAGCTCACCCTTACGACGGCCGACGCAACGACGAGCATCACCTTTGACGGAACACCCGCCGAGGTCGTCGGAGCCGTGCTTTCCAATCCCGTGGATATCCCGGTGGATACGATCCTCCGCGTGACCCTGGGCGGTCTGGACCAGAGTGTGGCCGTTCCCGCAGGAAGCACCACCCTGGCGGATCTCGCCGTTTTCATCAACACACGGATCCGCCACGGTTACGCCCGCCTGGAAGGGGGCACGCGGATCGCCTTGGGCACGGACGCCCGAGGGAGCGGCGTCCGGGTCATCGTGCGCACGGTTCCGGCTCTTGGGTTCGCCGAGGACCAGGAAGCATCGGGGACCGGAAACGCGGCGAATCTCGATGCCGTCACCATAGCGGAAATCGAGAGTCTGATTCAGGATGCAGGAATCGCCGCACACGCCACGGCAGACCCTTCCACGGGACGCCTTCTCTTGACAACCACGGTCACGGGAACCGATGCACTTCTTCGCGCGGCGGACACGCCGGCCAGGACCGCTCTGGGGCTTCCCGCCGAGGAAGCCCGAGGCCGGGCTGCCGAAGGAACCGTCTATTACGTGAGGCAAAACCTCGGAGCATCCGGCTGGGTCGGCGGCTCCAATCGAGAGACCTCCTTGAACACCGCCACGCCGATTCCCGCAGGATCGGCCTTGATCCTCATGAACCTGGAAACCCGAGACGCCGACAACACGGTTCGGGTTTACGAGGATGTGGGCTTTTCGCCGCTTCACCCCCGCTGGATCGGCTCGGTTCTGGCCCGAAGACCTTCCCGCCGCTCCGAAGCCCTGCAGAACCCGTATGCTGTGGATATTCAAGGCAGCGTCCATCCTGTTGACCTTCATCAAGGCCTTCTGGGATCGGGATCGCCCCGAAGAATCGCCGTCACGGGAGGAAACGACGGGACTGAACCGACGAACACCTCTACCATCACGGGGGCTGTGGCCTACACCGACGCGCTGAAGCTCCTGGAAGCCCTGGATGACATCGCCATCGTGGCCGCTCCGGGGTATTCCGAGACGACCCAATACAGTGCCGTCCAACAATCGCTCATCGCCCATGCGGAAAACATGCGTTATCGGATCGCCGTGCTGGACAGCCCGCCCGGGGTGGACATGCAGGAAGTGCGGGAGATCCGCGGCGCCATCGACACTCCCTACGCCGCCTACTATTACCCGTGGGTGATGGTTTCCAACCCTCTGGCCCGCCCCGGAAACGATCGCATCCCCCAAGAAATCGCCTTACCGCCTAGCGGGTTCATCGCCGGCATCTACGCCCGAAACGATGTGCAGCGGGGTGTATGGAAAGCCCCGGCCAACGAAGTGGTGCGCGGCGCCATCCGGCTGGAGCGGGAGATCAACCATGCGCAACAGCAAGTGTTGAACCCCTTGGGCGTCAACTGCCTGCGGTTCTTCCCCGGGCGGGGCTATCGCGTGTGGGGAGCCCGAACCGCCTCCTCGGATCCCGAATGGAAATACGTCAACGTGCGTCGCTATTTCATCTTCCTGGAACATTCCATCGACCGATCCACCCAATGGGTCGTGTTCGAACCCAACGGGGAACGGCTCTGGGGGAACGTCCGAGCCACCGTCTCGGCCTTCCTTTACAACCAGTGGGTGAGCGGGGCGCTTTTGGGTGCAAGCCCCGAGGAAGCCTACTTCGTGCGCTGCGACCGTTCCACCATGACCCAAGACGATCTCGATAACGGGCGACTCATCTGCCTTGTCGGGGTTGCCGTCCTGAAGCCGGCCGAATTCGTCATTTTCCGAATCGGCCAGAAAACGGCCGACGCGCGAGAATGAGGGCGCCACGGGACGTGTCCGTGGTGAACCGTGCAAGGGAGGGCACAGAGCCTGAAGCGGCCTCGGGGCGAACAGTTCAATGAGCGGTGAGACCTCCGGGCCGGCGGATGCTCTCGGAACCGAGGCTTGCGGGAAAGGAGAGGATGAAGATGCCAGCAGAACGAACGGTGCCTTACGGGGCTTTCAATTTCGCCGTGGAAATCGACGGCCTGACGATCGCCGGTTTTTCCGACGTCTCCGGTCTGAACACGGAAATCACCATTTCCGAATATCGGGAAGGGACCTACGCCTTGAACCACGTCCGGAAGGTTCCGGGCATCCACAAGGTGGGGGATGTCACCTTGAAACGGGGCATCATCGATTCCAAGGAGTTTTGGGACTGGATCAAACAAGTGCGGCAGGAAGGCGTGGGGGCGCAACGCAACGTCTCCGTGATCCTCTTGGACGAAAGCCGCAACGAAGTGCAGCGTTGGAACCTTCGCGGCGTCATCCCTTTGAAGTGGACCGGTCCCACCTTGGCGGCCAAAGGCGGCGGGGACGTGGCCATGGAAGAGCTGGTGCTGTCCGCGGAAGCTCTGGAACTCGGTTGAAGCCAAGGCCATGCCTGCCATTCAATTTGAAGAAAAGACAGCGGAACTGACCGTCCATCCCTACCGCATGGACGTGGCGCTCTTCGTGGGGCTGGCTCCGCTTCGCCCCTTGGACCGCCTACCGGATTCTCTCGTTCCTTGGTACCGGGAACGGGGATGGCTGGAACGCCTCCAGGGCGCTTCCCACGGCATCTCTTTACGAGATGTTCCCGTCGCGGTGGATTCCTGGGAGACGTTTCGACGTTTCTTCTTCTGGCCCGAACCCGGGCAGATCGCCTCTCCCGGCGCCGGTGTCTATCCTCTCGGACGAGCCGTCAAGGCCTTTTTCGCTCACGGAGGCATTCGGGCCTACGTCGTCTCCATGGCAGACCCGATCCCAGCGAACGCTTCGGAAGCCGACCGGATAGCGGCCCTTGAACGGCTGCTTTACGGCACGCAAGGGTCTTTTCAAGGCGCTTCGACCTTCGATCACGTTGCAGCCCTTGGGTTTTCCTTCCCCGCCTTGCCTCCTTCGGCGGAGGAACCCGGGGCCTACCATGGAATCCGTCTGGGAAGCGCGCTGTCGGATACAGCCCTTGTGGCCTTTCCCGATGTTCCTTATCTCGTAGCCCGACCGACGGACCCCGTTTCCCTTGCGATGCCGCAGCGGGCGGAGCCCGAAATCTTTACCGAATGCTCGGCTCAGGATGTGCCCATCCCTTATCGGCAAACCTCCACCGCTTTTCGACCCCTATGCGACGAGGCGGGCTACACCCTATGGGGCCGGACTATCCATTGCCTTCTCCGGTGGATCTCGGAAAACGCTCGGGATTGGCAGCTCATCGCTTCCCTGCCGCCGCCGCATCCGAGCTGCGGCCCGACCTGGTGGTCCGATCTATGCCGGAGGATGTTCCCTTGCAGCCCGAACCAGGGTGGATGTGCCAGTGCGTTCCTTCACTGCGCCTTTCCATGGCTTCGGGATGCGGAAAACCCGAACGATCTTCTGGCCCCGGAGGGGCCTCTCATGGGACTGCTCGCCGTCAATGCCCTTCGTCAAGGCACCTTCCGCAGTGCGGCGGGGAGTCTGGCCACGGGCGTCCTCGGTCTCGATCCGTCTCTTTCCTTCATGGAAAGAGAAAAGACTCCGAACGCCGCCCATGCCATGAATCGGCGTTTCTGCCTCTTTGAATCCACCCCGGCCGGTATCCGGCTCACATCGGATCGAACCGCGAGTCCGGATCCCGCTTACGGGCCGGGCTGCATCAGCCGCCTCATGGGTTTTGTTTTGAAAGCGGCCCGCAGACTCGGCGAAGGTCTCGTCTTGGAAAACTCCTCGCCACGATCATGGCGGCAGGTGGAGCGGGGCCTGTCGACCCTTTTGGAAGCGGTCCATGCCGCAGGCGGGCTGGGAGGGAGCGATGTCCGTGAGGCTTTCCAAGTGAGCTGCGGAGATGAAACCATGACGGCCGAGGATAGGGATTCCGGTCGCTTGATCGCTCGGGTCGTCCTCCAGCCGGCCGTGCCTGTGGAAGCCATCCGGGTGGTCCTCGCCCTGGAGCCCGGCGGCACTTTCGAGGCCATCCCGTACGGAGGTCAGGCCTGATGGCGACCGTTTCCGGTTCCCCTCTGCCCGTTTTCCGGTTTCGCGTGGATTTTTATGTGAGTTCATCCGAAACGGACGGCGGGGGCGAACCTGTGCCTTTGTGCAGCGGCCGTTTCGCCGAATGCATCGGCTTGGATGCTTCCATGGAACCCAAAACCATCAGGGAAGGAGGGCGCAACACGGGCCCGATCCACAGGGCCGGTCGGATCACCTTTGGGACGGTCATCCTGCGGCGAGGTCTCACGTCCAACCGAGATCTGTGGCGCTGGTTCGACCTCCTGGGGAAGGGCGGCTACGCCTACCGACTGGATGTGGTCATCAGCCTCTTGGACATGGGCACCGACCCGGAAGCCGACGATGCGGTCGTGCGGTGGCGGCTGCGCCGCGCCCTTCCCGTTAAGTTCAAAGCTCCGGATTTGAACGCTCGGGCCGCGGACGTAGGGATTGAAGAGGTTCACTTCGTTCATGAAGGGTTGGAACGGGAAGGGGGCTGATCGTGCCGGAACCCGTCAAAGCCGTTCTCACGCCGCTCACCGACGAAAACGGCCGGAACCTGTCCGCATCGGAACAGGAGGCGAGACGCGTGGCGGTCCATTTCAACCCGGAAACACTCCAGATGACCCTCACCAACAGGGTGGAAAAGGGCCGGGGCGCTCAGGCTGCCCAGCATGTGACGGACGCCACGGCCGAACTGTCCATGGAGCTTGTCTTCGACACCACCCTGACGGGGGAGGACGTTCGGGAACACACCCAGCAGATCGCCCGCCTCATGGACCCGGTGCTCAACCGGGGCGCCCGCCAGGCTCGCGACCGAAACAGGAAGATCCCGGCTGTCGTCGTTTTCGAATGGGGGACGGTGAAATTCACCGGCTTCATCTCGAGCTACAAAGAAACTTTGGACTTTTTCGCTCCGGAAGGCATCCCGCTGCGCTCCTCCGTGAGCCTGACGCTCAGTCAGCAGGAACGGCGCTTCGAAGAAGGAGAAGTCAGCGGCGCCCGACGGGACGCCGTGCAACAGCGGACCCAAGCGACCCTTATGGATGTGGATCCTGACGAAAGCCTGGCCCAGAGCGCCGCTCGGGCGGGAGATCCTCGAGCAGCCAAGGATCTCGCCCGACAAAACGACGTGGACAGTCTCCGTCGGCCCGGCGTCGGCACCCTAGCGTTCGGCGCAGCGCTGCAGCTCAAGGCCGCAGGCTCCGCTTCTCCGGGGAAGGCGTTCGGGGTCGCATTCGGCATGGGCGGCAAGGTCCAAGCGGAGGTCTCCGGCGGGGTTTCGAGCCGATGTGGGAGCGGGGAAAGAACCTCAGGGATCTTATCCGGTTTGAGGAGGACTCGCGGTGACCATCGTCTTTGATGAAATCACGGCGGAGACCCAACAGGAGGAATCCCGGGATTCTCAGGGACCGGAGAGGCCGAGCACCCCAACGCCTCGGCCGAGTCCGGAGGCGGAAGTCCGACGTTTCCGTCGCCTGTGGGCGGATTGGGAGCGGCGGACGGCGCGGCTTTGCGCCGACTGAGCCACCCGCCCGGGCTCAGAGGCTCACTCCGGCACGGTCAAACATTAGGGATGGAACGTCTCCCGAACCCATGTGGAATTGGATGATCCGTCATGACCTTTGAACGGTCCATCGCCCAGGAAGCCCTGTATGCGGCCCGGCCTTCCCTTCGTCTCAACGGAGCACCCGCCCCGGTCGCGGATGAACTGCTCCTGTCGGCGGAAATGCATGAACAACGGGACGGGCTGGCTCGAGCCGAACTCCGTTTCGCCAATACGGCCCGCCGTTCGGACCGTGGAATTCACTGGGCTTTTGAGACGACCGACGCAAGCCCTTTGTCCTTAGGGGTGTCCCTCGAGCTTTTCATGGGGGACGAAACAAACGCCCGGAGGTTTTTCAAGGGACCATCAGCGCCCTGGAAGCCGTCTTCGGATCCGAACACCCCCCGGAACTCATCGTGCTGGCTGAGGACGCTTTCCAAAAGGCCCGGCTGAAGCGCCGCACCCGGACCTTTGTGCCCATGACGGTCGCCGCACTGGTGGAGGCCATCGCCGCCGAGCATGGGCTTCGAGCCCGCGTGACCGGCTTGAACGATGACTTGGGCACGCAGGTGCAAATCAATGAAACGGACCTGGGGTTCCTGCGGCGCGTGCTGGAACGCTACGACGGCTGGATGAGAATTTCGGGCCCTGAACTGGAAGCCGGCCCGTGGTCCGAAGCTTCCGGCGAGGAAATCGTCTTGGAACTCCACGGACTGCTGAAAAGCGTGCGCGTCACGGCGGATTTGGCGCATCAGACGTCGGCGATCACTTCCAGCGGTTGGGACGCGGTCCAGGGGTCCGTCATCCGCGTGGAAAGTCGGAGCGATGTGCCGCCGGGACCCGGTTCCGGCCGCACCGGAACGCAGGTGCTGGAGGACGCCTTTGGACCGCGGCGGGAACACGCCGGGGCTTACGTTGCGGCGGATGCGCAGGAAGCCCGGGCCTTGGTCGATGCCCTTTACCTTCAGAGGGCCCGACGGTTCGTCGTGGTGGAAGGCTGCGCCGTGGGCCACACCGCGCTTCGGGTGGGATCCCGCGTCCGTCTCCTCGGCTTGGGACCTCGATTCGACAATACCTACACGGTGATCCGCACGTGTCATCGGTTTGATCTGACCCACGGGTACGAAACGGAATTCGAGGCCGAAGGGTCTCGATTTGGAGGATAACGGCATGGATGGATCGCTCGGCTGGAAGCCCTCGGTGTGGCTCCAAGCCCATCTGGCTTCCGTGATCTCGGTAAACGACCCTGAGGGACGTCACCGTGTCCAGGTGCGCCTCCTGTCCTTCGACGGCTTCGACAACCAAGACGGGCCCGTATGGGCCCGTGTGGCCGTCCCTTTTGCCGGGGCTGATCGTGGCTCCTTTTTCCTTCCGGATGTGGGGGATGAAGTTGTCGTGACCTTTATCGGGGGAGATCCGCGGTACCCCGTGGTCGTGGGATCCCTTTGGAACGGATCCGCTCAAGCACCGGAAGCCCTCGGCGGAAACGGTGAGACCGTCGACCGCTGGACGCTCGTGGGAAAGGCCGGCACGCGCATCGCCATCGAAGAGCCCGCATCGGGAAGACCGACCGTCAAGATCACCACACCAAGCGGCGTGGAGGCCGAGTTCACCGACAACGGCGGCGGGACCATCACGTGCCGCGCCGCCGGCAACATCATCACCGTGGATCCGTCCGGCGTCTCCGTCCAGGCGCCGTCCCGCGTCTCCGTGGAAGCCTCCCAAGTCACCGTCACTGCCGGCACGGTTCAAGTGGACGCCGCCATGGCCGGCTTCAGCGGGATCGTCCAATGCAACACTCTGATCGCCACAACCGTGGTCTCCTCGACCTACACCCCGGGAGCCGGCAACGTATGGTGACGACCAAACCCACAATCCGCCTTGCCGGATCGGCCCCAAACCTCGCGACGGGAGGGGTGCCGCGCCCGACCATCCTGCAGTTCGCCGAACCGGATTGTGTCCTCAAGCTCTTGGAAATCTTGCGGGATCCCCAATGGCAAACCATTTTGCCTCGAAGACACGCCTCCGAAAGAAGCCCGACGAGGCGACTTCGCCTCTATCAGCCCGTCCATCGCCTTTTTCACGTGGTCCTCGTGGATGCCGCCTGCACCGGTCCGGGAGAACCGCGTTTGGATCCGAAACGCGTGGAGAAGGCGGGCCTTGTGATCCGAAGGGTCAAGAACAACGCAGTGCAAGCCTGGATGCGGCGTGGCGAGACCGTGCTGGGCTGGCGGGATCTGCCCGAAGATGCGGCCGCCGGACAAACCGACTACGATCCGGATCCCGACATCCGCACCCGAAGGGCCTTAGGGGCCAACCGCGCCCTTCTCTCCAAGACCTCCCGGCCTGATCCCCTGGAAGGGCTGCGCGAATCAATCCATCCCCTTTTCGCGGCCCCCCCGGACGTGTGCAGCTTAAGGGGAAAAACGTTCTTCTACGGCATGCTCACACCGACAAGCGACGAAGCCATCCCCGGGGCGTCGACTCCGCCCTTTGACGAGGCTTTCGTGAAAACCCGAATCCCTGAAAAGCTCCAGAGTGTTTCGGCCAACGCCGAATCCACGACCCTATCCCGACAGGAGTCCTGGACATTCTCCGGTTCCTGGAACGCGAAGCGGGGGCTTTTACAGGATCCGCGGAAGGAACCACGCTGCTGGCAGCCCTGGAGAGCATCCCCGCAGCGGCGGGATCGCCCGGAGCGACCCTCCGCACTCTGGTGGAAAAAGCTTACGGCGAAATGGACGGCGCGGGGGAGAGAGGGCTTCGGACGGTGCCGACCCGTTGGCCGGTTCTTTCAGAAGGCCAGGCCACAGCGGTGTGCAGAGCCGTCCTCGATGCGCTCAAAGCCCGCTGGCGCCTCACGGCCCCTCGGGAACGGCGGTTCGATGGGGAAGGGGCCGCTTACGTCCTGAGGGCGTTTGTGCGGCTCAAAGGCGAAAACGGCTGTCCGTGTCGGACGGTGTGGAGCGTGCCCTCGGAAGTTTTCGAAATCGTGCCCTGGTACGAAAGCAGCGGACAGCCGCCCGTATCCGTCGCCTTGCCCGCGTTGGACAAACAGGCCCTTTCCCAGCTCAAACCGAACGTCGCCTTCAAGGTCCCACCGTCCCTTCGAAAAACCTTGGAAAAACTGGACATGAACAAACTTCTCGAAGGATCCCACGAGCAGGGCTCCGGATCTTTCGGAATGATCTGCGGTTTCAATATTCCCATCATCACCCTGTGCGCTTTCATCGTCCTGCAGATCTTTCTGATGCTGCTCCACATTGTGTTTTTCTGGCTGCCTTTCGTGCGCATTTGCATCCCCTTTCCCGGTGCGGCTTCCGCAAGCTCCGATTCGGGAGAATGAAATCGGCACGTTTCGGGCTTTCAGCCCCGAATTCCCCAACAAGGACGCTCGGCCATGGCCACGAAAACCCGACATCTTCCGCCGGAACCCATCAGCTGGCCGCTGCTTCCCGTTCCGGACGCCGAGGGGCGCCTCCGTTACCCGACTCTGGAAGACAGCATCCGGCAATCCATCCGCATCCTGCTGCTCACCCAACCCGGCGAACGACTCATGCGGCCGACTTTCGGTGCGGGCTTGAGCCGCTTTCTTCACGAACCCAACAACCTGAGCACCCGGCGACGCATCCACGATGCCGTTGTGGACGCCTTGGACCAATGGGAACCGAGAATCCACGTGGATCGTGTGCTTGTGGAAACCGTCGCCGACGCAGCAGAGCAGATTCGCATCGAGATCGTCTACAGACTGCGCCGCACGAACCGGACGGCCCGGACGGCCCTGACCATGACCTTGGAGAGTTGAGCCATGCCCATTTCCGTACCGTCTTTGGACGACCGAGATTTCGACGATTTCGTTCGCGAGCTGCTCGCCCGAATCCCGGGGCACACTCCCGAATGGACCCATCCGGCCGTGGGGGATCCGGGACGGACGATCCTGGAACTGTTTGCATGGCTAGCCGCAGCCCTCCTGTATCGAGTCAACCGCATCCCCGAACGGCAGCGCCTGGCCTTCCTGAAGCTGCTCCATATCCCCATGAAGCCGGCGCAGGCCGCCCGAGGGCTGCTCGTGCTGGAACCAAACAATCCTCAGAAACCGGAAGTCTTTTCCGTTCCTGTGGGAACGGCCGTCAGCGGACCCGTGCCTTTTGAAACCCTCGGAGAAATCATGGTGCTCCCCTTGGACGGGGCGCTCTACATCAAGAGAAAACCCTCCACGACGGAACTGCTCCGGCTTCACGATGTTCTCGCCGGTCTGGAATCCGTCTACGGTTTGGCAACGACCATGGGCAGCACCGGCGCCGTGCCGTACATCACCACCCCCCTTTATCCGGACGGACAGGCCGTTGGCGTCGGTGTGGATATCGCCGTCGAAACCATCGACCGATGTCTCTGGATCGCCCTCCTTGCGCCGGAAAGGGCCGACATCCCGGCGGTGAAGCAGTCCTTGTCCCGAGGGGATACAGGGCCCCGGCTGCTGAATGTCGGCTGGTCTCCGAGTCTCAAGGTGCCGGGGGTCTTGGAAGTCTTGGGGCCTCGGAGCGCCGTTCCCCACGTGTGGGAAATCACTTCCAGCCGAACCGTCTCCTCCGGCGAGCCGGAATATTTGACCTTGGACGTGGCCGAAGACGGCACGGGCGGCCTCGTGGAAGAAGGCATCGTACGGCTGATCTTGCCCGAAGGGGATGATTTGGGAGCGCCGGAAAACGATGTGGATCGGAACCTCTTCGCCGGGGTGGGAGACAGACCGCCACGCCTGGACGATCCGGCCAAAGCGGCCCGGCTCATCGCCTGGATTCGCCTTAGATCTCCTTATCGTCTCGAAAATCTTGCCGTTTCCTGGGCGGGGATCAACGCCGTTGCCGTCGACCAGAGGAGAACGCTCCGGAACCTCGTGATCGGCACCTCCGAAGGCACCGCCGACCAGGAATTTCCCCTTCCCGGAACATCGGTCGATCCTGACACTCTGGTCGTCGCGGTGGAAGATCCTCATGACGGTTTCATCCCGTGGCGGCGGACACAGGACCTGAACACCACCGATCGAGACGATCGCGCCTATGAATTGGATGCAGAAGCCGGAACGCTCCGTTTCGGAGACGGCGTGCGGGGACGCATCCCGGAAGCCGGCATGCGCGTGCGTGTGGAAATCATGCGCTACGGCGGCGGCCGTCAGGGGAACCTGCCGCCCATGACCCTGAGCGCCGTGTCCCACCCCAAGTGCAAGGCCCGGCAGCCTTTGGCCACATCCGGAGGGGATGACCCGGAAACACCGGCCCAGGCGGAAAAACGAATCCCCGAAACCTTGCGCCACGGATATCGGGCGGTCACGGAAGACGACTACAAGCGCTTGGCCGCGGAAACGCCCGCCGTGCGCCTCGGCCGTGTGGACGTGCTCCCCCGCTTCAAACCGCAGCAACGGCGGTTCGACGTTCCCGGTGTCGTCAGCGTCGTCGTGCTTCCTGCCAAGGAGGAAAGGCTGCCTCCCTGCCCCAGGCCGGATCGGCCCACTCTGGAAAGAGTCCATGCCTATCTGGATGCCCGTCGGCCCTTGGGTACGGAACTTTATGTGATCGGCGTGGAATACAAAGCCCTGG
>VSSL01000034.1_pt1 | contig 26139 bp, 22 predicted proteins | sample 4557531 | NCBI WGS metagenome assembly VSSL01 (sample SAMN10986726, study PRJNA523729) | hot springs metagenome | isolation source: hot springs | place: India:Timba, Gujarat | collected 2018-05-31 | reverse complement strand
CGCGGCCCTCGCCCCCCAAAACGCGCGGCCGGCTACGCTCACCTGCTCGCCCACGAAAGCGGTGAACTCTACGCTGTGGAGGTTTCGGCGCGCCGATTCGCCCTGCTCTATGGCGAGGAGGGGCACCTCGTGCACACCAATCACTACCTCGACCCCACCATGCAAGCCATCGAAGAGGATTCAGATGAGTTGATCAGCACCCGCTTGCGCTACCACCGCGCCCGGCGTTTGTTGCGCTCCGCCGAAAAGGTGGACCTAACATTGCTTCAACACATCCAGCGCGATCACCTGAATTTCCCCAACTCCATCTGCAACCATTCCACCCAAGGCGAGACCCCTTTGGAGCGCGAGAAGACCATCTGCGCCCTAATCATGGATCTCACCGCTAAGGTGTTGCACCTCGCTTGGGGCAACCCCTGCTCGAATAGCTATTTCACCTATTCTTTGGCGTAAGCCTCTGGCCGCCCGCGCCCCCAGAGGCCATAGCCGCTCTGGCGACGCGCTTCGCGCCGCGCCTGCTGCTCGTGGATCTCGGCAATGTGCTCCACTTTCTCGGCGATGGCCGCTTCCAGCCATAGGCGGCCTTTCTCGGCAGTGGCGTGGCTGGGGGCGCCATAGGCGCCGCTGCGGGTATCATCGTCCCAAGGGGGGTTGGCGATCAGCGCCCCGCCTTCCACCCAATCCATGTAGTAGTTTGGCGTAGCGATGAAGTCGGTCTCGTCTATGGCGCGCTCCAGGTGGACCAAGTCGGGGCGCAGGTGCAGCAAGAGCGAAGTCTCCAACTCGCAGGCGTGCCCCATGCCTCCCAGGGGGGAGGTGCGGTGCTGCTGTAAGGCTTCCACACCCCGGCTACCGGAGAGATACAGGAAAGAGGTGGCCGTGAAGGCACGCCGCCAGCGCTCGCCACAGGTTTTGACGATGTTGACCAAATACGAATGGTTGCCCCCATGGCCGTTGAGAAAGTAAAAGCGGTCAAAACCGCGAGCGACCAGTGCCTCAATCAGGGCGATGAAGAAGTCCTCGAAGGGGCGCCCGCCGCAGTTCAGTGTGCCGGCGAAAGCTTGGCGGTGAGTGCTCACCCCATAGGGAAAGACCGGCAAGCACACCGCCTGTTGGGGAACCGCCGCCGCAGCGCCTTGGGCGATGGCTTCAATGATTAGGGTATCCGTGTTTAAAGGCAAGTGGTGGCCGTGCTGTTCGGTGTGCCCTACCGGAATAAGCACCACTTTGCCGCGCGCCTCCGGTGGGGGCAATTCCGCCTGCGGGGTGAGCATGCTGGGGTGGAATTGTCTTAGGCACTGCGCCCCCAATCCTAGGTCGAGTTCCTGGGGGGCGAGGGCGTAGACCTGACAAAAGCCGTCCTCGCGCAAACTATCGAGCAGATTGGCGAGTAAGGTGCCCAGGTAGGCACCGCTCACTTCCAGACCGCTGCCCCTCCAACCGTAAGGAATGGGCGGTAATCGCCCGATTTGTGGGGGATGACCGAGGGCCTCCGCCACCCGTGCCCAATCGTACCCCCTGCCTAAAGGGATCACCAGCGGGCAATGGCGCGGCAGGGCGGCCACTTCAGGGTAGGTGCATTCGTCAAAGGCGAAGAAGTGTGTCATGACATCGTAGGCATGGGTTATAAGCGCGCCAGGAGCTCAGCCTTCTTGCGCTGGAATTCCTCTTCGCTGAGCACCCCGCTCTGACGCAAGCGCCCCAACTCGGCGAGCAGGGCGGGAATATCCTGTGTCGGCGGAGGAACCGCTTCGGCGCGGTCGTCCAAGGATTGCTTGGCGTTCAACATGGCGGTCTTGAAGCGCAAGGGATCCTGGATGCGCTTGAATTGGTTGACGCCCAACTCGCTGGCGGTGAGAATCTCGATATCGCCGTAGTCGAACAAGCGCCCCCAAAAGGACTGCGACATGTGGACGTCATTCACTTTTTCCAGTGAGCTATCGGTGACGTTCTTGTTCAGCACCCCCGTAAGGTGGATGACACGGCGGTTGGTGATGACGAACTGATGATGGGTGTAGACGAGCACATCCCGCAGCAGGGAAACCACCGGCAGCAAAATAAGCAAAAACCCCACGGCCACCGAGAGAGGAGCGTACATCGGCTGCAACACAGCTGCTGTGACGGTCACCGCCAGGAAGAGCAGGATGAGGAACACCTCAAAGGCGATGTTCCGCGCCAAGATGATCCAGTGCTGGCGCGCCACGAGCAGCACACGCTCGCGCTCGCCTAACAAGCTCTGCAAATAGGATGAAGCCATTTTCGCCTCCTTACGTCGCTGAAAAAGACCCCACAGAGAGCCATCTCGGTTGCTTTACACAGAGCGAGTTGACACTGCGAAGTTCATCTCCACGGCGCTAAGGATTATACCCTCGCCCTGGAGGCTTACCGGCGGACAATTTTAGGATACAATCACTCCAACCACTGAGTCGTAGGAGAACTTTCGGCATGGAACATGCTGTGATCTTGGCCGGCGGTGTGGGCACCCGCCTGTGGCCGCTCAGCCGCCAAAAGCGCCCCAAACAAACTCTGAATTTGATTGGGGGAGCGACTCTCTTCCAGCACGCTGTGCGCCGCTTGGCGCCCCTTTTCCCCTTGGAGCGCATCTGGGTGGTGACTGGGGCCGAACATGTCCCCTTGCTCGCTCCTCAGGTGCCTGAGCTGCCGCGCGACCATTACCTTCTCGAACCCCAGGGGCGCGGCACTGCCCCGGCCATCGGTTTGGCAGCGATTCACCTACGCCAGCGCGACCCTCAAGCGTTGATGGCCGTGCTCACCGCCGATCACTACATTGCCGACACGGTGCGTTTTCGCCAGGTGTTGGCGGCCGCCTTGGAAGTGGCCCAGCGCGGCTATCTGGTGACCTTGGGGATTCCTCCCACGGCTCCTTCGAGCGCCTATGGGTATATCGAACAGGGGGAGCCTTTGGAAATGGCCCAGGGTTTCCCTGTGTTTCGCGTGGCGCGCTTCACCGAAAAGCCCGACCGCGCTACCGCCGAACAAATGTTGGCCAGCGGACGCTTCACCTGGAATAGCGGCATGTTCCTGTGGCGGGTGGAACGTATTATGGAAGAATTCGCCCGTCAAATGCCGGCCCTCCATGCCCAATTGGAGGAGATCGCCGCTACTCTAGGCACTCCTGCCTATGAACAAACCGCCGAGCGCGTGTGGAACCAGGTGACCAGCCAAACGATAGACTACGGGATTATGGAAGGCGCCCGGCAAGTGGCCGTGATCCCGGTGGACATGGGCTGGGCCGATGTGGGGAGTTGGGGCAGCCTGGTTGACCTATTGCCCGCTGACGAGAAGAACAACCGTCACCTGGGCGACAACGTGCTCAGCTTAGAGGCGGAAGGCAATCTCGTCTACGGCGAGCAGCGCCTGATCGCCTGCGTGGGCGTCTCTGACCTCATCATTGTGGATACCGAGGACGCTTTGCTCATTTGCCACAAAGACCACGAACAACTTGTCAAACAGGTGGTGGAACAATTGCGGCAGCGCAAACGCTTGGACCTGCTCTGACTCTACGCCGATTTCTGTCCTTAGAGGAGTGCTCTCCATGTTCAGCGAACTTCCCCCTCTTGCCATCAACCCGACGATCTTCAAGGCTTATGATGTGCGCGGCATCTACCCGCGTGACCTGGATGAGGAGGTGGCCTATCGCTTGGGGCGTGCCTTTGTTGTCCTCTTGGGCGCCGAGCGGGTCATCCTCGGGCGGGATATGCGCCTCTCCGGGCCGGCGCTTATGGCCGCCGTCGCTCGTGGCCTCACCGATCAAGGCGCCGATGTCTTCGATATTGGCCAGGTGAGCACCGATCAGTACTATTTCGCTTGCGCTACCCAGGAACTGCCCGGCATCATGGTAACCGCCTCCCACAACCCCAAAGAGTATAACGGCTTTAAGATGGTGCGCCGTATGCCTTACTTGTTAAGCGGCGACTCGGGCATCGCTGAGCTGCGCGAGCTGACGAGCGCCACGCGCTTCCCCACACCCAAGCGCCGCGGTCGCATTACCCCTCTCGACCTAAAGGCGGATTTCGTCACCAAAGTGCTCTCCCTGGTCGAAGGCGAGGCGATACGCCCCCTCAAGGTGGTGGTGGATTGCGGCAACGGCACGGTGGGACCAATCTTGCAGGAGATTTACCGCCACTTGCCCGTGCGCCTAATCGGCATGTACCTAGAGCCCGATGGCAACCTGCCCAACCACGGGCTCGACCCGCTTCAGCCCGAAAACCGCGCCGAATTGCAACAGCGGGTGGTGGCCGAATCGGCGGATGTGGGCTTCGCCTTTGACGGCGATGGCGACCGCTTCTTCGTCATTGATGATCGCGGGCACTTTGTGTCCGGCGATTTTCTCACCGCGCTGCTCAGCGCCTATCTTCTGGAGAAGCACCCCGGGGAGAAGATCATCTACGACGTGCGCGCCTCCTGGGCTGTGCCGGATGCCATTCGCGCCGCCGGCGGCATCCCGCTCATGGAGCGGGTGGGGCACGCTTTTATCAAGCGGCGCATGGCCGAAGAGGGCGCTCTGTTCGCTGGCGAGGTCTCCGGCCATTACTACTTCCGGGATTTCTTCTGCGCCGATTCGGGTCTCATCCCCTCGCTGCTGGTGCTGGAGATGCTCTCACGCAAGGGAGTGCGCCTATCTGAGTTGCTACGCCCCCTGGAGGAGCGCTATTTCATCTCCGGCGAGATTAACTCTCGCGTGCGCGACCCCCAAGGGCGCATCCAAGCGCTGGCGCAGCGCTACGCCGATGGTGAACAGCACTTCCTGGATGGTCTCTCGGTGAGTTACCCGGATTGGCACTTCAACGTGCGCCCCTCGAACACCGAACCGCTGCTCCGCCTGAACCTCGAAGCGCGCTCGCGCGCCGAGATGGAACGACGCTGCGCCGAGGTGCTGGCTATTCTGCGCGCTGAAGAGTGAGCTATGGGTTAAAAAGCAGAGACAGAGCAATGGTTTTAGCCTCGGCTTTTTGGATTCCCACTCACATCGCTGGGGGAGATGCTCTCCGTAGCCGGTCCGAGGGTGAAGTAAAAGGTTGCCCCTCCATCTACCTGCCCCTGTGCCCACACCTGCCCACCATGACGACGTATGATACGCTCCACGGTGGCCAGGCCAACTCCGCTGCCTTCGAACTCCTGGCTCGAATGTAAGCGCTGAAAAGGGGCAAAGATGCGCTCGGCCTGCCGCATATCAAAGCCAACGCCATTATCGCGCACGAAGTAGACCGTGCGCTGATCCTCCTGCTGCACGCCGAACTCAATGCGCGCCGGCGTGCGATGGCGGGTGAACTTCCAAGCATTTTCGAGCAGGTTCTCTAGCGCTAAGCGCAGCAGGCCGGGGTCACCAAAAGCAGTCACCCCTGGAGCGACCTCTACCTGAATGGCGCGATCGGGCTGCTCGCGGCGCAAGCGCTCCAGAATCTCTCCCGCCATGGCGCTGAGATCGAGGGGCTGGCGTTTGGGTTCTTCGCGGCTCATGCGCGCCAGCTGCAACAGGTCATCCATCAAGCGCCCCATGGTGCGCGCTGCCTGGAGGATATTCTCCGCCAGTTGACTCCCCTCCGCTCCGAGGGCCGTGCAGTATTCCTCGAGCAGGAGGCGGGCGTAGCCATCAATGGCGCGCAAAGGTGCCCGTAAGTCGTGCGAGACGGAATAGGTGAAGGCTTCCAGCTCTTTATTGGCCAGCTGCAACTGAGCGGTGCGCTCCTCCACGCGCCGCTCGAGCTCGATGTTCAAGCGGCGGATGGCCTCCTCGTTGCGCACCCGTTCGGTAATATCCTGGAGAATGCCCAACGCCCCGCGCGAAACCCCATCTGGGCCGACCAGCTCCACTGCCGTATCCGCTACCCAGCGCTCTTCACCTTGGCGGGTGCGGATGCGATAGTCACATTGCCACAGCTCTAATTCGCCGCGCCGCGCTTTAAGCAACGCTTCCCTAGGCGAGAGCCCCTCGCTCGCCCCGCGCATCACCTGTTCCTGGATGAGCGAATCCCACAGGTCGGGGCTAATCTGGGAAGGGGAATAGCCGCAGAGATCGGTGATGCCCTCACCGATGAAGGTGAAGCGATTATTGGCGTACTCGCGAAAGTAAGGCACTGCCCCGGCGGCGCTGATGGCGCGGCGGTAAATCGATTCACTCTCGCGCACGGCTTGGTCGTACCGTTGGCGTTGGATGGCGGCCCCCAGCAGCCCAGCGGCGATCTTTAAAGCGTCCACCTCAGCCGGCGACCAGGTGCGCTCGCGCTCATAGTCATCGAAACCGATTACCCCCCACCATTCCAGGGGCATTTCTTCGAGCACCTCGCTGGTCGAGCCGACGAAAATCGGCACCTCCAGGATGGATTTCGCCCCTAAGGGGGCGAGGTATTCCCTCTCGGCGGGGGTGAGGGTGCTCAGGCTTCCGTAGAAAGTCTCACCGCGGCGCATGGCTGCCGACCAGCGCTCCAGGCCCGGCCCTTCCAGAGGGACGTTTTGGAACTTGGGATGATAGAGCGTGGCAAAGGCGTGAGGGGCGGTCCATTGGTAGCGTTGCGAGCACACCAAGGAGCCATCGGAAGCCAGGTGATTCTGGAAGATATAAGCGTGGCTGGAGCCCGTCTCGCGCCCCAGTTTCTCCAGCAAGGTCTGGACGCTGGTGTGGAAATCCACCAAGCGCAGGAAGTCGCCGGCGCTCGAGGCTACGGCCTGCAGGATGGCATCTCTCAAACGCAGGGCTTCATCCATCCTCCGGTGTTGTGCCAATTCCTCCTGCAAGGTCGCGTAGAGCTGCGCGTTGCGGATGGCTACCCCCGCTTGGCGGGCGAAGGCTTCCAACAGCCGCAGGTCGCGCTCACTGAATACCTTTTGGGGGTTGGGTGAAGCCACCGCTAACACCCCTAAAATTTGATCGCCGAAGATGATGGGCGCCCCCATGTAGGCGCGCATTCCGTACTCCGCCACCACTGGCAGCGCCTGCGGGTGAGAACGATAATCGTTTAACACAATCGCCTGGCGAGACTGAACCACCTGCCAAGCCAAGCCGTTGCGGCGGCGGTAGGCCGGCCAAGTGATCCCCGGCGGCAAGTTATGGATGTGCACATCCTCGATCTCCTCACCATCGGGGGTGAGTAAGCTCACCAAGCCGTGCTCCACTTCCATGAATTCGGCGGCCAGGCGACAAAGTTCTGCCAACAGTTGCGGCAGATCAAGCGTACCGCTGATCACGCGCGCCATTTCGTTCAAGCGTTGTTCTCGCGCTAAGGCTTCACTTTGGCGCTCCTTTTCTAGCAGGTTACGTTGGCGGGCGATCTCTAGCAATAATACAGCGCTCAGAAAGATGAAGGTGAGGGGGAATACCAGTCGGGTCGAAGGAACTCCTGGCACCCAGAGGGGCAGGGCTGCGATCAGGGCCAGGTTGGTCACCGCAATCAGCGCCGCCCCTTCAAGGGGGAGCAGAAAGCTGCCTAAGGTCAGGGGAAAAACCAACCAAGCCAGGTAACCGTTGAGCGCCTCCGGGTGAGCGGCCACTTCCGCGGCGTGCAAAACCACCTGCAAGTGGGTCACGGCGCTCAACGCCAAGGTGACGATCCACGAAGCAGCCCGCACCCAGCCCAAGCGGCTCAGCAAGTAGGAAGAGGCGAAAATCACCGTAAGGGTGGCGAAAGGCCATTTCACCTCTGAATAAAACCAGGTGTGAAGACCCAGGCCGATAGTAATCAGCAACAAAAAGCCGGCAACCACCCCTGCCTGGCGCCTTTGGCTGGCTAAACGCACCTCTTCCACCGGCTCAACCAGCCAGCGCAGCAGTGAACGGACGAATCTGGTCCTATTCCAAGAATCCCAAAGCGAACTCAGCAGATCCTTCACGGCCCGAGCACCTTTTTGGCAAATGTCTCTGCGAAGCATGTGAATTATACGCCCTTCCCCTTCCCCCTGGCACAACCTTTGCAACAAGAGGGCGTAGCCTAATGCGATCCACCGCCAATGGAAAAAGCCTTTATGGGCGAACCCGAAGTTCCTCCGCTAAACGATTACCCAATCTTTACGGCCTTGCCCCCGCAAGGGTTGCGTTATTTGCAGTCCAGCCTCATTCGCAGAGAGGTGACGCCAAACCAGGTGATTTTGCCGCACGGCGTGCGTGGTGATTTCCTCGCCATCGTGGCCAAGGGTAAGGTTGCCCTCAAAACACCGGACGGCAAGGAATATCATCTGCAGCCTGGCGATGCTTTTGGCGAGAGCATGTTGCGGTATGGTGTGCCCAGCCCTTACGAAGCCGTGGCGCTCAAACCGACCACGCTCTGGCTGCTGCCGCGCCTCGATTTTCTACGCGCCCAGCGCCTATGGGCCAAAGCCATGGAAAGGGCTTCCGCCCCGCTGCTCCGGCGTTGGCTGTTCATCAGCCTCTGCCTGCTGCTAACGCTCTTCCTTGTTGGAGAGACCCTTTTGGAAGCGGCAGGCCTGTACCTGGCCCGCAGCGCCTTGGCGCATGGCTCTTCTCAACCGCTCACCATTGCCTTTAGCGCCGCCCTCCGCCTCCATCCGCGCTCCGCCTCATTACACAATGCCTATGGTTACATGCTTTACCAACGTGGGGAGTACGACCGCGCCGAGGCCGAATTTCAACAGGCCGTGGCGTTGGATAGCAACCTGGCCTCCGCCCGCAACAATTTGGGGATTGTGCTGCTAGCCAAGGGGCAAGCGCCACAAGCAGCCACCCATTTGCAAGCCGTGGTGCAACTCGATCCGGGCAATGCTCAGGCTTGGGAGAACCTAGGGGATGCCTGGCTGGCCAGCGGAGAGCGTACCTTAGCCGCCCTGGCCTACCTGCGCGCCTCCTCGTTAGAGCCGGAGCGCCTCCAGGCACGGGCGCGCTGGGCAGCGCTGGCTTTGGAACAGGGCCAGACCGAGGAGGCGCGCCGCGTCTGGACGGAGATCCTCGAACTGCAACCTGAGGATGACGAAGCGCTCTTCGGCCTGGGGATGTTGCATCTGCTCGAAAAGAGACCGGCGGAGGCGCTGGGCTATTTGCAGGCCGTTCAGGCGCGCAATCCTACCGATGCCCTTAGTCGTTTATTGGCCGGCCTGGCGCTACAAGTGCTTGGTCAACCCGAAAAAGCGGCTGCCGAGTACGAGCAGGTGCTTGCCCTCACCCGCCAGCCCTCATTGGTCACCTTCGCTCGGGCGCGGTTGCTGGAACTCTACCCGCTACTCGTACCGGCGACGCCGCTTTCGGAAGAAGGGGGGTGAGAGCAGAGACTATTCTCTAAAAAATTCCCTTTTTATCTCTCTCCGCTCGCCAAGATATTTTCGACGAGTGGGAGGAAACCGTTTCGACCGTTGTTTATCTCTAAGGAGGCTAGACATGTCCCGAGTGCGTTTTACACTAATGTTGCTCCTCATCGCTGCCCTGCTCAGTGTTGCGGTTAACGTTCAGGCTCAGGGTACCCCGGTGTTCTTCTGCGTGGTTGCCGATACCCCCAACGGCGATGGCTCGTTTGAAGACCCCTGGGAATGCATCACAGAGGATCAGTTGCAAGGGGTCTTCGACACCATTTGCGTGGATTATGGCTTCGGTACACTGGTGCGCATCAACCAGCGAGCCGGTTACTACGACATCTACGAAGTTTTCTTCGACGAGGAGGTGCAGGAATGCACCTCGAACCGTATCGGACGCCTGCCGTACAATCCACCCACCACCGGTGTAGACCTTCCGGCTCCGCTGCTTTACGGCGGAACGATGGCCGTCGGGGTAGTGCTGGTGGCGGTGGGGTTTTTTATCCGCCGCAAGAAGAACGGTCTCTAAACGGCCTGCTACTGCCCCCTCCCTATGGCGAAGGCATCACGGCGCGGGGCCTGGCGGTATTGGCTGAGCGAAGCCTTGGTGAAGGGCGGCGTGCTCATCCTATTGAGCGGCGCTCTCTTGTGGGTGCGCTCGAACCTGGCCGCCTACCAAATGAGCCACCATCTCTACTTGGAAGGCCATCTCTCGGCCGGGCTCATCGTCCCCGACCTCAGCCGGCTGGAGGCTTTGTTGCTCACCGCCCAGGCCCCGCTGCCCACACCTTCTGCCGTTACACCAACTCCTCCGATTGGCGATGAAGCGGGTTCGCCAACGCCTGAGGAAAATGGAACCTCTCCAGCGCCTTCGCTGCAACCACCTGAGGAAACACCGCCTCCAAAGCCGCAGCGTCCCCCACCCTCCAGCCCGGTGGTGCGAATTGTCATCCCTGCCTTGGGTATCAGCCGCGCTGTGGTGCCGGTGGGCTTCCGCTCCGATGGGCGCGGCCGTCTGGAGTGGGATGCCGATGCCCTCTTCGCCACCGGCAACCGCCCCGACCTGGTGGGGCAGCCGATCGGTTCGCCCAACCCCGGCCAGGGGGGAAATATCATCCTCATCGGTCATAATTACAATCGGGTTGACCTGGGTTGGGAGGGGGTGTTCGTCAATCTGAAGCGCTTGCGCAAAGGCGACTTGATCATCCTTCACACAGAGGATGGGCGTAAATTTACCTATGAGGTGCAGCAGGTAAAGCAGGTGGCTTGGCGCTCGCAAAGCGCCGCGGAACTGGAAAAACACTTCCGCTTTCTGGGGCCGGCGGTCAGCGAACGACTTACTCTGGTCACTTGCGGTGGAGCGAACATCTGGCCTTTTCCGGCGCGCGTCTATGTGGTGGCGCTGCCCCGTCCCTAAGCCAACCCGGTTTTAGGGTAGAATCGCGGTGCAAAAGGAGATTGCCTGATGACACGCGATTTATCCCTTCCCCCTGCCTCGGCCGAGGAGAGAACTTCGCAAGAGAGCGCCGAGAGAGAGCGCCTGCGCTTCTTTACTACCCCCCTCTCCCAACGGGGCTGGCCACCTTGGTTGGTTTACCTCTTGGCTTCCTTGGCTTTGGTGTACCTGCTCAACCCCACCTTGGGATTCTTCGAATTGCTGCCCGATAACCTCCCTATTGTGGGGAATCTGGACGAAGGGGCGGCCTTTCTCCTGCTCTGGTTCGGAATCGTGGAACTGCTCAGCGGGCGGAAAGGCTCTAGCCCGCAGGGAGGGGAATAAGGGCGAAGCGAAAAGGTCAGCGTTTCTCTGGCTCAGGCGCGCGGCGACCATCCGGCAGGATGAGCGGAACACCATAGCGCGGGTGAGGAATTACCTCAAAGGGCAGGCCGTAAACGCGCCGCAGGTTATTGGTTGTAATTACCTCGGGGGGAGTGCCTACTGCCTGTAATCGCCCCTCCGCCAGCAATGCCACCCGATCGGCGTAGAGGGCGGCTAGGTTTAGATCATGCAAGGCCATCAGGACCGCCCGCCCCTGTTCGTGTGCCAAGCGGCGCACCAGGTTGAGCATCTCCGCTTGATGATGAATGTCCAGGTGGGCAGTAGGTTCATCGAGAAGGATCACGTCTGTATCTTGAGCCAGGGCGCGCGCCAACAAAACGCGCTGGTGTTCTCCGCCGCTCAATCTCTCTAAGCGCACCTCGGCCAAGTGGTCGAGGTGGGTGTGTGCCAGCGCCTGGCGCACCAGGGCCTGATCCTGAGCGGAGATACGCCCCATCCAACCAATGTAGGGGGTGCGCCCGAGCAAGACCGTTTCGTACACTGTGAAGAGAGGGGGCAGAACCTGTGCCTGGGGCACGACCGCCACATGGCGGGCGCGCTCGGAAGGGGTCAGCCTGAGCAAAGCCCGGCCTTCAATGAACACTTCGCCACGCTGTGGCAGAACCACTCCACTGATGGCGCGTATTAATGTGGTTTTACCGGCCCCGTTGGGACCGATCAGGGCGAGCACCTCCCCAGCCTTCACACGCAGGGAGACCCCCTGGAGCACCAGGCGGCCATTGTACGCTACTTCGAGAGACCGTACTTCTAACATGGTCAACTCCTCACGATTCGCGCTCCGAATGCTTTGTCACCACAGGGCGCGGTGCTTGGCACGCTGCAACACCCATAGGAAGAAAGGCGCCCCGGCCAGGGCGGTGACGATGCCCAGCGGCAAAGTCTGGGGGGCAAGGGCCAGACGGGCGAGCACATCGGCCAGGAGCAGGGAACTTGCTCCTCCCACAATAGAAAGCGGCAGCAAACGGCGATAGTCACTGCCCCACAGCAGGCGCATGGTATGGGGCACGATCAGGCCAATAAAGCCGATGATGCCGCAAAAGGAGACCGCGGCAGCGGTGGTGAGCGAAGCCACCAAAAGAAGAAGCGCCTTGACTCGCTCGGCGGGCAGGCCGAGCTGGTGGGCTTGCTCCTCCCCAAATTGGAGCACGTTAAGGGCGTGACCGGCAGTGGTCAGAATGCCCAAACCCACGACCCAATAGGGCAACATGGCCAGCACGGCCTCCCACCCTCCTAAAATGCCGCCCCCTAACAGCCAACCCAAGGCGCGGCGCAACTCTGGGGTGGAGCGCAGCATCAGCAGAGAGCTGAGCGCCGTGGCGAACGAACTGAAAGCCACGCCGGCCAAGATGAGGGTGGTCACGGGCAGATTCTTCCCCACCCGTGCTAGGCTGTACACTACCATAATCGCAAATATCGCTCCGGCAAAGGCGGCTGCGGGGATGGTGTAAAGGCCCAGCCAGGAGGTTGGCCAACGCCACGCCATGGCCAGCACCGCTCCCAACCCGGCGCCGGAGGCGACGCCGATCAAATAAGGGTCGGCTAGAGGGTTGCGAAACACTCCCTGATAGGTGGCTCCGCTCCCGGCCAGGGCTGCCCCGGCCATCGTCAATCAGCACGGTGTGGGGCAAACGCACCTGCCATAGGATGGGCGCAAAAGCCGCCGGCCACTCGCCCACAGCCGCACCACCGGCAAGGCGGCTCGCCAAGATGCGCAGCGCCACGGCAGGAGGGATGAACACCGGGCCAAGCGCCACGCTTAACCCCAAGGCGACGCCCAATATGGCTATGTTAATGAGTAGAGGACGGGCAAGCTCAGCCATTCCGTGGGTTAGGGGAACAATTGGGGGTGGAACAGGCGCGCCATGGCCTCCAGTCCATCCACCAGGCGCGGCCCAGGACGGCTGACCAAGTTATCATCGAAGGGATACACCCGCCCCTGCTGAACCGCCTGCAGGGCACCCCAGCCGGGGCGCGCCTGAACCGCTTCCACCGTCACCCCACCCCACACCGCATCGCCCAGGAGGATGATATCCGGCTGGCGGGCGATCAGCTCTTCTAGGCTGATCTGCACCCACTCCCCTTGCAAGGCGGCGCCCAGATTCTCGCCGCCCGCCATACGGATCAGGTGGTCAATAAAGGTGCCCCCTCCGCTCGTCCAGGGAGCGTTGGGCGTGCTGGCATCCAATTCGTAAAAGACGAGCGGCCTCTTCGTCGCTGCGGCGGTTTTGCTCTGCACAGCGGAGACGCGCTGTTCCAATTGGGTGATCAAGGTTTCCGCCTCCGCTTCGTGCCCCACCAATTTGGCAACCAGCCGCAAGTTCTGGTAAAGGCCGGGGAAATCCTTGGGATTGGAGAGCAGAAAGACCTTCAGGCCAGCCTTTTCCAGGGCTTGCACTTGTTCGGGAGTGTTCAAGTCGCTGGCGAGCACCAGGTCGGGCTGCAGGGTGAGGATCACCTCCACGTTCCATTGGCCGAAACTGCCCCCCACCTCGGCCAACGCTTTCGCCTCCGCAGGATAGTCGGAGAACGAATCGCGCCCCACTACCTGCGCGCCGGCTCCCAGAGCGAAGAGAATCTCCGTGTTGGAAGGAGCAAGGGAAACCACGCGCTGCGCCGGAGCATCCAAATGGACAGTGCGGCCCAGGCCATCGGTCAACTCTAGCGGGGCAACGGTGCTGGGAGAGGGCGCTCTGGCGCAAGCCACCGCCAGCCAAGCCGCTCCCCATAGGAACGTGAGGAGAGCAAGAATACGTAAAGAGCGTTTCATGAGCCAAACCTCCGGACGATGCGCCTGAAAAAGAAACTCCCTGTGCGGAGACAGGGAGGCGAAGAAATTCTTGAAAAGCGCTTCCACCTCCTTACCGCGAGGCCGTGGAAACAGGGGGTTGGGCGGGCGTCCTGGCTTACGGTAATGCCTGTGCACCACCGATCACAGTTGCGGGACAGCGCCGGACTCGCACCGGCTTCGCCTGGTTAGCCTTCCCATCCGGGGGTAGAGGCACCCAATCCCAAGTTGTGTTGGTAATCTGCTGTCTTTAAGAATACCACGAATCCCCGGTTTGTGCGCCACAAACCTAACCCGATAGCCAAGATGGCTTTTTTGTCATAAAATAAGGTTATGACTTCTTCAAGCGTGGCACCCCGGACCTCCCCGTCACGGAAAAGCCTGGCCCTCAAGCTCAGGCGGTCGCTGAAGTGGCCCAACCTGTTACCCTACCTCGTTCTGGCAGTCCTGAGTGTGTTGGCATATGCTTTTCTGGTAGGCGGGGCCGGCCTTCTCTTGGGTCAAGCGATCCAGCCCACGAATCCCTATCTCATCGGGCTAATGGCTTTCCTGCTGGCTACCCTGTTTCATCCGCTGTACAGCCGGCTGCAAAGTCTGATTCAGCGTCACCTTTCCCCTCAGGGGATGTTATCCAACCAACGGCAGCAGGCGCTCATCCAGGAACTGAGCCGGTGCGCGACCAAGGCAGACATGCTGACCGTGTTGCGCCGTTTTCTGCAGGAAGTCTTCGACCCGCTCTTGCTGCATCTTTTCACCTATGAAGCTCTCAGCGGCCAGTACCTCGCCGCCCCCGATGAACAAGGCCTTGCCACCACCGACCTGCGCTTCTCTCCCAGCGGAGCTCTGGCTTCGTTCTTCGCCAAAAACCATCAGGCACTCGTCCTCTCACCGCAGACCCCCCTCCCCGAAGACCTCCAGCCCGATGAGAACCGTCTGCGTTTATTAGCGGCTGTCCTTCTGGTTCCTCTCTATGCCAGGGAGCGCCTAATAGGGTGGATAGCCCTTGGCGAACGGCGTAATGGCGCCCCTTACACCCCTCGTGAGATCGAAACGCTGGATCACCTAGGCCATACTGTAGGCTTGGTTCTAGAAGGGGCTCAAACCCTGAGTGAGCTCGAGAGGCGCATACGAGAGATGAACGTACTCACCCGCGTCGCCCAAGGGATTAGCTTTACGGTTACCTTTGACGACCTGCTAGAACTGATCGCCGCCCAAACGAATCAGGTGCTGCCAGCCCGCGATCTGCGCATCGCCTTGGTAGATGCCGCCAGCGGCGACATCTCCTACGCCTTTTGCTTAGAGGATGACGAGCGCTATCGTGAGCGGGAGAACCGCCCGCTCAACCCGCGCCAAGGGCTAGAGGGAGAGGTCATCCGCACGCAAAGGCCGCTCGTCACCAATGACTACGAGGGCGAATGCCGGCGGCGCGGCTTGCAGCCCGACACCAAAGGTCTTTACGCCTGGTTGGGTGTGCCGCTCAACGCCGGCGCCGAAACCATCGGCGCTCTCAGCGTGGGCAGCCGCGACCCCAACTTCAGCTACACGGAAGAACAACGCTACCTGCTCCAAGCCATTGCCGACCAGACCTCCGGCGCCATCCTGAAAGCGCGTGCCTTGGAGGAAGCCGAGCGGCGCGCCCGTCAGTTGGCCAAGCTGAACGAGATCGGCATCAGCCTTACTTCTACCTTAGAAGTCAAGCCTCTTCTCCGGCAGGTGCTGGCGAGCGCGGTGGAAATTCTCCAATGCCAGGCCGGCAGTCTCTTCCTGGTGGACGAGGAGAGCGGCGAACTGGTCTTTGAGGTGGTGCTCGGCCCGGTGGCCGACGAGTTGGTCGGGCAGCGCCTGCCACCCGGCGCCGGCCTGGCTGGCAAAGCCGCCCAGAGCGGCCAGGCGATCATCGCCAACGACGCGAAACGGCGCAAAGAATGGTTCTCCGAAACCGATGCCCAAACCGGTTTCGATACCCAGGATATTTTGGTTGTGCCCATGCGCTTTCAGGAACGGGTGATCTGGGGGTGATTGAGGTGATCAACAAACTGAACGGCGCCCCCTTCACCCAAGCCGACCAAGAGCTGCTCACTGCCTTTGCCAGCCAAGCGACCATCGCCCTAGAAAACGCTCGCCTTTACACCCTCACCGATCAGGCCCTCTCCGAGCGTGTGGAAGAGCTCTCGATGATGCAGCGCATTGACCGTGAACTCAACGCCAGTTTGGATATCGAACATGCCATGCGCCTGACGTTGGATTGGGCTTTGCGCCAATCGCGCTGGGAAGCCGGTTTTGTGGGCACGGTCCAAGATGATCGGGTGCAGGTTGTGGTGGCCCAGGGATACCCACCGCAATCCTTTGGCACTGCGGAAAAGGCGGATTCGAAGCCCGCGTTCTCCGTTTCTCGCGCTCCGGCATTGGAGGAGGCTATTAAGCAGGGTCAGATGGCCTACCGGGTGGCGGACCCGGCCTCCACCGATGTGGGGGGCAGCTTCCTAGCCCAGGCGCGCCAACAACTGGTCGTCCCTATTCGTCGCGAACAGCAGACTATTGGAGTATTGGTTCTGGAAAGCGCCCACAGGGAACGGCTCACTGCCGAGCGCATTGCTTTCCTCACCCGCCTCAGTGATCATGCGGCCATCGCCATTGCCAATGCCCGCCTCTACGAAGAGGTCAAAGAGGCCAATCTGGCCAAATCGCGCTTTGTATCCTTTGTGGCCCACGAATTGAAGAACCCTATGGCTTCCATCAAGGGGTATACCGAGCTGGTGGCCTCCGGCATGGCCGGCCCGATCAACGAGATGCAAGCCGGCTTTCTAGCCACAGTGCGTTCCAACGTGGACCGCATGAACACCATTGTATCAGACCTGAACGATTTGACCAAAATCCAAGTGGGCAACCTGCGCCTAGATTTTCGCGCCGTGGCATTTGGCGAGGTCATTCAGGATGTGGTGCGCTCGCTCCAGCGCCAAATTGAGGAGAAGGAACAGCACCTCACCCTGGCGATCGCCCCCGATTTACCGCCTCTTTGGGCAGATGCCTCTCGTCTGGCCCAGATTCTCACCAACCTGATCAGCAATGCGCACAAATACACCCCGCCAGGGGGCACCATTGCGGTGCACGCCGAGATATACCACAATCCCCAGGAGAGCGAGGGAGGGCCGACTTTTGTCCACTTCTGGGTGGAGGACAACGGTATCGGCATTTCCGAAGAAGATCACCCCAAGGTCTTTCAACAGTACTTCCGCGCCGAAAGCGCCAAGGAAATGGCCGGCGGCACCGGCCTCGGCCTAGCCATCACTCGCAGTTTGGTGGAGTTGCAGGGGGGCAAGATTTGGTTCGAAAGCCAGTTGGGCAAGGGCAGCGTCTTCCACGTTACCTTGCCCACTGCTGAGCTACAATAGGGATGAACTTCGCGCAGTCGAAGTGAACCGCTACCCCTGCAACCAAAGGCTCAACAAAGTGAGCGTGGCCACCCCAAAGCAATAGAGGGCAAAGGGACGCAATGAGCGCTGCGCCACGAAGCGGAGCAACCAATGGATGGAAAGGTAGCTGACCGCGGCGGAGGCCAAAAAGCCGGGCAGGAACAGCGGCAAGAGGGTTTTCCAAGCGGGGAAGCGCACCAAGTCGGCCACGGCGCTCCCCCCAGCAGCCAACATGATGGGCAATGACATGAGAAAGGCGAAACGCGTGGCAGCCGGCCGCGTGAGGTGACAAGCCAACCCTCCGGTGATGGTGGCCCCAGAACGGGAGATGCCGGGGAAAATGGCCAACGCTTGAGCGCAGCCCATCCCCAGAGCGTCCTGCCAGCGCATGCCTTCGAGGGAGCGCTCCTTGCGCCCTATGTGCTCGCCAAACCACAGCAGCCCCCCCTGTAACCAGCAGAAAAAGCGCGCTGGCGAGCGGGCTCGAAAATGCCATCTCCACTTGATCTTTGAGCAGCAACCCCGCAAGGCCGGCCGGCAGGGTGGCCAAAAGCAGCCACCACCCCTCGGCGAGCGAGAGGATCGGCGAAAGGCCGGCGGGAGGCCAAACCCATCAACCAGGCGCGTCCGATTCCCCACAGTTCATCTTTAAAATAGGCGATTACCGCCACCAATGAGGCAACTTGCACCAGCACATCGAAAATGAAAATTTCCTGAGGTGGGAAGCGCCACCCAAGAAAATAGGGGGTCAGTACCAAGTGCGCCGAACTGGAGATCGGCAAAAACTCCGTTAACCCCTGAACAATACCTAACAATACAACCTGCACCAGGGTCAAGAGCGACGATCCTTTCGAATAAGGGGGGTCAACCAGCACTCTCCTGCTGGTTGGCGAGGTCTTGGCGTTGCCAGGTTTCGAGGAAGTTTTGGGCAAAGGCCTCAAAACGCCCCGCCAGAATCGCTTGGCGTATCTCGCGCATCAGCTGCAGCAGGACGTGTAGGTTGTGGATGGAGAGCAAGGTGGCCGCCAGCATCTCACGGCTGATCACCAAGTGGCGCAGGTAGGCACGCGAAAAATGGCGGCAGGTATAACAGGCACACCCTTCTTCGAGGGGGGCTGGGTCACGGCTGAAGGCGGCGTTCATCAGGTTCAAGCGCCCAAATTGGGTGAGCGCCGCGCTGTGGCGCGCCAGGCGGGTGGGCAACACACAATCGAAGAGGTCAATGCCTCGCCCCACCCCTTGGACGAGGTCGAGCGGTGTGCCTACTCCCATCAGGTAGCGCGGCTTTTCCTGCGGCAATGCGGCGTCCATTAAATCGAGCACGGCGAGCATATCCTCCTTGCTCTCCCCCACCGAGAGGCCGCCGATGGCGTGGCCGGGGAAGCCCAAAGAGGCGATGAACTCCGCCGAGCGCAGGCGCAGATCGGGGAAGACACCACCCTGAACGATGCCAAAGAGCGCCTGGTCGCGGCGCCGGTGCGCGTTTCGGCAACGTTCTGCCCAACGGTGGGTGCGCTCGAGGGCGCTCTCGTTGTAGGCGCGATCGTAGGGCGGGGCGCATTCGTCGAGGGCCATAATGATGTCGGCACCCAGCGCCTCCTGAACAGCGATGGCCTTCTCCGGGGTGAGGCGATGCTGCGAGCCATCAATATGACTCTTAAAGGTGACGCCCTCCGGGTCCACCTTGCGAGTTTCGGCCAGCGAAAACACTTGAAAGCCGCCTGAATCGGTCAGGATGGGCTTATCCCACCCCATAAAGCGGTGTAAGCCCCCGAGCTCGGCGATCACCTCGGCCCCCGGCCGCAGGTAAAGGTGGTAGGTGTTCGCCAAAACCAAAGAAACACCCAGCTCCTCCAACTGCGCCGGGGTCACCGCTTTGACCGTGCCCTGTGTGCCCACAGGGGCAAAGAGCGGGGTGAGCAGATCGCCGTGGGGGGTGGTGAACACGCCGGCCCGCGCCCGGCCATCGCGCTTCTCCAACCGAAAGGTAAAAACGGGCTGCGACGCGTTGCTTTGCACGAAGGGGGATTATACCTGTTTTCGCCGGATAGAGCCGCCTTCAAACAGGAGAGCGATGAACGGGTGTCCTGCCACGCGGTGACCTCTCTGTCTAGCGTTAAACTATCAGGACTCCCTTCCCCGAATAACGGGATGTAGGACAACGGCTCGCCGTTCTCCTACATCGCCGTCTATGCATTCGTTTCTTCATTCCCTATTCCTTATCTTTGCCCGGAATGTGCGCGCAAGGGCCAGAAGGGTTCAGGGTATAATTCGTTTGTTATCGAATTTACCTGCCCCACGGCGGTTATTAAGAAAACAAATTTACCGAACTCACCGCAGGAAAACACTTAGGAGACAAAACCATGCCCCTCATGAACTTACCGGGACCTAAAGCCAAAGCGCTCATCGAGCGTGATCAACGCGTCATCTCCCCTTCTTACCCGCGCGGCTACCCCTTTGTGATGGACCATGGCAAGGGGGTAGAGGTGTGGGATGTGGACGGCAATCGCTTCCTCGATTTCGCGGCCGGCATTGCCGTGGTGGCCACCGGGCACAGCCACCCTAAGGTCGTTAAGGCTATACAGGAACAAGCCGAGAAGTTCATTCACATCTCGTCGGATTTCTACCATGAGAAATGGGTTGCCTTGGGCGAGAAGATCAACGAAATCTCTCCATTCAAGGAGGAGGCCGTCTGCTTCATGACCAACTCCGGCACCGAGGCAATCGAGGCGGCCATTAAGCTGGCGCGCCATACCACCCGCGCCAGCGAGTTCATCGGCTTTCTGGGTGGCTTCCACGGCCGCACCATGGGGGCGGTTACCTTTACCGCCAGCAAGCCGCTTTACCATCGCCATTTCTACCCATTAATGAACGGCGTCATCCATGTGCCCTTCCCCGACCCTTATCGCCCGCTGCTCGCCTCGCGCCCCGGAGAGGATTACGGCGAGACGGTGGTGCGCTACATTGAAGAGGAGATTTTTGGTCACCTGCTGCCGGCTGAAAACGTGGCTGCGGTGCTCGTGGAACCCATCCAAGGCGAAGGGGGCTACATTGTGCCTGCGCCGGGCTTCTTTCCCGCCTTGCGTGCCCTCTGCGACCGCCATAATATCCTGCTTATCGTGGATGAGGTGCAATCCGGCATGGGGCGCACCGGCAAGTGGTGGGCAATTGAGCACTTTGGCGTTGAGCCGGATATTGTGTGCGCGGCAAAGGGGATTGCCTCCGGCATGCCTTTGGGGGTGATGTTCGCCCGCAAGTCTCTGGTCCGCTGGGAGCGGGGAGCGCACGGCAACACCTATGGCGGCAACCCCCTCGCCTGTGCTGCAGCCCTAGCCACCATAGACCTGATCGAGAGCGAATACATGGAGAACGCCGCTCGTATGGGTGCCTACTTGAAGGGTCGCCTAGAGGCGCTCGCCGAACGCTATCCGTCCATCGGTGAGGTGCGCGGCATCGGCTTGATGATTGGGGTGGAATTCGTTCGCGATCGTCAAAGTAAGCAGCCGGATGAAGCCTTGCGCGATGCCGTAGTGGATCAGGCCTTTTTGCGCGGGCTGCTGCTCTTGGGGTGCGGCAAGAGCACCATTCGCTTTGCCCCGCCGTTGTGCGTCACCCGCCCCGAAATTGACGAGGCACTCACCATTTTTGAGGAGGCGTTGAACGCTTGCGAGGGGGTTACAACCCTCTCGTCTCAACCCGATTCGCACGAGGTGCAAGGCGTTGCTCCCTGATCTGCGCGTCCGCCAGCGCGATTATCTGCTGGAAATTCTGCGTGCCATCACCCAGGAACTCGACCTGGACAAAGTGCTGGCGCGCATCCTGACGGTTTCGATAGAAATGCTTGCCGGCCAGGCCGGCCTGATTGCGCTGCGGGAGGAGGGCAAGTGGCGAGTGGCCGTTTCTCAGGGCATCGCGCCGGCCTTCTTGCGCCATCTCGAACCGCTCTTGGCCACCGTGCCTGAACGGGAGGACCCGGCGCGTTACGAATTGCCGGAGGTGAACCGTCTTTTGCAGAACCTTACTCGCGCCGCCAGTTGGGGGCTGCTCACCGGCGTTGCCTTGCCCTTGCTCTTCCGCCGCCAAGTGGTGGGGTTGTTGTTTGTCTTTCGCAACTATCCGGGCCTTTTCACCAGCGACGATAAAATCCTGCTGCAAAGCTTCGCCGATCAGGCGGCCATTGCGGTGAATAATGCGTTGCTCTATACCCGCCTGCGTCAGGATGAAGAGCGTCTCAGTGCCTTGCTCGATTCGGTGGCCGATGGCATTCTCATTCTCAGCGCCGATCACACTGTGGAGCATTGCAATCCGGCTCTCAGCCGTATGTTGGGGATACCCCGTGAGCAGATCCTCGGCCGCAAACACGATGAGCTGATTCGCTGGGTGCGCCAGAAAGAGGGGCTAAGCCTAGAGCAAGCCGAAGCGGGAGGCTGGCCACTGACCCCCCACGCTACCCTTTACGTAGAGGGCGACCTGATGCGCCCTGGCCAATCCCCGCTGCCGGTGGGCATCACTTACGCTCCGCTGCTTTCACCTTCTGGAATGCTGCTGAACATCATCGCCTCGCTGCGCGATATCACCCGCTTTCGTGAAGCAGAGGAGTTGAAAAGCACCTTCATCTCCATCATCAGTCACGAGTTAAAGACCCCGGTAGCGCTCATCAAGGGGTATGTCAGCACCTTGCGGCGCGAGGACGCCATATGGGATCGCGAGATTGTGCAAGATAGCCTGGCAGTCATCGAAGAGGAGGCCGACCGTCTCACTGAGTTGATCGAGAACCTGCTCGATGCCACCCGTCTACAGGCCGGCGCTCTCTCGATTAACCTGGCCGATGTTGATTTGGTGGTCTTGGCGCAGCGCATTGCCGAGCGCTTCAAAACCCAAACCACCCGCCACACCATTGAAGTAACCTTCCCGGAGAACTTCCCCATTATTCTAGGGGATGAGGAACGTCTGGCGCAGGTCTTTTCCAACCTCATCTCCAACGCGATCAAGTATTCCCCCCAAGGGGGGCGGATTCAGATCAGCGGCAAGGTCTTACCCAACCAAGTGGTGGTCTGCGTCAGTGATGAAGGGCCGGGCATCGCTGCCGGCGATATTCCCTTTATCTTCGATCGTTTCTACCGCGCCGAAGAGGCTTCGCGCAAAACCAAGGGGGCCGGCCTAGGTCTTTACCTCTCCCGGGCGGTGGTCGAAGCCCACGGAGGCCGCATCTGGGTCGACTCAAAGCCCGGCGAAGGGGCGCGCATTTGTTTTTCCCTTCCAAGGGAGGTAAAATAGGCGCTCAGCCTAGAAGGCCTTCAACGTCTCTATAGGTTAGAAAAAACACGGGAGTAACCCACATGCCAAAAACCCAAGTGAGTTGCCCGAACTGTCGCCAGATGTTGGTGGTGGAGATCGAGCAATTATTCGACCTGGCCGTAGACCCTTCGGCGAAAACCCGCCTGCTCACCGGGGTAGCAAATCTGTTGCGCTGCCCTTATTGCGGCTATCAGGGCACCATTGCTACACCCATCGTCTACCATGACCCGCAGAAAGAGCTCCTGCTAACCTTTGTGCCCCCCGAATTAGGATTGCCCCGCAACGAGCAGGAGCGCTTGATCGGCGCGCTGATCAACCAGGTGATCAACCGCCTGCCCCCGGAGAAGCGCAAGGGGTACTTGCTCAACCCTCAAAGCACTCTCACCCTGCAAGGCCTGGTGGAACGCATCCTGGAAGCAGATGGGATCACTCGCGAGATGATCCAAGCCCAGCAACAGAAAATCAACCTACTCCAGCGCTTGGCCAACATCAGCGATGAGAGTACTCTGGCCGAGATCGCTCGCCAGGAAGACGCCCAAATGGATGGCGAGTTCTTCTCGTTGCTTAACCGCCTGGTTGAAGTTGCCCTGGCCAACAACGACCGTGAGTCGGCACGTCGTTTGGTTGAACTCCAAAAGAAACTGCTCCCCCTCACCACCTATGGGCGCCAAGTGCAGGAACAGGCTAAGGAAATCGAAGCGGCCATTGCCGACCTGCGCGCTCTGGGCAAAGACCTGAGCCGTGAAAAGGTGTTGGAGCTGCTGCTGAACGCCCCCAACGAGACCCGCCTGAGCGCCTTGGTAGGGCTGGCACATCCGGCGCTGGACTATACGTTCTTCCAGATGCTTAGCGAACGCATCGAGCAGGCTGAGCCGGCAGTAAAAGAGCGCCTGCTGGCGCTGCGCGCCCAATTGCTGGAGATGACCCAGGAGATCAACCGTCAGGTGGAAGCCCACCGCCAAGCGGCACGCCGCCTGATCGAGGGTTTGCTGGCGCGCGAGGACGCCACTGAAGCGCTCATTCAGGTGTTGCCTGAAATTGACGAGACCTTTGTAATTGAGCTCCAAAAGATGTTGAGCGAGGCGCGCCAAAATGGTCAGCTTGAGCGTTCCACCAAGTTGCAGCAACTGGTTGAAGCCCTACAACGTGCCAGCACCCCGCCCGAGGTGAGCCTGCTGGAAGCGTACTTGGATGAGGAAGATGACGCCTGCCGCCAGCGCTTCCTCGAGCAGCACGCCGAGGAGATCACGCCGCAGTTTCTCGATCTACTCTCGAACATCCTGGTGCAGGTGCAGGCGGGTGAAGATCGCGCCCTGGCCGATCATGTGCTGGCGGCGAACCGCCAGGCGCTTCGCTTTAGTATGCAACGCAACCTTGGCAGTGCGTAACCTTCTTATAGAGGAGGATTTTCCAAGCGCAGGCCATGGCCGCGCACGGTCACCACGTAGGTATGGTGCGGATCCACCTCGGCAAGGCGCTGGCGCAAGCGGCGCACCAAGGCATCCAGCGCCTGCTCGGAGACCTCAAAAGCCCCTTCCTCTCCCCAAACGGTCACCGCTAGTTCCTCCCTTGAGATGACTTTTCCTTGATTTTCGTACAGTTTTTCCAAAAGGCGGAATTGGGCCACCGAAAGAGGAGGTACGACCTCTACTTCGCGCCGCATACCCTCTCCCTGCTCAAGAGTGATAAAGACCCGATGGCCGAGCTTATCCAGGCGCAGACGCCGCAGGCTGCTCCCGCCCCCTTCCATGGCCTTCTCCTCCATGGGGGAGAAGCCTTGGTCCTCTAAGGGTACTGTGGCATCCGAACTGAGGAAAACGAACTTCTGGGCCAGGGCGATCTGGATAATATCCCCATCCTGAAGGAGCACGGCCTGAGTGATGCGTTGCCCGTTGTAATGGGTGCCGTTCTTGCTGCCCAGGTCTTCCAAATAGACCCCTTTAGCGTCTAGGAAAAGACGCGCATGATGGCGTGAGACTTGACGGTCGGGCACCACCACATCGCAATCCCTATCGCGGCCGATGAGCAAGGTCTCGCGCAGAAACCAGCGCTGCCCGTTCAGGGGGCCGCTCTGGGCGACCAAAAGAGCGCCTTCCTGAGTGTTGCGTTCCATCTCGCCTTTTCCTCCCAGAGTATAATATCATAAGTTAATGAGGACTGAGCCATGCCTACCCCATTGAAAGAGAACGAAATCCTGCGCGGGCGCTACCGCATCCTGCGTATCATCGGGCAGGGGGGGATGGGGTGCATCTACCTCGCCGAGGATCTGCGCTTGGAAGGCCGCCTGACCGCGGTAAAAGAGGTCGAGCACGACCGCACTTTGCCTCCTGAACTGCTTGCCCAAGCGCGGGAGCAATTTCAGCGCGAAGCGGTGGTGCTTGCTCGCCTCGACCATCCCAATTTGCCCAAAGTTTCGGATTTCTTCTCCGTGGGCGGGCGTGATTACCTGGTGATGGACTTTGTGCCCGGCAAAGACCTGCGCACCCTCATGAATGAGGCCCGCCAGAAAGGTCAATTTCTGCCCGAACGGGAGGTGCTGCGCTGGGCCGGCCAGCTGGCTGATGCTCTGGCCTACCTTCACAACCAGGACCCGCCCATCGTCCATCGGGACATCAAGCCCAGCAACTTGAAGCTGACTCCCAGCGGCCTGCTCAAACTGGTGGATTTCGGTTTGGTGAAGATTCTGGCTTCCGAAGAGGTGACCATCACCATCCTCCAAGGCCGCGGCACCGCCCTCTACACCCCCTTGGAGCAATACGGGGGAGATACTGGCCACACCGACGCGCGCAGCGACATTTATGCCTTTGGGGCGACGCTCTATCACTTGCTCACCAACCACCCACCTCCGGAGGCGCGGGAGCTTTTCCTCAACCCTCAGGCGCTGGTTCCGCCCCGTCAATACAACCCCGCCATTAGCTTGCGCACCGAACGCGCCATCCTCTGGGCAATGAGCTTACACCCCGACGAGCGCCCGCAATCCATCGAGGACTTTCGTCAAGCGCTCCTTGGCGATTGGGACCCTCAGCAGCGGCCGCGCGCTCCTTTGCCAAGCCCCTCACTTGCCGACCTGGTCAGCGCGCCGCTGGAACGTACGCTGTTGGCTATCATCATCGGGCTGCTATTGGTCAGCCTGGCGGTCACGTTGATGCACTGAGCCTTCCTGGCGCACCTCGCTCAGCACCGCCTGTTCGTGACGCCATAGATTCACCGAGCGCCAGGCCAGAGCGCCCACCAAACCCAGCACACACCCCCCCAAAGGCGCTGAAAAACACACTCAACCACACCGGCCCTTCCGAGGCAGGGGGATGTTGATTGAGATAAAGGGCCAAATAGGAGTACGAGAGTAAACCGCCGATGCTCGCCAGCAGGGCGGCGCGCACCCCCCAGCGCACATGTCCCAAGAGCGCGGCCAGGCGATAAGTAAAGAAAGAAAAAGCGCTCGTGACAAGCAGGGCGATCAACCAATCGGCCAGGCTGAGGGGCGGGGGTGACGAAGACGGCGGGGAGGCTACGGGGGTAGCTATCGCTTCGGGCGTGGGGGTGGGAGG
>VSSL01000033.1_pt1 | contig 26148 bp, 19 predicted proteins | sample 4557531 | NCBI WGS metagenome assembly VSSL01 (sample SAMN10986726, study PRJNA523729) | hot springs metagenome | isolation source: hot springs | place: India:Timba, Gujarat | collected 2018-05-31 | reverse complement strand
CCATGGTGAGTTTAGCCTTGCCTTTGGGATCCACCACTGTCTTGGGTTTTATCCCCTTGGGAGCCCTCAACATGAAGATCCAGAAGCTGGCTGCCTCAGCAGGCCATGCAAGGCTCATTCTGGCAGACAAAAATGGAGTGCTCATCTCCCATGAGGATCCTTTGCTGGTGGCGCAAAGATTCAATGTTGCAAACCTCCCCCCCATCTCTTTGGCCCTGGAGGGCAATGAAGCAAAAAGCAGATATTCCATGGAGGGAGCCACATGGCTTGCAGCCTCGGCCAGGGTGCCGGAGCTGGGTTGGGCCGTGGCTGTATTGGAAAGGGAATCCAGCGCCACGGCATTTCTGGGCAGTATGGTTCTGACTCTTTCTTTGGCCTTCTCGGCTGCTGTAGTGCTTTCCTTGATTCTGGCCACAAAATTGGGCTCAGGCCTGCTGAGGCCTTTGAAATCCCTCTCTGCTGCTTTGAGCAGGATCTCGGAGGGCAGATATCAGGACAAATCCTCCTTGCCCGCTTTTCAAGAACTGATGGTGCTCTACGGCACCTTCCAAGAGATGGTCTCGGAGCTGGAAAAGAGGGAAAGCGCCCTTGCAAGAGCCGCTTGGGACTGGCAGAGGACCTTTGATGCTGTGCCAGATGCCATATGGCTACTGGACTCACAGCACAGAATCTTGAGGGCCAATCGGGCTGCCTGCCTCCTGCTGGACCTGAAGCAAGAGGATCTGGTGGGCAAGCACTGCTTTGAGCTGGTTCACTCCTCAAGCTCACCTCCTGAAGATTGTCCCCACGTCCTCACCCTTAAATTAGGCAGAACGCAAAGCGCAGAACAGAAAGTGAAAGGCCGTACACTGCTTGTGACCACTGCACCCCTCAAGGATGAATCTGGGAACCTAACGGGCTCTGTACACCTGGCCAGGGACATAACTCAAAGAAAAGAGATGGAGGAATCCCTCAGACAATCCGAGGAGAGATACCGTCTGGTGGTGGAGAACTCCCAGGATGGAATCTTGGTGGCCCAGGATGGTTTCATCAAGTTTCTGAATCCAAGCATGTTGGAGATCGTGGGGTTCTCCAGGGAGGAGTTGACCACAAGACCTTTTTCGGAATTCATTTGCCCTGAAGACAGGCCCATGGTGATGGAGCGTTACAGGCGCAGGCTCCAGGGAGACAAGACCCTTCCCAGGTCGTACAGATTCCGGGTCCTGAGCAGACCCGGTGAATACAGGTGGGTGGAGATCAGGGCGGTGCCCATTGTCTGGGAAGGCAGACAGGCTACCTTGAACTTTCTTACTGATATCACAGAGAAACTAAAGAGCGAGGAGGCTTTAAGGCAAAGCGAAGAAAGATACCGCTCCTTGGTGGAGAACTCACCTGATGGAATATTCATGGCTGAAATCCCATCCGGAAAGATAAGCTTCGTGAACCAGGAGATCTGCCGGATGTTTGGATACAGCCCAGAGGAGGCCTTGGAGTTGGTCTTTTGGAAGGTCCTGCCTGATGAAGAAAAGAAGAAGACCTGGGATCTTCTCCAGGAGATACTGCAGGGGACTCCCCTTCCCCAGGAACCCCTTTCCCTCAAGGCCACCCGAAAGGACGGCACAGAGATCTCCATCGAGGTGCGGGTGGCCTTTGTGCATCACCAGGGAAGGCAGGTCATCCAGGCAGTTGTGCGGGATGTCACAGAGCAGAAGCTTCTGGAAAAACAACTCCAGCACTCCCAGAGAATGCAGGCCTTGGGCACCCTGGCAGGGGGCGTGGCCCACGAGTTCAACAATCTCCTGGCAGGTATCCAGGGCTTCGCCGAGTTGCTTCGCTTTAATATACAGGAAGGCCAGGAGGGCTCGGAATACATTCAGGAGATCATCTCCAGTTGCGAGAGGGCAGGCAATTTGACGGCCCGAATGCTCTCTTTGGCCAGGGTGGAAGCAGGGGAGAAATACCCCGTGAAGGTCAATCAGGTAATCCAGAACACCCAGAAGCTTCTTTCCCAAACCCTTCCCCGCAACATAGATTTGGAGGTGAACCTAAGCGGTGGGCTTCCCTTCGTGATGGCGGATGCCACTCAATTGGAGCAGGTGCTTCTGAACCTGGCCCTCAACTCCAGGGATGCCATGCCACAAGGAGGCACTCTCTCTTTCAGAAGTGGTTTGATCTTTGCAGATGTGAATCTGCGACTTGAACATCCTTACATACCTCCGGGCCATTTTGTAGAGATCTCGGTGAAGGATCAGGGAGTTGGGATACCCAAGGAGAATCTGGAGCGCGTATTTGAGCCCTTCTTCACCACAAAAGAGGCCGGGAAAGGCACAGGCCTGGGGCTTTCGGTCTCTTATTCCATAGTGAAAGCCCACAATGGATTCATCTTCGCCCAGAGCCCTCCCCCAGGAGAAGAAAAGGGAACCCTGTTTAGGGTGCTCCTGCCTGCGGTGGACATCTCCGAGCAAGATCAAGGGAAGCCAAGGCAAGAACCTCCTCCCCCAAGGGGGAAAGGGGAACGGATTCTTGTGGTGGATGATGAGACCAGGATAAGAGAAATCCTTAAGAGTGCCCTGGAGGCTTACGGATACATGGTGGAAACAGCCTCCCAGGGGGAGGAGGCTGCCCAGGCCTATCTTAGGGGCATGGAGGCAGGCAAGCCTTTCCAGGCCGTGATCATGGACCTGGCCATGCCTGTGAGAGACGGTAAGTGGGCCATGGGCAAGATCCTGGAATTGGATCCGGGGGCCAGATTCATCGTAGCCACAGGTTACACGGATCAAGAATTCCTGGAAAAGCAATCGGATCTCAAGGCCCAGGCAGTATTGAGGAAACCCTTTGATATGGGAATTCTGCTTCGAACCCTCAAGAAATGCTTGGAGCCTATCCCAGGGGGCTGAGACTCTTGGCAATCCTGGCAGCCGGGCTCAAGCCTTCCAGGGCAGCAAGGATTTCATGGTGCGTCCTATTTGCTGCAGCCATGTCATGGAATAAACGTAATTTACCATCATGCCGCAAGACTCTTCCATACCCCTCTTGAACCTGTTGGCCCCGAAGTTTATGTTGCGGATCGTAACCGTGGCGCCGTTTCCCATGTGAAAGTTGGCCACCGGATTAAGGGGCCTGCCCTGGGCATCCTTTTCCTGGGTGATGTAATAGTAAGTTATCTCTGTCAGGGGCTTTCTGAGGAGCTCTTCCCAGCGGGAATCCTGAATCCAGTCCCATCTGGAAAGAACCCCCAGCAGAGCCTGGCTAAGGGTCTCGGGTCGGCTGCCTGTCTGTTCTTCACAGAGATCCAAGATTCTTTGGCGGGCCTTGGCCGAGAAATGATCTTCCAGCTTTTCCTGTTTCAAGGAAAAAGGAACCTTTTCCCCCTTCAAGATCCTGCTCAGGTATCTCTCCCAGAAGCCAGGGATGGGGCTCAGGGTGGAAAAGGTCTTGATCTCGGGATTGCCTCTTTTGAGGGCCTCCACCACCTGGAATATGAGTACCTTTCCCAGCCCCAGGCCGGCAAGACCGTTCTGGGTGTTGTTGATGGAGTAAAATATGGCTGTGTCTGGCTGTCCCTTGGGCTTGGCCCTGGCCCTTTCTTCCCCTATTATGTCGTGGATGGACCTGGCTATGCCTCGGGTCAGGGCCACCTCTATGAAGACCACCGGCTCCTCGGGCATGGCCCTGTGATACAAGGAAAAGCACCTCCTGTCCTCCCCTAGGCGATCTCCCATCTCGTCCAAGCTGGCCATGGGATGCACCATGTCGTGATCTTTTAGAAAGCGTATCTGTCTGTAAGGGGAATCCTGAGTTATTTCCTGCAGGAACAGGAAGCCTTGCTGAAACCATGAGTTGAAAAGGTGTGCTATCTCATCATCCAGGGGAGCAAGGTCCACCTGGCTCTGTCTTTGGGCAGCCAGGACATCGGCCCTGAAATCCAAGAGAAACTTGAGTCCACCTGAGATGTTCACAAACCTCCTGAAGGCCCTCATCCTGGGGGACTCCAGCTTGCGGCGAAGTCCGCTTAAGGACTTGCTCCAACCCACCGGGTCCTTTCCATCATCCTGCAAAACAGCCTTCAGGTTCGCCTCTATCTCTGCCTTGCCCGTCTCAAAACGTCTCAACAATTCAACGAAAAATCCAGCCCGATCCTCCCTTGCAAGCCCCGAATAACTCTCCTGAAAGCCGCTCAAGAGATTAGAAGGGGGATCCTCCCTGTCCTGGATCTCCCCAAAGAGCTCCAGAACCTTCTCCAGCTTCTTGGCAGATGCTCGATCCCTCTCCATGGACACACTCCTGGTAAGTTCTCTTGGATTGAGTCTATGCAACATCGCTTCCTGGAAAAAACTCTCCCTGATCAAGACCTCTTACAAATGGAACACATCCCTGAAATACCTGCAGCCTCAAGGCCCCTTGCTCCCACCAAAAGAGGCTGGGCATAAAGGATGGGGTTCATTCAATCCGCAATCCTATAACAGGCTGCCTGGGTGCTGTCAACATGAGCCAGAGCATTTCAGGAAAATTACTCCTTTTCTTTTGTCCTTGAGCAACGCAGCATCCTCAGAAGCCTCTGGAAATCTTCTGGGGGATCTGACTCAAACTCCAGATAGGTGTTGGATCTGGGATGTTGAAATCCCAGTCTGAAGGAGTGGAGCGCCTGGTGGTCAATTCCCAGAGCGGTTTTTTCCTCCCTGACATAGTGCCGGTCCCCCCAGATGGGCATGCCGGCTTGCGCCAATTGCACCCTGATCTGATTCTTAAGCCCAGTGACCAGTCGGGCTTCCACCAAGGCCGCACCATTCAGCAGTTCCAGTACCCTGAAGTGTGTGACCGCCAGTGTCCCGCCTTGTTGCTCATTTTTCACTACCACCTGCCTGAACCCCCAAGATACCTTCTTGAGAAAATTGCGCAGTTCACCCTCCATGATTTCTGGAATCCCTCGCACCACCGCCAGGTAAAGCCTAAGGGGCGTGTGGGACAAAAACTGCTTCACCAGATGGCTCCTGGCTGCCTTGCTGCGGGCAAAAACCATGAGGCCCGAGGTATACCTGTCTATGCGGTGCACTGCCAGGATAGAACCACCCTCTTTTCCCATCTCAGCAGCCAGCATCTGCTGCGCATTGGGAGCCCTGGAGCCTGCAATGGGCACAGCCAATAGGCCAGAGGGCTTGTCTATTACCAATATGTCCCTGTCCTGGAAAACCACCCGTGGCCTGCTCACTCGCATGGGCCTGAAATGGGTTCCAAGGGCTCTTGCCTGCTTCTTCATACCATCAGCCTGTCCACAAAGTCAGACAGCTGCAAGAGATTCCTACACTCCTCCACGGAAGTGCAAAAGGGAGCATACTCCAGCATGGCGCTGTCACCGGTGCCCCACATGGAACGCGGCTCTGGGTTGAGCCAGATGAGTTTTCTGACGCGCTCTTTGAGCTCCTGGAGCACCCAGGCCCTGGTGGGGAGGTAGTTGTTTCTGCCGTCACCTATGATTATCACAATGGAACGAGTGCTTATCTCCCCCAGGTGTTTTGCGTGGAACTCCAGAAGTACATCCCCGTAGTCAGAGTAACTGTGGTACCTTATGGGAGCTTCCTTGAGAGCCTTCTGAATTGCCTCATTGATCTCGTATCTTTGGAAAAAATGGGTGACCTCACCCAGCTCACTCACGAAAACAAAGCTCCTTACCTGGGCAAACTGGTCTTGAATGGCATACAGCAGATTGAGCATGAAACGCGAGGCGTTCCACACAGAGGAGGAAACATCGCACAGGGCCACTACCTGGGCCTTTCTGCGTCGTCTGACCTTGAATACCAGCTCAACTGGCACCCCTCCGTGCTGTAGGTTACGCCTCAAGGTCTTGCGTATGTCCATCCTGCCCCTCTGTCTCGTGCGCTCCAGAAGCGCCATCTTGCTCCTGAGCCTTTGCACAAGGCGGGCCACAACCCGCCTCATCTCACGGATCTCATGATCCGAAAGGGCCGAAAAGCTCTTGCCCATAAGAGTATCCATGACAAAGCTCTCTCTGACGGAGTGAGCTGCCTTTTGTACCTCCCTTGTTATGAGCCGCCTCAGCAGTCTCTGAAAGGATTCCTTGTTCTGCCTTAGGGCTTCCCTGGCCTGCTCCAGCTCCTGAGCATTCAAAGCCCCTTGGGAAAGCTCTTCCAAGGCCCTTTCCAGCTCTTCAGCCGCCCTATCCCAATCCAGATGTTCATTCATGCGCCTCATGTAAGAGCCTGCCTGCAAAGGAAATTGGATTTGAGACAGGGACACTGCCCTGGCAGCTGCCACAGCCAACCTTTCCAATGCAGTCTCGTCGCCGGCCATCAAGCCCAAGGCCAAGCCGGAAAAGGATGCCATGAAGCTCTGGGACAGCATCTCGGACCCAGGAAGCCTTTGGAACCCGTTGTGCCCTCCCTTGTCTGACTCCCCTGGAAATGACTCCTCTCCCAGATGAAAAAAGTGCAACCTGAAGAGCCTTTCAAATTCTGGAAATTGTTCGGCTTTCTTTATCAGGGTGGACCTCAGGGCCTGTCTAAGAAGTTGCCTGTCAGAAACAGGCACCTCCGCAGCAGCCCTCAAAGCATCCAGTGTTTCTCCGGTTGTCACCTGGATGCCAGAACCACGCAATGAACGCACGAACTCCAGAATGGGGGTCTCCATCTTCTCAGACCTCTTGTGTGCTCAAACTGCTGCGGCCTGGCGAGTAAGCCTATGAATATCCCCTCTTACCTTCTGAAGGTCCTCTTGATGCTTGAGTATCAGGCTGAGAGTACCTTCCACCAAAGAAGGATCAAGCTCCTCTGAGTTGAGCACCACCAGGGCCCTGGCCCAGTCCAGGGTTTCCCCTATGCTGGGTGGTTTTCGGATATCCAGTTTGCGAAGTGATTGAACAAAACTGACCACCTGGGCCAGAAGCCTGGGGGGAATCTCCGGAACCCTCGCTCTCACTATTTCCCTTTCTCGCTCCAGGTCCGGGTAATCTATGAACAGGTGCAGACAGCGCCTTCTGAGAGTGTCGGCTAATTCCCTGGTGTTGTTGCTCGTCAGGATCACCATGGGAATGTGTCTGGCCTTTAGGGTCCCAAGCTCAGGCACGCTGACCTGAAAGTCGCTGAGTACCTCCAGAAGAAAGGCCTCGAACTCAGGCTCGGCCTTGTCCACCTCGTCCACCAGAAGCACCGTAGGCACCTGGGAGCGAATGGCCCTCAGGAGGGGCCGGGGCAACAAGAAGGCTTCTGAGAAAAACAGATCCTCCTGGGAAAGAAGCCTTTTCAGAGCCTCTGAGAGGGATTGGGCCCCTGACAAAAGCTCACCCAACTTCTCCTTTAGGAGTTGGGTGTAAAGAAGCTGCTTGGCATACTCCCACTCGTACAGGGCCTTGTTTTCATCCAAACCCTCGTAGCACTGAAGCCGGATGAGCTCCTTGCCCAAGGCACCTGCCACGGCCTTGGCAAGTTCTGTCTTGCCTACGCCAGCAGGGCCCTCCACCAATATGGGCTTACCCATCCTATCAGCCAAAAAAACTGTGGTGGCCACCTCCTTGGTACAAACATACTTCTGTGTGGCCAGGCTCCTTGCCACATCCTCAATGGAAGAAAAAGCAAACTGGGTCTCCATGTGCACCCCTTAAGCCCTTCTGATTCAAGAGCTCAAAAGCAAAAAGAATCCAAAAGATCGTGGGAAAAGGTTCTTCATTCTCTGACACATCCTGATTTCTGTTTTTTACCCATGTGGATCTGGCCTGGAAGTGCTCATAAGCTTTGCTCATACCGGGCCTCAGGTTCCATTACTGAGCAAGAAGACCTTGATTAGGCACTCATTGCCTTTCAAGACTGCCAAAGCAGCTCAAGGGGCCGGAAGGTTGCCTATTCCATTGGGGAACCAGTTTCCCAGCGCCTCCTTGATGCAAAGGTGGATCTCCTCCGGGGTGCCGAACTGGAATACCTTTTGGGCCAGATCTCTACAGTCCCGCATCCTGATGGAACGGATAACTTTCTTGGCCATGGGAATGGAAATGGCGTTCATGCTAAGTTCATCCAAGCCCAGCCCCAGCAAGATGGGAATGTACATGGACTCTCCAGCCATCTCTCCGCACATTGCCACCGGTATGCCAGCCCCATGGGCAGCCTCCACCGTATTACGCACCATTCTCAAGACCGCTGGATGAAGTGGCTCGTACAGATACACCACGTGCTCGTTGACCCTATCTATGGCAAGGCAGTACTGGATCAGGTCATTGGTCCCTATGCTGAAAAAATCCACCTCCCTGGCCAGGAAGTCGGCTATGGACACTGCAGAAGGGATCTCTATCATGGCTCCCACCGGGATCTCCTCATCAAAGGCTATTCCTTGCCTTCGGAGTTCCTCTTGGACCTCACTCAGGATATTCTTGGCTTCCCGGATCTCTGATAGGCCCGAGATCATGGGAAACATTATCCTGACCCTGCCGTGCACACTGGCCCTAAGAATTCCCCGTAACTGGGTCTTGAAGAGCTCCACCTCCCTAAGGGAAAACCTGATGGCCCTTAGCCCCAGGGCAGGATTGGTCTCGCTGGGCCCTCCGGGGTTTGCTCTGAGTTTGTCCCCGCCTATGTCCAAGGTTCGTATGGTCACAGGGTGGGGGGCAGTGCGCTCTATCACCTCCTTATAAACTCCATAGTGCTCCTCCTCTGTGGGCAGGTCGGCCCTGTTCAGATAGAGGAACTCTGTACGGTAAAGGCCTATGCCCTCACCACCGTGCCCCAGCACCACTGGAATTTCGTCCAGCATCTCTATGTTGGCATGGAGGGTCACCCTATGGCCGTCCAGTGTCTCCCCAGGGAGTCGGGCATAGGCCAGGAGTTCCTCTTCCACTATCTGGTAACGGCTTCTGCGCTCCAGGTAATCCTTGACCGTTTCAGGCCTGGGTGATATGACCACAATGCCTTGAAATCCGTCAACTATCAGGGTGTCTCCTGTGTGGACTCCCTCGACCACCTTCTCCAGACCCACCACCGCCGGGATTCCCAAGGACCTGGCTATGATGGCGGTGTGGGAGGTGCGGCCTCCCATGTTTGTGACAAAGCCCTTTATCACCTCCCTATTCATCTGGGCCGTATCAGCCGGGGAGAGGTCATGGGCCACCACTATGACTTCTTCCTGGATCTGAGCCACGCTCTCCTGGGCCACCCCGGCCATATTGCGCAGTATGCGCTCCCCCACAAAATCCAGGTCCGCCACCCTGGAACGCAGGTATTCATCCTGGGAAGCCAGCAGTACGGACTTGAACTTCTCCAGGGTCTTGCTCAGTGCCCATTCTGCGTTGATGCGCTCCTCTCGGATGCGCCGGACGGTCTCCTGGGTGAGACTCCTGTCCTGGAGCATCCTGATGTGGGCCTCCAGAATATGTGCGTGCTCCTCCAGAACCGAGTCCTGGATGCGGCCTTGGATCTCCCTTAGCTCTTCCTGAGAACGCCTGGCCGCCTCGTGAAACCTTTCCACCTCTTCGGGCACATGGCGAAGGTCCACCAGGAAGAATCTGGGTATCTCGGTCTTGCGCCGATCCACCAGGTATGCCTTCCCAATGGCTATGCCTGGTGAGGCAGCCACTCCCCGCAGCAGCTGTTCCCCTGAGAAACCTTCGCTCATCACTCCTGCTCCTCGAATTTGCTTTGGATGAGGGCCCCTAGAGCCTCTACCGCAGCTCTGGCATCTGTTCCCCTGGCTCTCACCTTGATCCGGCTTCCGCAGGAAGCAGCCAGGAGAGTAAGCCCCATTATACTTTTGGCATCTACCTCTAGACCTTCTTTGGACAGCCAGACATCCGAGGAGAAACGGCTGGCCACCCTAACCACCTTGTTGGCAGCCCTGAGGTGAAGCCCGAGCTTATTACAAATCGTGAATTCCTGCTCGTACATCTCCAGGCTCTGCGCTCTCATCTAAGGCTTTCCCTCCACTGGCTAACGGATATCAGAAAACCCTATTATGGTCAACTCGCCACAAGACCACTTCATCTTCTCTATTTCAAAAGAAAAAGGGTCAGGCCCAGGCCTGACCCCTTCCATGCTGTTGGTAGCGGGGGATGGATTTGAACCATCGACCTTCGGGTTATGAGCCCGACGAGCTACCGAACTGCTCCACCCCGCGTCTCTTCTCCCCCATAGAGCAGGGGCAGGAACTCTTTAAACCTAATTAGATTAGGCCATGAAGACCCGGTTTGTCAAGCCAGTCCGGCTGCCCACGGTCTCCAGGCAAGTGGTTTGATGGAGGGTCACTTTGCTGATCAGCAAGGGCTTTGGGGGAGGATCGTGCCTCGTTGTCTGGTGGGTGGGCATATGTTAATCTGATACTTGAGAGGCCAACTGCATTGGCAAGGTACCTTATTGAGCTAGACTTGAGATTTTGACCCAGTGCTTTAAACGGCTTTTCTAAGTAGAATCTCAGGGGGAGTAGAAAAATAATGGGATCCAATTCCAACGGCGCCTTACGCGAGGCCGTACACGAAATTCACGATTACATAAGAGAAAATTTGTATTTTAACCGTTCTGATCTTTCCATCAGAGGGAAAAGATACAATTCCGCTCTTTTACTTAGCATCATGACAGCCCTGCGCAAGGGCAAGACCCTCATAATTGGAGAGCCTGGGTTGGGCAAGACCACCTCGGCAGAATATGTCTGTTCCCTCTTATACCGGGTGCCCTTGGGGACCATCTGGGGAAGCGAAGTGGCAGGCCATCCCGAGCAGACAGAGGAAAAGATCATAGGCAGGCCTGATCTGGGAAGACTAAACCTGGGTGAAGAGGTGGTGGTCTGGTCCCATTTTGCCATGCTGCCTGTGAAAATAGTGGACGAAATAAACCGCTTGCCCGAGACCAAGCAGAGCATGATTCTGGATGGGGTTGACAGGGGCAACTGGGAGTATCTCAATGACGCCATCATCAATAGGGAATACTGTCTTTTCGCCACTGCCAACTACCAGGATCGAGGCACCAACACCATCATCGCCCCTTTGGTGGACAGGTTTGATTTGATGGTGGAATCAAAGCACCCCGGGGCAAACCTGGCCTATATCATAGGCACCAGAGGCCCGGCCACCTCCAGCCTCAGAGATGAGGAGCTGGAAGGAGAGTTTCACAGGATCCTGGCGGAGAGAACCCCTTATGAAGTCAGGATGGAAAAACTGGAGGCCTTGTGCGAGAGGTTTGGGGAGTTCATTCGCAGCACAGCCAACATAAGAAGTCTTTCCAGGGCCGAAAGGCAGGCCGTGAGGGCCCAGATGGATGAGATTCCCTTTGATCTGGATTCCAACGCCTTTCTGAGGATGGTTATCTCGGAGCTGTCCTTCTGCCATCGCTTTGGCCAGAAGCGCTCCAACGAGAGTTGCGAGGAGGGCTGTCACTTCACTGGCTATGTTTGCAATGGAATCCGTAACTGCATTTCCAACAGATTTCCCATAAGCGTCAGAAGCATGGCTCAGGCTGTGGCCTGGTTCCTGGGGGATCAGGCTGTGGGAGTGGAACATCTCAAGGCCGTGCTGCCTTACACCTTGGCCCACAGGCTTCAGTGGAAAGAGGAGTTGGTGGCCCAGAGGGAGAAAGAGCCAAGAAACGATCCCCTTCCCATATACATGGCCAAGGAATGTGTTAAAGACATGCACAGGCGTTACATGGAGCAGGGTCCTCAGATAAAGAATGCCTTGGCCGTTGCATGTCAGGTGGCTGAAGGGGCTGCCATGGAGCCGGTCCAAGGGGATCACCCCTTGTTTTGGGAGATCCGAAGGGATCTAGGCGAGGAGGTCTCGGAGCCATGAAAAACCCCTTCCAGGACTTTGGATCCCTGTCTGTGGAGCGCAAGGAGTTGCCCCTGGAAAGAATCGTGAGGGCCCGTGAAGAGGTCATGGAAAGAATGGTTCACGGGTATCTCAAGCTAGTAGAGGAGGAGGTAAAGGACCTGGTATGGCTGGTGGAGCACAGCCGTGTGGTAAAGGCCTATAGCGCGGCAGTCAAGTCCATCAGGGAGCTTCAGTATGATGCTGATGACATAGAGGAATTCTGCTCTGAACTGGATAGCTCCAACAAGATTCCATACATGATTTCCGGGCCTGCGGGCATATACCTCTCTGCCCTTGTGAACCACGCCCAGGAAGACCGCATAGTACTGCCTTTGAAGGACTACCAACGCACTTTTCACTTTGTGGGCTACCGCCTCCCCGACGGTAAGACCCTAATATTGCAAGGCGACGTTGGTGATTTTGTGGGAGCCGGGCTCTCCGGAGGAAGGCTCGTGGTGGAAGGCTCGGTGGGGAACTGGTGCGGGGCCGGAATGATGAAAGGCGAGATACAGGTAATGGAGAATTCCGGTCAAAACACAGGAGAATGGATGAGAGGCGGGGAGATACACGTGGAAGGAAGGATTCGAAGCCTGGGTAAGACCCTATTCGGAGGCCGCATATTCCAGAGGGGCAAGCTGGTAGTGCCCCAAGAAACAGATTCAGAGATATGAGCAGGGCTTTTCGTACTTTCTTATTCTGATGCTGCTAGAAGCCCTGGGGCCATGTGATGGAGACGCTAGAGCAAAAGCAAAGAATGCTTAAAGAAGTCTGGGCCGAGGTGCGCAGGAAACACCTTTACCCTGAGCTTCCTCAGCCCAGCTGGGAAGAGCAGGAAGATAGGGTAGCCATAGACATAAAGGACAAGCGCATCTCGGTCTCTGCACCCTTCGTGGAGGAACTTTCTCAGTTTATGGATCCAGCCTGTGTGGCCTCGGGGCTTTTGGATCATGCGGTATCCCATTACCTGCACTGTCCCTGGGACCTCTCCACCCATTTGAAGCTTTACAGGGAAGCCAAGCACGTGCTCAAGGACAAGCAAATGGCCCAGAAGGCCACGGGCTATTTCATGGATGTGGTGGCTGACACGCTCTGTATGAGCCAGAAAGAAAGCAATCTTCCTGAGCTTTACCGGCACATCAAGAGAGGCATCATGGATGAGGCGGTCCATGCCCTTTATCAAACAATCTGGGGATTGGACCTGGGGGTAAAAGGCTATGAGGAGGTGGCCAGGAAGCTCTCCAGACTCCCATACCTGGACAGGGGAAGGTGGATGGAGAGCATTCGTAAGTTCTCCAAAATAGTGCAATCCCTCCTGGAGGTGGAGGAACGATTCGGTGGGCTGGATCGTCCCAATCCCATGGGTGAGCATGGACTGCAACAGTATTCTCCTGAGGAAATAGAGCAGGGTCTAAAGGAGTTTGCAAGGGATGCAGCCACTCCGGCCGAGTTCAACGAAATAGTGGAGGATCTCCAGGACGAGCTTCTGGAGGCCATGGAGCCCAATCACAAGGGCATGGGCCTGGGTCCAGGCCGTTCCCTGGACGCTGACATTCTCTATTATATGAAGCTGGCCGAGAATTACGCCTTGCCGGTCAGAAGGAGACCCATGGAAAAAAGTGGGGCTCTCTATCCCCATCACCATGTACCATGGGAGGTGGGCAGGCCTTTTCAGGACATAGACCCCTGGACCAGCTTCGGGAAGATAATGCCCGGCATTACCCAGACCTGGGAACGCAGGGAGGGGGAAGTCCTGGGCAGAGAAGAAGGCACGCCCGATTGCATAGTGCTCATTGACTCCTCAGGGAGCATGACAAATCCACGTCAGAGCCTCTCCTATGCGGTTCTGGGGGCTGCCTGCGCCTGTGACGCTTACCTTAGAAACGACGCTCAGGTGGCTGTTTACAACTTCAGCGACGCCAAGGCTGGGGGATGCCAGATTCTGCCTTTCACAAGGCATCGCATGTCCATCTACAAGACCATCTGCCACTACTTCGGAGGAGGCACCAAGCTTCTTCTGGAGGACCTAGAATCCCTGCAAAGAAGTTCGCTACCGGACATATTTCTCATAACAGACATGCAGATCACCAACCTGGAGGCCTTGATACAGTATTTCAATGAAAAGAAAAACAGAGTCACGGCAGTGCACATAGGAGACAACGAACACGTAAGAACTTTCCGTCGCTCCATGGCCCTGAGAAAGAACGTGGGTATATTCTCGGTGGAGAAAAAAGAAGACATCCCCAAGATAGTCCTGGGCCGCATCAGGGAGTACTTTCACAGCCCTTCCCGTCCCTGAAAAGAGCCCAAACCAGATTATTCGCCAAAATAGCCCGCATGCATGGCTGCATTTTTAGTGGTTCTGGCCGCAGCCAGCTTTTTCCCACGGCTTGAAACATCTTCAGAGCACCAAGAAGGCACGGCCTGCCAAGCTTCTGATTTGGCCAGGGCTCCTAATCATGCATTGGGCTCATGAATCCTTGTTTTCCTCCGAAGGCTCGGATTCATCTTGCAGAGGCGAGCTTATCCTGTACTGTTCATCCAGCCATTTGCCAAGGTCGCTCAACTTGCATCTTTCAGAGCAAAAGGGTCTGTAGGGAGACTCCCCCCATGGCAGTTTTTTTCCGCAACTGGGACATGAGACAAGAAGCTTCTTCTTGCCTTTGGTATTCAAGGCTCCACACCATAGGTGGAATAGAATATCCGATCCGGCAGTTCCAGACAGGTGAGGCTTCCGCCATAACCTGCCCCTGTGTCTATTCCTATCTTGTTGGGATGCACCAATGGCCTGGGAAAAGGTGTGTGGCCGAAGATAACAAGCTTCCCGAAATCCTTCTTGCTTTCTATGAATTCCCTACGAATCCAAACCAGGTCGTCAAGGGTCTGCTCATGCAAAGGTATTCCTTCCCTTAGTCCCGCATGGACGAATATGTAATCTTCGGTTTCATAGTAAGGCTTCAGGGAGTTGAAAAAAGTCAGATGTTCGTCTGGAATCTTGGATTCTATGTCCTCGCCAGTAAGATCGTATGAATGTATGGTCTCGATGCCTCCGTTGAGGAAAAAGGTCCAGGGGTCCTTTCTGTAAGTCAAGTAATCCAGCAAGGTGAATTCATGATTGCCCATCAAACAGGTTGTGCGAGGGAAAGCCTTCTTTATCTCCAAGACCATCTGCACCACTTCCTTGGAATTGGGACCCCGGTCCACATAATCCCCCAGGAAGACTAGCTCATCCTTGTGCGGATCAGGTTTGATCTTTCGCATCAGGGATTCCAGCTTGTTGAGATAGCCGTGGATGTCGCCTATGGCAAAGATCTTACCCATGCCCTCTGGTCCCCTGATTCATCAAGATGCCTCAAAAAGGATCTCCCTGGCCTGCCTTATGGGTACGGCAGCCCCCCTTTGAATCACGTGAGCATGCATGTGCACCCTGGAGACAGCCTCCCCTATGAAATGGGATGCCACGGACACCTTTCTCTCCCAAAGCTCCCCTTCCTCAAGAAGCAGGTAACCCATGAGCAGCTCGGCTCCCATCTCTGTAAGCCTTCGGGCAAAGAGACTCCTCAATCCACTCCATTGCTCAGGAGTCTTGGACTCAAGCCCCCTTTGGGACCTCAATGCATCCAGGCAATCCATGAAAATCTTCTTTGCTTCCCCAAGTTCCTGGCTCAGGCTTCGCAGCCCGGGGGATTCATACACCCTCGAGGAATGAGTCTCCAAGACATCTTCCAGAACTCCCTTGGTGATCTTGGCCATGGCCCTGTCCACCTGCATCTGTGAGGTGCCTTCGTAGATGTTGGTGATGCGTGCATCCCTGTAGAGCCTCTCCACCGGGTAATCCCGCATGTAGCCATTGCCCCCGTGAACCTGAAGGGCCAGATTCGTGATTCTGATGGAGGCCTCGGATGTGTAGAACTTGGCCATGGGAGTCAGAAGCTCCGCAGTCTGGGCCGCCATGTCCCTTTTTTTCTTGACCTGGGCATACTGGGGATCCTTTCTGTCCATGAGATCCAGTCTTGCACCCAGTGCCTCATCCAGATCCACCGCCTCTGCTGTCCTGTATACCAGAGATCGCATGGCCTCCAAAGTGGTCTTTATCTCCACCAACATCTCCGCCACAGGGGGGAACTCTATTATCCTGGAGCCAAACTGCTCCCTTTCTCTTGCGTAGCTCAAAGCCTCCCTGTAGGCCGCCTCCCCGATGCCCAGGCACTGGGCTGCCACTCCAAGCCTTGCCGCATTCATAAGCCAGTTGACATACTGGGTAAGTCCCCTTCCCCTCCTGCCTATGAGAAAAGCGGGGGCGTCATCAAAATAAAGCTCACAGGTGGGAGAGCCGTGGATTCCCATCTTTTCCTCCACTCTGCGCACCTTCACCCCGGCTCCTTTCTCCACCAAGAAGAGGCTTAACCCTCTTGCTCCTGAGAAACGCTCCGGATCCTCGCTCCTGGCCAGAACCAGCAGTATGTCTCCGCAGCCGTTGGTTATAAAGCGTTTCACACCTCTTATCTTCCAGCCCCCGGGCACTGATGGATCTTCCAAGGCCCTTGTCTGGATGGCCATGAGGTCGCTTCCGGCATCGGGTTCGGTGAGCACCATGGCGCCAGTGGCCTCACCTCTGGCAAAAAGAGGCACATAGCGTTTCTTGAGTTCTTCGTCGCCGAACTTGGCTATGGTCTCCGCTATGCCTTGCAAGCCGAAAAGGTTCATGAGAGAGACATCTGCCCTGGATACTATTTCGGTAGCGGCAGTGTACAAGGTGGTGGGAAAGCCCAGGCCGCCGTACCCTGGTGGAAGGGTCATGCCCATGAGATCGGCCTCGGCAAGATCCCTCAGATTCTGCTCCATGGCCTTGGGCAAGACAACCCTGCCCTGCTCTAAACGGCAGCCCTCCTTATCTATTTCCGCTGCTCGGGGGGCTATACGCTCCGCGGCAAGAGTCCCCACTGGATCCGTGAGCAGATCCCTGAAGGTCTCCACCGCCTCTTCCAGGCTATCATAAGCGCAGCCCGGGTGACCGAGATCTCCTCTGGCCTCCAGTATGCTTCGCCAGTCCACCCGTTTTTCCACCTGGAACCTTAGATCCTCGTTGTCCAAATAAAAGTTCTGGGAAGCCATGGCCTCCAGTCACCTCCTGAGCAATTCCAGTAGCTTGGGTATTACCTCTCTGACATCCCCCACCACACAGTAATGGGAAAACCTGAAGATGGGAGCCTGAGGATCCAGATTTATGGACACCACGGTCCCGGAATCCAACATGCCAACTCTGTGCTGAACGGCTCCACTGATACCGCATGCCACATAGAGTTCAGGCTTTACCTTGACCCCTGTCTGGCCTATCTGGTGTTCATGCCCCAGCCAGCCTGCATCCACAGCGGCCCTGGTGGCTCCCAACTCGGCTCCAAGAATGGAGGCCAGAGCACGCACTTGCTCAAAGCCCTCCTTGCCCCCTACACCCGCTCCCACGGCCACGATGGCCTTGGCCGAACGCAGATCCACCTTCCTGGTACCACCCGAGGAGGAAATTGTCCTAACTCTGCCCTCAGCAACGCCAGGCACATCCACCTCTACCACCTCTGCTTGGCCATGCTGGCCTACTTCGCTCAGATCCCCCACCCCCTGCTCCAGGGAAATAGCAGCGGGGGATCCATCCAGCTGGTACTCCACAGCAACTCTTCCCTCAAACTCAAGACGAGTGGCCACAAACCCTTCATCACCAAAGCGCACATCTGTGGCTCCCACCAAAGCTGCACCACCCTCCCTGCTGCCCAGCCAGGAAGCCAGATCCTGGCCCTGTGTAGTGGAGGGAAAAACCACCAGGTGAGGCTTCTCCCGCTCACACAAGAACTCCATGGCTCTGCCATAACAGGCTGTGTCATAGCCGCCCCGAAGATCCTCTCCCTGGAGGCGATAGATCTTGCCTGGGACCTCTGGCAAAGCCGCTGGCATTTCACCCACAATAACAGCCTCCAAAGTGGCCGATGACTCTTTTGCAAGCCTTGCACCCACAGAGAGCCCCATGAGGCTCTCCTCGACCAAAGACTGGCCATCTTTCTGCAAATAAACCCAGATGCTCTTTCCCATAGCCTTACCTCACCAGCCCCTGATTTCTCAACTCATCCACCATGGCTTTGAGCTCTGCCTGGCTGGAGCCATCAACCCTTCTTGCAGGGAAATCCCTTTGAGGCTGGGACCTGAAGGCCAAAATCCTTGTTCCCCCCCCCGACCTCTGCTCTAAAAAAGAGCCCAGCTCCTGGATTTGCCATTGGGGAATCTGGGTCTTCTTGTGCTGCAGCTTCAACTTGGCTCTGGCACTTCTTGGAGCCCTCGGATCATCCTTAAGCAGTGCCACACCCACGGATATCACCAGTGGAGGTGTTGCCTCCACCAACTCCACACCCTGCTCCACTGCCCTTCTAAGCTTCATGGGCCCCCCAAGCTCCCCCTGCTCCAGGGCCTCCACATATGTAGCCACAGGCCAACCCAGGGCATGGGCCAAAAAAACTCCTTTGTGGCCGCACTCGGTTTCATTTAGCTGAACCCCCGTGAAGACCACTTGAGCATCCAGCCTCCTGACAGCCCCTGCCAAGAGCCTGGCTTCCCATAGCAGATCCTGCGGCTGGCCTTCACCAGAGAGTCTAACCACCTGATCCACACCCCGGTAAAGACACTCCCTCAGCACATCCAGCTTCTTGGGCTCCCCCACAGAGACGGCCGTAACCTCCAGCCTGGGATCCCTGTCCTTCCACTGGAGGGCCATCTCCAAGCTGTTTAGGTCCTCTGGATCTATCCTGGTGTCCCAATCATCCCATTTGGGCATACTATCCTGGCCCAGGATCTCCCCTATGAGATCTCTGGTGTCAGGAATCTCTCTGACCCAAACCACAACTCTCATCCAACCTATCCTCCTTGTTCGGGACCCACCAACTGGCTTTGCAGTCCTGTGGTAAAGTTCTTCCCATCTCCAGACAAAGAGACGGCTTCCATCACCAGGTCTTATCCGAATCTATAACGCACTCCCATACCCCCGTTGGGATAGTCCCAGGTGATTCCTTCACATGTGCAGGCCACCCTGCAGGTGCCACATTCCAGGCAATTTTCGTGTCTTACCTGTATATGCCCGGGCTGGCCTGGACTCTCCACGTATACCCCGGCCGGACATATGAAGGTACATACCCGATCCCCACACCTGCTACAAATCTCTTGATTTACCTTTATGTGAGGATGGTCTGGATCCACCTCGTATCTCACGCGGTAGAGCTTTTCCTCAAGAGGCATTTGCAAGCCCTCCCAGGGCTTCTGACCCGAGTGCTCCTTGCTCAACCCAGCATCCTCCTCATCTTCCAAAGGTCCAAAACGGTCTTGAACTTGGGAAGCCCTTCCAGGGCCTTCTGGAAGGCATGCTTTCTGATCTCTTGTTTGGGCATCTGCACCTGTTCGAAAAGATCGGCCAAGAGCCCTGTGAACCTAGAAGGCAGCTCATCCATGAGCCGTGGGAAAACCAAATGTGCTCTCTCTATGTTTTTCAACCTCTGCAGGTCTTTCATGAGAAAGCTCTCTCCCAACATTTTTTCGTAAAGAGAGAGAGAACCCCTGGAAAAATCCCCCAGCAAGTGCGCCTGTATGGCCGCCTCTGCCGCAAGTCTCCCTGAAAGCATGGCCAGATTGGATCCTTCATGGTAAATGGAAGCATTCACCAGCCCGGCCGCATCCCCCACTATGATCAGCCCGTGGTGGCAAAGCTGCCCCACGGCTTTGGGACCGCCTTCAGGGATCAGGTGCGCCCCGTATTCCAGAAGCTCCCCACCTTTAATATACCTGGAGATCTGGGGGTTTGCCTTGAAACCCTCCATTAGATCTTGCGGGGAAAGCTTGGCCTTTTTCATGTTCTCAAGTTTCACTATCATGCCCAAGGCCAGAGTTTCCTTGCCCGTATAAAGAAACCCACCCCCCACCAGGCCTTGGAAAGGACTCCCAACCCACTCCATGGCTGCCCCGCAGCCAGGCTCAAGACCGAAACGATCCTCTATGGTGGAAGCCGGGAGAGCCCAGATTTCCTTTATCCCCAGCCCATAGCTCTGGGGGATCTGTCCGCTGCTCATTCCCAGACGGCCCCTAGCCCGCTCTGAGACCAAGCCAACAGCTCCTTCTGCCAGGATCACCACCGGAGCCTTAAAAGTATCCTCTTCCCCCCTTATTTGCACCCCCACGACCTTTGTCCTGGAGCCTTCCTCTTGGTAAAGAAGATCCTCCACCACACTGCCTTCCAGGAGCGTGGCACCGGCTGCTTCAGCTTCAGAGGCCAGCCAGCGATCGAATTGGGCCCTGTACACCACCCAGGTGTGGTTATAGGGAGGTGAACTCCATTTCCGGGATCCAAAGCAAAGAAGGGAAAAACCTTCTGGCGTCAGGAGCCCTATCCCTCTTTGGGAAACAGGTCTCTCCAAGGGAGCCCTGGAAGCGAAATCAGGAATCTCCTGTGCCAGCACCGTGGAGTAAAGAAGCCCGCTTAGGTTCTTGGCCCCCGCATATGGGCCCCTTTCCACCACTATTACCTCTAGGCCTTCCCTGGCCAATCTGTGTGCAGCGGTCAGTCCTGCGGGTCCTGCCCCCACCACTATGACTTGGGTCTCTATTTCTTCTCCCATGGCTCACCGTTAATCTTACTTCAGGGCTTCTCTCCGATGGGTACCAAGGCGTTATGGTGGCACAAACCGCCCGTGAAATCAACCGGCGCAAGGCATCATGCTTGACAGGCGGGGGGAGTCTTTGCTAGGGTGCGATTCACAAATGGTGTTGGGAGGAAGACCTCTGAAAACTGTTTTCAAACAAAGGGGGGACGTCATGGGACGGATTGCCGGATGGGTGATGGGCCTGTTGATCCTGCTTTGTTTGCAGGTGGGGCAGGCGGCCGCTCAGGAGACCTCTTTGGGGGGAGACTGGTGGATAAGCATAGGCGGAGCCGATAAGGGAGCAGGGGCTCTGACCTTTGGGGTGCCCAGCACAGGTGTATTTGAGGTCTCAGGCAATCTCATCACCTTGGCAGGAGCCTGGCCTGCGAGCGTGGCCGCTGGGGGGGCCTTGAGAATTGATTACAGAGGGGAAATAACGGGCAACCTCCTGCTAGAATTCGACGGATTCGGACCCGTTGGAGAACTGGAGGTCACAGCAGGAGGCACAGACGCCAGATTTCAGAAGCTTTGGTTAAAGGGCTATTTGACATACGGGGAAATGAGCCCGATTCTGGTGCGCATAAAGGGGCAGAGGATGCCTGCCTCTCCACCCATACTCACAGGTAGAAGCATTCAGCAGGGTCTGCTCAAAGGACCCGGTCTTTTGAGTCGAACCCTGGATATAGTGGTGGGAGAGGAAGAGGATCTGAAATTTCCATTTTATGTGGTGACAGGCGGGGGCTCTGTGAGGGTAGATGGAAGCGACGAGGATGTGATCATACTTGGGGTTTTCGGCCGCACTCCCACAGCCACTGGCACCAGAAAAAACAACATCTTCGGGTGGCTCTGGAGTAGTGATCCGACCATGGACGAGGGACCTCTGGTTGGAAACCTTCGCAAGTCAGAAGGAAAGGCGCCTGAGTTTAGCGCTTCTGTAAAAGGTAACAGACGTTTTCAGCTCTCGGCAAAGCTTAAGGAGCCTGTGAGTCCCATTATTTCCGTTACCCCAGATTCCATAGATTTTGGCACCGTGGAGGTGGGGGAGTCTTTGACCCGTACCTTCACGGTCACTAACATAGGAAGCGGCATCTTGGATGGGGAGGCCACTGTGGATGGTGCGGGCTTTTCTGTCACAGGTGGAAGCCCCTACAGTCTTGCTGCCGGGGAAAGCTCTCCTGTCACCATCGAATTCTCACCCACCAACTCCGATACTTTCTTCGCAACGGTCAGCTTCACCGGAGGCGGCGGCACGACCAGATCTGTCACCGGAAAAGGTGAATAAGAAACCCGCGTGAGACCAAAATCTATCGTTAGGGGGGCAGAGAGCCCCCCTTTCTTTACCTATCTATAGGCTCCTTCTGTGATGGTACGGGTGGGCTTGAAGATCTCTTTTTGAAAACGCTGGGCCAGCCTTTCGAGCCTTGCGGTCAGGGCTTGTGGTTCCTGGCTCTTGGCCACAGTCATGGGGCCCACAGGATTTCCGGTTCCGTTTACCATGGCCTTGTCTATGTCCTCGGGGGAGCAAACACCCATCTCCAAAAGCTTGGTGGCCTCGTTGATCTGCACGGCCAGGAGATCCATGGGATCCACCTTGTCCGTGGCCTTGGACAGATCAATGGAAGGCCTGCCCTGGGACCAATCATAAAACCCCCTGCCGGTCTTCTTGCCCAGCAGGCCTGCCTTCACCTTTTCTTCAACTGCCTTGGCCGGGGTGAAATCCGGATGCACGGTCTGGGCAAAATAAAGGCCAGCATGGTAGTTGATGTCAATGCCCGTATAGTCCATGAGCTCATAGGGGCCCATGGGCAGTCCCAATTTCTTCAGGAGGGCGTCCACCTCTTCGGGTTGGGCTATGCCGTGATCCAAGATGCAACCCAAGAGCACGCCTCCGGGGGCCTGCACCCTGTTGACTATGAAACCAGGCACGTCTTTCTCTACTCGAACCGGAACTTTCCCTGTCTTGAGGCAGAAATCGTAGGCTTTCTGCATGGTGTCTTCTGAGGTCTGCTCCCCACGGATCACCTCCACCAACTTCATGAGAACTGCTGGGTTGAAGTAGTGAAGACCCAGCACCTTTTCGGGCCTGCTGGTGGCCTGTGCGATCTGTGTGATGCGCATGGTGGAGGTGTTTGAAGCCAAGAGCGCATGGGCTGGAGCCAAGCGGTCCAGCTCCTGAAAGGTATCTTTTTTTAGCTGCAGGATCTCTGGGATGGCCTCAATGACCAAATCCGCATCTTTGACTGCCTCGCCCAGATCCACGCAGGGATGAAGCAGCTCTTTGTGTATGAGATCATAATGATCCTGGGTGAGTTTTCCCTTTTCCAGAAGCTTCTTGAGACTTTCCTCTATGCGCTGGACACCCCTGTCCACAAAACGCTGCTCTATGTCTCTTAGAAAAACCCTGTACCCTGCAAGGAGCGCCACCTCGGCTATGCCATGACCCATGTCACCGGCGCCTATGACAGCCACTGTCTTTATTTCCCCTGAGCCCATTGTTCCTCCTTTCCCCAGCTCTGGAGCCAGAATCCTGGAGTTCTTCACTGCGCCCTTTCTATGATTACCGCTACCCCCTGCCCTCCTCCGCAGCACATGTTGGCACAACCATAGCGGCCTTTCTTGAGTTCCAGGATGCGGGCCAGGGTCCCCACAAGCCTCACTCCGGATGCGCCCAGAGGGTGACCTATGGCGGTACCTCCTCCCATGATGTTCACCCTTTCGGGGTCGATGCCCAACTCCTTGATACAGTTGAGGGCAACTATGCAAAAGGCCTCGTTTATTTCCCAATAGTCTATGTCCTTGGCCTCAAGGCCTGCTTTTTCAAGAGCCTTCTTGGTGGCGGGAACAGGGCCTACACCCATTATGGTGGGATCCACCCCGGCAAAGCCTATGGAGCGCACCCAAGCCATGGGCTTTACTCCCTTGGCCATGGCTCTTTCTTTGGCCATGAGCACCATGGCAGTGGCCCCGGCGTTGAGGGGTGAGGAATTCCCGGCTGTTATGACTCCGTCAGGCTTGAAAGCAGGTTTTAGAGATTCCATGTCCTGGAGACTCGTGCCCTCCCTTATTGCCTGGTCCCTATCCACCAGGAGCTTGGAGCCGTCTTCCTGTTCCGCCTCTATGGGAAGGATCTCACCCGCGAAAAAACCCTCCTTTTGAGCCTTGGCCGCAAGCTGGTGGGCCCTTACACCCCAGCGGTCCAGGTCCTCTTTGGTGAAGTTGGTCTGGGAAAATAGCTTCTCTGCCGTGAGTCCCATGTTCATGGCATTGGCCATGTCCCAATGCTTCAGGTCAGGGTCCGTAAATAACCTGGGGTTGGGGCTGATGGCTCCTTTTTGAAGCAAGGCTCCTCCCATGGGGACACGGGTCATGTGCTCCATGCCCCCTATCAAGACAGTGTCAGCAAATCCGCAAGCTATCTCCATGAAACCTATCTGGATGGCTGCCATGGAAGAGCCGCACTGCTGATCCACAAACTTGGCGGCTATTGTTTCGGGAAGGTCGGCCAGGAATATGGGGAATCTGCCTCCATAGGTCCACTGTTCCGAGACCCCCAGTGCTGTCCCCACTATGAAATCCTCAACCTCCTTGGGCTCTACATTGCTTCTTCTGAGAACCTCTGGCAGCAATTTGGCCAAAAGGTCATCCGCCCTCAATTTGTGGAACCAGTCTCTGCCAGGCTCATTGGGTCTTGAGCGCGAAAGGGCAGTCCTCAGATATCCAACTATGGCCACATCTCTCATCTTTCCACCTCCTTATGGTTTGTGCACAAGCTCTTAGGTATCGTTGACCCAGATAGACCATGAAGCCTGACGGAATTGTCTTGAAGATTCTCTTTTTCCATCTCTTCCCAAAAACTTTGCTAGAGTTTTCCTGGGCTATGTCCAGGACCCCCAAAATAGACTCTTACCTCGGTGCCTCGGCGAATATTACCCGTGGAATCCAATTTGATTCAGATCATGGAGGCTTTTATCCCCACCAAGTCAGAACTTGGTGGGCCAGTTGGCCAGCCTATGTTCCCCTATGCCTTCTCCCTTGGAGGTCTGGCATATCTCCAGAGCCCTTATCAGAAAGCTTCTGGTTTCCCTGGGATCTATCACGTCCTGGATGTAGTATTGGCCTGCAGCCCCATAAGGCGAGGCATCCTCCACCATCTGCTCCACGAACTTCATCCACTGTGACTGGGTTTCCCCTTGAGTTGCATCAGAGTCCTTGGACTCAAGTTTTCCCCCGAAGACCACGTTGGCTGCTATTTCAGGGGCCACAAAGCTCATTTCAGCAGTGGGCCAGGCCACCAGAAAGTCCGCCCCACATCCGGAGCCACACATGTTCCAAAAGGCCATGCCATAGCTTTTCCTTATTATTATGGATATCTTTGGCACGGTGATCAGCCCCAAGGCGTTCATGTAATTCATCACCTTTGCGGCCACACGCTTTCTCTCGGCCTCCTTACCCACCATGAATCCCGGTATGTCGTGGAAAAAAATCAGTGGGATGTTGAAGGTATCGCACAGGCACAAAAAACTGATTACTTTGTCTATGCCGTCTGTGTCCATGGCCCCTGCATTCACCATGGGTTGATTGGCCACAACCCCCACTACCCTGCCATGGATTCTGGCAAGGGACGTGATCACTGTCCTGCCGAAAAGGGGTTTGATGGGAAAGAGGCTCCCTTTGTCCACGATGCAGGACAGGAGTTTGTTCATGTCGTAGGCCCTGTTTCTCTTTTGGGGTAGCAGTTCCAGGATTCGGTCCATGCCTTCCCCAGATCCGGCCGGGACATTTTTTCTGGGGGGCAGCTCATCTTTGTGTGAGGGCATATAGCTCAGGAACTCCCGGATGAGAGTGAAGCATTCCTCTTCTGTTTCAGCCACCCTGTCGGCCATTCCTGTTATTTCTCCATGCACCTTCCAACCGCCCAGCTCTTCGTCTGTGACTACCTCGCTGATGGCGTATTGAAGTACCCTGGGACCAGAAACGCCCATGGCGCTTCCCTTTACCTGCACCACAAAGTCCGATAAACAGGCCATCCAGGTAGGCATCCCGTAGCATTCCCCCATTATGGCCGTGATCATGGGGGCCTCTCTGACTCGGCTCATGATCTGCAAATAGGAGTCAAAACCACCACCTCCGAAAGAGGCCAAGCCCCTGGAGCCCATGATGTCTGGCATGCGGGCTCCGCCCGCCTCGCCCAGATAGATGAGGGGCAAACCCCTTCTGGTGGAGGCCAGCTTCAGCTCTGCTTCCTTGCGGCCAGCAATTCTGCTGGAGGTGGCTGCCAGTACCGTGAAATCATTGGCTATGACCACCACATCCCTGCCCTCTATCCTTCCAAACCCACTCACCTTGCTATCTGCGGGCGTCTTGTCCTCCATACCCGGCACATCGGAGTGGGCTAGCATTCCCAACTCCAGGAAGCTTCCCGGATCCAGGAGAGCCTGGATGCGCTCTCTGGCGGTAAGCCTTCCCTTGGCGTGCTGGCGGGCTACTTTCTGGGCTCCTCCCATCTGTTGGGCCTGAGCCTTTCTTCTCTTGAGCTCTTCCAAGCTCCTGTTCACGGATAAATCCCCGTCTAGGGCCATCTGGCAACTCCCCTGATCTCCTTTGCTAGAAACCCATCCACCAAGGGTGGGATAGGACCTGGAGGATTCAGACCTTCATACCTGGTAGATTCAAAGAGGCGGTGTTACCGCCATCCACAGCCAGGGCCTG
>VSSL01000032.1_pt1 | contig 26389 bp, 18 predicted proteins | sample 4557531 | NCBI WGS metagenome assembly VSSL01 (sample SAMN10986726, study PRJNA523729) | hot springs metagenome | isolation source: hot springs | place: India:Timba, Gujarat | collected 2018-05-31 | reverse complement strand
TTTAGCCTCTGGTGCAACAAACCAGCATAGACCAACCATGTGATGAGACCCCAGGTCTCCTTTGCCTGCCAGGACCAATAAGAGCCCCAGACCTCACTGGCCCATATGGCTCCTGTGATGATCCCTGCTGTGAGGAGCAAAAAGCCCACGCTCATGCAGCGATAATTTACCTCATCTAGGATCTCCAGGGATGGCAGGCGGCCCAGAGTCTCCACAGAGCATCTGGACCTAATTCTCCTTTCCTGAACCAGATAAAGCACGCCTGCGCCGAAGGCAGTGGCCAAGCTGGCCTCTGCTGCAAAGGAAAGAAGACCGTGTATGGTAAGCCAATGGCTCTCCAGCGAAGGAGACACAGCCACAGGCAGGCGGGGTGGCCCTCCCAGGGCCCACATGACCGCTGACAAAGGCAGGGCCACCAGCCCCACCGAAGCCACCCGGTATCTCCAAGTGGCAACCAAATAGGCACTTATGATGCACCAGGAAAGAAAGTGCAAGGCACCAGAAAGACTCGTTATAGGGAGCCTCTGGCCGCTCCACGCCCCCCAGAGAATAACACCTGTCTGGGCCAAGAATCCCACAAACACAATACGACTCGACCATATCTGGGCCCATCTATCCTTTCCTTTTATGAACCAAAATAGAAATCCGGCTGACAAGGCATAGGCCACCAAGGAAACTTTCCAAAGCACTAGGCTCAAGGGCTTTTCCCTCCCTCCGGCAGGCTATACTGTTTGATGCGCATTTCAATGAGCCTTCTTAGCTGGGCCTCATTGCCGCTTTTGCAAGCATCCATCACCTGGGCATCCACGAGATTTCTAAGTAATTCCAGCCTATTCTGTTCGGAAAGACCCATCTTTTTTATCTCAAGCCTTACCTGCGTGAGCAGATCCAATAGAATTTCATAACCGGGAAAAAGACAATCCCCTATGTAATCCCTCAGCCTTGCTGCCATAGCTGGGCTGGCCCCCCCGGTAGATACCGCTACCTCCAACCTGCCCCTTTTTAAAATGGCTGGAAAAACAGCGCTGCAAAGCTCCTTTTGGTCCACCACGTTGCACAAAATCCCTTGTTGCTCAGCCCATCGACTCACAGAGCTATTCACATCCGCTATGTCTGTAGCTACCACAACAAGCCTTGCACCCTGCAAATCCTTGGCATCCACTTCTCTGAGCTCAAGGCTTATGATACCCTCTGCTGCCATTTGCTCTACTTCTTGACAGGCTTCTTTTGCAATTACATGGACCGAGGCCCCTCTATCTACAAGCAAGTTTATCTTACGCAAGGCCACTGAACCGGCTCCCACCACCACGCACTTACACCCGCCTATTTTGACCCAAAGGGGCATCCATCCATGGAATTCTGCACGCACTCCAAGACCTCATTTAGACCATAGTGGTAATATTTTTCTATTTTACGTCACCTAGGCTTTGCGGACAATGAGCTCAGTTGCCTCCTTAAGACCTTAGAGACTAAAGCAAGGGGCTTGGCGGGCTTTGATCAAAAGAGGCTCTTTATATGGGCTTGGACTAGCATTTCAACAAAGGGTGAAAATCTGGGCCATGAGCGTTGAAAATATCGTTTTTTCAACAGTTTAACTTTAACAAGGGCTTGTTGAAAATTCGTTCATATGGAGCTATAATTTGCTATGTCTGGCAGCATGGAGAGATTTCGAACAACGGCTGTGACCCGGGCAAGCGTTCTCAACTATCCGAGTTGCCTTTGGTTTTTCTGTCAACCCAGCTTACTTTTCTTTTACAAGGTTCTGTTAAATAAATTCAGTAGAGATACCAGAATGTTAAATCCATTTTCAACAAATCCACTTTGCTTATCTCTCTCACTAGAAAATACTTAGGAGATGAGAAATGGAAATACAAACACCCAAGGAGATACTCCAGGCTGCTCTCCATACTGTCCAGTCTGTCTCAGACAGGCGAAACGTCATGCCCATCCTTTCTCATGTTTTGCTGGAGGCCCAGCAAGACGCTTTACGTCTGGCCGCAACAGATCTGGAACTTGCCATGGAGACCAAGATTCAGGTCAAGGTAACAGAGCCCGGATCAGCCACAGTACCGTGTCGCAAACTCTTTGAAATAGTTAGAGAGATGCCCAGCGGGCAGGTAAACATAAAGTCAGAGCCAGAGTTCACCATCAAGATATCATGCCAGGACGTGGTGATGAGGCTGAAAGGATTGGACCCAGCGGAATTCCCGGTTTTCAAGAGGCCATCCCATGATGTGACCACCCAGGCTGCAGCAGGCACCATTGCCCAGATGATAGACAGGACCATTTACGCTGTAGCCGGAGAGGACATGCAGTTCAACCTCACTGGGATCCACGTGGAAAGGGTGGCAGAAAGCGGAGATATAAGATTCGTTGCCACAGACGGTAACCGTCTTTCCTTGATAGACAGACCTCTTGATCTGGTCATCCCAGAGGGAGCCTCGGTGATACTGCCCAGAAAGGGCGTTTCCGAGATGAGAAGACTCATATCAACAGAAGAAGATTGCATCAATTGGGGCATAATGGACCAGCAGATGTTTGTGTTTGCTTCAGGCTATTCGCTGTACATAAGGCTTGTGGATGGAGTATTTCCTTCTTATCAAGAAGTCATACCCCGATTTGGGCCCAATAGAGCTAGGGTCGACAGGGACAGATTCTCTCTTGCACTAAAAAGGGCTTCACTTCTTTCAGACCAAAGATTCTTTGGAGTAAACGTGGGATTTAGCAAGCAGGGAATTAGCGTTGCATCCAACAACCCTGATCTTGGGGACTCAGCGGAGATGATACCAGTAGACTATACCGGAGAGCCTCTTAACATACTCTTCAATCCTCGTTATCTGATTGACATAGCATCATCTTTGCAAAGCGAGACTATAATTCTTGAGCTAAACGACGAATCGAGCGCGGTAATAGTGAAGGATCCAAACGACGAAAAATTTCTGGCTGTTGTGATGCCTATGCGTTTATAGGTGATAAAAGATAAAGATCGGTTGAAAATTAGCTTTATGAGTAATATTTTTCCTTAACAAAAGAGATTAGTGAAAATTAAAAATTTATTTACTTTTGGATACTACTAGCCATATGAGTTTGTCGCATCGATTTGTTTCGGCCTATATTGGGATAATATGTTGGTTGGAAAGCTATTAATTAGGGTTTAATTACGAGTGGTTGCTAATGATTTGAATTTTTCCGGGGGGGACATGGAAGCAGCCTATACAGCTGAAAACATAAAGATACTCGAGGGGCTGGAACCTGTAAGGGAAAGGCCTGCCATGTACATAGGAAGTACTGGCTTGCTGGGGTTACATCACCTGGTTTACGAAGTGGTGGACAACAGCATAGACGAGGCATTGGCAGGTTACTGCGATCAGATAACGGTGACTATCCACAGGGACAACTCTGTGACAGTGGAGGACAACGGCAGGGGTATTCCCGTGGATGAGCATCCTGTTGCCCGCAAGCCTGCGGCCGAAGTGGTCATGACTACCCTGCATGCTGGAGCCAAGTTTGATAAGAAGAGCTATGCCTTCTCAGGGGGGCTCCATGGGGTTGGTGTGTCAGTGGTAAACGCCCTGTCTGATTACCTGAACCTGGAGATTCACAGGGATGGTTGGGTATACACCCAGAGTTATGCCAAGGGAGTGGCAACAACCAGGCTCGAGGCCGTAAGAAAGACAAGAAAACACGGCACCAAGGTGACCTTTTCTCCTGATCCAGAGATTTTTGAGACAACGGATTTTAGCTTTGAGATACTTTCCAGGAGAATGAGAGAACTGGCTTTTCTTACACCAGGAATAAGTATTACGATTACAGATGAGAGGATTGATGAAAGTAAGACATACAAATATAAGGGTGGAGTTGCAAGTTTTGTAGAATACTTGAATAGAAACAAAAATCCAATAACCAAAGTTATTCATCTTACAGGAGAAAAAGAAAATGTTATTTTTGATATCGCAATTCAATATAATGATTCATATGTAGAGAACCTTCTTTCTTTTGTAAACAATATAAATACTACCGAAGGTGGAACTCATGTTATAGGATTCAAGTCTGGCCTTACTAGGGCGATAAATCAATATTCAACAAACAACAATCTAACCAAGAATTTCAAATATAACATCACCGGAGACGACATAAGGGAAGGTTTGTGTGCGGTCATAAGCGTTCGCCTTCCCAACCCTCAGTTTGAAGGCCAGACCAAGGCCAAGCTTGGCAACAGCGAGGTAAAAGGTATAGCCGAGTCCTTTATTCATGAAAAACTGTACCAGTATCTGGAGGAAAATCCTTCGGCTGCCCGCAAGATAATAGAGAGATCCATGGAAGCGGCCAGGGCAAGGGAGGCGGCCAGAAGAGCCAAGGAGCTGGCCAGAAAGAAAAACTCCGTGGAACTGGGCTCATTGCCCGGGAAACTGGCAGATTGCCAAAGCAAGGATCCAAATCTGGCTGAGCTTTTTTTGGTGGAGGGAGACTCAGCCGGGGGATCGGCCAAGCAGGCAAGAGACAGAACCATTCAGGCAATACTGCCTCTAAAGGGAAAGATATTGAATGTGGAGAAGGCAAGATTCGACAAGATGATCTCCAACGAGGAGATCAAGACAATGATAACTGCCCTAGGAACAGGCATAGGTGAAAATGATTTTTCCATAGACAAGCTCAGATACAGAAAAATCATAATAATGACTGATGCCGATGTTGACGGTGCTCATATAAGGACACTGTTACTGACCTTTTTTTACAGGCAGATGCCCCAAATCATAGAAAGCGGTTGTCTGTACATAGCCCAACCGCCTCTTCTCAGAGCGAGAATCGACAACAAAGACCATTATTTCAAGAGCGAGGGGGAGTTCAACACTTTCGTGGTGGAGCGTTCCATCAAATCCCTGAAGCTAGCCACTAGCGACGGACGCACAGTGGAGGGCTCGCGCCTTTTGGATCTTTACAGGGCAGCTCAACGTATAGAGGAAGGAGCCTTACAACTGGAAAAGATTCGTTACGACTTTGTCTTGGTGGAAGCCCTGGTAATGGAAGAGGAGCTTTCGCCAGCCATGTTCCGAGAGCAAAAGGCCCTGGAGAGATTAGCCCGGGACCTCATGAGTTACGCAAAAACAACCCGTGGGGATTACAACTCAATGGATTTCAAGGTGGTCCCTTCCCCGCAGGAAGATAACTCCTTGATATTGGAAATCACCACCGAGAGAGGAACCCAAAGATTCCACACTGTGATAGACGAGCATTTCGTGCATTCCCCCAGGTTCAAGTCAATCAGGGAATTGAGCAGAAAACTGGCGGCCGTGGGTTCACTTCCATGGAGGATTCAACTGGAGGGAGAACCTGTGGAAATCCGTCGGTTTCAGGAACTGGCCTCCAGCATAGCGGGTTCCTGTCGTGGCAAAGTGGTGGTGCAGCGCTACAAAGGGCTGGGGGAGATGAATCCGGATCAACTTTGGACCACAACCATGGATCCCAATACCAGAACACTGCTCAGGGTGCGAGTGGAGGACCTAGTGGAAGCGGATCAGATCTTCTCTGTACTGATGGGCGACAGTGTTGAGCCCAGGCGGGAGTTCATTCAGACAAATGCCATGAACGTGACCAACCTGGACATCTGAGAGAAACTTGGGAGAAAAAATGGGAGATTTAAGGGACATAAGCATCGAGCAGGAACTTACTCGTTCTTATCTGGACTATGCATTGAGCGTCATAATCGGGAGGGCCATTCCGGATGTACGCGACGGGCTCAAGCCTGTGCAAAGGCGGGTTGTTTACGCAATGCACGAGATGGGAAACACCTGGAACAGGCCTTACAAGAAGTCGGCCCGAATCGTTGGGGATGTGATAGGAAAGTATCATCCCCACGGGGATGCAGCCGTGTACGACTCCATTGTAAGGCTGGCCCAGGATTTCAGCATGCGCTACCCGCTGGTGGACGGACAAGGCAACTTCGGATCCGTGGATGGGGATCCGCCTGCTGCCATGCGTTATACAGAGGTTAGGCTCAACCGCATTGCCAAGGAGCTCCTAGAAGACATAGACAAGGAGACAGTGGGCTTTTCCCCCAATTATGACTCCTCCATGAGAGAACCCGATGTTTTGCCCTCTAGGATCCCCAATCTGCTCATAAACGGTAGCTCGGGAATAGCCGTGGGAATGGCCACAAACATCCCTCCCCACAACCTGCGGGAAGTGATAGATGCACTGTTGGCCCGCATGGACAATCCATCGGCAGGCGTGAGCGAGTTGATGCGTTACATTAAGGGGCCTGATTTTCCCACAGGTGGAATAATCCAGGGCAGGTCAGGCATCCTGGATTCATACAAGACAGGCAGGGGTAGCATAAAGGTCAGGGCAAGAGCCCATGTGGAGCGAAACGAGAGTTCCGAAAAAACTTCCATAGTGGTCACAGAACTGCCTTACCAGGTAAACAAGGCCAGGCTTCTGGAACGCATAGGAGAGCTGGTGAAAAATAAGGTGGTGGAGGGTATAGAGGAACTCAGGGACGAGAGCGACAAGGATGGGATGCGCGTTGTCATAACGCTCAAGAAAAACGAGATAGCCGACGTGGTGCTGGCCAAGCTCTTCAAGCACACTCAGATGGAGGTGAACTTCGGAGTAACCCTCCTGGCAATAGACAGCGGCATGCCCAAGGTCTTCTCCCTTCCTGAGCTTCTGGACAGGTTCATTCTGTTCCGAAGGGATGTGGTGCTCAGGAGGACCAGGTTTGAGCTTGCCAGGGCCGAAGAGCACTGTCACCTCCTAGAGGGCCTGAAGCTGGCTCTGGAGAATCTGGATCTGGTCCTGGGAATCATACGCAACTCGGACACGCCCAAGACAGCTCAGCAAACACTCATGAAAGAGGTGGGGCTGAGCGAGAAACAGGCCCAGGCAATACTGGAGATGCGCCTCCAGCGGCTAACCCGCCTGGAGAAAGACAAGATCATTTCTGATTACCAGGAGACCAGAAAGCGTATAGAGGATTACAGGTCCATACTTTCCAGCCAGGAGAGAGTGAGAGAAATCATCCGGAGCGAGCTTCTGGAGATACGCAATCAGTACGGTGACGACAGGCGCACGGAGATATCAGAAGAGGCCGGGGAACTAGATTACGAGGACCTCATAGTTGAAGAGAGCATGGTTGTGACAATAACCCACAGGGGCTATGTGAAGAGGACCCCGCTTTCCATCTACCGTACTCAGAGAAGGGGTGGAAAGGGTAAGGTGGGCATAAGCATGGCCGAAAGTGATTTTGTGGAAGATCTCTTTGTTTCCAGTACCAGAAGCTATCTCTTGGTTTTCACCAACAGCGGAAGGGTGCATTGGCTCAAGGTGCACGAGGTTCCGGAGGCCAGCCGTGTGGCCAAGGGCAGGCCCATAGTGAATCTGCTTCCTATGCAAGAGGGAGAGCGGGTGGCCACGGTCTTGCCAGTGAGGGAATTCAAGGAGGGGATGTACATATTGCTGGCCACAAGGGCAGGAGTGGTAAAAAAGGTGGAGATGATGGCTTTCAGCCATCCCAGGGCAGGGGGTATCCATGCCATGACCCTGGACGAGGGTGATGAACTCATAAGTGCCATACTCACCGATGGCACACAGAGGCTCTTGATGGCTACTAAACGAGGAATGGCGCTTTTGGTGGAAGAAAGCCAACTCAGACCCATGCAGAGGGCTGCAAGGGGTGTAAGGGGAATCAGGCTCAGGCCAGGAGACCATCTGATTTCCATCAATGTGGCCCCTTCGGCTCAGGGGGCCTTTGTGACCATCACGGAGAAGGGCTATGGCAAGAGAACACTGGTGAGCCATTACCGGGTCCAGAACAGAGGTGGGATAGGGCTTACAAACATAAAGATAACAGAGAAGAACGGGCCTGTGGTGAATGTATTTCCAGCTGGGGATGAGGACAATCTGGTCATCATAACGGACCAGGGTAAGCTCATAAGAATCAGAGCATCTGAAATAAAGCTGGTGGGCCGTGCAGCAATGGGAGTCAAGGTAATAGACGTGGCCGAGCAGGAGAGAGTAGTGGCGGTCCAGCGGGTGGCAGACAATGAGGGATAAGAGCCAGAGGTCTCAGTGGTCCAACCCACAACACATGGAGGATCAATGCGCTTTGCGGTGGTAGGGGCCGGAAGTTGGGGCACCACCCTGGCCAATCACCTCTGCGGCTTGGGGCACGAGGTGATCCTTTGGGTTTACGAGGCAGAACTTCTGGAGCAAATGCGTTCTCAGAGGCTTAACCCCCTTTACCTTCCTGGCGTGCCCTTAGATCCTCGCATGGGCTTGGAGGGGGATCTACTCAAAGCCTGCCAGGGCTCTGATTACATTCTGATGGTGGTTCCATCCCACGTGTACAGGCGAGTCCTGGAAAACCTTATGCCCGTTGTGCATGGTTCCAAGGTGATAATTTCAGCCACCAAGGGGATAGAGAAGGAAACTCTCATGACCATGTCTCAAGTGGTGGGATCAATGGCCGCCCAAGTCCCGTACGCGGTTCTCTCTGGGCCCAGCTTTGCCAAAGAAGTGGCCAGGGGGCTTCCCACTGCGGTAACAGTTGCCTCCAGATCTCTGGATTTGGCCGTGACCCTCCAAAACCTCCTCTCCTCGGAGCGTTTCCGGGTCTATGCCCACGACGACGTCATGGGCACAGAGCTGGGAGGTGCCATCAAGAACGTCATAGCCATCGCCGCTGGCATAAGCGATGGCTTGGGCTTTGGCCTAAATGCAAGAGCCGCTCTTTTGACCAGAGGCCTCTCCGAGATGATACGCCTGGGAATAAAAATGGGAGCCAACCCTTTGACCTTCGGAGGCCTATCTGGCATAGGGGATCTCATCCTCACCTGCACAGGCGATCTGAGCCGCAACCGCACAGTGGGGCTCAGAATAGCAAGAGGGGAAACCCTGGAGCAGATCAGCCGCAGCATGGTGGCAGTGGCCGAGGGGGTGATGACCACCCTGTCCCTGAGGGAGCTGGCCAGGAGGGAGCAGGTGGACATGCCCATCACAGAGCAGGTCTACCAGGTGCTTTACCAGGGAAAGGATCCGCAGGAGGCTTTGAGGGATCTTATGAACAGGCCCCTCAAGAGAGAGATTTCCTTTGTTCCGGAAGTCAAGGGAGCAAACTGAGGAGACTTCTCTGGGCAAATCTCATCCGTTTGAGCAAGGCACTCTAAGGGTGAAACAGGTATTTCCAGGCTGGCTCTTTACTTGGATCTGGACCCTGTAAGGCTCCATGAGCATCTTTACCATGTGCAGCCCGAGTCCGGTTCCCACTGGCCTGCCGCTGTCCTCCGGGGCTTTCTTGGTTGTGAAATAAGGCTCGAAGATCCGCTCCAGATTTTCCTGTGGTATACCGCAGCCCGTATCTGTCACGGAGATCTCTATCCAGTCCCCTTCCCCTTTGCGGCTTATCACGGTGAGCTTCTTGGTCTTGCTGTCCCTCATGGCGTCTATGGCGTTTTGGATAAGATTCAAGAATGTCTGGGAAAAATCCGAGTATATGCCTTTCACGGATGGCAGATCCTCTTGGAGATGGTACTCTTTTTCCACATTGTGTTTGAAGAAGAGGTCCCCTTCCATGAACTTGAGCTCCTCACGGAGGATGGTGGAGAGGTTGAGAGACTGGTGGTAATCGATTTGGTCCTGCCGGCTTTTTTGCATCACATTTCGAATTATGTCGCTTAGCTTGGCCACGTTCTCTATTATGATGTCCGTGTCCCTTAGGTTCTGATCATATTCCTGCAGTAGAGCCAGGGTCTGGGCCCGCGCCTCCGGAGTTTGATTGCCCGAGAGGCTCTGGATCCTTGATCTCATCTGCACCAACTTGTCTTTCATCAACTCGGCCCTTCCCAAGATGATCAGCAGGGGCGAGCTGAGATTGTGAGCCATTCCCTGGGCCAGCATCCCTATGGAAGAGAGCTTGGAGAGCTGAAGGATCTGCTTTTGGAGATTCTCCTGTTGTTCCGCCAATCTGCTACTACTTTCCTGGATCTGCCTGAGCATGCGTTGGGAATCAGGGTCGGTCTTTCCCTGTTCCAGAGCTTTTTTGACCTTTTCCAACAGGGCGAAGCTGTCAAAAGGCTTGGTTACGTAATCAAATGCCCCTACCTTCATGGCCTCAACGGCCGTATCTATGGTACCGTAGCCTGTCACCATGATCACAGGCAGGTAGGGATTGTGCTCTTTCATGCGGCGCAAAGCTTCCATACCGTCCATCACAGGCATCTTCATGTCCATGATTACCAAGCCCACTGAGTCTGTCTTGGCTTTTTCTACCGCTTCTTTACCGTTGGTGGCAAACAGAAGGGGGAAGTGGTCTTTCAGGATCATTCTCAAAGATTCCCTGGGACCCAGCTCATCGTCCACGATCAAGATGTGAGTTTTCTGCATGGATCCACCCCAATGCACACCTGGCCCGAAGCGTGAACCGGGCCTTGAGCTAAGCCCTATGGCCTGCCCCATCCATATAAGAGGAGCCCCATCGGGCTTCTGAGCATTTACCCCAACAAAGAGTTCCTCTTGTCTTTCCCCTGCCCGGAGACTTGGAACATCACAACTACGTTCATGATGACCGAGCCCTCAAGAACCGGCTCATTGAGCACTACTGGGGCTAGGTCAAGCTCACGTTTTCCTGTTTTAGACTCGTGTCCAGAGGGATCAGGAGCTTGAATCTGGAGCCTTTTCCAGGTTCTGAGTCCACCTCTATGCGTCCCCCGTGATCCTGGATTATTCTTTGAGCTATGGGCAGACCAAAGCCCATGCCTTTGACCTTTGTGGTAAAAAAAGGCGAAAAAATCTCCCGTACCTGATCAGCTGCAATACCGCAGCCTGTGTCCTCCACAAGGATCTCCACCCAATCCCTGCTTGCCAATTCCAGAGTGCCCTGGGTCCTGACCGATCGAAGCACCGGAGGCTTCACCCTCTGAGTGCGGAGCCTCAACTTGCCCCCATCCGAGCTGGCCTCCAGGCCGTTGTCTAGAATATGGCACAAGGCCTTCTCCAGATGTTCCCTGTCTGCACAGACATAAATGGGATCAGAAGCCAGCTGCTTGACCAGCCTGATCTTTTTGGCCTCGATCCACGCGGCCCGGGATTGTATGGCCGACTCCACGATCTGGTTGATATCGTGACGCATGGGCCTGCTTTCCCTGGGCATCGCAAATTCCATGAGCCGTTCAGTCATGAGGTTCAACCGGTCGATCTCTCCCATCACCACCGAGAAGAATTGCTCCCGGAACTCCTGGTCTGTATAACGCTCCGGAAGCAACTGGGCGAAGGTCTTAACAGCCACCAAGGGGTTTCTGATTTCCTGGGCCATGCGATTGGCCAGCAGGCTCCAGAATCTCAACCTATCTAGATCCCTTGTGCGGGCCTCCAGTTCTTTAGTCTCGCTGAGGTCTGTGAAGACCATGATGGCTCCCCGGATGCGGTTGGAGTCGTCCCTTAGGGGGGGAGGTGCTCACACCCAGGGGGGCCTTGGACATGGGATGGGTCACTTCCCGACGAGAGAAGCTCTCAGCGCCTTCCAGGGTCCTGAGCAGGAGGTCTGCAAATACAGAGCCCAACTTCTGAACGCTCTTGCCTAGGATTTCCTCCCTGGGAACCCCCAGCATCCGCTCGGCTGCGGGATTGTAAGTGGTTACCTTGGCTAGGTGATCTATGGCCACCACCCCTGTGCCTATGCTCTTGAGGATGTTCTCATTGTATTTTTTCTGAAGGCAAAGTTCCCTATAGAGAAGAGAGTTCTCAACAGCCACTGCCGCGTAGTTGCCCACCATGGAGAGCTGTTCCACATCGGAATCGCTGAAAGGCCTTCCGGTTACCTTGTTGCCCAGGCACAAGATCCCCACCAGTCGGCCCTTGGTGAGCAGAGGAGCTGAGATCTTGGCATCCAAAGCTTCCATCTGCTGGAGTACCAAGGCCCCCTCCCTGGTGAAGCCCGATAGCTCCACCTCTTCACGTTTCAGGATCTGGTTGTAGCGAAGCAGCCACCCGGGCAGACCCTCTTCCAACCTGAATCCCAGGGTTCTGATCCTCAGCTCTTCTATGCCCAAAGAAGCCCTTACTCGAAACATGGAACGGGAGGGCTCCAAGAGTAGCACCGCTGCCTTATTGACCTGGAACATCTCGCAGATGGCATGGAGCATGAAATCCAAAAGTCTTTCCAGGTCTGTGATGTGAGTAAGGGCCTTGAAGAACTCCTTCAGGGCGAACTGACTCAAGGCTGGATCCCGCTCCATGTGATACCAACTCAAAGCGGTCATGGGCACGGGAACCTCCTCTCTATAAGGCAAAGGAAAAATCCTGGTACCTCCGTTGGCCTCCACCCTGCTCTTGAGCAGACGGACCTCCCTTTGCAACCTGGTGCGCTCCAGGGCACGTTTCATGACCCATCTGACCTCCGTGCCCTCAAAAGGCTTGACCAGTACCTCATAGCCGGCTTCACCGTCAGTGGCTTCCATAAGATCACGGCCCCTGGCATTGGTGATGAGCACCAGGCAAATATCCTGGGAGATCTGCCGCAGTCTCTCCAGCAGGCTCAAGCCGTTCATGTCGGGCAGAGTGGGCTCCAAGAGCACGATCTCCACTGGATGTTGGGCAACCATGGCCAGAGCTTCATGCCCGGAACGAGCCTGTAGGATGGAAAACTCGTCCTTTAGAATCATGCGCAGAGATTCCTGAACAGCTATCTCATGCGAGACGATCAGCACGAAGCTCATGAGAATCTCCAATGGGTAAAGCAGCCTCGGCCTCCAGCAGTGGGAGGGCTATGGTAAAAACCGCACCTCCACCAGGGCGGTTTTCGGCGTTTATGGAGCCTTTATGCTCCCGTACGATGCCGTGTGCTATGGAAAGCCCGAGTCCATGGCCCGTGTCCTTGGTGGTGAAAAAAGGATCGAAGATATGTTTTATGTGGCTTTCGCGAATTCCTGGACCATTGTCGGCTATGCGCACATATGCCTCCCGGTCTCCCTGTGTGTATCCCTGGGGAAGCTTAGCAAAAGGAGCGGCTGGTGGCCAGCCCCATCTTTTTCTGGTTCCAGTGGAGATCTCCAAGGAGGGTTCTTCTTGGGATGATGTGGCCTCCAAGGCATTAAGTAGCACGTTCATAAAGACCTGCTTCAGTTGCTCTGCATCCGCGAAAACCCAAAGAGGGGTCTCGTAATACTTGGTGGTGATCTTTATTCCTTTCTTGGCCATTTCGCTAGACAGTAGTGCCAGGGTCTGTTCTATGGGGTCATGGAGGTCTATGGGCATGGGAATAGGCTTGGGGGGCCTGGCAAAACGAAGGAGCTGCTCCACCAGGGAGTTTATCCTCTCTATCTCCCCTGCAGCTATGTGAGAAAAGGACTCACGGAACTCCGGATCATCATACTTGATGGGAAGAAGTTGGGCGAAGGTCTTCAAGGAAACCAGAGGATTCTTGATCTCGTGGGCCATGCCAGCAGCCAAAGTGCCCACAGTGGCAAGGCGCTCTGCCCTTCTAACCTCAGCCTCCAAGAGCTTTATCTCCGTTAGATCTGTGAGAACAGCTAGGGCACCGATTACCTGGCCCTGGGCATTACGTAATGGAGCTGTGGAGACGCTTAAGACGTTGGCATTGCGGTCCTTTGCCTCAACCTGAAATTCTTGATTGCTAACGGGCAGACTCATCTTGACAGTTGAGATGAGCGCGTTCCAAATCGTAAAGGGGAGAACATCAGCTGGTTTGCCAAGAAGGTTCCTACACGGCAATGACAGCAGCTGTTCAGTTTTTTTGTTAAACCTTGTCACCACCATATTAGTATCAACTGTCAAAATGCCACAAGTCATCTGCTCAAGTACAATCTCCATATATTCTTTCATCGATAGGATTTCTTCATAGAGAATGGCATTATGTATTGCAACTGCTGCCTGATTACCAAGAGTGGTCAGAAAACTAACGTCATCGCCGCTAAAAATCTCTCCACTTGTTTTCTCTCCAAGAGCGAGTAAGCCTATCACAGCTCCTTTTGTTACCAGTGGAACTACTACCGATGCGTTGAGGACATCGAAGTGTTTCTTATAATCGTAATACTCTTTCTGACCGAGTTTAGAGCGAAGTTCGTATTCTATCAAAATGACACTATCTTCATTGAATGCCTCAAAAAAGAAATTACAACTCCGTTTTACCCCTTCGTCCGGGGCAAAAATTACCTCGCCGTTTCGCCATAGAAACAACTGACAAGTCCTCGTACGCAGCAACCTCTCCAACCCTTTGACAAGGAATTCTCTCAACCCTTCCAGTTCATAGTGAACAGCCATACTCTTACTGAATTCTCTGAGATCCCGCTTATAATTGTAATGTCCAGAAAAAATATAACTGTCTATTATCCTTTCAGATGCAGAGTTAACCAACGGCAGGAGGAAAGCTCCTATCAAAGCTATAAGGAAGGATCCCATTACTTTTTCAAGTGGCTCTTGGGTTGCAAGTCTTGGAGATAGTAGAAAGATAGCTGGATAGAAAAACAGAGTTAACAGTAAGACCTCGCAGCCGAAAATGGTAAGCCGTCTTAGAACAACTTTAACATCTAAGAATCGATATCTAATTATTGAGTATGCAATAAAAAGAGCCAATATTGCTGTCAACGAAGGGGCGACCCCTGGAAGTGGTCTGGTTCCTAAAATAAAAGGAAGGATTAGTTGAAGTGTAGCTGCACCAATTCCTACCGAAGAAAACCCTATAAGGATCATTTTGAGTTGGGCTCGCTCTAGCGGATCGTTTACGTGACGAAGGCTTGATAAAGGCGTAAGCAAGCAAAAGACTGTATATGCCGTAAGAACTGCCGCATACACTGGGTGAAGAGGGCCGTAAATCGGAGCGGGTCCTCGCTGGGTAAGAATAACGCTCTTTTGCACTAATTCTGTGAGCGCTAAAGGGAATATCACGCCAGCAGGAATTATAATGAGTGGCAGAGAATACCTTTTCTTGAGGAATGGATGGAGTACGGGGAAATTCATAAAAAAAATGAAAACGAGAACAAATGGTGGTATTCCGAAAGCAAAGGCGAGTCGCCCAATTTTTTCGACAAGTAAGGGGTTTTGAACCGTGTTGACCAAAATATTCATAAGGATCCATATAGATAATGATAGGCATACAAAGAAAAAAAGAAGGTTGGTCTTTTTTCGGGGATTTGTGAAGAGTACAACTATTCCCAAAAATAATATCGTTAAGAAAGATATGACTAAAAGACTAATGGGGGCAACCACCCGTTGATCTCCTGTTGGATAAACGTTTCGTTGTGAAGGGCACTCGAGCTGGCGACTTGGTATAGCCTTTTAGCTATGGAAAACGTAAACGAAGCTTGCTGAGACACGAAAGAATAGGATTTCCCGAAGGCAAGAAGTTGAGCCTCACGAAACTTGATGGGATTCAGACCGGAATGGATGTCCATCAAATCTAGACCCGAATCAAGACTAAAACCCCCTGCTTTCGTGGTTAGCGAGCAGGAGGCAGGCGTCTGTTCCATTGATCCCATGGGAGTTAACCATGGCTATTTGCACAGAAGCTCTTCTGGCAACAAGGGGGACGTAGTCCAGATCGCATTCAGGGTCAGGCTCTTCTAGATTGATTGTGGGCGGTATGAACCCGTGTTTAATGCTTAACGCGGCAGCTGCGACTTGGAGAGGTCCTGCTGCTGACTGCGGATTTCCAATCATGGACTTGATAGAACTAACTGGCGTCCGGTAGGCATAATCTCCCATTACCTGTTTGATTGCCTGAGTCTCCACAACGTCGGTTGTTGGGTCGGATGGTGCATGAGCACAAATGTAGTCGATGTCGTAAGGATGGACTCTGGCATCTTCCATGGCCAAATGCATAGCCGTAGCCATACCCTGTTTGATCCGCCGGTGTTCAACAGATTCGGCAGATTCACCGTAACCAATCACTTCGGCTATAATATCTGCTCCTCTTTCCGTCGCCCTCTCTAGGGACTCTAGGATGACTATACCAGCCCCCTCGGACAAGACCCCACCGTCCCTTCCTTTGTCAAAGGGACGGCTAGCTTTTTCGGGTGAATCATTTCTCTTGGACATTATTTCAGCGGCACAGAAGAAAAGGAATGTAATAGGAAAGATGGCCGAATCTACACTCCCGGCTATGGCTATGTCAAATGAGCCGTTTCTTACCTCCCGGAATGCCTGACCTATGGATGTGAGCCCAGCTGTGCAAGAGGTACAGAACGCTTTTGATGCATCTCGAAAATTGTAGAAATAGGAAATAGCCGATGAAACGCTAAAGGGGTCAATGGCCTTGAGTGCCCATGGCAGACCACCAGACAATCCCAGGGGACCTGTAAACTTTATGAACTCTGTTTCTATTAGGTCGTAGCTCGGGTTGCTAGTCCCCACAAGGCAACAACCACTATCGTTTGATGCCCCGAGCTCCAAACCGGCGTCTTCCAGGGCCAGTGCGGCAGCCCCCAAAGCTAAGCAAGTCTGGCGGCCCATTGCTTTCCATTTGTCATTCGGTATGAAGGCCCCAGGATCGAAATCTCTCACTTGTCCCGCTATCTGGGTCGGGAGATTAGAAACGTCAAAAGATGTGATTTTGGATATACCGGACTTCCCCTCGCACAAGGCTTTCCAAAAAGCTTCTTTGCCTATTCCGTTGGGGGCCACAACTCCGATCCCCGTTATGACCACACGCCTGGGTTTCAGCACGACTGGCTCCTCACATCAAGAAAATACATTGGACCAATATCGCCCTCTTGGCACTTCTACACAACCTTGAGGGGAAAGTCAAGTAATATTTAATTTAGTTATACATAATTATGCAAAAAATTTGGGTGGGTGCATGGGGACCCTGGGTTATGGGGTGGGCTTGCTTCCCTTGGGAAACCTGCTGGCTCTGGATGATTCCGAGTAAAGCAGTCCGTCCCTTACCTCTCATATGGCCACTTGCACCGTTCTGGCATTCAGAATGCGAGCCAGATCCTTGGGGTCCATCTCCAGCAGTAAGCCCCTTCTGCCGCCGTTTATGTAGATCTGCGGAAGGCTTAGAATGCCTTCCTCCATGTATATGGGAAGTGGCTTTCTCAAGCCCATGGGGGATGTGCCTCCCACCAGGTAGCCTGTATGGCGCTGTGCCACCTTGGGCTCGCATGGGCTCACCCATCGGGCCCCTATCTGGCGGGCCAGGCTGCGAGTGGAAACCCGTCTGTCTCCGTGCATGAGCACCACCAAAGGCTTGCCCTGGTCATCCTCCATGACCAGTGTCTTTATGACCAGGTGCTCGTCTATGCCCAGCTCCTGGGCTGCCACCTCGGTTCCGCCGTGCTCTTGGTATTTGTAGATATGCGCCTTGAAAGGCACGTTGTTTTCCTTGAGCAGCCGAAGGGCTGGAGTTGTGGGCAAAGCCATGGCGATTCTCCTCCTAAGGCCGGAGCATCTGTGAAGATGGGAAGCCAAATCAGAGATATGTTAACATTTTCTGCTGGATTATGGCCCCATGGGGACAGCTTTGGGCCCAAAGCCCCTACCGTGGGCTTGCGACGGAATGGTGTCGAGTCATAGCGGTTTTACTTTGCCTTTGTTGGGGCATCTTTGGAATCTGATGCTTTTGGCCAGAAAGGGATTGGTTTGAAAGAAGGAGGTCAGGAAAAGATGAAATTTCCTATACCCTCAAAGGCACAAAAAGCCTTCGACGTGGTGGGGCTTGGGCTCAACGCGGTGGATGATCTTTGTGTTGTACCCCATTTCCCGGAATTCAACAGCAAGGTGAAGATGATTTCTTTGGAGCGGCAGGGGGGTGGGCAGGTGGCCACGGCCATGGTAGCCCTGGCCAAGTGGGGGCTAAAGGTACGTTATATAGGAAAAGTGGGCGGGGATGAGCTGGGTAGCTTCTCTTTGGAGAGCATACGTTCCCAAGGCGTGGAAGTCAGCTTTGTGACCCGCGAGGAGGGCGCGCGCAATCAGTACGCCTTCATACTGATAGATGCCAGAAACGGTGAGCGCACCATAATCTGGGACAGAGATCCTCGCCTTATGTACAGGCCCGGGGAGCTTTCTCAAGAAGCGGTTTGTTCCGGCCGGGTCCTGCATCTGGACGGCCATGATGTGGGGGCCACCCTCCAGGCCCTTGGATGGGCGAAGCAAAATGGAATACCCACGGTCATAGACCTGGACAAGGTGGAAGATGGCACCGAGGAAATGGTCGCAAAAGTTGATTACTTGATATGTTCCCAGAGATTTCCCTGCAGGCTGACAGGTATTTCTGATCCAGTGAGGGCTCTGCAGGCCCTTGGCACCATGGCCCGGGGATTTGTGGCCATGACCTTGGGAGCCGAAGGTTGCCTGGCTCTGACCCCCTCAGGTCCTTTGCACTGTCCTGGCTTTTCAGTGAGGGCTGTGGATACCACCGGCGCAGGGGATGTCTTCCACGCTGGTTTCATCTTCGGTCTGCTGAAAGGCTGGGAGCTCAAGCAGATCCTGGAGTTTTCCAATTGTGTGGCTGCCATGAAATGTACAAAGCTGGGCGGAAGGCCTGGCATCCCCAGCTTGAGGCAGGCCCTTGATTTTCTATGCCAGAGACTGCCCCACTGGAGCAATGAAAGAGATAACATGAAGGGCTGCGAGGGTTGACCAGGCAGAAACCTCATCGCACATAACAGTTCTTAGAATCAGCAGACTGTGTGCATTGCGCATTCCAGGCAAACTCCGCCAGAAGCGGTGTATGGTCAGAAGGACGTTCTTCTTGTCTGGGGTTGGTATCTATCCAGGCCCGAAGGCTCCTTTGGGCAAGGGATCTTGTGCCCCAGATGTGATCCACCCTCCAGCCGAGGCCCTTGGAAAGGGCTCCTCGAAGCCTGTAATCCCAAAAAGTATAATGGCCGGCCTCCTTGACGTGAAGCCTGAAGATGTCCACCCAGCCCCATTCTCTAAGCTCCTCCAAGGCTTTTCGCTCAAGGGGGTGAAATCCTATCTGCCCTGCCAGGCCTTCAGGATCGTAAACATCCTCGGGCTGCGGAGCCACATTGAAATCTCCCATCCACAGAGCATGTTGCTCGGGTCTTAGGTTTTGATTCATGAACTCCTTCAGCCTGCCTAGCCACTGGAGCTTGTACATGAACCGTGGGGACTCGGGGGAAGCGCCCTGAGGGACGTAAGTGTTCAAAACAATTAAACCCATGGTTCGCACCATGAGCAAACGCTCCCGGTCCAATGGGCCTCTGTCCTGGAGCCCTTCACGAATCACCTCAATGGGGCCACGGCTCAGCACGGCCACCCCGTTGAAACCCTTTTGCCCGCAAAAGACGCACTCATATCCCTCAGCCTTAAGCGGCGCCAAAGGAAACTGCTTGTCCTCCACCTTGGTCTCCTGCAAGGCCAAAATGTCAGGCCGTACCCTTTGGATCCAGCCCAAGAGCAGGGGCATGCGGGCCCTGATGCCGTTCACATTGAAGGTTGCGACCCTAAGACAACCCCCTTTTTCTCCCTGGAAACCCAAGGCAGTTCCACCTCTGTCCCCATTCATTCAGGAGTGAGTCATGGTAGAGATTCCTGTAAGCAGGGTATTCACCCGCCCCTCGGAATCTCTGACTCAGTGCCCAGGTGCCATCCCCTGGACCTTCAGATTCCTCGCAAGCACCACCGCAGCAACAGCCAGGAGCATCAGAAGAGCCAGATGTTTGTAAGTGGCCATGAAGGCCTCTGCTCCCGCCACTGCCTGTATGAGCCTTCTTGCCATCTCCAGTGCCACCTGAGTGGCATTGGGGTCAAAATAGGCTCCAGGATCCGGGCTCGCCAACCAGGATCCCAAGTATCCCAGAAGCTCTTTACCTGCGTAAGATCCCCACTCTATTCTACTGGAGATGGCATCGTAGAAGGCATTTTGCCTGGAAGTCAGTATATTCGTGGATACGGCCGTGCCTATGGAGCCAGCCACCAGCCTTGTCACGTTAATGATCATGGAGCCGTGGGCAAAATCCTCTTCCTTGAGGGAGGCAAAGACGAGGTAGCTCAAGGGGGCGAACGCCCCGGAGATGGCGAATCCCCAAAGCAGGTTATCCCATATGATGGCCGAGCGGGGATCCAAGTAGCCTGTTCGAAAGACCCAGGTGGCCCAGGCTCCTGCCAAGAGAAAGGCAATGGCCACGGTTTTAGGCCTGAGGCGATCCGCCAGGGCCCCGCCCAGAAGGGTGGCCAGTGCCGAGGCCATGGAGCCGGGCAGCATGATCAATCCCGAATCCAAGGTGGTAAATCCCTTTAACCTCTGGAGAAACACCGGGAGAAGAAGATATACACCGTAGGCCACCATGGAGTTGAGGCCCAGTGCCAGTAGGGCCAGGGAAACCTCTTTTTGGATGAAGACGCTCCTGGGTATGAGGGGCCTTGGAGCCAAAAGCTCCCAGAAGATGAAACCAGCGAAACAGAGGCAAAAGACCACCACCATCTGAAGGATGAAGTCTGATTGAAGCCACTCCTTTTCCTGTCCCTTGGACACAAATACCACAAGGGAACTGAGAGCTACGGACAGGAGGATGACTCCAACCAGATCCAAGGGGGCTTGTGGAGATGATTTCCTGTTCTGGATCAACCATATCACCAACATGGCATCCAGAAGGCCAATGGGCACGTTCACGTAGAAAATCCACCTCCATGTGAGGTGTTCCGTGATAAGACCTCCCAAAGAAGGACCTATGGCTGGAGCAAAGGCTGCCCCAAGTCCGTATATCCCCATGGCCAGACCCCTCTCCTGTGGAGGAAAGGCATCGCTGAGCAAGAGCCAGCCAACAGGGATAAGCATTCCCTCTCCCACCCCCTGAAGGAATCTGGAGGCCAGCATTGCCTCCAAGGAGGAAGCTGCTCCGCAAAGAGCGCTCATGGCAACAAACAGCATAAGACCCCACAGATAGGTGTCTCTGTGGCCAAGCAGACCTGCTATCCAGCCCACGAAGGTCATGGCCACAGCAGCTCCCATGAGATAGGCGATTATTATCCACTGGGCGTCGTACATGTCCGCTTCCAGGGTGGACATCATCTTGGGGAGGGTTATGTCCACTATGGTTGTATCCAGGAAGGCTATGAACATGCCCATGGTGACAAGGAATGCCACGCACCACTTGTTGGGCCCCTGCATCAGGCCCCCTCCTTCTTTACCGCTACCTGGACCGAAAGACCTGGCACGATCTCCGGGTGTCCATTCAGCTCCAGGATCTCCAGCTCCACCGGAACCCTCTGGGTCACCTTGGTGAACTCCCCGGCCGTGACATCCCTGGGAATGAGAGCAAACTCTTGAGCTGCAGCAGGGGCTATGCGCCTAATCCTTCCCCTTAGGACAACCCCGGGAATGGCATCCACCCTGAGTTCCGCCTCCTGGTGGAGCTTTAGATCAGATAGCTTGTTTTCCTCGAATCGCGCCTCCACGTACCTGGTCAGAGGGTCATAGAGAGCCAACAGAGGCCTTCCCGGGACTGCAAAGTCCCCTTCTCTTATGAAGACCCTGGCCACCACACCGGTGATCGGGGCCTTAACCTCTGTGCGACCCCTGGTCCAGCGGATTTGTGCCAGTGCTGCTTTTGCCTGGTCCAGGCCCGCTTGTGTCTCCTGCAGAGCCGCCTCGGCCTCATGTACGCTTAGCCTGGCAGCCCTGGCTTCCAGCAGCCTCGCCTCTGCCAGGGCCACTTGATCTCTGGCCGCCGCCATCTCTGCCCTAGCCGCCTCTGCCCCAGAATGGACTTGGTCCCACTGGGAACGGGAAACCACGTCTCTCTGGACCAGGACCTGTATCCTTCGCTCCTGGGCCTCCAGGTAATCCAGATTGGCTTGCGCTCTCACAAGCTGTTTCTGGTCAGCAGCCAAGGCTGCATCAGCAGCCTCCACCGTTGCCTTGACAGAAGCTCTTGTGCGATCCAAGACAGCCTGTCGCCTCAGAAGCTGCCTTTCCAGCTCTGCCACCTTGGCCTGGGCCTGCTCTTCTCTGTGGAGCCAGTCGTCGTCCTGAATCCTGAGGAGTAGTTCACCCGATGTTACCCTTTGGCCCTCTCTGACCAGCACCTCCATGATCCTTCCTCCAACCTCGGGTGCCACAGAGGCCATATCAGCCTTCACGTAGGCCGCATCCGTGGTGACATGGGTCAGCCTGTGCCAAAGCCATCTGCCTGATATGACAGCCCCTACCACCAGTGCTGCTGCAAGACAGAGAATCACAAGATTTCTTTTTGTTTGCCTGGAAGTCATCCTCTGGACTTGTCCCTCCATCTTGGCACCTCGAACTTCACCGGTTCCTCAGGCCTTTATGCCTTCAAGCAGACAATCTATGAGGCTTTCCACCTCCTCGGACTTCAGGGGTTGGCCCTCAACCGCGTAGGTGCGGCTCAGGTTTTGGAGAGCTCCTTGTAAAGCCACTGCCAGCAAATTCGCATTGACGGGCCTGAGTTGCTTTTTTTCGATTCCTTCTTGGATTACTGAGGCTATCAGATTCCTCTCTCGCCTCAGAAAGTCTATTCTTCGGCTCACCAAAAATCCCTCCAGCTCGTCTGCGATCTCTTCCCTGATCCTGTAAAGTCGACCCAGCTCCCTCACCAGCACTATCTTGGCCAAGGCCAGGGCGCATAGCTTGTCCCGTGTGGTGGCTGCGGAATTCAAAGCCTCCTCCATGGCCTCCAGCACACGGTTCTCTTCTCTGCCAAAGACCTCTTTTACTATCTCGGCCTTGCCTCCCGGGAAGTGGTGGTAAAGTGCGCTCTTTACTACTCCCAGCCGCAATCCCAGTTCGCTGACTGAAAAACGCCTCAATCCCTCCTTGGTTATAAGTTCCAGGGCTCTGTCCAGAACCTGATCCCTAGTAAGCATCGAAGAAGCTCCTGAACAAAAGAACATTTTGGTCAAAAAGTAAGACAAGTTCTGTTCAGAGTCAAGTGTGTCTCAGGTGAGCTGGATGCAGCGGGGGGGGGGTTGGGGGACATGCCCCAACCTCAGGGATCCTGGTGAACCATCCGGTCTAGAAAAGGAAGATCACGTCTCCGGCCAAGGTGAGCTGATCTTTTTTGGAGCCCCCGTCAAAGGGCTTGTTGGAAACCGCGTGATCCCATCTGATCTCCGGGCGAAATCGTAGATTCTTGAAGTCCTTGAAGGGATGGATTTCTAGGCCGAGGGTCAGTTCTGTTAGATCTTTCGCTCCTGACAGCCGGGTCTGAGTGTCATCTCTGAAGTATTCGACTCGAGCCGTGGCTGCCCAGGCTGGAGACCACCTGTAGGTTGCATAGGCCGCCAGTCCCCACCACAAAGTGCCTTCTGTGTCTGGGAGCTGTTCGTGGCCCACATCCGCGTTAAGTGCAAAGCTCCAGTGCTTGGAGAGCTGCCATGAGGCCACCAGATCCACCACCGTACGATAACGATTTTCCCTTTGGGTCTCGGGGCCTGTGATGATATTCAGCAGCACGTTCATCTCTTCTGAAGGCTTTAATCCTACTCCCAACATATGGGAGAAACTGCTGTTGGGATCGGTGGTTATTACATCCCATCCCCGAACCAGGCCATAGTAGACATTCAGGATTTCCATTACTTGATAGTCCAACTGCAGCCCTGTGTGGGTAAAAGGTATGGCAAAGCCGAAAAGATAGCTGTGGGAGTAAAGGGGATTTGCCGGCGCATCTATGACCTCATAGCCCAATGTGGTGACATATTTGCCCATCTTGACTGTGAGGCCTTCTCCTATTGGCAGGCGAAAGATAGTGTAAAACTGAGTCGGATCTACCTGGACCGTGTGCTTCGTAAAGGGACTGTCTGCCTCGGGTAGGTCTGAGGAGTGAATGAATCTGGAGTCAGACCCGTAAATGGCCTGAACTTTGAAGCCCCAGTCAAATCCCTTACTCTCTCCTAAAGGCCTCTCCAAAATTAATGAAAACTGGTTCATCCGGTAATCATTGGACCTATCGTCGAACACCCTAAAGAGATTCAAGCGATCCTCAGGCCTGTGGGGATTGAAGGTGTAACTCTGGGCAATCCAACCTGAAAGTTTTAGTCCCAAAGAAGAGAAAGCATCTCCCAGGCCTACTTTCCCTAGAGCTTCCATTCCCAGACTCAAAGGTTCGGGTTCCCCGGCCTCCTGCTCTGCACGGATACCTGTGGCGTTTCCCAATAAACAAAACGTGATTACCAGAACCCACCCAGTCAATGAGAGTCTTTCTCGCCACCCCTTCATCCACTCCTCCCTTTCTGCTCTTTTCGGCCCCCAAGGTAGAAGTTCCCGGGAGGATGAACCGTTCCGGGAACTTCCCAAAAGGAGGGGCGCCTCTTGTGCCCAGAAAGGCACGTGTTTTCCCAAAAGCAACCCCTATGCCTATTTTGTATAAATCAAATGATTTCAATAAGCTGTGGCCTGAAAAACTCTAGCCGAGGGAAGTTCTGGAAAAGGGAAACCTACATATTCGTAAGAAAAACATCTGTACGCTACAAGAATGTCGCAAACAAGGGCTTCCATGGCTTTGTCGAGCCTTTACGGTTTCTCCGGCAGGCTGGCAATGAAAGCCCAAAGCTTTGGGCCAATGGATGTTTCAACTTGTTCTCTCTAAACCCCGTTAAGTTATAAACTGTGAGGAAAAACTTTTTCTACCGGAGCCTTGATCTAAGCCTTTGCTCAGCCTGACTTATGGGAGAGGCCAAAGCCTCATCCAACAATCTCTTAAAGAGGGGCAAGCCCTTTTCCTGTTCCGATCTCCACTCAGAGGCGAATCCTCCTGAAAGGATGTTTTCGAACTGCTTCTGGATGAAGTTCCGGATATAGTTCTTGTCCACTTCCTTGAACCTGGAGAGTTGTCCATATTGGCTGGTGTGGGAATGCAAGGGCATTTGTCTGAACAAGCCCATATCGGCCATCTTTTCCAGCATCACCGCAGGTTCCTTGGAAACATATAGTTCCATCAAGACTGCTTCCTCGGGGATGCCCTGTTCCACCTGGAAGTGGAAAACCTCTGTAAGGACCGAAAAAATAAGGGGCCAGGTAGCCTGCTCTGCCATGAGGTCCATGAGGGTCTCCTGCCTGAAGCTTACCTCTATGGCACCACGCCTGGTGGAGCCGATGGCTTTGGCTATGGCCAGGGCGATTTGCTTCGCATTTCCCGTGGCATCCTGTTCCACGGCTACAAAAGAGGGGAATCCCTCTCCTTTTAGATAGCATTGCCTGACCCCTTCTCCTATCATGCGGGGAGCCACCATTATCACATCCAAGGTGGGCTCGGGAACTATGAAGCCGAAGGTTATGTTGTAACCTGAGGCAAAGTTCAAGGCAGCACCCTTCTTGAGTCTCGGACCGATGCTTTTCTGGTAAACTTCCGGGGCCACCTCATCAGGGATAAGAAGAAAGATTATGTCGGCTCTTTCAGATGCCTCTTCCACAGATGCAGTTTCAAAGCCTTCCTGGGCTGCCAGATCCAGATACTGGTCCTTTATGCCTCCCACGATTATGTTGCCAACCCCCGAGTCCCTCATGTTCAAGGCCTGGGCTCTACCCTGATTTCCGTAACCTATGATGCCCATGGTCTTGTCCTTGAGGATCTCTAGCCTTGCATCCGCATCATAGTAGATGGCCGTCATGTGGCAGATCTCCTTTCATTATAAAGAGCCTTGAATCTTTTAGAGACTCGTGGCCGACGTTCTTCTCAAACCCGAGGACTCCCCTTGTGCATTTGGTAGATCATATCACTTTCGGGCCAAAGCAGAAGAGCAAATGTTCGCAGGGAGGCTTACAGGCTCGGTTGCCTCTAGGCTAGGACCTCATTCAAACTCCAGTATACCCATTGCTTGATAAAAAAACTCAAGCCTAGGGAGCTTTTCCTGAGATTTCCGTGGGGTCGAGGTTCTTTCCCTCCACCTTGAGGGTTATGTGGCGAAGCCCGCCCCATTTCGCCCCCAGAGAAGCAGATTCCGCAACCAGCAAGTAATGACCGGCTCTTGGAAATCTCACCTTGACCTGGTAAAGGCCTGGCTCCACCTCAGATGCACCTGCCCGCCACTGCCAGTTGCCCTGAGTTGCAAAAATAATGACCCTGAGGTCTTTGAGATCACCTATGGCCAGGCCCCGGGTCTCATCTCTTATTTCAAAGGCTACGGGCACCGGACCGGGGGAATCCAGAAAGAGTTTCTCCTGTCTTGCCACAAGAGCTATTCTTTGAGCCTGCGGCTTCTCCATGTCCCCGGTCCCCTCCACCACCAGATCGAAGCAGGCAGATGCCTTTGGGAATGGCAGGTGGAAAAGCACCTGATATGGACCTCCCTGGCTCAGGCTGACCCGGGCTCTGTACTGCCCGGGCTCGGGGCCTTCCTGCATTCGACGGTGATAAATGAGAATACCAAGGGGTGGAGATGTCTGGAGCTTGAGTCCGCTCATGGGAGCCATCATGCCCTCCATATAATGGTAAATCATGCGGTCCCCCCC
>VSSL01000031.1_pt1 | contig 26914 bp, 26 predicted proteins | sample 4557531 | NCBI WGS metagenome assembly VSSL01 (sample SAMN10986726, study PRJNA523729) | hot springs metagenome | isolation source: hot springs | place: India:Timba, Gujarat | collected 2018-05-31 | reverse complement strand
AAAGAGCCTGTCCTCCAGCGGACACATTATCGAGGGAAAACGATGGGCCCTAAGACAAAGCGTTCGGGCTTCACTCTGATCGAAGTCGCCCTGATGCTCGCCGTTCTTGGGCTGCTTTTGGGGGTCGGTGTGAGCCTCATCGGTCCGTTGGTCAAACGTTCCAAGCTGACGGAAACCCGAGAAGCCGTCAAACAAGCCACGGAGGCCCTTGCGGGTTACGCCGTGAAACACGGCTATCTCCCTTATCAAGAATCGACCTATGATCCCTCGAAGCCTCCTCAGGCACTTATCCTGGTGGGATCCAAGGGAACCGATGCTTTCGGACGCCCGTTGCACTATGTCGCCGCGCCGGAACTGGAATGGGACAACGCCACACCTCTTGGAACCAGCCCGTGCGACACCCCCGTCCGGGCGGACGTCTGTGCCGAGACGGGGACTTCCCTCTCATTGACCCACGACGGCGTCCCTCGTCAAAATATCGCTTTCATGGTCGTCAGCGCCGGAGAAAACCAAAACATTCAGACGGGCACGACCGTTTACGGCTTCGATTACCCCAATGTGGACGATTTTCCCAGCGACATGGGTCGGTCTGAGCCATATGACGATGTGGTGGCCTATGTGTCTTTGGACGAACTGCGTCATTTGCGAGGGTGCCGGCCTTTGGAGGTGCTGTCCGCCCAAGCCCTTCCCGCGGCCGATGAGGGCCAGGCCTACGCTCAGACCTTGCAGGCTCAAGGAGGAATCCCGCCGTATACCTGGGTGGGGACATCCTCCGGGGGGCTAACCCTCAGCAGCTCGGGAAGCCTCTCCGGGGTTGTCACGCCGGGCTGTCAAACGGCTCTCCCTCTCACGGCGACCGTGTGCGATCACACAGGCCAAGGGCTGACCTGGACGGGGACGCTCCCGGTCCGGCTAAAACCCTTAGCCATCATCACGCTGGAACTTCCCGTGGGATATGAAAATTCGTCCTATCACGCTGGCATCTATGCCGACGGGCATGATCCCTTCACGTGGTCACTTTCCGTGGTTCCGGAGTGCCCTGCCGGTCTTGTCTGCGGAGGGAACCTTCTCAGCGGCACTCCGGTCATAGGCACTGCGGGAACATACCAGGTCGCGGCCACGGTGACGGACGGCTGCGGGCGCACCGCCGTGAAAAGATTCGGTTTGACCATCCATCCGGCATCGGCATCGGGCGGAGACAACGGCACGGGGGGCGGCGGCGGGGGAGGGGGCGGAACGTCAGGCTATGCTTTGATGATCACAAATCAAGGAACGGAAAAATCCTATCGGATCGGAAACGGCGGTTGCGTGTCCATGCGCACGGGCTACTCGATGTCTTACGGCGGGTTGCCGGCGGCAACAACCCTCGCCTTCTACAGCACGAAAGATTGTAAAGCAGGCTCAATCCTTTCAGGGACGCTTGCAACATTGGACATGAACGGAGACCTCTCGGTTCGGGTCGAGTGCTCCGGCAATCAAACATGTACCAGTAGTTAACCCAAGGAGCTTCCCGGCGGTGCAGAAAAAACCCATCGGGCAATTGCTGAAAGAGAAAGGGTGTCTGCGGGACGAGCAGATCGAATTCGCGCTGAAAGAACAGAAGGCCACAGGCGAACGGGTCGGCGAGGTCCTGACGCGACTCGGGATCGTCACGGAATTCGAAATGGCCCAGGTGCTTGCCGAGCAAAGCGGTTTTCCGTTCTGGGATCCGCGGGGGGGTGTGCCCGAACCGAAAGCCCTGCTAAAGATTCCCGCCGGGTTTGCCCGAGAGCGGACCGTTCTGCCTTACAAGCTGGACGACGGCGTCCTTCATGTGGCGATTGGGGATCCTTCGGACCGAACCCTTCAGGACGGGTTGGCCTCCTTCGTCGGATCGCGTTTTAAAATCAGCGTCGGCCCCTCAGCCGAGATCAAGAAAATCGGCGAGCGCCATTACCATTTCCTACAGAACCCTCCGGAAAAGGCCTTGGAAAATCTCCAAAACCGGCTGGCGGCCAATCCCAATGCCGCCTTTTCCATGGACGAGCTATGGACGGACCTGCTCAATTACGCCATTCTCAATCGGGCCACCGACATCCACGTGTCGCCGACGGAGCGAACAACCCGCTTCTTTATTCGCATCGACGGCTTCATGGACCTGGCGTTCGTCTTCCCCGCCGCCATCCATCAGCGGATGATCAGTTCCCTCAAAGCCCGAGCCGGCATGGACATCGCCGAGCAGCGACTCCCGCAGGATGGTCGGTGGCGGTTTGAGTTCATGGGGGAAGCCTACGACTTGAGACTCTCCACGGTGCGCACCCCTTTCGGGGAAAACCTGGTCATTCGCGTTCTGCCCGTGCAAGCCGTCGTCCTCCCTTTGGGTTCCTTGGGATTCAGCCCCGAGGAAGTCCGAGCGATGGAAGGCCTTTTTCGAAAGCCTTACGGAATGATCCTCATTTCCGGCCCGACGGGCAGCGGCAAGACCACGACGCTTTACAGCGCCATGCGCATGCTCGATGTCATTCATATGAACGTCCTGACGGCGGAAGATCCGGTGGAGTACCGATTTCCGCTGATCAGGCAAACTCAGGTCGCGGAAGACATCGGTTATGATTTTGCGGACGCGGTCCGCCATTTTCTCCGGCAGGATCCCGATGTGATCCTGCTTGGGGAAATTCGGGACGAAAAAACGGCGGGCATGGCCGTGCGGGCGGCCATGACGGGGCACTTGGTGTTGTCCACGGTGCATGCCAACGATGCCTTGTCCGTGATCGCTCGGTTGCGGGACATGGGGGTGACGCCGGACTTGCTGGCGACGACCCTTCTCGGGGCCACCGCCCAAAGGCTTGTGCGCAAGATCTGCCCCTACTGCGAAAGCCGGTACCGACCCGATCCGACGTTGCTCGCCCGCTACGGGCTGGATCCGGATCGGGAGTATGCCCGCGGGACGGGCTGTCCGGCGTGCCGTCAGCGAGGCTACTTGGGCCGGACGGCGGTTACGGAAATCCTGGCCGTATCCGAGGAGTGCCGTAGACTCATTGCCGAAGGAAAGTCCCTGGGGGATTTCATCGGCCTGCTCAAGGAGGAAGGTTTTCGAAGCATGCGCTTCGGCGCGGCCCAAAAGATCGCCGCGGGTGAGACCACCGTGGAGGAGGCGGAGAGGGTCTTGGGCTGATGGCACTCTACGTTTATCGAGCTCTCAACACCCAAACCGGGCGCACCATCGAAGATCGGGCGAGTTCAGGGATGTCGGGGATCTGTTCCGGTTCCTTCGAGCTCAAGACTGCATCCTCGTGCGCTACCGTGTGGACCGTGAAGGGCTTCGGCGTTTCCTGGCCAAGGTGGGCCGCTTGGAACTGGCGGAATGGTGCCGGAACCTCTCCTTTCTGCTCGGTGCAGGAGTCCCCATTGTCCAAGGGCTGGAAGATTTACGGCGCCACACGGACAATCCCGCCCTGAAGGATGCCATCGGCGGGGTGCTCCGGACGATCCAAGAGGGCTATTCTTTTGCGGAAAGCTTGAAGAAACACCCGAAGGTGTTTCCCCCGGTGCTCTGCAGCCTGGCCGGCATTGGGGAAGAAACCGGTCGACTGGACCAAACGTTGGAGGATGCGGCCGTTCATTTCACCCGGATCGACGAGATTGTCTCTCAAACCAAGCGAGCGCTCTGGTACCCCTCTTTTATCGTCACGGCCATGGCGGTGGCCTTGGCCGTATGGTTCGTCTACGTGTTGCCGAAGATATTCGACCTCTTCAAGGACATGGGGTTGGCTCTGCCGCTGCCCACCCGGATCCTCATGGCTGTCGCCGATGCGGCCAAAGCCTATTGGCCTCTCGGCCTCGTCGCGGTTCTCCTTTTCGTTATCTTATGGATTTTTTCGAGGAAATTTGAAAAACTCGGTTTTTTCATGGAACAAGGTCTGTTGCGCTCCCCCATTGTGGGTCGAGCGTGGCGGTTTTCCATTCTCGCGTTTTTTTTCGAATATATGAGCCTGCTTCTGGGATCGGGATTGGATGTTTTGAGAAGCTTGGAACTCATGCACCGCAGTGTGGGCAGCCGAAAGTTGTTGAAAATCATCCCGGACATGGGGGCATCCATTCGGCAGGGGATGTCCTTAGGGGAGGCGTGTGAAACCACGGCGTTTTTCAACCCCATGGAATTGCGCATGCTGCGCACGGGTGAAGAAACGGGAAAACTGGTGGATCAGCTGAAGCTCCTCGGCGCCTTCTATTACAAACAGCTCATCACCTTCGTGGAGACTCTTCCGAAAGTCCTGGAACCCGTGCTCCTTGCCGTGGCCGGTTTGGTGTTCCTGGGGATCGTGTTGGCCTTGCTGGGGCCGATTTATGAACTCGTCGGAAGCCTTGGAAAGATGCGATGAGTTCGGTTGATTACCTCCAGTTTTTCGGGTTCCAGGATTATCCGTTTCGACTGACGCCGGACACCCGGTACTTCTTTCCCTCGTCCAAACACCGGGCTGTGTTGGATACCCTTCGGTACGGGCTTCATCGGGGTGAAGGGTTCTTGGTCCTTGTGGGCGATCCGGGAATCGGCAAGACCATGCTTTTGCGCATCCTCCTGAAAGAACTGAACGGCGATCGCTACGAGACAGCCCTGATCATGACCCCGGCTTTGGAACCCAGAGAACTGCTCCAAGCGATTCTGGAAGACGTGAAGCTGCCTTTCGATCCGGCGGAGAGCAAAGAGCGGCTGCTGCGCCGCTTTCAGGAATATCTCCTGCAAGGGGCAGCAGAGGGCAAGCATTTCGTCTTGGTGGTGGACGAAGCACAAAACCTTCCCGTGGAGAGCCTTGAGGAGATCCGACTGCTCTCCAACTTGGAAACGGAGGACAAGAAGCTCATTCAGATCCTCTTGGTGGGCCAATCGTCCTTGGAAGAAAAACTCAAAAGGCCTGAGCTGTGCCAGTTGAAGCAGCGGATCAGTTTATGGGAGCGTTTGGAACCTTTATCCGAAGAAGAAGTCTCCTGGTACGCGCAATATCGGATGACCCGTGCCGGAGGAGCCGCCGTGCCCTTTGAAAAGGGTGCGGAAAAGGTCCTGTGTGAGGCAAGCGGTCATGTGCCTCGGGTGATCAACAAAATCATGGACCGGGCATTGCTCGTGGCGGCATCCCGGTGGGAACGGCACATCAGCGTGGCTGCGCTCGAAGAGGCCCTCAAGACCCTGGAACCCACGTTGGAAGTGCCCGTGCGGCCCCGGAGCCGTGCGGCACGGATTGCTGTCGGGACGGCTTTGGGCGTGGCGGCCGTGGGAGGCATCCTTGCGGGTTTGTGGTGGACCGTGTGGAGGCATCCCTAATGCGGACCCTGGTATTGCACCTGCAAAATCAAGAAGAAACATTGAAAGCCGCGCTCGTCCATTTCCGCGGGGGAAGGTTTCTTGAAGGGGCCGAAGTCTCAGGTCGGGACGCCTCTTTTTCGGGGAAAAACGTCGTCGTCCTTCTCGATACCCCGAGTTTCCATTTCTTTCGGGATCGGGTCCTTAAGGGACCTCAGGATGTGATGGCCCTGCAGATTCAAGAAAAAGTGGAACGCACCGGAATCTTTCGCCTCCCGCCTGCCGTTTTTTACCGCGTGGGACGGGAGGAGGGGAACATGGTGGAGGTTTCCGTGGCCGCCGTGGATAGCGGGACCATAGAAGAGAGGCTCGAAAAGTTGTGGCGCCGAGGCGTTCGCATCCGCGGGGTGTATCCTCCCCCATTGGCTGCAGCGTCACTCGCGGCCCGCGGTGCTCCCGAAAGGACGCTCACGGTCTGGATTCACGAACGCGGCTTTTTCCTTATCGGCACCGCGGAGGGCGATATCCAGTCGATGCGCTTCGTGGCGTTCGACGAGTTCATCGGTCCCTCGGAGACCCTCGTGCGGGAAGAAACCCAGTTTGCTCAAGAGCAGATCCAAAGGCTGGAAGGCGAGGGCTTCCGTGTCGTGCGATCCTGCGGGCCGCTCCGCCATCTCTTACCCGAAGGAGAGGTTCCGTGGCCGGACGCGCTTATCCCAGCGTCTTTACAGCCGAAGGCTTTCGAACATCCCGAATGGTTCGGAGCGCTTTGTGTCCCGTCGGCTTTCAACATGCTCCCGGAAGCCGTTCAGGTGTGGAACCGGCATATGCCGTGGGCCATGCGCGCGGCTACGGCACTCTTGGTTCTCTCCGTCGGGCAGTTGGGATTGTGGGGCTACCGCCATCACCAGACGACGCTTCTGGAGCAAGACACTCAAGCCCGGATGGGCGTGGTGGCGGCTCGAGCCGACGTGCTCCAGAAGACCATTCCATGGGATCGGATTTCCATCGTGGAAGAATATCAGCGGACATGGGAGGCCTTTCAGAAGGAACCGCGTCTGGATGACTGGGTGGCCTGGCTGAGCCGCACGGCGCCTGAAAATTTTCGGGTGGTGCGCTTCGATGTGTCGAAAGCGGGAGAGAAAGCGCCGGATGCGGGGGCGACGACGCCCGTTCGAGTGGCGCGGCGGCGCGGCAGTGAGGCGGGAGGTCGGGAAACTCCGGGAGGCTCGACGCTTTTTTTGGACTTAAAGGGGACTGTCGGGTTTCGAGAGGCGCACCGGACCTTTGGGACGTTCCTAAGAGCGCTTCAGGAACGCACAGACGTCCGAGCCAGCCGATTCCATTACGACGAAAAAACCGGGGAGGCTTTGTTTTCCTTTGAAATCGGCTTTCTTTAAAACCTACCTGCCGACTTTGGGGCTTCTCGTGGGAGCGACGCTGCTGTTCGGAGTCAGCCTGGGGGGCGTGATGTGGGAAAGCCGACAAAGTGAGGCGGCCCGCCAGCGGTGGAACGCCGTGCGGCAGGAGGAACGGAAGCTCCAGGCCCTGGAGGCCTTTGCGGCGTCCGTCAAGCAGCATGAAGCGTTCATCCAAGGGCTTACCGCCCCGCGGGAAGCGTCGGTCCGGGAAATCATATCATTGGAACCTTTCGGAATCTTTGTGGACAAGCTTTCCCGGATTTACACGGATCAAGGCTTTTTTTTCCTGGAATCCTTTACCGTGAAAGCCTGTGAAGAAGGCCCGAAGGGGTCCGAAACGGGCGCCGAATGTCGTCCGGTGGCCGAGCTACGGGGAAGAAAGGTGTTCTTTCAGCCATGAAGATCCCCCACAAATTCCGACCGTGGCTTTTTCTCTGGCTGCCGTGGTGCGGCTTCCTGCTGGGAACCGCTCTCCTTCTGTCTCATTCCCTTCAGGCGACATTGGGTCCTCTTCCTCGGCTGGTGACTCGGGAACCGTCGACGAATTTTGGCTTTCTCCAAAAACCGCCGGGGGAAAAGCGGGAAGAAAAGCTCGGTTCGGCGCAAATCTTCCTGGGCGCCCCAAGTAAGTTACCGGCCGAAGCCGTCATGGAGGAACCCGAAAAACCGGCGGGCACCGGTCTGAGCGTTGCGGTTTCCGGGGTAATTATCGGCACCCGCGTTCGATATGGTGTCATCAATGGGGTGCCCTATGCGGAGGGAAGTCGGGTTCCGGATGCGGGCCTGGTCGAACGTGTTCAGAGGCGGGGGGTGACGATTGTCGCGGAAGACGGAAAAAGGATCTTTGTCGGTGTCGGGAAAAAAGTGGATCTTTAGGGCTCTTGTGTGCACCCTTGCCCTGTGTGCGGGCTGTGCTTCCCCGGGAACCGAGAAACATGCCGGTTCGCTCCGACCGATTTCCGTTCCCACGGGAAGCGGATCCCCGCCCGATGCGGGCGAAGCGATCCAGCCCGTCTTTAAAAGCGTGTCCCCTTTGGATACCCGCAAGGTCACCTTGTCCTTCGTTCAAGAGGATTTCCATGTGGTTTTTTTTGTGTTGGCGCAGGAAGCGGGCTTGAATCTGATCGTGGACAAGGAAGTGGACGAAGTCGTGCCGCCCGAGGGGCGCTTCGTGACCACCACCTTTGAACAGGTGAGCCTGCGACGGGCTTTAGACGCCCTTTCAGACATGGTGGGCGTGACGTACCGGGTCGACCGAGGAATTCTGAGAGTCCAGGCTTTTGAGGAAAAAGTGTTCAATCTGAGCTTTATCTTGACGGCCCGGAGCTCCCGCTATTCTCTCGGCGGTGATGTCCTCGGCGGCTCCTCATCAGGAGGCGGCCGATCCGGGGGAACGGGAGGTGGCAATGAACTTTTCACCAGCCCACTCAAAGGGTTGCTGGAACTGGAAGGGCAAACCTCCAAAGACGACGGCGACCTCTATACCTTCCTGGAAAGTGCGTTGAAGGAAAATCTTCTGTCTCCGCAAGGGCGTTACGCCCTGGACCGTTTTACGGGAACCCTCCTGGTTCGGGATCGTCCCGCCCATGTGCGCCGTGTTGAAACGCTCATCGAAAACTTGAAAAAGCGCTATGCGAGTCAGGTCACCATCGAAGCGCGGATCGTGGAAGTGGAGCTGTCCAAGGCTCATGAATTCGGTGTGGAATGGCAGGTGGTCCTCCAAGAAGGCTTGGGGGGGCCGGACTGGAGAGCGGTGTCCCGATACATGTACGGCACGGAGGCCTCTGATAAAGCTTTCGTGATGCAGCTTTCCGCGGGGAATTATCTGGATGCGATCCTCAGGACCATCGAAACCTACGGGACGGTCAACGTCATCTCCAACCCCAAGATCCGCGTCATGCACGGGCAGCCCGCCGTGATTACCGTCGGGACTTCCATCGCCTATATCAAGTCCATCTCCCGAAACGAGAATACCTACGCCAGCCAGACCACGATCTCGACCACCGTGGAGACGTCCTCCGTGTTCGACGGTTTAACCTTCGGCGTGACTCCTTACGTGCAGGCCGACGGCGACGTTCTCTTGAGCATCGTCCCCATCAAGAGCGACGTGGTGGCGCTGACCAAGGAGCAGGTGGAAAACAACACGGTCACCTTGCCGACCGTGAATCTGCGAACCAGCACGACGGTCGTCAAGGTGAAGCCGGACGATGTGGTCATTCTGGGCGGCATTCTCCTGGACCGAAACAAGGAAGGGCGATCCCAGGTGCCGGTCTTGGGATCCTTGCCCGTCGTGGGATCCCTTTTCGGCACCCAACGCAGGGAATCCAAAAAGGTGGAAATGATCATTTTCCTCGAAGCCCGGCTGATGTGATGAGCGAGTTGTACGAGCACCTGAAGAAATTGGAGGAAAAAGAACGACGCGTTCGGGACGAAGGGGCGATGGCCTCGGTACCCATCCTCGATCGCCAAAAAACACCGCGATTGCGTCGCTCTCCGCGATGGCTCCTGGGAATTCCTGCGGTTTTGGTTATTTTGGGCTTTCTCACGGTCTTCGCCGTCATGGAACTGAAAAAGAAAACCCGGCCCCCCGAACCCGCCGTCCAAACCGGCGCAGCCCCATCCCACGCCGAGGAAAACGCCGGCCGGAAAAACGAGGAGACGCCCACTCCCTCGCCTCTCGTCCTTTTGGAAACATGGGGAAATGAGAAGGCGGGTTCCGCGGGTGTCTCGCCCTCTCATGACGGCGGCATCATGCTTTCATCCTCGAAAAAGGCGACCTCGGGGATTTCGGAAGAGAAAAAACCGTTGGAAACCGACGACAGAACCTTAGGCCCTTCGGAACAACCAGGCTCGGGCGTGGGAACTGTTTCCAAGGGGGACGATGAAAGGGAGCGTCCGGTGCCCCCGATGGTTTCAAAGACACGACGGGCTTCCTGCGGTGAAGGAGCCGTCAGAAGGGTCGACGAAAAACCGCGAACCCGCAGGACGGCCGCCGCAAAGGAGAAGGGGCCGGACCTTGCCTCGGGAAAGGAACCGCAGCTTGAGACCTCCCGGCAGCTGCTGGTCATTGCAGAAGAGGCACGGCAGGCCGGCAATTGGGAAGAGGCCGAACGGGGCTATCGCGAATACCTCGCAACAAAGAACGATCCGGCGGTCATGAACAACCTCGGGGCGGTTCTCATGGCCCGAGGGCTTTACGCCGAGGCGGAACAGGTGCTGTCCCGGGCGTACGCTCAAAGCCCTGATCCGGATATTGCCGCCAATCTGTGCGTCTCCTTCTGGGTTCAAGGAAAAAAAAGACCATGCCTGCCGCCTGGCGGTTTCCATGAAGGACAATTCTTCCGTTTCTCAGGTTTCGCCCGCCGTCCAACGGGTCCTGCGTCAGTGCCGCCCCGAACCGTGATCCCTCCGGTCTCTGCCCAGCCTTTTGAAAAAAGCTTTTAAGTCCGCTGCCCCGCATGCCGATGAGGAAAATACATTGGGCCCTCTCAGGGGAAAAGAGGGCCCGGGCAGGACGAGGTGGGGAGGGTGTTGGGCCGCACCGGCCGACATGGGCGCCATGGCGGTGAGGCCGAAAACAAGTGGCGCAACCGACCTCCCAAAAGCTTCATGATGCATGGGCATAAGGGAGGAGAGATGATGAAAAGGCAGGGTTTGGATCAAAGGGGCTTCACACTGGTGGAACTCGCCATTGTGCTGGTCATCATCGGGATCATCCTGGGGGCCGTGCTTAAAGGCCAGGAACTCATCAACAACGCGAAGATGAAGCGGGCCTACAACCAATACCGGGAGGTTCTGGCGGCCGTCTATACGTATTACGACCGTTACGGCAAGTATCCCGGCGACGATCCCAACGCGGCGACGCGCTGGGCCGCAGCGACCCCCGTTCCGACGAGCGGAAACAACGACGGCCTGATCACCGGCTTTACCTTCGGTTGCACAAACCAAACTACGGAGACCTGTCAAGCTTGGTACCACATGCGATTGACCAACCTTCTCGTGGGCACCGGAGTTCAGGCGCCGTCCAACGCTTACGGCGGCAGCATCGGCATCGGCTATGTAAGCATCCAAGGTCTCACGACCCAATGGATCGGGTTCGACAACATGCCGGGGGATGTATGCCAAAGCTTGGATGAACAATACGACGACGGCGTATACAACACCGGGAGTATCCGCGGGTCGGGCGACTACAAGACGAACCCCAACATTACCTACGATCTTTATTTCCGCCTGTAGGTGGGGTAGGCACCATTAGGTCGGCATGATCGACTTCGCTTGGATCAATAGAATAGCCTCCATAGGGCTACCCCCATGAGGCCCTCAAAAGGGACGTCTCCAGCCCGATGCAGCGGGCGTGGAGACGATCCTTCCCATCGCCCATGAACAAACATGCTAGTGTAACGGCTCCCGCTATGTTCCTGATGTCATGCATAAAAATCCAACCAGGCTTATTACCAAGTTCGCCATGAAGGCAAAGTCCAGGGTTTCCAGGGTGTCATGGACCGTGTGGTAATATGGGTTGCGGTAGAAGGCGGAGTCCGTGACCATGACCGCAGGGTATCCGACGTCCCAAAACGGGGCGTGGTCGCTCAATCGCACGGATGGGATAGGCCAGCCGTTGAGGGGAACCGTCAGGGTCACTACGGGAAGGTCCGGGTTTTTCTTGAAGGCTCGTTCCATGGCCCGGACCAGACCGCGAGACGCTCGATTGCCCACAATGCCGATGAAATCTCCTGTTGACGGGTAATGCATGAAACCCAGCGGGAAAGGGTAACTTTGGCATCCCGGTTCTCGGCACGTATAACCGACCATTTCCAAACAAATCATGCCGTCGATCCGTTCTTTGGCCTTCTTTGCATTTCGGGCACGCACCCGGCTTCCCATGAAACGCGTGCCGTAGGCCGGCGGCTCTTCCAAGGCAAAGCCGACGAATTGGATCGAAGTCCGTGAGGCAGCCCCGCAGCCCGCGGCGTGAACAAGACGGGCGGTTTCCAGCATGACCGCCACGGCACTGGCGTTGTCGTCCGCCCCCACCGTTCCTGCCAGGGAATCATAGTGGGCCCCGACGAGATACCGGCGAATCGGCTCCGATGAGCCCGTTTCCCCTAGGATGTTGAAGACGGTCGTGTTTCCGTACGAATAGGGCTCCTCCCACACACGAAGTCCTGCCGTTCGGAGCGCCTCGGCAAGGTATCGAGCGGCGCGCCCATGGCGCATAAGGTCCGCGACGCTGCGCTCGCCGATTTCCACCGTGAGCACATGGACATGCCGTCGCAAAGCGGCTTCCAGAGCCGCCATGTCCTCGGAAAACCCGTTCCGGGTGTTCATGGCCCCCTCCTGCACTCCCCAGCACAACCCCGCCGCCATGCCGACCCAGAAAGCCGTGAGACCTGCCAAGGCTCGGGCTTTTCCCTTGCATGGCCTTCCGGGCTCCGGGAAGGCGGTCAACTTGGCACGGTATGTGCTTTTCCTTAAGTCAAAATTCCCTGCCGGGAAAGGATGTCCCATGAAGGTGATTTCTCTGCAAGATTATCGGGAACGGCGGCATCAGGCTCGGGAAAGGGCGCTTTATCGAGCCATCGAGCAAGAACAAAAAAACTTTAACGCGATTTGGGAGAATCTGCAAAAGCTTCCGCCCAACCGGATCGTCCAGATCTTTCAAAAGAGCATCCAATATGGTCTGTTGAACCTCCAGGACATGCACAAGAGATTCGACTGAACCGAGGGGGGCTCTTTATGCAGGTTCCCTTGGCCGGGGCGCACATCCCTTCCGAGAGCGCCGGTCGGCTCCATCGGATGAGGGAACGGTCCACCCGCCGATCGCCCTTCCGGATGAGGGGAGCCGCCGCACTGAACGTCCACGGGAAGGATTCTTGGTTGCACAGGGTTCTTGAAGGGTAACGGGAGAAGGGCATGGTCGACGAAAACCGAAGACCGGAAAGGGACACCTTCGGCGAAGTCCTTGTGCCGGAGGCTGCATACTACGGCGCGCAGACCCAGAGGGCTGTGGAAAATTTTCCCATCAGCGGCCTCAGGATGCCTCGGCCTTTCTTGGAGGCTCTGGCCCTGATCAAGGAAAAAGCCGCGGAGGTCCACGCCGCCCACGGAAGATTGGATCCCGTCGCGGCGGACGCCATCCGTCAGGCGGCTCGGGAAGTGCGCGCCGGGAAACATTGGGACCAGTTCCCCGTGGATGTGTTCCAAACGGGGTCGGGGACGTCCACCAATATGAACATGAACGAAGTACTGGCCGGGCGGGCCAATGAGATTCTCACGGGGCGCCGCGGCGGAAAACATCCGGTTCATCCCAACGACCATGTGAACATGGCCCAGTCCAGCAACGACGTCATCCCCACGGCCCTGCACATTTCCGCATGGTGTCGAATCCGGGACAAGACCCTGCCGGCTCTGGCCCTGCTGGAGGACGCCTTGCGTCGGAAGGCGGAGGACTTCGCCGACGTCGTGAAGATCGGCCGAACCCATTTGCAGGACGCCCTGCCTGTGACGCTGGGGCAGGAGTTTTCCGGCTACGGTCGGCAGATCGCCCTGGCCCGGGAACGCCTCCGTGCCGTGGAATCCCGCCTTTGCGAAGTGGCTTTGGGAGGCACGGCGGTGGGAACGGGCGTGGGAGTGCCGCCGGGCTTCGTTCAAGGGGTTTTGGATCGGATCAACGCCGAAACGGGCTGTGCGTTTCGGGAAGCCGAAAACCATTTCGAAGCGCAAAGCGCTCAGGACGCTGTCGTGGAAACCGGCGGCGCCCTGAAAACCGTCGCGGTCAGCCTGTATAAAATCGCCAACGATCTCCGATGGTTGGCCTCCGGTCCTCGGTGCGGCCTCGGCGAAATCCGGCTTCCGGCGGTGCAACCGGGATCATCCATGATGCCGGGAAAAATCAACCCCGTTATCTTGGAAGCCGTGATCCAGGCCGCCACCCGGGTCATGGGAAACGACGCCACGCTCGCGCTGGCCGGACAAGGAGGGGTGTTCGAACTGCAGTTGATGCTGCCGCTCTTGGCTTACACCCTCCTGGAATCCATCGAACTCATCGGAAATAGCGCGTCGGTTTTGGCCGAAAAGTGCGTGCACGGCATCCAAGCCCACCGGGAACGGTGCGCCGCCTTCGTGGAACAAAGCCTGGCCCTGGCGACGTCCCTCGTTCCTTTGGTGGGCTACGACAAGGCGGCCAAGGTGGCCCAAAAGGCTCATGCGGATGGGATCACCGTACGAGAGGCGGCTCGAGCCCTGGGAATCGCCCCTCCGGAGGCCGTGGACGCGGCCTTGGCGGATATGGTGCCTCGACTCGGTCCATGACAGGGTCTGTCAAAGGGATGACGACGGCCGGAGAGAAGAGGAAACCGACAAGGGCGGGGTGCATGCGGGGCGGGATCTGGTGGTCAGGTGCAGGGGCTAAGCGATGGGTCGATGGGGGTGCTAGCGTGTTGCGCGGATCGGGGGTTGGAAGGATAGAGGGGTTGGGGTTCGCTGGGCTCAGCCCACCCTACGGGGTGTTTGGGGGGGAAGGAGAGTTTTTCGGGCCTAGTTTTTGCAAAGTATGAAAAAGGGGAAGGCCGCCGGCGGGAACGGCGCCGTCGGTGCGGGACCTGCCCGGTCGCGAGAGAAAAATATGCCGCCAAGGAGGAAAACCCGGTGGGCGTGTCCTTCATTCGAAAAACGATCCCAAGCCCTTCCACGGGGACGAATGCGTCCGGAAGCCATGCGCCGACCCTGGTCCGCGCCATGGGACAACGGGTTTTCGAAAGCGTGCTGCAAGGCGAGGGGCAGGCGATGCCGGATTCCGTTCGGGAGCCCGGGGAAGAACTGGCCCTGATGCACAGCGCCTCCCGCGCCCAGGACCTTTCCGGTTTGCGATCGTCCCTGCAGGGGGCGGACCCCGCCGCACTTCAGCCATGATCACGGCGGCTTACATTAAGGCGTGCGCACTAGGGTCGGGGGCTGGAGCTTGGAAAGCACCGGGCATTCTGGGGGCATCCGTCGGAGGGGCGCCGGAAACTTTTTCGGAAAGGGCCGCTTCGGCGATGGTTCCCGAAGAATCTCACGAAAGGCTCCCGAAAAATGCTGGGACTGGAGGGTTGGGGCGCCTTTCCACCCGCTTTGAGTCCGGAGCCCTCGGCATTGAAGCCATAGGCTACGACCCTGGGGGCGGCACAAGCTACGGATTGTACCAGATCGCTTCCCGCACCGGGACCATGGACCGCTTTCTGGATTTTCTCGCTGTGCACGAACCGCGATGGGCGCAGCGTCTGAAAGCCGCGGGACCTGCCGATACGGGGGGGACCGACGGGGCCATGCCTCGGGTATGGAAAACCATCGCCAGAGAAAATCCTGAACGGTTCGCTCAGTTACAGCAGGTCTTCATTCGGGAGACCCACTACGAACCCGCGCGGAGGGCCGTCGAGGAGGCTACAGGCATTGATCTGGGTCGGGCATCAAGGGCCGTGCAGGAAGTCCTGTGGAGCGCCTCCGTCCAGCATGGGCCGGCTCGGGCCGCCGACATGTTCATCCAGGCGCTGAAGACGCAGGGAAACCGAGGTGGAAGTGGCATGGATGAAGCGGCGCTCATTCACGCCGTCTATCGAGATCGAAGCCGATCGGGACGGTTTTTCGCGGGATCTCTCCGAGAGGCTCTCATGCGCCGCTTTCAGGAAGAAAAGGCCATGGCCCTCGCCATGCTCAAGGATGATGCCAGCGTCGACGTGGTATAGAGATTGACGGTGACGACTTTCTGACGGAAAGAGGGATCGGCATGGGGCGGTGGGTCGCCGCCATGCCGGCCCCCAGCGAGACCGAAATCCCCCGAGCTTACGAGGCCAAATCGGGCAGATTCCGGTAGTATTCCAGCGCCTCCGGATTGGCCAAGGCGTCCTTGTTTTTCACTTCCTGGTTGTGGATCACCTTACGCACCGCCAATTCCACCTTCTTGCCGCTGATGGTGTAGGGGATGTCCGGAACGGCGATGATCTTGGCCGGCACATGGCGCGGCGTCGTGTTGGTCCGAATGGCGGTCTTGATCCGGTTGATCAAGGCATCGTCCAGAACGCAGCCGTCGCGGAGCTTCACGAAGAGAATCACCCGAACGTCGTTGTCCCAGTCTTGGCCCACCACCAAGCTGTCCAGGATTTCCGGAATGGTTTCCACCTGGCGGTAAATTTCCGCCGTGCCGATGCGGACGCCGCCCGGATTGAGGGTAGCGTCGGAGCGGCCGTAAATGATCACCCCGCCCCGTTCCGTGATCTCGATAAAATCGCCGTGATGCCACACGCCGGGAAAGACCGAAAAATAGGCGTCACGGTATTTCTGCCCGTCCGGATCGTTCCAGAAATAGATGGGCATGGAAGGCGCGGCCGCGGTGCAGACCAGTTCGCCCTTTTCGCCGATCACCGGCTTCCCGTCTTCATTCCAGGCTTCGACCTTCATGCCCAGGCCTCGGCACTGCAGTTCCCCCGCATAGACCGGCCCCATGGGGTTGCCGAGGGCGAAGCACGAAATGATGTCCGTCCCGCCCGAAATGGAAGACAGGCACAGGTCCGTCTTGATGTCACGGTAAACGTATTCAAAGCTTTCAATGGCCAGTGGGGATCCCGTGGAAAGAACGGCCTTGAGCGGGGCCAGATTATAAGTTTCCTTAGGTTTGACGCCGGCTTTTTCTACGGCCGCCAAATATTTGGCGCTGGTTCCGAAGATGGTGATCTTCTCGTCCTGGGCCATTTGCCACATGGCGCCCGGATCGGGGTAAAAGGGCGAACCGTCGTAGAGGAGCACGCGGGCTCCCAGCATGAGCGCGCTCACGAGCCAATTCCACATCATCCAGCCGCAGGTGGTGAAATAGAAGATGGTGTCGTCGCGCGTGACATCCGTATGGAGCTTCAACTCCTTGAAGTGCTGGATCAATGTGCCGACCGCGCCGTGGACGATGCATTTGGGGATGCCCGTCGTGCCCGACGAATACATGATGTAGAGGGGATGATTGGCGGGGAGCTGTTGGAAATCGATGGCCACACCGCTTTCCTTGGCCATGAAGTCCTCCAGCAGGATGCCGTTGCGCACACGGCCGGGATCGGGGTTGGGATCCGTGTAAGGGATGATCACCACCTTTTCGATGGTGGGAAGTTCCTTCAGGATCTCGCCGATCCGTTCCAGGGAATCGAAGGTCTTGCCGTTATACTGATACCCGTTGGCGGTAAAGAGCACCCGAGGTTGGATTTGGCCGAACCGGTCCAGGACCCCTTTGATGCCGAAATCCGGGGAGCACGACGACCACACGGCGCCTACGCTGACGGAAGCCAGCATGGCCACCACCGTTTCGATCATGTTGGGGACGAAGCCGGCAATCCGATCTCCGGGCTGAATGCCCATGGCCCGTAAGGACGCTGCAAGGCGGGCCACCCGATCGTAAAGATCGGCGTAGGTCATGTGCACCGTCGGCCGGCCTTCGCCCTTGAAGCTCAAAGCGATGCGATCATCTCGATACCGCAGGAGATTTTCGGCGAAGTTCAAGTGTGCCCCTTCGAACCATCGAGCTCCCGGAAGCTTTGTCACATCGTCCACGACCCGGTCGTAAGAACGACTGACCGAAAAGCCCGCATAATCCCACAGGGTCGCCCAAAACGTCGGAATTTCCTCGACCGACCATCGGTAAAGATCGTCGTAGGTGCGGAACGCCCTGCCGTGCTTCTCGTTCACATGCTGCAGGAAATGGAACATGTTGGTCCGTCGTACGCGCTCTTCGCTCGGTTGCCAAAGCAGTCGACTCATGAAAGCCTCCGTTTTCCATGAAATTCGTCCATCCCCAGATGCCCTCCACATCCTTCCATCCGCATGCCATCGGCTGAGAAGGCCGAGCGTCCGCAGAAACTGAGGCATGTGTCGCGAGAAGACGAGGTTCGACGGCCACGAATAGAAGAGCATACCCATCCTAACAGGTTTTCGATGTGAACAAAAGTTTAAAGTGCGCAAACTTTTTGGGGGGTCCTAAAGCTCCGGGGCGCCTGCCGGGATGAGGCAGATGATGCGCAAGGGCGCATCGGAGGTGTTCTTGATCTGGTGTTCTTCGTTGGGGGGAATGAACACGGCGTCTCCCTGGGCGATGGGGACCCATCGGCCTTCTTGGTAGGCGGAGCCGCGTCCTTCGTGGACGAAGATTTCATGTTCCCAGTCGTGGGTGTGGCGCGGAGTGTGGCCGCCGGGGTTGATTTCGAAGAGGCGCATGTAGAAGCGTTGGGCGCCGTCCTTCGCCCCGATCAAGACACGGCCCGTGACGCCTCGAGCGGCCTCGTTATCGAAGAAGGTGCCGGGAATGTCCTTGTAGGATTGGATCTTCATGGTTAAGACTCCTTGCAGTGGGTAGGGTTTCTGCATAGAGGCTGGCGCACACCGCCTTCATAAGACGATCGGCCTCGGTGTGGCAAGTGAGGAGAAGTCCATGAGCCGATTTTTCGGTGCTCGGGTGCCGCAGGCTGTCCGCTCCGTGCATGTGAACATGCCCTGGGTCATGCTTTCCAAGTATCTGCCGATCATCCAAGAGGAAAGATTCCATCTGGAATTAGGCTTCACAGGGGAGGATCTGGACCGGCTGGATTGGAAAGCCCTGGAGAGTTCCATAGCCCTCTTGCGGTCCTTAGACTGTCGGCTCACGCTCCATGGGCCGTTCTGGGAACTGTGTCCGGGGAGCTGTGACCCCTTGATCCGCCAGGTGACCTTTTTGCGCTGGCACCAGATCCTGGATGTGGCCGCTCGAGTGGGACCAAAACACGTCGTGTGTCACACCGGGTTTGACCCTCGGCATCACCGGGAACAGAGGGGGCAGTGGATCCGGAGGGCGTTGACGGTCTTGGAACCGCTGGTGGATCGGGCGGAGCGCCTTGGGGTTTGTCTGTGCTTGGAAAACGTATGGGAAGAGGACCCTTCGCTGCACGAGGAGATTTTTTCTCGCTTGGATTCACCTTTTTTCGGCTTTTGCCTTGACGTGGGTCACCAAAACGCTTTTTCTCGAACGCCCCTTTCGGAATGGTTGGAGGCCTTGAGTGATCGGCTCGTGGAAGTCCACGTGCACGATAACGACGGGAGCCGAGACGACCACCTGCCGGTGGGGATGGGCACCATTGATTTTGGGCTTCTTTTCGGGACGCTGCTTCGCAAAGGGCGAAAACCCCTTCTCACCGTAGAGCCCCACACCAAAGAGCATTTGCTCAAGACCCTGCTGAACCTGGACAGGGTCCTTCCGCATGCGTGGTTGGATAGATTGTGATGTGACCATGGATCAACATGTCCAGAAAAGGGGGGAACGATGGCCGTTGTGGAAGTCAGTGTGGTGCCTTTGGGCACGGCGGACACGAGCCTGAGCTCCTATGTGGCGGGGGCGGTGGACGTCCTCCAGACGAGCGGTCTTTCTTACGAATTGACAGCCATGGGAACCATCATCTATGGAGATTTGGACAGGATTCTGGAGACCGTTCGAACCATGCACGAGAGTTGTTTTCAAAGGGGTGTGCAACGGGTCTTGACCCACATCAAGATCGACGATCGTCGGGATCGGGCGAGCACGCCGCAGGACAAGGTGCGATCCGTTTTGGAGAAAACAAGGCGTTCGCCCTAACATCGGGCCGAGGTTGTGTGAGGAAGACATGCGCGACTTGGTGCATTATCTTGTGAAAGCTTTGGTAGATCAGCCGGAGAAGGTGGTTTTGGAAGAGAAAGGAAGCGGCGACACGGTGTTCTTGGAGCTGTCCGTGGCTCCTGAAGACATGGGCAAGGTGATCGGGAGGAACGGAAAGACCATCGAGGCCTTGAGAACCGTGGTGCAGCTTGCAGCGACCAGTTCAGGCAAGAAGTGCCGGCTGGAGGTTTTGGGCTGAGGGCGCTCCGAGGGGTAGAGGGACGAACCTTTTGTGATGACGTGGAGGAGAGGGAATGACCACACATTTTCGGGAATTAGCGGTGGAAGAGCTTCGAGCGAGCGTGGATCCGAACGCTTTTCCCTTTGACCACACCGGGGTGCTGACCCCCTTGGAGGAAGGCGTGGTGGGCCAGGAAAGGGCCATCGACGCCATCAAGTTCGGCATGGGGATGAAGGAAAAGGGTTACAATATCTTCATCGCCGGCCCGGCCAAGGCCGGGCTTACTTACATCGCCCGAACCTTCTTGGAAGAGCAGGCCAAGAAAGAACCGACGCCCCCCCGACTGGTGTTACGTCTACAACTTCAAGCAGCCCGACGAACCCAAGAGCCTTCGGCTGTCTCCCGGACGCGGCAAGGAATTGAAGAAGGACATGGAATCCTTCATTCAAACCCTGCAGGCCAAGATCCCTGAAGTGTTCGACAGCGACGACTATCGGGCCAAGGAAGCGGAGGTGCACCAGGGGTTTGAACGGCGCAGGCGGCAGATCATCGACGAGCTGTCCGAAATGGCCCGAGAGGAAGGCTTCATCCTGCAGTTTTCCCAAGTGGGCATGGTCATCATTCCGGCCAACAAAGAAGGTCAGCCCATGAGTCAGGAGGAATTGAGCGAGCTGACCGATGAAGAAAAGAAGGCTCTTCGGGAAAAGAGCGATGAGCTGCAGGAGAAGATGAAGGCGGCCATCAAACGCATCCGACAGGCGGAGGCGGAATTTAAGGAAAAGCACGCCAAGCTGGACAACGAAATCGCCATGTTCGTCGTCGGGCAGCTCATGGAGCATTACATCGAAAAGTACGAAGACGAGCCGGGGGTGCTGGAGTACTTCAAAGCCGTCCAAGAAGACATTCTGGAAAACATCGACGAATTCAAGAAGAAACCCGAAGGCCAGCAGCAGATGGGACCGTTTCCCATGCCGCCCCGGGAAGCGGCCATGCGCAAATACGACGTCAACGTCCTCATCGACAATTCGGAAACCCAGGGCGCCCCCGTGGTCATCGAATCCAATCCGGCCTATCCCAACCTTTTCGGCAGTATCGAAAGGCAGGCGTGGTTCGGGGCCTTGTTCACGGATTTTACCATGATCAAACCTGGCGCCCTGCATCGGGCCAACGGCGGTTATCTCGTCATGAAGGCTTTGGATCTCTTGAAGTGGTACCTGTCGTGGGAGGCCATCAAAAGGGCCTTGCGCGACGGGGTGATCAAGATCGAGGACCTCGGCGAGCTGTACGGCATTTTCAGCACGCGCACCATCCGGCCCGAACCCATCCCCATGGACGTGAAAATCGTCCTCACGGGCGATCCCTACCTGTACTACCTGCTCTACATTTACGACGACCGGTTCCAAAAGCTTTTTAAGGTCAAGGCTCATCTGGACGATCAAATGGACCGGAAAGAAGACGCGGTCCTTCAGTGCGCGCGCATGATCAGTCGGTTCTGTCAGGAGAACAAGATCCGCCACCTGGATCGCACCGGCGTGGCTCGGGTGTTGGAATACAGCATGGAAGTGACGGGAGATCGAGACAAGCTCAGTCTGGAATTGGGCGATATCAGCGACCTCCTTCGGGAAGCGAACTATTTCGCCGCCGTGGACAACGCGGAGTTTATCCGACGGGAGCATGTGCACCAGGCGGTTCAAAAGCGCATCTACCGGTCTAACCTGGTGGAGGAACGGGTCAAGGAGCTCGTCAAGAAGGACATCTTCTGGGTGGAGACCACCGGCGCCAAGGTGGGCCAGGTCAACGGGCTGTCGGTCCTCATGGCGGGAGACCACGAATTCGGCAAGCCCAACCGGATCACGGCCACGGTGTCCGTGGGGCGGGAAGGCGTGGTGGCCATCGAACGGGAATCCAAGCTAAGCGGCAACATCCACACCAAGGGGGTGATGATCCTCACAAGCTTCCTCAAGGAACGCTTTGCCCACAACAAGCCCATCTCGCTCACGGCGACGTTGTGCTTCGAGCAGAGTTACGGCATGGTGGAAGGGGACAGCGCCTCCAGCACGGAACTTTATGCCATTCTGAGCGCTTTGTCCGGAGTGCCCATCAAGCAGGGAATCGCCGTGACGGGCTCCGTCAGTCAGAAGGGAGAAATTCAGCCCGTGGGCGGTGTGACCCAAAAGATCGAGGCATTCTTCGATATTTGCGCCCATAAGGGTCTGACCGGTGACCAAGGCGTGATCATCCCTGAAAAGAACGTGCGCAACCTCATGCTCAAGCAGGCCGTGCTGGATGCGGTCAAGGAAGGACAGTTCCACATTTGGCCCGTGAGCCGTATTGAAGAAGGAATTGAAATCCTGACGGGTGTTCCGGCCGGCGAACTGCAGGCCGACGGCACCTATCCAGAAGGGACCATCTTCCGCAAAGCGGACGACCGATTGAAAGAAATCGCTGAAATCGTCAAGAAATTCGGGAAAGACGAAAACGGCGCAACCCGATCGGCAGAAGAAGTCGGCGCGGGCGGTTGTCCCACCTGCGATCGTTAGCCGCTCCGTGGAAAATGCCCGGGGAAGGGATCTCCCACGGGAGGAGGGGCCGACGTCTCGCCGTGCATGTCGGCGAGGCGCCTGGCTCACGGGAAAAGGCGGATGAAAAGGCCGGATCGGTTCCGGCCTTTTTCCTTTGGGAGGATGGAGAGATATGGGCGAAAAAAACGCTTCGCACGGGCTCCTTCCACGAGGCACCGCGCTGATCGCCGTCGTCTGGGCGGCGTTGGCCGTTGTTTCCGGCGCCCAGGCGGCCGGAAAGAGCCTTATCGTCCTTGTTGCGGACGGAACGGGCGTCACCCACACGACGGTCGCCCGCTGGGTTTCGGACTCCCGAAACCTTCCTGTGGATTCCATGAGAGTCTATCTGGTGCGCACTTACGGGGCCGAATCCATGGTCACCGATTCCGCGCCGGCGGCCACGGCCTTTGCCACCGGGCACAAGACGAGCGACAAGTTCGTCGGCGTGTTGCCGGGTCCTGTGACCATTCCCGGCGTTCCGCCCGTGTCCTCCGAGCGGCAACAAAAGCCCGTGGCGAGCGTCCTCGAAGGCGCCAAGCTCATGGGCAAGGCCACAGGTCTTGTGGCCACCTCCAACGTCCAACACGCAACCCCGGCCGCCTATTCGGCCCATTGGCCCGATCGCAACGATTACAACCAAATCGGTGAGCAGCAAGTCTATCAAGACATCGATGTGGTTTTCGGCGGAGGCAGGAAGTATCTCCTCCCTGTCTCCCAAGGAGGGGCGCGATCCGACGGGGAGGATCTCATCCAGGTTCTGAAGGATCGAGGCTATCGGATCGTCCAAACGCGGGACCAGATGATGGAGACTCAAGGGCCGAAGGTGTGGGGTCTTTTTGCCGAGGACGCCATGGAGCGGGACCTGGACCGGACGGTCTTCGCCCCGCACGAACCCTCCCTGGCCGAAATGACGGCCAAGGCCATCGACATCCTCTCCCGCCATCCCCACGGCTTCTTTCTGTTCGTGGAGGGAAGCCAAGTGGATTGGGCCTCCCATGGGAACGATCCGGTGGGGGTTGTGACGGAACTCTTGGCTTTTCATCAAGCGGTGCAGGTGGCTTTGGAGTTCGCCCGAAACCGGGACGATACGGCGGTCCTGGTCTTTTCGGACCACGGCAACGGCGGCATGAGCCTGGGAAACGCCGCCACCGACGGCACCTATTCCCGGATGTCTTTTGCATCCGTGGTCAATGCCATCAAAAAAGCCACACTGACGGCAGAGGGGATCGCCAGGAAAATCGGGGACAATCGCACGGAATCCCACATCAGGGAGGTTCTTCGGACGTACTGGGGGCTGGAAGAGGTGAGCGCCGAAGAGGTGGCCCGGATTCGAGACTATGCGGGGCGGCATTTGAGTGATGCCGTTGCGCCGATTCTCAGCGTTCGATCCAACATCGGGTGGACCACGCACGGACACACCGGCGAGGATGTCATTCTCTACACGTATGGATTGGAAATGCCCACCGGAACCGTGGAAAACACGGACATCGCCCATGCCTGCGCCCGGTGGATGGGGTTTCGCCTGGAAGATGTGGATGCCAAACTGTATCGGCCTGCAGAAGACGTGGCGGCGCAGCTAGGAGGCAGGATTCTCATCGACAGATCGGACCCGGAAAATCCCGTTTTGGTCATCCGTAAGGAAGGGGAAGAGGCGGTGCGTTTTCCGTTCTCCAAGGACCTCATGATCACGAATGGAAAGGAGTACCGCTTGATGGCTCCCACGGTCTATGCCCCCCACCGGGAATCGGTTTACCTTACGTTGGAAAAGGAAGGCTAAGAGAAAGATCGCAAGGTTTCAGGCTGCACCGTGCGGGGCTATTTTCAGCGGTTCCGTTCGAGGCGGCTTCTCACTTGGGTGCAGTGCATGGCGTATAGCGGGGACAGAAGCTCGAAAAAGACGTCCTCCGGGTTTCCTTCCGTATGGCACACCACATGGCTTGCGGGCGGGAAGGCTTCATCCAGCGGTTCGTAATCGGCCAAGAAGTGGGGCAGATGATGCAGCCGCGCATCGGAAAGCGTGTGTTCCCCGCCGCGGGCCGCAAGGCGTTTTTCAAGAGTTTCCCGCGAGCATCGGCATTCGACAACGATAAGGGAGGCGTCTTGGTCTTGAGCCAACCGGGCGGCCTCTTCGCGCCATTTTCTTTCGGCAAAAGTGGCGTCCAGCACCACTGAGCGCCTTTCTTTCAACAGATCATGGGCCTGATTCAAAAGATGGCCATAGACCAGTTGCCGCCGTTCTCGACGGTAGATCCCGTCGCCGTAGGCCGTCTTGTCCGACGCCGTCTCGTCCGATCCGGCGAAAAGCTCACGGCGCACGGCGTCGGATTGGAAAAGGGCGATGCGAAAGGCTTCGGCGAGGCGCACGGCATGAAGGGATTTCCCGGAAGCCGGCAAGCCGCACAAGACGTACAGGGTAGGGCGCGTCATGGTTGCCGCGTAAGTAAAAGCCAGATCAAGGTATTGAGCCGCTTTCGTTCTGCACTGGAGCGATTCCGCCTCGTTTGATTTTTCACCCTTATCCTGGTTCAATTCCCGAAGGCGCAGGCAGGAGACCTTAACCCGCACCATGGCACGGTAGCAGGCATAGAAATCCACGACGCGGTAGAGCGAGGGATCCCGGGCGCTTCGAACATAGGCGTCGAGGACGTTCAGGCTTTGAAGAAAAGCTCCGTGAGCCTCCAGATCCATGTGAAGAAACGCCAAATCGGCGGCCACGTCCCCGTACCGGAACCGATCATTGAATTCAATGGCGTCGATGATCTGAATGCCGTCATCGAGGAAATACACGTGATCCGATCTTAAGTCGCCGTGGCCGTCGCAGATTCGATCGTTTTCTAACCGCCCGTCAAATAGATCTTTATGGCTCTCCATGAAGGCTTCGTTGACGTTGCGGACGAGATGCCATTTTTCGGAATCCAAGACGGATCCCACGAAAGGTTCCGTCTGTTCGAAATTTTCCATGACGTTTCGGCCGATAACGTCCAGGGTGCCGAATCGGCGGATTTCCTCGTTCCTTTCGGCTTGGGCGTAAAAAGCCGCCAAGCGGGTTCCCAGAGCCCGGCACCGGGCCTCATCCAACGAGCCGGACGCCACAAGAGCCTGAAGGCTCCGCTCCGGAGGAAGTTGCTTCATGAGCACGGCGCATTCCACCAATTCCCCGGGACCGTCCAGCGACAGGGTCCCCGAGGGGTCCCGGCGGATGGCCACCACTTTTTCGTAAACGCCTCGGCTGAAGCGCCGGTTGAGGAGCACTTCGCGGCGGCAGAAAAGGCAGCGGGCTTCGAGGTCCGTAAAGTCCAGGAAGCCGAAATTCACAGGCTTCTTAAGCTTATAAACCCACCGACCGGTCAGGAACACGGCGGAAATGTGGGTGTCGATTCTGTGAACGGCGCTGACAGGATGGGGATAAAAACGTGGGTTCGTGAAGGCGCGGCAGACCCTCTCGAAGGCGGCCAAAGCGTCGTCCATGGCGGCACGATCCTCATGGACCGGGTGGCGCCTTACAAGGCGCGTTCGATGAACGCGTAGGCGCTGTGGTTGTGGATGGATTCAAAGTTTTCCACGTCCACCTGGAACCAGCGGATGTGGGGATTCTTTTTCAGCCGGTCGGCCACATCCCGCACGACGTCTTCCACGAACTTGGGGTTTTCATAGCCCTTTTCGGTGACGAATTTCTCGTCCGGCCTTTTGAGCAGGGAATAGACTTCGCAGGAAGCCGCTTCTTCGACAATGCGGATGAGGTCTTCAATCCAGATGAATTTCTTGAACCGCACGGCCAACCGTGCCATCCCCCGTTGATTGTGGGCGCCGTGCTGCGAGATTTCCCGGGAACATGGGCACACCGTGGTGATGGGCACGTTGACTTCCACGACGAGATCGAATCCGTCCTGGCCGCTCAAAGACCCGCTCACGCGGCACATGTATTCCATGAGGCCCGAGGTGCAGGTTACCGGAGAGCGTTTTTCGATGAAGTAAGGAAAGCTGATTTCCAGGTGGGCAGACTGGGCGTTCAGCCGGGACTGCATGGCTTCCAGGATCTTGGAAAACTCGCGGATGTCCAAATGGCCGTAGAATTCGTTCAGAATTTCCACGAAACGGCTCATGTGGGTGCCTTTGAATTCCCGCGGCAGATTGACGTACATATTGATGCTCGCCACGGTATGTTGCACCCCGTTTTTCTTGTCCATGACGGTGAGGGGGTAGCGGATGTTCTTGACCCCCACCTTGTCCACGTGGATGTTTCGGTGGTCGAAAAGATTCTGCACGTCGATCATGGCCAAACCGCTTTATGCGCTGAGTTCGTGGCGCCGGCTCAGTTCTTCGGCGATCGCTTCCAGAGCCTTTCGGGTGTGTTCCCCGATGCGGTCGGCAAAAACCCCGGCGCAGTCCGCTTCGATGAGACTTTCGTCGTAGGGGATGAAACCCAGAAACGCGAAGCCGTCCAAATTCCGGCGAAGGAAATCGCTGTCTTTGTCGTTGCGGATTTTGTTGCCCACCACGTACACGTTGGCAATGCCGATGTCTGCCGCCAGGTCTCTGACTTTGAGCGCCGTTTCGATGCTCCGACGTCCCGGTTCCACCACGATGATCAAGGCATGGACCGCTTTGGACGTGCCCCGGCCTAAATGTTCGATCCCGGCCTCCATGTCCATGATGACGACGTCGTCCCGCCGGAGGATGAGGTGATGCACCAGGTTCTTGAGGAGCACGCTTTCCGGGCACACACAGCCCGTGCCCCCTTTCTTGACACCCCCCATCACCATAAGCCGGACGCCCGGGCCGCACGGCACGGCGATTTTT
>VSSL01000030.1_pt1 | contig 27073 bp, 26 predicted proteins | sample 4557531 | NCBI WGS metagenome assembly VSSL01 (sample SAMN10986726, study PRJNA523729) | hot springs metagenome | isolation source: hot springs | place: India:Timba, Gujarat | collected 2018-05-31 | reverse complement strand
GGGCAACCTCAGCCCGGACACTGCCATCGGCGTGGTGTTCTCGGCGTCGATCGCGCTGGCGTTCTTGTTACTCGCATTGCTTCCCGGACCGAAAAGCGAGGCACTGGGCTGGCTGTGGGGCAACGTGCTGACGGTGAGCCGGGAGAACCTGTGGCTGCTGGCGGCAACCGCGGGCGTCATCGCCCTGCTGGTCGTGCTCTTTTTCAAGGAGGTACAGGCGGTCATCTTCCATCGCGAGCTTGCCGCGGCATCCGGTTTGCCTGCCACAGCCATCTTCTACGGTGTGCTGATATGCAGCGGAGCAGCTATCACCGCCTCGCTCAGCGCGATAGGCGGACTGCTGGTATTCAGCATGGTGGTCAACCCCGCGGCGACGGCGTACCAGCTTACCTACAGATTAAGCCATCTGTTCCTGCTTTCCGCGCTGTTCGCGGTGCTGGCAGGATGGATAGGGCTTGCGCTTTCCGGGCTCTTCAACCTGCCCAGCGGGGCGATGATCGTGCTGGTATCTACCGCGATGCTGCTGGTAGCGGTCGCCTTATCACCGAAGCGTCGCTCTGGCGGAGGAGGAATGCGTTGAGCAAACAGGAGTTCTTCGACAGGCTGGCACCGCAGTGGGACGAGGAAGAACGGACGGACATCTCCGAGCGTCTGGCGCGGGTGGCTGAGCTATCATGCCTGCGAAAGGGACAACACGTGCTGGATGTGGGCACCGGAACCGGCGTGCTGATTCCCCATATCCTGCGAGCAATTGGCGAGCGGGGTGTCGTGGTGGCGATAGACATCTCGCGCGAGATGCTTTGCCGGGCGGTGCGAAAGGGCCTCCCGCAAAATGTGTACTTCGTGCTGGGGGACATGCACCGTGCGGGCGTGCGTACAGAAGCCTTTGACCGCGTGCTGTGCAACGCCGTGTTCCCGCATTTTGACGACAAGGAACGTGCTCTATGCGAGGCATGGCGCGTGCTGCGCCCCGGCGGACTACTGGTCATCTCGCATCCCATCGGCAGAGAGGCGGTGAACCGCCTGCACGCTCAGTGCCATGCCGTCGCCGAGGACCGTGTACCTGCAGCAGAGAAGATGACCCAGCTATTAACGCGCCTGGGATGGGCAGATGTCGAGGTTATCGACGAACCGGAGTTTTATCTGGCGCGGGCGTGGAAAACGGCTTAATCTGGCTTACCTCCACCCGAAACGATAGCCCGCGATGCTCAGGTCGTTTGTCAGAATGACGAAGTCGGCGGCGCAGGCGGTGTTAGGAGGTGCCTGCACCTCCAACGTGTGCGTGCCTTTCGTCAGTGAGACTGCTTCCGTTCGCAGCACATCCATACCTGCCTTCGCGGGCACATTCTCCACCCGAAGAGGCGTTCCGTTCAGCACCACGCGCGGCGCGACCAGATCGCCTTCCGCCACACACCGCACGAAGAATATGTACTTGCCGGGCACATCCACAGGAAAGCGGGTGCGGATCGACTTGCCTGCACGCAGCCAGACACAGGTCTCACCTGTGCCAGGGTTACATTCTGGCAAAGCGCGCCTGGCGTTGCCGCGCAGGTCGGTAAACTGCTCGCACTGCAACAGCAGTTCCTGAGGCGGTTCAGCGAAGGGAAGAGACGCGATCCCTTGAGGTGGTATCTGCACGCGGAACGTGCCGGAGGGCGCGTTCTGAACCTGCGGCGCTGTGCTGAAGAACCCGGCAGTGAAGTTCCATTCCCGCATCACCGGCAGGCTGGTGCTATTGTAAAAGAGAATGCGGTTGGTGTGCAGAACGGTAAACACGCCGTCCTCCGCATCATCCAGCAATGGAGCGTTTCGATGCGTCCCCGAGATGTCGGAAAGCCGATATACCAGCCGACGCAGTACCTCCACATACGCGGAGATACCATCCTTTGCCCGTCGCACAGGGACGAACACGCACAACCCCTTGCCCAGCTTTTGCGTCCAGCGGGTAACGAGCGCCTGCTGGTCTATCTGGTAAAGATAGCGTCCTCGAGGCGCACCGTCCAGTGGAGGCTCCGAGCTATCTACAGCAGCCAGTCTGACCTCCGCCACGCGGACGCCCTTGCCCGGTTTTGCCTCGCCTCGCGGTGCAGCGCGAATGGTCAGCAGTGCGGCACTATCCGCCTTCACCCCACCGGCGGGAAGCACGAACTTGTACACCGTCTCTCCCGGGCTGTCCAGATAGCTGAGCAGATTCTGTCCGAAGCGGACTTCATAGCGTACCGATGCCTCCTCACGCGGTAGAAAGGCACGGATGGTCAGGCTATATGTCTGTGCAGGTTTCAGAAGCAGTTCGATCTGAGCATTTGCCCCCGTCCATCGCCAGGTGTATTCGCGTTCCTTCTCGGGCTGAGACCACGTGCCCCGCAGGAACTCCCCGGTGACGGGGTCTTCCATGCGCAGGGTGTAGCCACCAGCGGGCACTTCCCCCTTGAAGGTAGGGGTCAGCATCTGCAGTTTGCCCGCGTAACCGAACAACGTGCGCCAGGTGGTGCCGTCTCCCTCCACGCTGGTAACCTTCCCGAAGTCATAGGCAACGATCACACCGCCCGCCTGAACCCACTCCACGATTTTATCCAGCACGTCCTGTTCCACCACCGTGCCTTCCCACAGCACGAGCAGGCGGTATCGGTCCAGCGCGCCGTCTCGAATCATCCGCTCATCCACAATGTCAAAGGCGAACAGGTCGCGCGCCCGCGCACATCCCTGTCGCATGGTGGGCGCCTCGCCCACGTCCGCCAGGCGCACCGCGGTAGACGGGAAGAACATCGCCACATCCACTACGGGTTGTCCCACGGTCAAGTAGCGCAGGCTCTGCTCGTATACCGTTTCATTGGTAATGGGGTTCACCGCCCAGTCAAAGAGACCCGATGCGCCTTGCGCCGCCGCTTCAAAGAGCGCTTCGGTCTGTCGCTGCGCATTCAGCGTGCCCGGTGTCTCCACCCACAGCGGCACCCCGTAAAACCGGCACGCCGAGGCGATTCGCGCCAGCAGGAAGCTCTCGTTTTCGGCAAGCGGCAGATAGCCAGCGTGTGTGGAGCGCACCGCCACTCCATACCGCGCTGCCACCTTTACCAGCGCGGAGATGTCCGCTCCATAGCGCACGTCCTCGTCGGGGAAACCGATGGGCAGAATGCGCAACGTTTGAGGGAAATACCTCTGAGACAGACGGCAGACCACGTCGGTGAGATACGCGACGCCGTTCTGATACCACTGCACGAAATCCAGCCACCATCGGCTTCCCTCAGCGGGAGATTTTGGATAGCGTATCTCCTCTTCCCTAGCAAACTGTGTTCCCCACGCCTTGTTCAGCGTGTTCAGGTCGCCATATTTGCGCAGCATCGCCCGGCGGAAGCTGGCGCGAGCCTGCCCGTCGCCACACCAGAATCCCTTGTGATTGTGCGCTTTGCCGAAGCGTCGCTCCCAGTCTTCGCGTTGTTCCGCCGACGCCATGCGCGCGCCGGAGAACAGACCAGCCTCACCGTAGTCTCCGTGAATGCCCAGCACCAGCGCGTGCACACGCGGTGTTTTGCCCCCAAACTGCTTCGCCAGCGCCGCCCACTGCCTGTCCAGCCACGTAGCAAACCGGGGTTCCCACGGCGACAAGGCGGGAATCTCCTCGTCGTGCTCTACACAGCGCGTCAGAGCGGGCTTCTCCTTCTCGATGTACCATCTGGGGGGGAAGGCGTAATGCGGAAACAGCGCGAACAGGAACCGCTCCCGATTGGCTTGCTCATACACCTCTTCGGCGGCTGTCCAGTCCCACCGCCCCGGCTCGACCTCGTTGCTGGCAAGATGGTCTGTATCATATTGCCACAGGGAGAATCCCAGCAGACCCAAGGAGGATAGCCAGTCCGGCTTCGCACCACCGAAACTGAGCACGATACGCGAGCCGGGCTTGGGAGGCTGTACCAGCGATTCCGCCGAGGAGGGCGTGACATAAACCCTTACAAACCGGCGAACATTCTTCTGCTGTGCACGCTGTCCTCCGGCAACCCCAACAAACAGTATCAGGGAAGCCCCTGCAACTACCCATAGCCAGCGTCTGCACTTCATACTGTCCTGATTCGTCCAGCCGTGAGGAGTTCCTGCTAGGGCTATCCCGCGCTCGTCTCGTATGGCGCCCAGTCGGGATGAGGTACATCCAGCAGATCGTATACCTCTTCCCGAATCAGCCGTTCACAATCGGAGGACACCATCAGGGTGCCGTAGTAGCGATACGCCACATCTACCTCGTAACCCCCGATGGCGTAATCCGCGGCGGTCGGGATGTATCCCCAGCAACCGTTGCTGTAGCCCAGCGTGATGGTTGGCTTCGCAGGCGATTGCCGCTCGAAGTCGAGGGCGTACTGTACGAACATCTCCGCAGGAAACGCCAGCAGGCGGATATCGCCGAGGCGCAGACATTGTATCTCGAACGGCATGGTCTTCGGCTCGCCTCTCTCTACGGCGAGCACAAGGTCCTGTGCCCACCTCAACATGTCGCGCCTCCACATCAGGGCTCCTAAGGACGCTCCTTCCTCTTCGGCGCGCCGAAGCTCCTCCTCCGCCTGACGCAGGTGTTGCTGTGCCTCTTCCGGCGTTGGAAAAACGTAGGGTATCTGCACCGTGCGCAGGGTGCCCGAGATAGGCACGCCGTCTACCGGCTCGGACAGGTGCGAGGCAACCACTACCGCCGCGCCGAGTATCTCGCCCAGCTTGCGGGCGTGTGCAAAGGTCGCCCCCGTATGCACCGGGTTGATGTTGCCCGCACATCCCTGCAGAAACATCGGCGTACCCGTTCCCACCCGGCGCAAGAAGTCGCACGCCGCGCCCGGGTAGTCTGCGGTAACCCACAGATTCTGTCCACCCAGCACCACCGGATGTGTTGCATAGGCGAAAAGCACCGCCAGCGGGTTGCCGTCCTCACGGTCTACGCGCAACACGTCGACGTAGGGCTGGACAAAACCTTTCGGGTTCTGTCCGATAACCGTTTGCTCAGCCCGTCGCTCCCGGCGGTTGATGCCGATTTGCACCGGCGCGCGCCCCCAGCGCAGGTTAACCGGCTCCAGCATGTCCGCTGCCTGCTGCACCGCCCCCACCAGCTTGCGTGCCATGATGTTGCAGTACAGTTCATCACGCTCGCCCATGGTGCGGAAGGTGCGCGTGCCCGGACCGGAGTGCGTGTGCGAGCAGTTCAGAAGGATGCGCTCGGGAGGGATACCCACCTTGCGGGAGATGCCATCCCGTATCATCTCCACCAGGTCAAAGTCCAGCGCGACAAGGTCCATGCTGACGATGCACGCGAGGCTGAGACCGTCATCCAGCACCAGCGCTCGCGCGTGCAGCTCATCGTGGATGCCGATGCACCCGCTGGAGCGCCCGGCGAACCCTGCCAGCCAGACTCCAACAGGCGGCGTGATGTTGGTTTCACAAACGGCAGCTTTCTGTGCCATGTTCATTCCTCCTGTGCGATGGTTCCTCCCCCGCGCTCTATCTTCTGCAATCGCTCAATCATCCTCGCTATCTTGCGTCGGTGCTCCAGCAGCGGGCGGGGGTCGGTGGTAAAATGAGTCAGGTCACGGGAGATGTGTTCCGGTACCTGAAGCAGTTTCTCGGCTTCGGCAATCACCTTGGCAGGCGCTTTGCCCCGCAGGCGTTCTATCTGCCTCTGCAAAATCACGAAATACTCGTAGTCTTCCACGCCGTCGCGCAGGTTTTCCCAGCGTATGGACGGAGAAGGCGGTTCGATAGCGGGGGGGATGCTGGGCGTTCGGGTCGCGCCGCGGGGGATACAGGAACCGTCCGTCGCCGTTGCCCCAGAACTGCTTTGTGCCCTGCGGTGTGCCGTAGCCGGTGACGTAGCTCATCGGGTCCTCCCAGGGGTTTTGCAACCTGTCAGGAAAGGCGGTGGGGCTGGTCCAGTACGTGGTTTCCCATATCAGGATGCCCTGAATACCGTACTGCCATGTCTGCCACCCCCACAGGCGCATCTCCACGCCCGGATGTTCGATAAACAGCCCGATATAGGGAGCGCGCGGACCGGTGCAGATGTACCACCATACCTCTTCGCCAGCCTTCTTGCGCTCCTCCGCCTTCTCGCGCGTCCATTCCGGGGTGAGTCCACACCAGAGGTCCACGTGTCCGTACAGCGGCGGCTCGGGCTGCTCCGTGAGCATGCGGCGGATACCGGGCGCGTGGCGTTTGATACGCTCCATCCCGTCTATCACGAACTCGTAGTCGCGAGGCTCTGGCTCATCGAACCAGTAGACGTACGCTTTCTCCAGCCAGCCTTTCTCGCGCAGGTGGGATTCTACCTGGCGCACGTAGTCGCCCCATAGACGTTCGTATTCGGGCGTACCCGCCTTGAACCCACCGAACTCGCCCGGGTGACGCTCATAGAAGGTTCCCCATCCCATGCCTTCCAAAGGAAGCCCGAAAGCGTTGAAGCCCACCCTGTCCAGATAGGTACTCGCCGCCGCGTCGAACTCGCTGAAGTCTACAATGACCTTCTTATCCGCCCCCTCGCCCTCGAAGCGTACCCGGATGGGAGCATGCGCGTAGAACGAGTAAGGCGCGATGCGATGCTCCGCGAAGGAACGCATGTACATGTCCCAGACCCGTTTTTCCTGGTCCGGTTGCTCTAAATGATGGTATCGCTTGATGTTCCATGCGTTGATGCCGAAACCGCTACGCAGCGTGGGAGATTTCGGTAAGGCGAAATCAAACACCGTTACCTTCAGCGGCGCAACGATTTTGCCCCGATTGGTGTGAACGGTGATGGCGCCCTTGTAGTCGCCCGCCACTGCGCTTTCCGGTACGTGAACGAGTATCCACAACGCCTGATTGCGCTCCTGTGGCAAGGCAAGTGGCGGTCTGAGCGGAGGCAAGGGGTCCGGGTACTCCCCGGGCGCGCCAAGGCTATCGCTGGGATGCTCGACGCGTACCGTAGCCACTTCGTATACCTGAACCCGAGTGGCGCTGATGCGGGTTTTTCGCCCCCCACCAGGTCACTGATAGCGACGCTCTCTATCACGGTATTCGGCTGTTTTGCCCTGAGTACCAGCTGAGCGGGTTCGAATTCACCACGCGCGGCTTCGATGAGGATGGCAGAGCTGGGTTTGCCAGAAGGCGCGGGACGGTCGCGCCCCACCTTCCACCCGCCTTCACACCACCACACCTCGCCGAAGCCTGCCGGCGCAGAAAGGGGATAACCGTAGTGCGACTCATCCAGAATCATGGTGGTCACCTCAGTTTGTGCGGAATAGAGCACGGCTCGCCCGGAGGTGGCACGCAGCGCGAGCGTGTGCCTGCCAGCGGATAATCCGGAGAGCTTCAGCGTGGTTGTCGCACTGCTATGAGACTTCAAAGCAACCTTGCCGACCGACCGCCAGCGTCCATCGACGCCCAGAGCAACCTCTATCTGTCGGGAGGTGGGCTGCCGGTTCAGCCAGTTCACGCGCCAGCCTTCTCCCTCTGCAGACCACTGCGCTTGCAAACCGGGGGAGACGCCACGTTCCTCGATAACCAGCGTTTGCCCGATTCGGGGCGCGCCGCGATAATCCACCTGCGCACGGAAACGATAGGCGTCTATCTGGGCATACGCCCCCTCGCCCTCTACGGACAGCCGAATGTATATCTGTTTGGTGGGAAAAAGGCTCTCGGGCAGCTGCGCCTCTACCTGCCCCAGGCGAGAGGTAGCGATGACCCTCTGCCACTGTTGCCCATCCGTGCTTGCGCTGGCGACGAGCGTCCCACCCGTATAGTAGTTGACGTTGAGAAACAGGCTCGCCCGCCGCATCAGCAAGGGTAGCGTGTGCCGGTACACCACTTCGCTATCGGGAGCGAAGTTCCAGCGGTTGGTGTTGAAATACGCCTGCTGCCGAAAAAGTGTGCGATGAATGGTTGTTCCGTACCATCCCAGCGTATGGGTATCGGAGTACTCCCCGTCCCGGAGGCTTTCTCCCTCACCCAGGGTCAGGTCCCCCCAGCGACGATGCACTACCTGCGCGGGGTAGAGCTCCGCACTTTCGAAATAGACGGTGCCTCCCAGGTGCCACTGCCCCAACCGGATGAACTGCGAAGGCATAGAGGGCATGTGGAAGGCGAAAGCAAACTCCTGCCACTGCGTACCGGGAAGAAAATCGCGATTCACCCAGTTGGTGCCGCTGATGACCGTGCCGCTGCCTTCCGCCCTGGCGCGGAAGCGAAAAACGTACGCCCTGTCCGATGGTATATTCAGTAACGGGGCGCGCCAGTACGCGCTGTCTTCACCTGATCCACGCACTGCCAGCACCTGTTTGCCATCCAGTTGGGAACGGAACACGCTTTGCTGAACGTTCCAGTCCGGCGGGACGTCGGATGCTTCACCCACCTGCCACTGCGGAAATGGCGGTAACAGGTTCTGAGCCACTGCCTGAGGGAACAGTGCCAGCAACATTCCGAGAACATGGAAAATACGCATCATAACCTCCTGCTTTGCACGCCCGGACGACTAACGAAACAATATCGCGAAGCGTTTCTTTCTACTTGAACTTCGACATCCACCCGTAGCGTCCTTCCCCCTGAGTACTTGCTCCTATTCTACCCCCCAACCCCTTGACTTCGTTGGCAAAAGGGAGTATCATAGACCTGTGAATACGTATTCACGGCATGAAAGAAACCGTTTGCGTGGCGATAAGCGGTTGGCAACAACCGTGAGCATATCATCACCATGAAGGGGGTTACTTCCATGTTCAGGCGACACGCTTTTACGCTCATCGAGCTGCTTGTTGTCATCGCGATTATCGCGATACTGGCAGCCATCCTTTTCCCGGTGTTTGCACAGGCACGAGAGAAAGCACGCCAGACCTCGGACCTGAGCAACTTGAAACAAATCGGGCTTGCCATCCAGATGTATGCACAGGATTACGACGAAACGATGGCTCCCGCAGAGAGCTGGAGACCGGATTTGCAAGGCGACCCCGGTCAGTTCGTCACGTGGATGGCATTGCTCCTGCCGTACACCAAAAATCATCAGATTTTCCGCTCCCCGAAGTACGCCCTGCTGTTCCCTGAAAACGTAGCGAACTGGCTGAACTACGGTCTGCATGGCAGTATTGTGCAGGGCTCCGCGCCGAATCGAATGCTACCCGTGTCCTATGCAGCGATAAACCTGCGCTGGTCTACGTGGCCACATCAGACCACCGTATCAGCGAACTCCGGCTATGGCGGTAAGGGCGGTATGTATGCATCTTATCCGCAGTGGACATCAGGCGATACTCCCGTCAGTCTCGCCGCCATCGAGGAGGTTGCCAGCACTCGAGTCGTGGTAAACGGCATCAATTACCATGTAATTAGCGGCTGTGACCTGGATGTTCTCGATGACAACGGGCGGCTACCCTGCGGCTATACTGCGGTTACCTATGTCAACACTGGCGGTCAGCCACCCTGGTCTGTCAACATGAACCCACCTAACCGCAGCACGCTGGCTCCATTCGCTGGCAATATGAACGTCGTCTTCGCCGATGGACACGCGAAGGCAGTGCCCTGGGGCACCGGCTGTCCGCATGAGTACACCGTAGAGGCGGACCGCACGCTGGTACCTGCGCGCTGCAGGCAATAAGGAGGAAAGGCAAATGACCCGCCGCGAAGTGCCTCTATCAGTGGCTATCGGCGTTATCGTGGTGATACTGGCTATTGTGGTAGCAGTGCTGTGGCGTCAGACCTCGCCTCCCAAGGAGAGCGTGCTGAAGAGCTGGGCGCCCTACCCGCAGATACCAGTTCAGCAAGGAACGACGCCGCAGACATCGCGGTAGCTTCCAACACCCGTTGGTTGACAGGCGCGTTTGCGCCTGTCAACCGTACCGTACGCCCTCTGCAAAGAAACGCTTCACTTTCCGATAATAGATTCTGATTGCCGTCTTTGCATCCGCGCGACGGGTGCGACCAGGGGGTGTGGCTATGAACCCCGACGACATCGCCATCCGACCGGTCGTTTACGGCAACGCGGTCCGCCCTGTGCATCGCGAAACGCCTTCGCGCGATTCCACAGGGGGGCAACGCCCTTCCACACGCGAGCACGCTGAAGCCGAAGAGCCCGAAACGATGGAGGATGGCGAGCAGGCAGTTGCCGAGGAAACGCACTTGATAGACCTGCGAGCATAGAGGAGACGATGGGCATTTTAGGATACCTGACCGCCGCAGAGGTAGAACCTTCGTTGTTTATCGGCGCGGCGATGAGCACAGACTCTTTTGGTCTGCCAGTAGAGTTTCGCTACACCGAGCCGGTGCGCGCCACGCCACTGCAACGCATTTTGTACGGCAGTGCCCTGCACCGCTACCTGTGCCGGGAGGTCATCGCCAACACCCTGCTGCAGGCGATGGAAACCCACCCCGAGGTATGGATTGTGCAGGATGAGATGCTGCTGGAACCACTGGAGGCGATGCGCGCGCCCGTCGTCATGCTTTTTCCCACCGAAATGGCGCCCATGAGCGACCTGGGCGCGACAATGCCCGCTGGTGAAGGCGAGATGCTGGTACAGCTCTCTCTGGCAGGCGCACCCTTGCGCGTCCGCTTCGGCAACACGGATACCGCACTACAGCATCAGGCTCTACAGGCGTTGAGCGCCGCCGCACGCACCATGGACGTGCTGGAACCCCTGAGCCGCCTGCAACAGGCGGTGCGTGCCGTACAGGAGGAGCAAGAAGCGGCTTGAGGATGTCGTGGTGGGGACAGTTCTGGCTGCGCGTGCTTACCTGGGTGTTCGCTGGCGACATCCCCAGAGTACACGGTGGCAATCTGGCTTTCGTTCCTCCTAGGGTTGTCTCGTTTCCCTGTCGGCAACCGCCCCTAGCCGTCCGACATCTTCGCCCCATAGCGTGTCGGGTGAGGCGCATCTCCTCGCCAACGGGAAACTGTACCGTCCGCCGTTTCTCCCCTCCTCACGCACGGGTGCGTGCCGTATGCGCCCCCTCTGTGAGCACAACACTACGCAGTCTGTCCGCAAAATCTCATTGCCACGTTCACAAACTCGCATTAGTGCGTGCAACCTTACCGGTATCTCACCGCGTATTATTATGCAGACGTCAACCCGCCGTTCGAGCACGTGTGCGCCTGCTACCCAGGAGCGCGAAAGTTTACCCGGCGAAGTTGCGCTGGCTTTGCCGGACGCAACAGGCGACCATCCAGCGGTTTCGTTGTCGGGGGGTGCGTTCCTCACTGGTCTGGCGATTGCCCATTGCACGCTACGCCGTGCCCTTTGAAGGACTGAGCACCGACCATCGTCGTCAATGTCGGGAGGCGTTACAGCGAGCAGCGAAAGGATACGCGCGCGTTCAAAGCGTATACTATCCTGTGCCCGCGCATGCAGTGGCACGTATTGAGATCGATGAACGGCTTGGTGTGCTGTATGTGCATCCCCGCAAAGGACACGCAGATGGAGAAGTTGCCTGCCTGTGGGTGGTATCGGGGGTGCATCTAGCAGACGGTCGTCCTGTGCGAGCCTTGTTGAAGGTGGCTTGATGGAGCTATTTTTTCTGCTGGCACAAGCTGCTCTGCTCGTTCTGGCGGGTGTCATGGTACTGCGCGTGCGTGAGGAGCTCCAGTTGCTGGTGCGGCAGGCGACCTCAGAGCAGCCGGGCGAGCAGATAGAGCGACTGCACCAGGAATTGCGCCAGACACTGCAGGAGGTGCGCACAACTCTGCACGAGGGCATTGCCCAGCTGGAAGAGCGCATCGCGCGAGCAGAGCAGGTATTACGTGCGCTGGAGTCGCATACCGCGAACGCCCCAGCACAGGCGATGGCTGCATCGCAGGCTGAGCCCCAGCGCGTTCCGGTGGAGCGCATTCTTGCGCTGGCAGATGCAGGCTGCGATATTCAGGAGATTGCACGGCTCACTGGCGTTGCGGAAGGCGAGGTATCCCTGGTCGTGCAGCTGCGCACGGCGCGCTCAGAGCAGCAAAGTGCCGGCTCCGAAGGCACATCATCCGGCGAAATAGTCCAGAAGAACGAGGGTACGGACGAATGAGAGGAGAACGAACCGAAATGCGAAAATGGCTGCTGTTAGGCATAGTGTTTCCGGTGGCGATATTGCTGACGACCACCGGCTGCGGCAGGAAAAAGGTCGGCGAAGTCAACGACAGCACCATCACTCAGGCGGAGTATTATAAGGTTCTGGAGCGGATGGCTGTTCCGCTCACGCAGGGCGAAAACCCTGTGCGCGACCCGGCTACCGGTCGCATTGTCCGCGAACAGGCGGGATACCTGGCTCTGCGAATGCTGGTAGACCGGCGCATTATCCTGGAAATGGCGGAAAAAGAGAAGGTAATGCCCACCGAGGAAGAGATTAACAAGGAGATAGAGCGACAGAAAAAGCTGCCGGGCTTCAACGAGCGTTTGAAGACGCTTGGTTACACGCAGGACGACCTGAAAGAGGATATCAAAGTGGAGCTGGCAGCGTTTAAGCTGCTCACCAAAGGCATTACCGTCAGCGACGATGAGGTCAAGAAGGCGTACCAGCAGAACATTCAGCAGTTCACCGTTCCGGCGCAGGTGCAGGTCGCGCTGATTCTGGTAGATAGCCGCAAGACGCTGGACGAAGTGCAGGCAATGCTGAAGAGGGGCACCGATTTCCATGTGGTGGCGGTGCAAAAGTCACTGAAGCTGCCCAACATGCCTCAGGGCGGTGTGTGGCTGCGCGAAACCGACGACACCTTCAAGCAGTTTCCCCAGCTGTGGCAGACACTGCAGAAAACACCGGTAGGAAGCGTTACTCCGCCCCAGCCCTTGAAAGTTCCAAATGCTCAGGGCAAAATCGTCAACGGCTGGGTGCTGTTTAAGGTGCTGGACAAGAAAGACCGACAGGTGCGCCCGCTGGATGAGGTGAAGGAAGACCTGCGCCGACTGCTGATGCAGGCAAAGAGCAAGCGCAATCTGGGGCGCGAGCTAATGCAAATGCGGTCGCAGGCGAAGGTGTCGTTTGAGATACCCCGGTTCAACCGCCGCTGGCAGGAAGAGATGAAGCAGTTACAACAACAGCTTCAGGAGGCGCAACCGTCACCTGCCCTGCCGACCGTTCCCACACCATCACCGGGCGGCGCAACGCCTTAAGGAAAGGGCACTCCCGCTGGGAGTGCCCTTCTCACTTTACGCTATCCCCAGCTGCTGTGCTTGCTCGCGCAGGTAAGCGGCAGTCTCTTCAGGAATAGCGGTGGTAATGTAGATGCCGCTTCCGAGCTCGAACCCCGCGGGCGTAGTCAGGCGGGGCACGATTTCGATGTGCCAGTGATAGTAATCCATGCAGCTATCGCGCAGAGGGGCAGTGTGCAGCACAGCGTTATAGTCGGGGTTGTTTGCCGCGCGGTAGAGCAACAAAAGAGTGCGCCGCAGAACGTCTGCCAGAAGCACTACATCCTCCATCCGTGCCTCTGTCACAAAAGACGCACTATGTCGCCGAGGCAGTACCATCAGCTCGAAGGGGAAGCGTGACGCGAAGGGAGCTATCACGACGTAGTGGTCGGTGCTCAACACAACTCGCTCCCCAAGTTCCAGCTCCTTTTTCAGCATGTAGCAGTACACACAGGTGACGCGGTCGTCGTAGAAGCGACGTGCTTCCTCAATCTCCTCACGGATGTTGGTGGGCACAATCGGAGTGGCAATTAGCTGCGAATGGGGATGCACCAGCGATGTACCCGCCGCCGCCCCGTGATTGCGAAACACCTGCACAAAAGCGATGTGATCATCCTGCGCCAGGGTGCGCATCCGCTGCAGCAACGCCTGCAGCACCAGTTGTACCTGTTCTGGCGGAAGGGTCGCCAGGGTCTGGTTATGCTGGGGCGTTTCGATAATCACCTCGTGCGCGCCGTAACCGTTGATGGTGGTGAAAATCTCCGGGTGCTTGACCCCTTCCCACACGGCGGCTGGAGAGAGCGCCGCAAACTTGTTCGGCACCACGCGCACTTTCCATCCCGGCTGGTTCGGCTCGCTCCCATTACGCAGGGCGTACACCTCCGGGGGAGTTTGCCCTTCGTTGCCCTCACAGAAGGGGCAGTCGTCCCGGTGGTCGGGCTCCTCCTGAACCACCATCTGCTTCAGAAACTGATGCGGGCGCTTTGCCCGCTCCTTCGAGACAATAACCCACCTCTTGGTGGCTATGTCCTGACGCAGTTCGGACATGTACACTCACTCCTTTCCTGTGTCCCCGCCTCAACTCTTACTCTACGTGGTGAAACATCCACAGCAGCTCCTCCGGCGAGAGTGCGTCCGGGTCGTGTATCATCAACTTCAATATCTCCGCAGTGCGTTCCTTGCCAATAGAGACATATTTGCCGGTAGCCCGCACGTATACCGTGCCCTGCTCGTCCACAATCTCGCCGTGCGTGTACCATACTCTACCTCGCCTCTGGGTCATCTGCGCCCGTGCGGTTAACGGCGTATGCAACGGCACCGGCTTGAGGAAGCGCGTGTTGATTTCCGCCGACACGCTGAACTCGCCCGTTTGCATGGTCGCCGCCCAGCCCATCAGTTCATCCAGAATGCTCATGAGCGCGCCGCCGTGCGCAATGCCGGGATAACCCATCTGCTCCTCACGAAGAACCAGCGGCACATAAGCGCCGTGCTCATCCGCGTAAAAGCGAACATTCAACCCCTTTGGATTACTCTCTCCGCAAACGAAACAGGTATGGGAATGGGGCAACTTGCGTGGCATCTGCCTTCCTGTCCTCCGTCTACTATAGTCCTACGCAGGATACAATTACCCGAAGGGAGGAGGTAAATCCTGTTCTGGGTATAGACAACTGCAGACAGATAGATGATTGTGATACAATAACGAACGGAGGTAGTAGCAGTGCCAACCCTGGAACTCACCGGTGAGCAGGTAGTGGCGCTGATTAAACAGCTGCCGCCGGAGCGTAAGAGGTCAGCGCTACTGGCGCTGGCGGAAGACGCTCGTGCCCGGCGGGAACAACGCATAGACTATGCGGAGTCAAAGTTGCGACAGCTGTGTGCTCGGAGAGGATTGAACTGGGATACTATGAGCGAAGAAGAACGCGAGGCGTTCATTGATGAACTCATTCATGAGGACAGAGAGTGCGCGTCGCATCCCAAACGTCGCGGTCACGACGAAGCGTGATCCCCCACAGATTCAGCAAGGACAAACCGCCGAACAGGAACTCCCCCCATCCCCCGCCAACCCTTAACTGAGGAGGAGCGTCACCATGCGCGTACTGATTCTGTTCACCGCGCTCTGCCTGAGCGTCGCGGTGGGAAAGGCGGATATCGTGCCGAAGAAAAGCATCGCCCTGTTTACCCCCGAACAGATACAGCGGGCGCGTCAGCGTCTGGCGAACGAGGAACCAGCCCGTCGGGCGGTGCAGGACATCCTGCAGATGGCGCAACGATGGGCGCAGTTCAGCGACGACTACCTGCGCGAGACCATCCCTCCGCCGCAGGTTCCTCGCGCCTTCAACATCAGCTTCTCGGGTTGCCCTGTATGCGGCAGGGAGACCTTCAAATACGGCAACTACGGTTTTGAAACCCCGCTGGAGAAACCCTGGAAGGTGATATGTCCCAACTGCAAGAGCGAGTTTCCCTCCAACGACTTCGGCGCGTTTCTGAAGAGCGGGATGAAAGACCGCTCCCTGCTTACCGGCGATTACCCCGACGACGGCTGGGGGTGGAAAAAGCCCGGTGAGGAGAAGAAATACTGGTTCGTTGCCTACTACTGCCACTGGCACTGGATGCGCCACATCATCCCTGCGGTACACAATTTAGCGCGCGCATACCTGCTCACAGGCGACCAGCGCTATGCACACAAGGCGCTGGTGATGCTCTGCCGTATCGCCGACTACTACCCCGACATGGACCACAACAAACAGTCGCGCTATGCGACCGAGTTCGTACCCTCCTACACCGGTAAAATCGTCAACGCCATCTGGGAGACGGGCGTGGCGACGAACCTCGCGGAGGCGGTGGACTTCGTGTGGGATGCCATAGACGGAGACGCCGAACTGCAGCGTTCGCTGGGTAAAGACGCCGACGCTATCCGTCAGCATCTCTACCACAACCTGCTCATGGAGTTCGTGAAAGCCATCAAGGAGTACCGTATCTCCGGTAACTACGGGATGCACCAGAAAACACTCTTGACCACTGCCATCGTTTCGCAGGACCCGGAGCTGCTGAAGTGGTCGGTGGACTATCTGCTGAACAACACAGGCGACCGCTATACGCATGAGGGACTGCAGTTCGCGCTTGCCAATCTCTTCTTCCGCGAGGGTATGGGGCACGAATCCGCGCCCGGATACCATTTCATCTGGAATCAGGAGGTGGTGCGCATCTGCGACTATCTGCTGAGAGCGGGGGTAAACCTGTTCGGACACCCCGTGGTTCGGCGGCTGTTCTATTACCCTTTTGAACTGAGCGCGGCGAAGGGCTTTACGCCCACCATCGGCGACTCGGGCAGTGTAGAGGTGTCGCGCATTGACCTGCCCACGTGGATGGCGGAAATCGCCTACTGCCAGTACGGCGACCCGCTGTTCTATCCCCTGCTCCCCAAACCACAGGATAACGCACAGCGCGCCTACACAGGTTTCTTCGACCTGTTCCAGCCCGCTTTTCCGCCCGAACCTTCTACCCAGCCTGATACCTCGCCCTACGAGCGTTCGCGTCTACTTGGTGACTACGGGCTGGCGATTCTGCGTGGCGGACAGGATGAGAACCAGCGCGCGCTGACGCTGTACTACGGCTGGGCGGGCGGTGGACACGGGCACTACGACCGTCTCAACATCGAACTGTTCGCCTTCGGCAGGAAGCTGTTGCCTGACCTCGGCTACCCGCAATTCGCCGCCGACGACCCCGAACCGCCGGGCTGGACACAACACACTGTCAGCCACTGCACGGCATTGGTAGACGCACAGCGTCAGGCGAACTTCGCCAGAGGACGCCTGCACCGATTTGCGCACACTAGCTGGGTGAGGCTCGTGGACGCCTCTGCGGAAAGCGTCTACCCCGGCAAGGCATCCCTTTACCGCCGACAGACCGCGATGGTAGACCTGCCGAAAGCCGACGCCTTCTATGTGGTGGATGTGTTCCATGTGCAGGGGGGCAAGCAGCATCACTACTCCCTGCACCTGCCGACGGCAGATGTGGTCTATCGGGGAATCGCCTTTCCCGAGCCGCGTCGCGGTACGCTGGCTGGCGAGGATGTGCCTTTCGGCAAGATGTATGACGACCCTCAGCGGGCGAACGCTACATCCGGCTTTCACGGATATACCGGCAGCGGTTTCGCCTTCCTCACCGACCCACAGGAGGCGAAGAGCGACCGTCCGTGGCTGGCAAGCTGGCGGCAGGGCGATATCCGTTTGCGAATCCACTGGCTGCCCACGCAACCGATGCGCTTCATCGCCTGCAACGGCTATCCCAAAGGCAACCGCGCCAACCCACCGCTGAAATACTTGATGGCTCATACGCAAACCGAAGGAACGGAACCGCTACGCAGTACTTTCGTCACGGTTATGGAACCTTCCCGAAGCACACCGCTTATCCGCAGCGTAAGCCTGCTTCCGTTTTCGCCCGCCGTTGCAGATACCGTGGCGATAGAGATAAGCCACCAGCACGGGCGTGATGTGGTGCTTCTGTCCCTGACGCCTGAAAAACGGGTGCAGCTGCCGGACGGCATCACCGCAGGGGCGGCGTTCGCCGTCTTGCGCTTTGACAGCGAGGGTGTACTCCAGCGCGCTTTCGTCAGCGGCGGAGAGGTCGCCCGCGGTGAATGGCAGTTACAGGCGCGCGACCTGCAGGGAACGGTGGAGAAAGTTCTGCCCGACACGCACGAGGTGGTGGTGAATCTACAGGGCAACATCCGCGCCGAAGAGGCCCTTCGTCATCGCGCCATTCTTTTCCGCGCGGGAGAGCATCGGGCGGACTACGAAATCTTCCGCGCTCAGCGCGAGGGCAAGCGGTGGCGGTTGTGGCTGGGCGACTACGAGTTCCTGCGCGGCAGGGCGCTGGTCGGCGAGATAGATGAGGCGCAGCGTGTCGTTCACACGCCCACCGTGCTGGCTCTGGACGCTGTCGCGCCGGTGCAGGGCATGGCGGTCAGCAACGAAGCGCGTAGCGCGTGGTGGCGGTTGGCATCCGCCCGGCGAGGCGAGGTTGTACTTGATGGAGATGCTTCCCTCGCCCCGCTCAGGGCAGATTCCGACGGCGATGGTCGCTCCGTCCTGCTAATATGGGATTTCGGTGCGGGCGATAGCGTGTTTACCCCAGGGCAGGCGGAATACAGGCGCTAGGGAAATATCCCCTGCAACGCCTTACCAATTGCCTGTGGCTTCACCCCCAGCGTCACCGCGATGGCGGGATAGCTCTGGCGCATCTGGCGCATCTCGAACACCCGCTCCGGCGAGGCGTTCGCCGCTTTGGCAATGCCGTACGCCAGAATGATGGAGCTCAGCGTATAGCCCTTCTCGCGATAGCGCACTACGTCGGACTGGGGCACTTTGAAGAAGTCCGTGATGCGCTGAATCACCCACTGCTCCTGTCCGTTGCGCACCACCGACTTCTCCGCGACAGCCAGCAGAGTCTGCGCAATCGCTACCTCCACATCCACCCCGATGCGCTCGGTGAGTACTTTACCCTGCTGTTCCAGTTCGGGATATTGCTGTCCAACCTCCACCTCGCGGATGACCCGTTTCATCAGCTCGGTCAGAGCGGCAACGTCGGTGCGCACCTGCCTGCCCGTCTCGTCCGCTTCGCGCACCAGTTTCTCCATCAGCACGTCGCTGGCTGGTTGGACGGCTGGCTGTTGCGCCGATGGCTGTGACCGCAAGGGCTGGATGCTGCTGCCCAGCAGGAAGCCGATCAAAAGCGCCAGCACGATACCCCCCGCTGTTCGGAGAGAAACACGTGCTTTCATCTCACTACCTCCCGATAGAGATTCCCGCACACATAGACGGAAAGCCCCGGAGAATGTTTTCGCCGTCCGCACGCCACAACGGGTTCACAGAATGGCTTCCCGGGATTCGGGCAGTATCTGCCCGCCATCAATCACGAGCGTTTGCCCCGTGATGAAGCTTGCCTCATCACTGGCGAGGAAAAGCACGGCATACGCGACCTCTTCCGGCTTTCCCAGCCGTTTGAGCGGAACGGCTGCCGTCATCTGCGCCAGGTAATCTTCCCCTGCTCCCTCCAGTCCCTCGGTAAGGATGTTGCCGGGAAGAACAGCGTTAATGGTGATGGAGTACGGTGCCAGCTCCAGCGCAGCGGAGCGCATAAAACCCAACATCCCCGCCTTCGTAGAGGCGTAGTGCGTCCACCCGGGATAGCCAGTGATGGGACCCGTGATGGAGGACGTGAGAACAATCTTACTGCCGGGAGCGGCTTTTTTCAACAGCGGCAGGAAAGCCTTAATCGTCAGGAACATTCCCTTCAGGTTGACGTTCTGCACTCTGTCCCAGTCGGCTTCGCTCATCTGCTCCAGCATGGCGGAGGGGTAGATACCAGCATTACAGCAGAGTATGTCCAGCCGGCTGGAAGTCTTTTCCACCTCGTTGGCTGCCTGAAGCAGGGAATCCAGGCTGGTAACGTCGCAATGCACGAACGATACTGTTCGACCCAGATTGCGGAGGCTCTCTGCGCTCTTCTCCCCTGCCTCGCGGTCGGCGTCGAGAATGAAAACGTGTGCCCCTTCGGCAGAGAGCACGCTCGCGATAGCTCGCCCGATTCCCTTAGCAGCACCGGTCACCACAGCTACTTTGTCTTTCAAACGGTCGTAAACGCGGGGGATGGTTACTTGACTCATCATACCACCTCACCAGGAGTTGAATTTATCTGCCCGACCTCCTGCTTGAACACCACGATAGCACGTCGCGAACGGTCCTGTCAAGGAATCCACCCCTTGATTTTTTGTGTCGAATCTGTTAGAAACATACTGAAGCCATTTGATGAAATAGACAAAGGGCTGAACTGCTCAGCAGGGGGAGAAGATGAAACAGACGATCCCGATACTGGCAACAATCGCTCTGGTGGTAGTCGTGGCGACGGTAGCGGCGCTAACCCCTAAAGAGGTTCCCCCCGATCCTCTCTCGCAGCTTCGAGCACGATATGCAAAGCAGCATGAGTCCCCCGTGGACCATAGCAAGTTCCCCCAGCTACAGAAGGAGTTCAAGAGACCGCAGGAAGTCACCGAAGCCTGCATCGGCTGCCATAACGGGCGACACATCGAGGTGATGAACTCCAATCACTGGAACTGGGAACGCGAGGAGTATATCCAGGGGCGGGGCGTGGTGTACCTGGGCAAGAAAAACGCGGTGAATAACTTCTGCCTCGCCGCCCAAGGGAACGAACTCGCCTGCGCCAAGTGCCATGTCGGCTTCGGCATGACCTCGGTGAAAACATTCAATTTCAACGACCCTCGCAATATCGACTGCCTCGTCTGTCACGATGGCACTGGCACGTATGCGAAGGCGTCGAACGCAGGCGGCGCACCGAGCCCGGATGTAGACCTCGCGCTGGTGGCTGCCAGCGTGGGGCGACCTCAGCGCACGAACTGCGGCGTCTGTCACTTCTACGGAGGCGGGGGCAACAACGTCAAGCATGGCGACCTGGAAGAAGCCATGTTCGAACCTTCACGCGATGTGGATGTGCACATGGCAGTAGATGGCATCAACATGCAATGCGTGGACTGCCACATCACCGAGAAGCATCATATCCGGGGACAACTCTACTCGGTTTCGTCCATGAACCGCAACCGTGTGACCTGCGAACAGTGCCATACCAGCACCCCCCACGACAACGACCTGCTCAACGAACACACGCTGAAGGTGGCTTGCCAGAGCTGTCACATTCCTATCTACGCCAAAGTGAACGCCACCAAGGTGTACTGGGACTGGTCAACGGCAGGTAAGCTTCGGGACGGCAAGCCGTACCGGGAAACGGACGCGGAGGGCAACATCACCTACCTGTCGGAGAAAGGCACTTTCCGCTGGGCGAAGAACCTGAAGCCCGAGTACGTCTGGTTCAACGGCACCGCTACCCATTACCTGCTAGGTGACAAGATAGCAGACCCCTCGAAACCTGTGGTGCTGAACCGGCTCAACGGTTCTTACGCCGACCCGGATGCCAAAATCTTTCCGGTGAAGGTGATGCGCACCAACCAGTGCTTCGACCCGGTGTACAACATTCTGGTTGCGCCCAAGCTGTTCGCGCCGAAGCCGGGTGAAGGAGCGTTCTGGAAAGATTTTGAATGCCTTCGCGCTATCGAGGTGGGCATGAAAGAGCGCGGGTTGCCGTTCAGCGGGCAGATAGGCTTCATCGAGACCATCATGTACTGGCCCATCAACCACGTGGTCTCGCCGAAGGAGAAAGCAGTAGGGTGTAGCGAGTGTCACACACGGCATGGCAGCCGTATCGCCAACCTGAAGGATTTCTATATCCCGGGAAGGGACTACTTGCCTCTGGTAGACACAGCGGGCAAAGCGCTGGTAACGTTTACCCTGCTGGGTGTGCTGGCGCATGGGGGCTTACGCCTCGCTGTGTCGCTGAAACGTCGTCGGGAGGGAAGATGATGAAAAAGCGTGTTCAGATATACACCGGCTTTGAGCGATTCTGGCACTGGACGCAAGCGGTGCTAGTGCTTTTCCTTGCCTTCACGGGCTTCGAGATACACGGGTCGTTCCACTTCTTCGGGTTCGAGGAAGCGGTTAGATACCACAACATCGCCGCGTACCTGCTGATTGCCCTCATCGTGTTTGCCATCTTCTGGCATTTCACGACAGGGCAATGGCGACAGTATGTGCCCACGCTGGAGAATGTACGCGCCCAGCTGGAGTACTACGTGTTCGGCATCTTCCGTAATGCGCCCCACCCCACCAAAAAGACCGTGCTCAGCAAGCTCAACCCCCTGCAGAAGATTACCTACTTTCTGCTGAAGGTGCTTCTCTTTCCGCTGACGGTGATTTCGGGCTTGCTGTACATGTTCTATCGTTATCCGTCGCGTTACGGTATCGAAGCCATCAACATCGAGTCGCTGAGGTTTATCGCCATCGCGCACACCCTTGGCGCGTTTCTGATGGTGGCGTTCGTGGTGCTTCATGTGTACATGACCACTACCGGCGAGACCGTGCTCTCGAATCTGCGTGCGATGATTACCGGCTACGAAGACCTCGAGGAGCCAGAGCCCACATCCCCCGCTCAGGAGGCACAACCATCATGAGTGAAAGCAAGTACATGAATCCCTACGTCGCGGGCACTTTGCTGGGGCTGTTGCTGATTGCCACCATATACATCACCGGACGAGGGCTGGGAGCCAGCGGAGCCATCAAAAGCTTCACCGTCGCAGGAGTGCAGGCGATAGCGCCCGCACATGCCGCGAAATCCACATTCTATACCGAGTACATTCAGGAACATCCCGGTGGGAATCCCCTGAAAAACTGGCTGGTGTTCGAGGTAGTCGGTGTCGCAGTGGGGGCGTTTCTGTCTGCGCTGGCAGCGGGAAGGCTCAAACTGGTCACAGAAGCGGGTCCTCGCGTGGCTACCCGCACTCGTTTTATCGCCGCCTTTGTGGGGGGTATCCTGTGGGGCATCGGTTCGCAGCTGGGTAGAGGCTGCACTAGCGGTGCCGCGCTCAGTGGGATGGCGGTAATGGCGACCGGCGGTATCCTGACGATGGTGGCTATCTTCGCGGGGGCGTACGCCCTCGCCTATTTCTTCCGCAAGCTGTGGACTTAGGAGGGCGGAGATGGGACCTTTAGTACCCAACCTGATTAGCGATAATCTGAACTATATCCTCGCCTTCTTCGTCGGCATTGCCTTCGGGGCGATTCTGGAGCAGGCAGGGTTTGGCTCCTCGCGCCGGCTGGTGGGGTTGTTCTACGGCTACGACTTCACGGTGTTGCGCGTGTTTTTCACCGCAGGCGTGGTGGCGATGGTGGGCGTGATGGCGCTGGACCACTTCGGCTTGCTGGACATGAGCCAGGTGTACATCCAACCCCACCTACCTGTGGTCGGCGATCGTGGGCGGTCTCATCATGGGACTGGGCTTTGTGGTGGGCGGATACTGTCCGGGCACCAGCTTCTGCGCCGCCTCCATCGGCAAGCGCGACGCCATGGTGTTTATTCTGGGTGCGCTGGTGGGAGTGTTCCTCTTCGCGGAAGGTTACCCATGGCTGGAAGGTTTGCACAAGGCTGCCTACCTGGGCACCCCGCGCATCTACGAAACGCTGGGCATTTCGGCAGGGCTGTTTGCCTTCCTCATGGTGATATTCGCTCTGGTCGCCTTCGGCATCGCCTCGGTGGTGGAGCGCAAAGTGAAGGGCGTCCAACCCATTCTGCCGCGCTGGAACCTGGCGCGAGCGGGTGCGGTGGCGCTGGGCATACTGCTGGCGCTTTCCGCCTTCTCCTTCACTGACCGTAAGGCGAGCTTGCTGCAGATGGCGCAGAACGAGCAGTTCGTGCGCTCTTATCCTGTGGAAGTGATGACGGCAGACGAGTTCGCCTTCCGTTTGATGGACGACACCGACGACCAGATACAGGTAATAGACTTCCGCCCGCGCGAGGAGATTTCCAAAGGAAAGCTGCCGAAGTCATACCCCTTCACGGTAGATAACCTGTTCGAGCAGGAACCTTCTCGCCTGTTGCGCATTCGGGGCAAAATCAACGTGTTTGTCGCGAATGACGAGTTGACCGAACGGCGTATGGCGGTCATCGCCCGGGAGCTGGGCTTCGAGCGCATCCAGATTCTGGAAGGTGGGTTAGAAAAGTTCCGCCAGGACATTCTGAATTTCGAACCGCCAGGTCCACCCAAGAACATGTACGAGGAGTTTACCTATCGCTTCCGCAAACGCGCGAAGGAGAAGCTGCCCGAGCTGATTCGTGAGGAAGAACTCGCTCCCGCCGAGCCGGAAAAACCGAAACGCAAACTGGGCGGGTGTTAACTTGACTTTTTGCAAAGCGCACTGTATAATACTGGTGTTAGTGCGCGCCCGTAGCTCAGTGGATAGAGCGTGAGGTTGCGGACCTCAAGGTCGGGGGTTCAAGTCCCTCCGGGCGCGCCATTTCTTTTCGATAGACCTTCCCCGATTTGACAATCTCCCCCCTTTCATGTTACAGTGACAACCGGTATTTTCACCGGTCACTTCAACGGGATGAGGTCAAGCGAGAGATGACGAGGATGCGTTGGACACTCCTGGGCACTATCATCGTAGGCTTGTTACCGCTGGTGCTGGGCAGCTGCGGCGGAGGCGGGGGTGCAGGAGAACCCGCAGGGCAGTACATCCAGCTGACCAACGGCAGGGTGGTTGTAGAACAGGGAGATGGTGTGGTCCTTATCAGGAAGGAAGTCTCGCAACTGCCGGGGGTGGGTTTTGACCAGGATGTGGTTACGGTAAGCCTTTACCAAGGGGATGGCTTTGCGAACCCGCGAACGGACACCCCGTCGCCGTCCAGCCTTCTGCGTACTTTTCGCGTGAGCCGGGATGGCACCCTGCTGGACGACCTGGAACTGCCTGAAGGGCGGTACACCGCCGTCGCCGAGAACATTCGCGTGGTACAGGACGGCAAGGAGTTCCGCAGCGCACTAACCGCTTACGTATTTGATGTATTTGCTTCAGGAGGAACCCTGCGTACAACGTTGCCCACCAAATTCGAAGCGCGCTTCCCTGCACTGGGGGCGGTTATCGAGAACTCGTACGTGGCTTTCCTTACCGACGCCGGGGCAGTCAGTGGTACGTCGCGCCTGTTCGTACAACACGCCAATGGCACGGTGGACATGACTCGCACCTTCGTCGGACAAACGGAGGCGGGCAACCCGGTGGCAGCAGTGAGTTTCGACGCTTTGCCCGGCGGACCCACTCTCGGCGACGTGTCGCGCCTGATATTGAAAGCCTTTAAGCCATAAACGGTCAGGGGGAATACCGGAGACATGAGCATTTGTTCTCTTCTCCTCTGGAGGGCGAGCCTCCGCGCGAGCCGAAACGCTACCGTTACGTCTAGCCAGATGAGTTCGCCTTCCGGCGTAGCCACAGGCTTCAGCCTGCGCCAGAACCCTGAGGGGTGCAGCTACGGCTCGGCAGGAGCCTCGCCTTCCCCCCAAAAGAGGCTGAACGCATGGACAGGCATCGTGGCTGGTCTTGCTCTTTTTCTGGCGGGCGGTGCACAGGCGCAGGTACAGGTAACGAACCATGCGAGAGTCTCCACCACGTGGTACAGCGCGGAAGCAGAAGGACGCACCCTGTGGGTCAACGAACAGTCGGTTGCGCTGCGGTTAGACGCCCACACGGAGGTGCAGGTGGGCTGGCAGAGGTTTGTGGCGAAAGGGCGTGTGCGCACCAACCGCTTCTCCACGACATCCCGATGGTACGGGCTGGAACACGTCCTTCGGGAGGAGCCAGACCGCCGGCTCGTCCTGTCACTGCAACGGCTGGAAGGCGGAGAGGGCACAGCGGATGTGGCGGAAGGGCTTTTTACTTACACGGCTCCGCGCATTGACACCACCAGCCTGCTCTCTTTGCAACGCCAGGGCGAGTGGGCAAGGGGATATCGCCTCTCCTACTCACGCAGTCACGCGGGCACTGAAGCGGCGGACACCATCGGGCTATCCCTGCTGGCGTTCCCTGCGCAGAGCTCGCGCTGGCAGGTGCAACTGGAAGGTGCCATCTACGCCGACCGGCATGGAGACACCACCTATCGCCCCGTGTTCATAGGCTCCATTGGTTTCCAGCTTGGGCAGGACCTGCATGCGAAGCTGGGGGTCACCCTCGCGCCCCGCGGTTTTCCGATAGCGGGCACATCACTGGAAGGCTTGACCGCATTTACCCTTTATCGCCCGGGCAGTCTGGTGGAGAGCTGGCGGGACCGCCCGGCGGGCATCCTGAGTTTGCAAGTCACTGCCGGGAGGTAAGCGGTCTATTCCTCCTGTTCCTCCGCAAACACCTTACGCAGATGGGGTTCGCTCTGCGCCGAAACGAGCGCAATCACGCTATCGCCGGGCTCCAGCACGGTGTCCGCATGAGGGAGCACCGCGTTCTCCTGCCGGATGAGACACACAATGAGCGCATCCGACGGCAGAGGCAGGTCCTGAATGCGCTTGCCAACCACCGGCGAGCGAGAGCTCAGCTCAATATCTACAATTTCGATGTTACCGCGTTGCAACGCCGCCAGCGGAATAATCTCGCCTGTTTCAATCTCCTGTTCAATCAGGTGGTAGATGATGTTGGTACTGCTGACGGTAGCGTCGATGCCCAGTTGCTGGAAGATAGTTTCGTTGCGCGGGTCATTGATACGCGCGACGGTGCGTGGGACGTTGAAGTACCACTTCGCAATCTGGCTGATAATCAAGTTATCCTCGTCATCTCCCGTGCAGGCGACCACGATATCTGCGCGGTCTGCTCCCGCTTCGCGCATGGTGTGGATTTCGTCGCCACGCCCGCGCATCACCATTTCGCCCAGCTCGTCCTGCAGGAGCGCACATCGTCTCTTGTCGCGCTCAATCAGCAATACCTCATGTCCGGCGTTCAACAGTGTCTTCGCCAGATAATAACCGACATTGCCAGCACCTACGATGATAATGTACATCGGCGCACACCCTCACTCAGTCTTCCAGTTCTGGAGGCAACACGTTGTACTCCTCGACGGAGCCCAGCGGGCGGTCGTATGCCAGGTCCCGGATGATGGAGGAGCCGATAAGCCCGTAGCATATCGTGTAGATACCCCGTTCGCGGTAGGCTTGCGCCCGGATGGGGTCATTGACCTTGGCAACCACCTTGGGCACACGGAACCGTTCTTTGGCGATTTGCGCTGCCATCAGGTTACGGTTGTCGCCTTCGGTGAGCGCGGCGAACAGGTCCGCCTGCTCGATGCCCGCTTTCCGCAGGATGTCCTCGTCCAGTCCGTTCCCGGGTATCACCGCGCCGGTGAACTTCCCACCCAGCCGCTCCAGGGAGTCGTTATTCCACTCTATCAGCGTTACCTTATGTCCCTCCGCCGCCATCATGCGAGCCAGTGCGGCGCCTGTACGTCCACAGCCCAGGATGACTATTCTCATCGGAAGCCTTCGCCTCTGTTGTTCTGAATTGTACCGAACTTCAGTATACGCCGATGTCTGCCTGTTGTCAACCGGTCGTTTT
>VSSL01000029.1_pt1 | contig 27166 bp, 22 predicted proteins | sample 4557531 | NCBI WGS metagenome assembly VSSL01 (sample SAMN10986726, study PRJNA523729) | hot springs metagenome | isolation source: hot springs | place: India:Timba, Gujarat | collected 2018-05-31 | reverse complement strand
GTTGCACGCTACCCGCGAAACCGGCGCAGCCATCCCCGCCCTGCGCGTGCCCGATACGGTCAAGTGGGTGGACATTGCGGGCGTGGTGCGGGAGACCCTCCCCCGTGAAAGACAACATCACGGCGACGTATGGCACCTGGCGGCGGTGCAGACGCCGCAGGGCTTTGCCGTTCATCTTCTGCGCAGTGCGTACGAACGTTACGATTTCCGTCAGGGCGCACCCACGGACGATGCCATGCTGGTGGAGGGTTTCCACCCGGTCACCACTGTGCCCGGCGACCCCCAAAACATCAAACTCACCTACCCCGAAGACCTGGCACGGCTGGAGGCGATACTGTTCGGAGCAGGCGAGACGCGCACCGGCTTTGGCTACGATGTGCATCCCTTTGCGGAGGGGCGGCGGCTCATGCTGGGGGGAATAGAGATTCCCGCACCGCGCGGGCTGGATGGACACTCCGACGCGGACGTGGTGCTGCACGCTATCACCGACGCCCTGTTGGGGGCGGCGGGTATGGACGACATCGGCACGCACTTCCCCAACACCGACCCCGCCTACCGCAACGCCGATAGCGCAGAGTTACTGGCTCGGGCATGGGCGCAGATACGCGAGCGGGGCTGGAAGCTGGTGAATGTAGACGTAACGGTGCTGGCGGAGACCCCACGCCTGCGCCCCTACGTAGCCGCCATGCGCGAGCGAATCGCCTCCGTGCTACAGGTAGACGCGGAGCGGGTGAACCTCAAAGCCACCACGAACGAACGCATGGGTTTCATCGGGAGGGAAGAGGGCATCGCCTGCTATGCCATAGCCACGTTGAGGAGGTGATACCTGTGCTACAGGTATTGCTGGTCACGCTGTTCGCCATCGCGATGGGCTATGTGGAAGCGGCAGTGGTGGTTTACCTGCGTGCTCTATACTACCCGGACGGTTTCCCGATACCGGTGAAACTGGGCACCCTGCCAATACGCTTCGCCCGCATTCCCGAGTTCGAGAACCAAATGCCACAGCACATGTTGCGCACCGAAGTCGGACGAGAAGTGGCAACCATCGTCATGCTGGTATCGCTGGCTCTGCTTGTGGGAAATACCCCTTTGCAGATGCTGGGGGCGTTCCTGCTGGCTTTCGGCGTGTGGGACATCTTCTACTACGTGTTTCTGAAGGTGTTGATTCGCTGGCCCGAGTCGCTGAAAACTCTGGATGTGCTGTTCCTGATACCAGTTCCGTGGATTGGACCGGTGTGGTTACCGGTCAGCGTCTCTGTGGTGATGGTCGTTGCGGGAGCAGCATTGCTGTTGGCAGGGCAATAAGGGACATCAAATCTGCCACTCTTCCGTACTGCACAGGTCCCAGCCGTCGCCATGCCAGCGCAGGATAAAACCGCGCTGGATTTGCGAAACGTGCGTACAGGCGGGCGCGGTGGCGCAGGCTCGTGGATCGGGTGTGCCCAAAGCCACCCGGAACTCTGCGCCGTCCGGTGTCCGCTCCACACCCAGCGGAGCCAGACCCTGCGCGGCGTATTGCCAGAGCTGTTCATGGATGAGTGGTGGGAAATCTTCCGGCAGCGAAAGCTCGGGTAAATGATGCTGCGTGTAAGCACGCAGAAACTGCGACAAAACCTCGGTGAGCAGCGAACGTTCTTTGCTCAACAGGTGCGTACAACAGCCGTCTCGTATTTCACCGTACAGAAGGTTGCCGATGGCAGGCTCCATGACCACGTGCCATGTCGGACAGGCAAACGTATCCACAACCAGTTGCTCCACGCTCAGAGATGCCAGTTCCTCCGGGAGCAAAGCGGTGTCGGTAAATAGGAGGTTTGGCTGCATCAGGTGAGCCAGATAGTGCATATCCCGCGCCGCAACCAGCAGAAAGGAAGAGCGAACGATGTGCACGGGAACACCCTGTTCTTCAAACGGGTGCACCTCCACAGGGCTAAGTAGAAGCAGATGCCGTCCGCGCAGGTATTCCTTGATGATGTCCACGTAGAGACGAAGCGGCAGAGGCGTACCGTACAGCGCGTACACCCCTTCCTGTGCGCGAAGATGAACATGTACCAGCTTGTATTCGGATGGGTTAACCCTGCCGTCTGCCGCGAGATGCATACGATGAATACTTCCTTTTCACGGGTCAAAGTTGGCTGCTCGCCTTGCCGTCATTCTGGGTGAAGCGGGGAATCTCTGAGATGCTTCACTCCGTTCAGCATGACAAGAGGGAGCCTGCCTTTTTGCCGGTATCACACCACACAGACCGCCGGAACGGAAGGGCATACGTCCCACGGGAGACAACGCACCTGCTACTCGGCAGGAAGAAGATGGTTAGCATAGTATAACACAACCAATCTGCGTCCGCAAGACTGCAAAGATATTATCGCAAGAAATCAAGATGCTAATACTCTGCTAAGGTAAAACCTGACGTTATCCACGCTGAGCAACACGCATCGCCAGTCCATTTGTCATGCTGAACGAAGTGAAGCATCTCTTGAGACTCTTCGCTATCGCTCAGAGTGACAGTGTGGAGAAAACGACCCAAAAGAACCATCAAATAACAACTTCACAGAGCACTACAGTTCACGCTGGAACATGGATTCCATTTCGTCACGGGTAATCAGTATCTCGCGGGGTTTTGCGCCGTCCAGCGGACCCACGATGCCCCGCTGTTCCATCATGTCGATCAAGCGGGCGGCGCGCGTGTAGCCGATTTTGAATCTCCTCTGTAACAGGCTGGTGGAAGCGTGTCCGTTCATCACCACCAGCCGCACCGCCGGCTCGAACAGTTCGTCTTCGTCCTCTTCCTCGATGTCGTCACGTGTGCTGAAACCGCTCTCAATGGGCGTCAGTGTATACTCCGGCACGCCCTGCTGCTTCAGGAACTTGACGAGGGCTTCTACTTCCTGCTCGCTGATGTAGCATCCCTGAATACGGGTGGGCTTGGAGGCATCGATGGGCAGGAAGAGCATATCTCCACGTCCGATGAGGCGTTCCGCGCCCGCCATGTCCAGAATGGTGCGGCTGTCCACCTGTGAGGAAACCGCAAACGCAATGCGGGAAGAGATATTTGCCTTAATCGTGCCGGTGATGACATCCACCGACGGGCGCTGCGTGGCAATTACCAGATGGATGCCCGTCGCGCGTGCCAGCTGTGCCAGACGGCAGATAGAGGTTTCCACCTCTGCCGCCGCCTGCATCATCAGGTCCGCCAGCTCGTCCACCACAATCACCACGTAGGGCAGCTTCTCTTCCTCACCGACGCGCGAGTTGTAGCCGTCGATATTGCGCACGCCCGTGCGGGAGAAGAGGTCGTACCGTCGCTCCATCTCCTTAATCGCTGCCCGCAGAATGCCCGAGGCTTGCTTTATGTCCTTCACCACCGGGCACATCAGGTGCGGAATACCGTCAAAAAGCGACAGTTCCACCCGCTTCGGGTCTATCATGATGAACTTCACCTCGCGGGGCGTGGCGCGATACAAAATGCTGGCAATCAGCGCGTTCAGGCACATGCTCTTGCCGGAGTTCGTGGCTCCACCGATGAGCAGATGCGGCATCTTGGCGAGATCGGCGTAACGATTCTCGTTGCCCACGTCCTTGCCCAGCGCAAAGGTCAGCAGGGAAGGCGCGTTACGGAACTCGTCGGTATCGATGACTTCGCGCAGCGTGACGATGCGCGGATTGTCGTTAGGCACTTCCACACCAATAGCGGATTTGCCGGGGATAGGCGCTTCCACTCGCACATCGATAGCCGCCAGCGCCATCGCGAGGTTATCCGCCAGGCTCACGATTTTGCTCACCTTGATGCCCGGCGCGAGCTGCACCTCGTAGCGCGTCACGGTGGGACCGTGCGCGATTTCCACCACGTTTGCGCCAATGCCGAACTCGTCCAGCGTCTGCTCCAGAATGCGGATTTTCTCGGACAGCTCCGCCTGAATGCGCTTGGGGGGCGGAGCGGGTTCCTTCAACAGCGACAGTGGCGGATATTCGTACTCCTCGACAATCTCGCCGTTTACCGGTGCGACTGCCGTCATCTCTTCATCTGCAGGGGCGGATTCACGCCCCAGTCGCTGCTGAACGGCTTCTATCAGGGTGGAACTGCGCTTGGGAGTCTCTTTGGCGGGGGTGGAAGCCTGAGCAACAGCACGGTTCTCGCTGCTTGCCAGCGTTCGCTTCACGTCCTCTTTGCCCGCTTTGCGCGCCGCTCGCGCACTGCGAATGGCTGCTCCCTTCTCCTTCACCGTGCGCGCTCCCTGTTGTGCCAGCTGGAAGCCCTTGATCCAGCCCGCAACCGTGCGCCGCGCGATGTCGACAAACGGCAGGTCCACAATCAGCAGGATGGCGATAATAGTAAGGGCGGTCAGCACGATGTATACTGCCGCCAGGTTAAGCAAGGAGTGCACCACATAAACGATGACCCCGCCGATGTAGCCGCCGCCCATACGCAGGCTTTCGGGGGCAAAGTTCTGTTCGAAGGGCACACGCAGCACGTGCGCCCATCCCGTGAACGTGAAAAATAAGAGTACCGCGCCCCATGAGGTGTTTGTGAAGGAAAACCGTTCGTACCCGATGAGGAACAGCGTGCCCAGAAGCATCAGCAGAAGCGGCACCGCATACGCGCCTAACCCCGCCAGCCGGCGCAGTAACTCGTTCAGCCATTGCCCCAGATAACCGTTCTCGGCGGTGGTCAGGCTGACCAGCACCACTGCGCCGACCGTAAACAGCACAATGCCCACGATGTCGTATACTCGCCGGCTGAGCACCACCGGGGTCACCGGTTCCGGTTTACGGATGCGAGTGGACATGCCCCACGCCCCCTTGCAGGTGAGACAGAATAAATCTCACTATTACCGCTATTATACCGACATTTGCATTTTCCCTGCATCCTTTGACAGGGAGCAAGAGGACAGGATACAATGACGGTGAGGAATCTGCTGCTGTACTTCTGATGATAAATTGTGAGGTAGGGAGAAATCTGTGTTACTGAAATTGATAGCCTGCGAAGTTCTTACCCGCGAGGTTTGCCGCTACGTTGCGGACAGCCCGCACACGATTGACCTGGAGTTCACTCCGAAAGGAGCTCACGACGACAGCGAGGGGTTGCGTGCGCTCATCCAGTCGCGCATCGATGAAGCGGAGAACTCGCCGCGCCAGTACGATGCGATATTGCTGGGCTACGGACTGTGTGGTAACTCCACGCTGAATCTCGCCGCCCGCAAAACGCGGTTGGTAATTCCCCGTGCTCACGACTGCTGCACGCTCTTTCTCGGCTCGCGCGAGAGGTTCAAGGAACACTTTGCAGACGCTCCCAGCACTCCCTTCAGCGCGTTGGGCTACATGGAGCGCGATGGAGCGTATACCCGCGAATCCACGTTGAGCAGCGCCACCGGGCTGTATGCCACGTTAGAGGAGTACATCGCCCAGTACGGTGAGGAGAACGGCAGGTACATCTTCGAGACCATTCACGGCAGCATCCAGGCGGCTGAAGGCAAGCGGATAGTTTTCATCGACCTGCCTGAGACCCGGCATCTGAACGCACTCGAACGTTGCCGTATCCTTGCCGAAGCGGAAGGCAAGGAGCTGGTAGTGCTGGAGGGCAGTAGCCGACTGCTGCGCAAGCTGATTCACGGCGAATGGGATGATGAGTTTCTGATTGTGGAGCCCGGTCAGCGCATTGCCGGCGTGTACGACTGGGAGGAGATTATCAGGGCGGAATAGGGTATATCATGGGGGCGACCTCCTGCGGTCGCCCCTGCGCGAATACAGAACGCATTCTCTTACAGGGGTAACCCCTGTGTCACCTGCGATCGAGCTAATCACACAGCCAGTAGTTTTCGTTCGGGTACGAGCCGCCGCCGCTGGGTAGCCCCTCCGGCGAGACGTAAGTCTCATCGAACTCCTTTGAAGATGCCACGAACTTGGCGTGCCCGTCTGCGAATATCAGACTGCCGCCCTGCGTGTGCCACATTCGGAAATAGTCGTACGGCGGGTCGAAGTCGTAGCCGTACTTCTCGTAGCCCGGCACCGTACGGCTAAAGAAGGGGAACATCTCGTCGCGCATGATGCGCGTCTGCGCCGGGTTGATGAAGCTGGCGTCGGTGACGATTTTTTGCTGGTAGCCGAAGTTGCTGCACACCTCCAGGTTGTTCTGGGTGGAGAAACCGCAGACGACCGTGTAGCAGCAGTGAGTGAACCGGTAGCTGGAGCCGTACGCCTGCCAGTACGAGTTCGTACCGGGCACATCGCGCTGCTGGTAGGGGCTGCCCGTGTCGCTGGGGCACTTGAAGATGGGTTTGTTCTTGGTATAGGGTTCTAACGAGACCTCCACCCCCAGGTGCCCCGGTTGCCCGGCGGGCGGCTGGCTGTTGTAGGCATGGAAGATGGGGAAGGTCTCATCGTAATCCTGCACGTACAGGCGCACCGCCAGCCCAATCTGACGGGCGTTGGAGATGCAGGTGGCGACTCGCGCACGCTCGCGCGCCTGGGCGAAGACGGGGAACAGGATCGCCGCCAGCAGCGCGATAATCGCGATAACCACCAGCAGTTCGATGAGCGTGAAACCGCGCTCGCTTCTCATGGTGCAAACCTCCTCCTTCGCTGTCGCGCCAGCGAAAACGCCGCCTCTCGGCAGAGAAGCGGCGCGAGGATTTGCACATCTTTCGTTCGCCACTCCGCTTCCCTACGCCGGCATTACCCGGATCAGGTTCCGAGGGTTCCTCGCCTTGCGCGAGGTCTCAGCCACAACAGGCTCCCCTAGCGGACGCGTATCGCCTGGCGGCGATTCGCTGCGCGGTTCTGGATTGTCCAGCTTCAGTATACCCCAAAGCGCGGTCCGATGCAAACGGGCGTCTTGTCACCGCAGAGGACACAGAGGTCCTTTCCGTGCTCTCCATCCTATCTTCCCCGGCAAAGTTCCACGCTGAACCACACGTTCTGCCGGTTAGGTGCATCAGCCAGCAGGTGTTTATCCAGCAGGGTGCTGTACCACACGGTGGGTTTGATTTGCCAACCCCGGCCGATATCCAGCGCGGTGTTCAAACCCAGCGTCAGGTCCACCCATGATGCCGTTTCACAGCCGTAGTAGCAGCCGTTGAACCTGGGACAGCCATAACCCACCTGCGCGCTCAGATTCAGCCGCTCGGGGATGGGCACTTCTATTCCGGCGGTGACGTACGTTCCCTTTGCCACCCCTGTATCACGGTATATCGTGATATTCGGCGACAGGGGATGGTCTACGCTCATTGACAGGTACACCTCGCGGGTGCGCTCCCAGCCGGTACCCGGGTACTGGTAGTCCACCCAGCCCAGCGCGATTTGCAAGCTCTTCCACGTGGTAGAGTACTCTACGGTGAAATCCCACTCGGTAAAGGTTCCGGCGGGCTGGCTGCGAACGTACTGCGGGCCATTGTGGTTGGTCAGCTCCATATTGCCCCACAGCGACGCACTGAGATTGCCGAATTGAATGGCGGTACTCTTCTGAAACACCCAGTTGTTCACGGTGTTTACGCCGCGCGAGACGTATTTGGAGCTGAGGGTGTAGCTGCAGCCTGCAGTTATCTGACTGTGCGCCTCTATGGCACACAGGCAAAACAGAAGAGCAAACGCTTTCCGAATACCGCACACTGTTTCTTTACCTCTATGCCGATGTAACAAGGACGGACTTCCCCCCAAGATTATCGGCAAGATTTGCCGCTGCTTTGCCTACAGATACCTGCGGGTTTTGCCAGAATCAGGAATGGAACGCTCAATACGCCACCGATGCGAAAGAGGGTTGCCTCGCTCGCGCCCGTGCGAAGAAAGCACGCAGTAGCCGCGCGATGGAGGGGCAACCCTTTATGTATCTACGGTTTCCCTACGTATCAGAGCGAGCTACTGGTGTGTCTGGCGAACCAACGGAGAGACAGGCAACGAGCAGAAGGAGGATGTTCCTATGGGCTGGTTTTACAACCTCAAAACCGGCGTCAAACTGGCGATAGGCTTCGGCGTGTGTATCGTGCTGGCGGCTGTGGTAGGAGTCTGGTCCGTTCGTGCGCTGAAGCAGTCCGAATCTGGCTTCAAGACGATGGCGGAAAAAGTTCTGCCCAACATGGTGACTTCCGCAGATATCAGCGAAGCCATCCAGATATTCCGTGCTTACGAATACCGGCATCTGCTGCTGCGAGATGCAGCGGAGAAGCAGAAGATAGAGCAGACGTTGAATGAGCAGCAGGATAAGGTGGAGAAACTCCTGCAGCAGTACGCCCAAAACATCCACGATCAGGAGGAGAAAAAGCTCCTTGAGGAGCTCGAGGGCTACTGGAAGGGGTATCTGCCTTACCATGAGAGAATTATCGCGCTGAGCAAGGCAGGCAACTATGATGCTGCGCTCGCGCTGGTCAGTGGAGAGACGGCAAGCTACTTGCTCGATAAGCTCTACCCGGCCGCTGGAAAACTCGGAGATTGGAACGAGGAATACGGAGCAAAGTTCGCCTCGAATCTCCACCGCGTAAACAGACGAGCATCTATCTTTGTGACCTTGATGTTGATTGGCGCAGCGGTGCTGAGTGCGTTGTTCGGCTGGTTCATCGCCCGCTACATCAAGGGCGTGCTGAATCAGACAGTGGAGAGACTGGAGTCTTTGCGCACCGCCGATATCAGCAGCCTGCAGCAGGCGATGCACGCTCTGGGCAACGGCGACCTGACCGCTACCGTGCAATCTACCGCGCAACCCATCGCGCTGGATACCAAAGATGAGTTCGGCACGCTGGCAAAGACCTTCAACGGCATGGTAGAACAACTGCGGGCGATGATGGACAGCTACCGGCAGGCGCAAAACTCCCTGCGCGATGCGATAGCCCAGATAGCGCAGAACGCAGGCTTCGTCTCCAGTACCAGCCAGCAGCTGGCGGCGTCTACGGAGCAGTCAGGTCATGCCTCCAACGAGATTGCTCGCGGCAGTGAACAACTCGCCCAGCAAGCTACCGAAGCTGCACAGGCGATGGATAGCCTCGACCGCTCTATCCGCACCGTGCAACAGGGTAGCGAAGCACAACGCGAAGCCGCCCAGCAAGCCGAAGAGGGCATGAGACAAGCCGCCAAAGCGGTGGAGGAGGTTGCTCGCTCCGCCCAGCAGATGGCGGCATCCGCCCAGCAAGCCAGCGCGATTGCCCAACAGGGCGGTCAGTCCGTAGAGGAGATGCTACAGACCATGCGCCAGATACAGCAGCAGGCGGAAGCCTCTGCAGAAAAGGTGGCGCAGTTAGACCAGTTGGGTCAGCAGATAGGCAACATTGTGCAGACGATAGAGCAGATAGCGGAGCAGACGAACCTGCTGGCGTTGAACGCGGCGATAGAGGCGGCTCGTGCGGGCGAGCACGGCAGAGGATTTGCGGTTGTTGCCGACGAGGTTCGCAAGTTAGCGGAGCAGGCGGGTTCCGCCACGAAGGAGATAGGCACGCTCATCGGCAACGTGCGAGCGGGCGTGGAGGAGACGGTACGCGCCATCCAGACCACCGGTGAGATGGTGACGAGCGGCTTCACCCGCAGCGAGCAGGTGGGTTCTGCGCTGGCGCAGATTATCGAATCCGCCCAGCAGGTGGCTGGCGAAGTGCAGTCGGTGACGGCGGTAGCGGAGGAGATGTCGGCGAGCGTTCAGCAGGTGCTGGCGACGGTGAGCACGGTATTACAGAGTGCGGAGGAGAACGCTCGTGCGGCGTTGGAGATGGCGTCTGGTGCGGAGCAGGTGTCGTCGGCGATAGCGTCGGTGGCGAGCATCAGCGAGGAAGCCGCGGCGAGTGCGGAAGAGTTGAACGCCTCGTCCGAGGAGGTCGCTGCCGCCGCGCAGGAGCTGGCAAGCATGGCTCAGCAGCTCCAGCAACTGGTCAGCCGCTTCCGCTATGAAGGTGGCGAAAGCCGACCGCCTTTGCGCCTGGCGGCTTAACAGGGTCACCTCCTGGGAAGGCGCAATGGGGGCAGACGGGAAAGTCTGCCCCTTTTTCCGCTCATGGGGCATATTCGGCAAGGAGAGAGGAAGGGATTACCGGGCTTCGTCTAATCCCTCGGCATGGTGACTGCAATCGCTACGTTCTGGAGGTATTTCTCCGCGACGCGCAGCACATCTTCTCGCTTGACCCCTTCTATTCTGTCTGCAAACTGGCGGTCAAACTGGTAACCAAGCCCGATGCACTCGTACCAGCCGAGGAAGTAGGCTCGGTCACGCACGCGCTGGTGACGCAATGCGTACGAGCCGATCACCAGTTTCTTCGCCCGCTCTACCTCCTGTTCGGTGGGTGGGATGGTACGCACCGACTGTATTTGCTGAATCAGCGCCTTCTGCACATCGTCTACAATCAGCACCGGTATCCCCGCCGAGCTGATGCGGTAGGGTGCAATCTCCACAAAACCCAGCAAGCAGCTCCCGCCCATCAGCGGTGGATAGAAGGAGCCTATCTCATAGCCGATTCCTGAAGCGTCGCGCAGGTTGGTAAAGATGCGGGAGCTCTTGCCCCTGCCCAGGATGGAGTCCAGCACCGTCAGCGCGGGATACTCGGCGGAGGTGATGCCGGGCACGGGGTAGCCCGCCATGATGTACGCGGTGTTGCCCGCCTGCTCACGCACCTTGCTGAGGGATTCGCGCAGGGGGGTAAACGTCAGATTCGGGCGGCGTAACGCGCTGCGCGCCTCCCAGCTACCGAACAGCGTGGTAAACTTCTCGATGACGCGCTCCGCGGGCACGTTGCCTACCACGACAATCACGAGGTTATCCGGCGTGTAGAAACGGCGATGGAACTCCTGAAGGTCCTGAGGAGTGGCTCGCTGGATATACGAGGGGTCGCCGGTGAACGGGTAGGCGTAGGGGTGCTCTGGCGGATACAGCAGTGTTCGCAGTGCCATGAAGGTGCTGCGGAACTTGACGGCGCGTTCCGCCTGTGCCTCTGCCAGCGTCTCCTGCTTCGCCCGCTCCACCACTTCGGGTTCGAACTGCGCGTTCTTGATGCCCTCCGCCAGCAGCCATGCCGCATCGTCGAATGCCTCGGCGACGGTGGTAATGGAAATCTCCGTGTAGTCAGGTTGCCAGTAAGAGCGTATCTCCCCGCCGACGCGCTCGATCTCCTGCGACAGGGTCTGCATGGTCTCGTTGGTGGTGCTGCCGAACAGGCTGCGCGACACCAGCAAGCCGATACCGCGCTTATCCTCTGGCTCCGCCCACACCCCGACTTTGAGAAACGCCTCCAGCGCCACCACCCGCGCGGACGGCTCGTGCGAGACCACAATCACCATGCCGTTGCTCAGGATACGCTTCACCGGCTCGGCAAGAACCGACTGCTGGCAACAAAGCAGTACCAGCCATGTTATCGCGAGTGGGGTACACTTTGTGACTATTCGCATGTCTTACTCCTTTACCAACGTCACTACCACTCGCCTGTCGGGGTTCAGGTACTTCTCCACCGCGCGGCGCACGTCCTCAACGGTTACCGCCAGCAGGTTCTTTTCGTACTCGGTGGCGAAGAGGTAGGAATCTATCATCTCGTAGAAGCCCAGCGTGCTCGCTTGTCCCTCGGTGGTCTCCATTCCGAAGAGGTACTCACCTAATATTTCGCGTTTCGCGCGCGCCAGCTCCGCCTCTGTCACGGGCGTCTTTGCCAGCTGTTGCAGGGCGCCAAGAATCATTGCCTCCACCTGCTGGGGGTTGCCTCCTTCGGGAAGCTCCACCACGATGCCGAACAGCCCTGGATACCGCTGGGTGAGAAACTCAGTAGTGACGCGCGTCGCCACGCCTTGCCCGACCAGCAGGCGCGTCAATAATCCGTCCCGTCGCCCCAGCAGGGCAAGCAACAGGTCGCAGGCGCATACGTCCTTCACCTCTTTCACCGAGGGCGCCATGAAGCCGACGCCCAGCACGGGAAAACCCCGTCGCACGGTGAACTGGGCGTGGCGCGGCGAGTCTGGTGGGGATTCGGGTTCTGGCTCGGGGTCGGTGATGTCGCGCTTCTGCCACTTGCCGAAGAGCTTCTCCACCGCCGCGAACGCCTCCGCCTCCGTCACATCTCCGACAATCACCAGCGAGGCGTTGTTCGGCACGTAGTACTTGCGGTAGAACTCTACCACCTGCTCGCGCTGGATGCGGATAATGGAATCCCGCGTGGCAGCAACGGGCAGGCGATAGGGGTGTTTTTGATACAGCAGTTCCGCCAGATGCTGCAGGGCGTCCCGTACGGGGTCATCGGCGGCGCGCGCCAGCTCGTCTAGGATAATCATCTGCTCGCGTTCCACATCTTCAGGACGCAGTGCGCTGTTTTGCACCGCATCGGCGACCACCTCCAGCGCGTTCTGCCAGTATCGGCTGGCGACGGTGGTGTACAGGTGCATCCAGTCGCGCGAGGTGGTGGCGTTGAGGGTGGCACCCAGCTCCTCGATATCGCGGTCTACCTCGCCTCTGCCGCGCTTTGCCGTGCCGCGAAACAGCAGGTGCTCCATGAAGTGCGCCACACCGTTGGTTTCGGCGGTCTCTCGCGAAGAACCCGCGCGCACCCACAGGTCTATCGTCACCAGCGGCGCCTCATGCGCCTCGCGCACCAGCACGCGCAGTCCATTGGGAAGAGTTCTCAGCTTGACCGACTCGGCGGGCAGGCTATCCGCCCATGCCACAACCACTGCCAGATACAGGAAACAGGTTACGAAAGCGGCTTTGCTCACAGAACAACTCCTGAGATAAATGCTTCTGCTCCATCCGCTGATTCGCCCCGCACGCTTCTATTACCTGCCGCGCTTCTGTTGTGTACCACACAGGATTCTTTCCCTGGATCACGGAAATTATCCCCGTTAAACATCGCCCTTATCAGGAGGCTGGTCATGGCTTACCCTCGCAAGCCGGTTACCCGGATGGCGTACGCCTCACCGGAGGAGATGATTTTCGGTTCGGCGGCGAAGCCGCTCGCCTGTGGCAGCGGAGTACTGATTGGCGCAGGCGAGGTGATTCCCGAGGTAAACTTTACCCTGCCGCCGATGGCGATACGTGAAGAGACCCTGCCCGACGTGCGCCAGCGGTTTCGCGAAATGGTGGAACGCATCCTCACCCGCGCGGTGCAACAGGGGCTTTCCGCTCTGGTGCTGGAACTGGAGCACCTGTACGAGCTCACCCTGCATCCCGACTGGGGCGCGCTGGTAACGGCGGACATCAAGGCGGTGATGGAAGAGTTCGGGCAACGCTACGGGTTGCGCTCTGCCCTGCGGGTAACCATCGCCGACATCCGTGAACAGCAACGTCCTCCCCAAATGCGTACCGGTGAGCTGTTCGCCACCATGCTGCGAGCTTTTGAGCGTTGTGCGGAGGCTGGCGCAGACATTCTCTCCATCGAAAGCACCGGTGGCAAGGAGGTTAACGACCACGCGCTGGTACAGGGCGATATGGAGGGTATTGCTTTCGCGCTGGGGGTGCTCGCGCCGCGCGATATGGAGCGGTTGTGGGAAGCAATCGTGGACATCGCGCATCGCTACAAGGTGGTGCCCGGCGGCGATACCGCCTGTGGATTCGGCAACACGGCGATGCAACTGGCGCATCAGGGGCTATTGCCCAAGGTGCTGGCGGCAGTCGTCCGGCTGATGACCGTGCCGCGCTCGCTGGTGGCGGTGGAGATGGGCGCGACGGGTCCGCTCAAAGACTGCGGCTACGAGAACCCCGTGATTAAAGCCATTACCGGCGTGCCGATTAGCATGGAGGGTAAGTCCAGCGCGTGCGCGCACTCCTCCCCGCTGGGCAATATCGCTGCGGCGGTGTGTGACCTGTGGAGCAACGAGTCGGTACAGGATGTGCGCCTGCTGGGTGGTTACGCGCCCGCGGTATTCACTGAAATCCTTGCTTACGACTGCAGGCTGATGAACACCGCCCTGAAACAGGGGCAGGGGGAGGCTCTACGTGACCTGTTTGTGGTGTCCGACCATCATCGCGACCCGCAGGCGTTGATGCTTGACCTGCGCGTGGTGTATGAAGCGGGCAAGCGCATCGTGGAAGCGGGAGAGGAGCACTACGCCCGCACGTTGGCGATGGCGCGTTACGCCACAGAGGAGATACGCCGTGCGGTGGGCGAGGGGAGCATCTCTCTGGAGCAACGGGAGGAGCGATGGCTGGGCATGATCGAAGACGCCCTCGCCGACCTGCCCGAAGACGCCGATGCGCTTCGCCAGCGGGCAGACCTGAACTACAGTTCGCTGTACATTCCTGCTGAATACGGATTGGAGCCATGAACTCACGAGAACGCATTCGAATCACCCTGGCACGCGGCATTCCCGACCGCGTACCCATGCTCGATATCACCTTCTGGCCCGAGACCCTGGTGCGCTGGCATCAGGAGGGCTTTCCCGAAGGCGCAGACCCGGTAGACTACTTCGGGCTGGACAGGATTGAGCGTTTCGGTTTTGACGGCTCGCTGCAGCTGCCGGTGGAGATGATAGAAGAGACCGACCGCTGGCGTATCTACCGCAACGCCAACGGGCTGGTGGTCAAAGAGTGGAAGGATTCGTACGCACCCCCAGCCCGTCTGGAGTGCACCGTGCAGAGCTGGGATGAGTGGCTCAAGGTAAAACCGCGCCTTCAAGTCAGCCCCGACCGTATCCCCGATTGGACGGTAGAGAGCTATCGCCGCTGGCGCGAACAGGACTGGTTTGTGGTGGCGGAGCCAGTGGAGCCGATGTGGTACATCCTGGACCACCTGATGGGCTTCCAGAACGCCCTGCCTCTGATTGCCGAGCAGCCTGACCTGGTCGCCGACATCCTGAACACCTATACCGATTTCCTGTTAGGGATGTGCCAGCTGTGCGTGGAGAGGGACATCACCTTCGACGGGTTGTGGTTCTTCTCCGACCTGTGCTACAAGAACGGGATGCTCTTCTCGCCGCGCACCTACCGTGAGCTGCTGATGCCCTGCCACCGCAAGGTGAAGGCGTGGTGCGAGGCGCAGGGGATACCGATGCTGCTCCACTGCGACGGCGACGTGCGGCAGTTCATCCCCTTGCTCATTGAGGCGGGCTTCGACGCCATCCAGCCGCTGGAGGCGCGGGCAGGCAATGACGTGCGCGATCTGAAGAGACTCTACGGCACACAAATCGTCTTCTTTGGCAACATCAGCGCGGACGTGATGGCTTCCGGCACCGACGAAGAGCTGGAAGAGGAGATTCGCAGCAAGCTCGCGGTGGCGATGGAAGGCGGCGGCTACATGTACCACAGCGACCACTCCATTCCGCCGACAGTCAGCCTCGCCCGCTATGCGCAGGTGATAGAACTGGTGCGACAGTACGGGGTGTACGGGTAGTGCGTTGCTGAATCGTGGATAACCCCAAGGGCTACCCTTTCGTGCAACCGTAATGGACTCACCACAGAGAACACGGAGCGCACAGAGAAAATCTCTGTGTTCTCTGTGCCCTCTGCGGTGAGGTCAGTGTTGCACCGATACCTGTGCAACCAGACAGGACAAACCTCACCGTACCGACGAAATCGGTGGTAGCACCACAACGGGAGGTGTTACCGCAATGACGCCGCGAGAACGTGTGTTAAAAGCATTACGCCGCGAACAGCCGGACCGCGTGCCCATCCACGACAGCCTGTGGGCGGAGACCCTTCGCCGATGGCAGCGCGAAGGAATGCACGCCGAAATCCCCGCAGAAGACTATTTTGGCTACGAGATAGTGGGCATCGGCTTTGACCCCTCGCCCATGTTCGAGGTCAAAACGCTGTACAAGGATGAGCATGTGATTGTGCAGACCACTTCCTATGGCGGCGTGCGCAAGAACTTCCGCACCTACGCCAGCACGCCCGAGATTATCGACTGGGCGGTGAAGAGCAAAGAGGACTGGCTGCGCATCAAGGAACGACTGCGCCCAGACTATACCCGCGTGGACTGGGTATCTCTGCGCCAGCGCTACCAGCAGGCTCGCTCGGAGGAGAAATGCATCGTGCTGACTGCGGCTGTTGGGTACGACCACCTGCAGTCCTACGCGAAGAGCGAAGAACTTCTGGTCATCATGCATGACGACCCCGACTGGTTCCGCGATATGGTGCAGACCCACGCCCTGCTGGTGCTGGAGATGGCAAAGATGATTCTGGATTCAGGTTACCCCTGCGACGCGGCATTCCTGTTCAATGACATGGGCTACCGCAACGGACCGCTCTTCTCGCCGAAGATGTACCGCGAGTGCATTCTGGAATCGGACAAGATGCTGTGCGACTTCTTCCACAGCCGGGGGATGCCGGTCATCTACCATACCGACGGCGACGTGAGGCTGCTCATTCCGGGATTGATTGAGGCGGGCATTGACTGCTTGCAGCCTTTAGAGGCAAAGGCAAACATGGACGTGCGCGAGCTGAAGAAGCAGTACGGCGACCGCCTTGCCTTCATGGGCAACATCGACGCACGCAAGATGGCGGACCCCGACCCCAGCGTGATTGAAGAGGAGATACGTAGCAAGTTCGAGGTCGCGATGAAGGGAGGCGGTTACCTCTACCACAGCGACCATTCCGTGCCGCCCAGCGTGAGCTTCGAGCAGTACTGCCGCACTATCGATCTGGTGCGCAAATACGGGCAGTATGGATAGTATCGTGGGGAAGGGCGAGGCTCTGCCCGAGCCGAAAGTGTCCTTGCGCGGGAGCGCGGCGACCGAAGTAATCCCCCTCCTTTTCGAACGAGATTGCTTCGCCTCTTCGCGGCTCGCAATGACACAGGGCAGGAACCTCGCCCACCAATGACAGGTCTACTACCGGTATTCCGGCACCTGCCAGCAGTTCTGCTGCCAGCCACGCAGCACGTTCGGGTCTACGCCGACCCACCATTCCCACAGGTAGTCATCCGGTGGGGTGTCTCCCGGATTCCAGCGCAACGCGCCGAAAGTGGCGCAGACCTTCATGGCTTTGGCGTGCCCGTCCAGGAACGTCCAGTTGCTCACCCCGTTATGGCTGGTGAACCAGCCCTTGTTGCTGTCGAACCAGATGCGCCAGCCATCCACACACCAGGTGCCCAGGTCATGGTAGTACTCGCGCGACTCCAGTACCTGAATCAGCGTTGCCGGGCGCGGGATAGACGACATCTTCACGGGGTTAGGCAACCAGCCGGAAACAATCCACCCGTTCCACCAGCCGACGGTGCCGCGGTGCGCCCAGCTGTTCGCGCCAGCGTACGAGCGTCGCCAGCCGTGGTAGTGCTCCAGTGTGGTCTCCTCGGGAGGAGGCAGTGGTTGCACACCGTCGTGTAGCCCGCTGTTGGCGTCGTCTCCCCAGCGGGAGCACTGCCAGTTCCAGATAGGCTCGTTCGGTCGCTCGTAGGACGGACACAGGGAGATACCCGTGTTCTTGATGTAGGGCTGTATCGCCCAGCGCCACGAATAACAGGATGTCCTGCCGTTTGGCGCACGTGCTGGCATCCAGCCGGGGTAAGGTAAGCAGTCGTCATAGTCCTGATTGTACTGCAGGATGCCCAGCGCAATCTGCTTCATGTTGGACAGACAGGATGTCTTGTTTGCCTGTTCGCGGGCACGCTCGAACACCGGGAACAGAATCGCTGCCAGTATCGCGATAATAGCGATAACAACCAGCAGCTCGATGAGCGTAAATGCACGGAAACGTCTCATTGTTGCACCCTCCTTGTCTGTTGTTTCGATTCAGCGTCCAGTAGGCGGCGCTGGTGGGGTACTCACTCCCGTGACGGGAGCTCCGCCACCACCGCCGGTGAGTTGTGCCTGTAATCCGGGCGGCAAGGGGTAGCCCTGTTTCATGGCTTTGTCCAGCACGGCGCGCTCTTGGGGGGTAAGCTTGTTAATGTCGCCTCCATATTCGCGCGATAGCTTCTGGATGACGGTGTTTATCTCCATCCCGATGTCGCTCACCTGCGTGCTCTTGCCGCCGCTCCAGGCACGCCACAGGAAGAAACCTGCCACCACCACGGCGATGAGGATGACCACTATCGCCACCACTGGTGAGACTTCCTTCTTCATGATCGTCCTCCTGAATGTCTGGTCTATCGCGGTGCCGCCGGTGTACCGTACGGCACCGGCGCGCCGTAGTTGGGCGGAGGCGTCCAGCTGGGTTTCTTGGGTTGCAGGAAGAGCTTGTATCCCGCAAAGCCCAGTATCGCCACCACCACGACGATGATGACCACCGCCAGCGCGGGACTGATCTCCTTTTTCATGTGCTTCCTCCTTACTGCTGGCGGCGCCAGTCCCACTTCTCTACGTTGTAGTAAAGCCACATCTGCGTATCTTTGAACCACCTCGCGTGCCCGTCGCAGAAGACGTAGTTGCGCCCATCCGAGTGCTGTGGCTCCCAGTCGGGCCAGCACTTGGGGCAGCAGTAGTTGGGGTCAAATCCGCCCCAATCGGGATAGCCGTTCCATCCCTGCATCTCGATCGCCCAGTTGGATTTGCCGCTATCCCAGAAGAGCACCGTCTCCGCCGGGCGCGGGATGTACGAGCGCTTGGCGGCGGGTCCCTTGTATTCGCCGGAGTCGCCTATCCAGTTGCTATAAACGTAGCCGACGTCATCGGTAGATGTCGCGGGTCGCCAAGCAGTTTGCACTCCGGCAGGGCAGGCGAAGATGCCTGCGTTCTTGATGTAGGGAATGAGGATTGAGCCCCAGTTCGGGGAGAAGTCTTGAGGACGCTGCGTCGGACCGGTGTACCATCCGTACACCTCGCCGTTGGGTTTGCGCAGGTCTTCACGACAGGGCCACACCGACCAGCCGTCGCAATCAGGCGGCTCGTTGGGATGACCGCGGTACAGTTCCATGTACTGGTTATCGTAGTCCTGGCAGTACATGGTTGCCGCCAGCCCCAGCTGTCTGGTATTGGACAGGCAGCTGGATTGCCGGGCTTTCGCCCGCGCTTGCGCAAATACGGGAAACAGTATCGCTGCCAGAATCGCGATAATCGCGATGACAACAAGCAGCTCAATCAAGGTGAAAGCCTTCATGTTCTGTCGCATGTGTTGCACCCTCCCTTTTGCGTCTATTTACAGCAAACACACTGTCTCACGCTGCACGAAAGTGGTTGCTCATGCTCCGACCGTTTTCCATCACCTCCTTTTCAGAATTCGGCGCGTACCTTTCTTTTTCTCTGCCCTCAAAAGGACATAAGCATAAGGAAAGTTCACCTGCGCAACCGTTTACGCTTTCATCATAGCACGGCATGCCGAGAAATGCAAGTAGGCAAAATCAGCAGTCTTTTCGGTCTGGTGGTCTCTTGACCGTAAATCCTGCAGCAGGGATGTTTGGAGCAAGGCATCATACAGGGTGCATTCCCGATATTAACGCACCGGCACCGGCTCACTCAGGTCTATATGCTCGCCAATGGTGTCTATCTTCTTGCCTTCCACGAGAATAACGACCTTCTCGATATCGGAAAACTGGGCGAGGGTTTTGCACAGGCTTTCCACAATCATCGCCTCGGTGGTGGAGCCTCCGGGGAAGTTGTCTATCAGCTCGCGGCTGAAGTCTACCTCCGCCAGCCCGTTTTTCACGCTCACCCTCAGCAAGTGCGTACCCTGTGGGAAGGGGGTGTCGCGGGTAATCAGGAGGTGCTCCAGAGCGATTCGTAAGGGGTCTTCGCCTTCGCCAACAGGCACGGGTTTCGCTTCCCACTCGGTGCGGTTGTCCACCAAGCGCGGCACGTACACCACCACCGAGGGTTTGGTAGTCACGCCGGCAGGCTTGGGGGCTAAATCGGGGCGACGACTGGCATACCAGTATCCTCCTCCAAATGCCAGCACTACCAGTATTGCCACAACCAGTATCCAGCGCAAGGTTCTCATTTATAGCTGCTCCGGTACCTGTATAGGGGGCTCGCTCTCCTTCTTATCCGAAGCGGGTCGGATTTTCACCTCTTCCCGCTGGGTGGTCTGCTCCTCCCGCTCCCCTTCAATATACGCTTTTAACCCTGCTACGATTGCCTCCGCCACCTTCTGCTGGAATTTGGGGTCTTTCAGCTTCGCGCGGTCCTTGTCGTTGTTGATGTACGCTACCTCAATCAACACCGCGGGCATCTCGCTGCGGCGCAGAACCGCAAAGCCCGACTGATAGATGGCGGTATCCGTCTGCGCGCCGCGATTGGGCAGCTCGGTCACCGCAGCAAGGTGTTTTTGTATTGCCTGAGCCAGTGCGCGCCCGTCGGGGTCGGAGGCATGGTAGTAGGTGGTGGTGCCGCTGGCGGAGTTAGGCTTGGGCGTGGAGTCGCAGTGGATGCTGATGAAGAAATCTGCGCCCTTTTCGTTCGCCAGTTTGGGGCGGTCGTAGAGGTCTACTGCGCTGTCGTCCTCGCGCGTCATGGTGACGGTGGCTTTCTCCTTCTGCAGTAATGCCTGCACTCTCTGGGCGATAGCCAGGTTGATGTCCTTTTCGTACACCACCGAGTCTTTGTCTCGCCCTACCGCTCCCAACGACTTTCCACCGTGTCCGGGGTCAATCACGATATGCTTCTCGGAAAGCTTGCCGTGCGCATTGCGTGGCCGGTTCACCGCGAGGGTGATGACGGGTTGCTGTTTATCGTACTCCACACTCAGGCTGGCGGCTCGGGTGGTGCGAACGAGCAGTGCAGAGCGTACGCCCTTTTCATCCGGCGAGAACTGCACCTCTTCAATGAGCGGATGCTTCACGCTCCAGTCTACCGGCAAGTCGGCGCCGGGCTTCACCTGCGGCATCTCCAGCAGGGTGCTGTAGCCCTCTTTCAGCGGGCGCAGGCGCACGGACACTTTTCGGCTGAGCGTCATGCGCAGGCGCGCACCATCTTTGTCCTGTTCCCACTCCATGCGTACCAGCTCGGCGGGAGGCTGAGGCGGCGATGCAGGTTTGGCAGACGATGCCGCAGGGCGTGGCTTCCTGTCTTCGTCTACCGGTGCGCCGCCCAGAGCAAGCATCGCCTCGCTGCCGCCAGCAGAGGTAGAGAGTGCGTACTGCGTGTTTTCCCGCAGGTCCAGCACTACGCGCACGACGCCCTCCTTGAACTGCGCCCAGCGCAGCTTCTCCACTGCAGTGGGAGTATCACCTTCCGGCTGGATTGTTTCCTTCGGTAAGGCGCACGGCGAGATGTCAATGACCACACGCAACGGCTCGCGCAGGGTGAAGGTGTGGAAAGTCACTTTGCCGGAGGTGACGATGCGCAGCACGCTTTCATCCCAGCGCAACGCCTGCAGGGAGGGCAAGGGGGCGACAGGCTCCGCCGACTGTGCCAGCATCCGCACAGCCAGGAAGCCGAGGAAAACCGCCGCTACCAGCACGCGCCACGCCGTCGGCACCAGGCCACCTCCATGCAGGGATTCTTCGCTTCGCTCGGAATGACGAGTATGCTTGCTTTTTTTGTCATGTTGAGCGTCAGCGAAGCATCTCTTACTTACCCGATAAATTCTCGCCTTGTTGCAAAGTTCCTCTTTCAGCCAGTCGGCAAACTCATTATTGATTCTCGGCACATCGATTTGCGCCATGAAGTTGGTGTAGGTAATATGTCGGCGCACCTCTTCGGTCACCGCTTCGTACAGCTCGGGCAATGTTTTGACGATAAGCACCGTCTCGGGTTCCTCCACGATGTCGCGCTTCCAGCGGTAGGCGCAGGTGATGGGGAACCAGTTGGTACACACCGCCAGGCGCTTTTCCAGCAGGGCGCGCGAAACCGTTCGCGCCTCCTCATCGGTATTCAGCGTGATATACAGGATAACCATACGTTGTCCTCCGTGTTTCGATATGGATTACCTTTCGCCATACTCCGCTCCTGCAGGAACAGGACACCAGCCCACCGGTGGCGAAGAAGGAGCCACTCTGTCTGGAAAGGGGAGGCTCATGATACTGGCGGTAATTCTACTATCCTCTCTGGCTCAACCGAATGTGCAGTGGTGGTGCACGCACGCCCTGCATAATGTGTTTCGCGATACGGCACCGCCTGTTGGGGTACATCGCGAGGTGGCGGTATCCGCTGCGCGCAATCAGCGGGTGGGGGCGCAGATAGTTCTGAGGGCGCAAACCGCCGGGCGGGTGGAGGGCGTGGAATGCTCGCCTCTGCGCAGGCAAGGGGGCAGAGGCACTATCCCCGCCTCGGCGTTCCACTATGCCTTTGTCGAGTACCATCGCGTGGGCAAGAACTCCACAGCCACTCCGGAGGAGAATTGCTGCGTAAAGCGCCCCGCCGACTTCCCCGACGGTTTGTTAGAGGAGAAGAGCATCGCCTTACAACCAGAGCAGAATCAGCCCATCTATGTGCAGTGGCAGGTGCCCAAGAACGCTCCATCGGGCGAGTATCGCGGAACGGTCACTGTGCGGCTGCAAAACGAGCAGATACAGATACCGGTGCGCCTTACTGTGTACAGCTTCACCTTCCCGGAGCGCACGCGCCTGAGAGTGACCGTGTGGATGAACGACGGCGAGCTGGCAAAGCAGCACGGGGTAGAGTACCTCTCTGAGGGCTTCTGGCAGTTGCTGGGGCGCACCGCCCGCCTGATGCGCCAGTACCATCACCACACGTGGGTCCCTTGGGGAACGAACAAAGCAATACGCGGCGCAGACGGCAAGCTGCGTTTCGACTTCAGCGTGCTCGACCGCTGGATACAGACCTACCTTGATGCAGGTTTCGAGTTCATCGAGCTGCAACACGTTGGCGGGCGCGAACACGGACAGTGGGAAGACAGGAACTTCGTTGCCTATCCCCTGCGGTGCGAAAACGAGGCGACCGGACAAACCGAGTGGGTTCCTCTGGAGGAGTGGCTCCCCGCTCTGCAGGAGCACTTGCGTCAAAAAGGCTGGCTGCAGCGTTGTATGATACACGTGGCGGACGAGCCGATAGAGGTCAACGTCGATTCGTGGAAGCAGCTCTCCGAGCGGGTGAAACGCCTTGCGCCCGACCTGCGACGCATCGATGCTATCCACGTGCCGAATCTGGAAGGTTATCTGGAAGTATGGGTGCCCCAGCTGAACTATCTGGAGCAGTGGCTCCAGCAATATCGGCAAGCAGAGCAACAGGGAGCGGAACTCTGGTTCTACGTCGCCTGGGTTCCGCAGGGCAAGTATCCGAACCGACTCATAGACTACCCGCTCATCAAAACGCGCATCCTGCACTGGTTCAACCACTGGACTGGCGCGACAGGCTTTCTACACTGGGGCTACAACTTCTGGGGACAGCCGTTTGACGAGCAACTGGCTCCGGGCGATAACTGGATAGTCTATCCCGGCAAGGACGCCCCGCGAAGTAGCCTGCGTTACGAAGCCATGCGTGAGGGCATTGAGGACTACGAAACCCTGTGCCTGCTGGAAGATGCAGCCACGCAAGTGGCAAGGCGACTGAAGATAACCGATTTGGACCCCAAGGCATGGTCAAGGGGATACACCCGCCTGGTGACGCCCGACTTTGCGAACTACACACGCGACCCCGAAAGGCTCTACAGGGTGCGCGATGCGGTAGCGCGGGCTATCGAGGCGTTACAGAATCAAACGCTGCCGCTGATAGCATGGTGTTCGTCGCGCACAGGCGAGCAGGTGGTGATTCAGGGGGCGACGCTACCTGGGGCACAGATATCCGCGGGCACCGTTCGCGCGAAAGCAGACCGCGACGGCAAATTTGAGATAAAGGTAAATTCCGGAGACTACCTGATACCGGTGGAAGCTCAGCTGGGCAGGACGCGGAATCGCCTGCTGGTTGCTGCGCCCTGACCTGCTATGCTGCTTCCAGCACATCGATGGGCGGAGCTTCTGAGGAGATAAACGCCTTGGCGGTTACCTCTTCCAGGGTGGTGATGCCCTGTATCGCTTTTTCAATACCGTCTTGCGACATCGGCGTCATCCCTCTACGCCGGGCTGCCTCGAGCATTCGGTTACTGGGAGCGTGCTGGATGGTCAGGGCGCGAATCTCTTCGTCTACCACCAGGATTTCATGCACGCTGATGCGTCCTAAGTAACCGCGCCCTCCACATGATGGACAACCTGCCCCGCGGTACAGCTTTTCCACCGGGCGTCCAATTATCTGAATCTCGGCGACGCCTGGCTCGTACTCCTGCTTGCAGTGTGGGCATATCTTGCGCACCAGACGCTGTGCAACCACGCCCGCCAACGAAGAACTGATGAGGAACGGTTCCACACCCATATCAATCAAGCGGGGTATCGCGCTCACGGCGTCGTTCGTGTGCAGGGTGGAGAGCACCAGGTGCCCGGTCATCGCCGCGCGACAGGCGATTTCCGCCGTCTCCTGGTCGCGAATCTCGCCGACCAGCACCACATCGGGGTCCTGTCGCAGGATGGCGCGTAACTGCGCGGCAAAGGTCAACCCTGCTTTCTCGTTTACGTTGGACTGGTTGATGCCTTCCAGCTCGTACTCAATGGGGTCCTCGCAGGTGATGATGTTGCGGGTGACCGACTGGATGTCCCGGAGTGCCGCATACAGCGTCGTGGTCTTGCCGGAACCGGTGGGACCGGTCACGAGAATAATGCCGTTGGGGCGTTGAAGCAGCCAGCGAAAAGTGGTCAGGTTACGGGGTGAGAAGCCCAGCTCGTCCAGTTTGCGGATGCTCCTGTCGCGGTCCAGGATACGCATCACCACGCGCTCGCCGTGCTGGATAGGCAGGGTAGAGACGCGCAGGTCAACCTGTCTGCCTTCCACCCGAATCGTAATGCGTCCGTCCTGGGGCACGCGCCGTTCGGCGATGTCCATGTCCGCCATGACCTTAATTCGCGAGATGCATGCCGCCGTCAAGTTGCGGGGGATATTGCGCACGTGCTGGAGTTCACCGTCAATGCGGTAGCGTACCTCCATGTGCGTTCGGCGCGGCTCGAGGTGGATGTCGCTCGCGCGTCCGTTAATGGCTTCCATCAACAGCATATTCACAATGCGCACGACCGGTGCATCTTCGACAGCCTTTCGGAGGTCGTCCAGATTTTCGTCTTCCTCCTCGTGCATCGTGCCGATTTCGGAAATGGCGTCGTCCAGAGATTCGGAGCCGCTAACCTTCTCGCTGTAGTGAAAGTCGATAGCCCGAAACAGGTCGTCGGGGTTGGTATAAACCACCTTCACATACATGCCGGTGTGGCGCTGTAAAACGTCTATCGCATCGACGTCCAGGGGGTTCTCCATCGCCACGACCAGCTTGCCATCCTCGATGCGCAGGGGCAATGCCTTCAGACTTCTCGCCATAGCCGCGGTCACTCTGGCGATAGCTTCGGGGTGGGCACTCTCCGGGGTAATCTTCTCGTAGTCGACATCGTATTGCTCTGCCTGCGCTTCTGCCAGCTGGTCGGCGTCGATGTAGCCCAGGCGAACCAGAATCTGTCCCAGCATTCCGCCGTCGCGCTGCTGCACCTGAAGGGCTTCATCCAGCTGCGCGTAGTCAATATAACCCAGGTCTACCAGTATCTCCCCCAGTTTGCGCCGACCGTACATGGCTTCGCGTCCTCAGAGAACCTCATTCTTGGGCGAATTTGGCAGTAAACATTTTGAACCAACACTCCACTGCAGGAAGCGCATTTCACCGCAGAGTTCGCAGAGTAACGGGTAAAGCTCTTTGTGCCCTCTGCATTCTCAGCGGTTTGACTTCGCAGTGGACCCGTTCATTGTCATTCCATCACTTCGTGTCATTCAAAGCATGGGCGAGAAATCTCCGCCCCATCGTTACCGCTCCATATAACTGGAAGCGCGGAACAGCCTGATGCACGCATGACGAAAAACTACCTCTGTCATATTTTCGGCATAAAGGGAGAACGGTCATAGTGTCGTGAGCGAGGTTACAATTCCCTCCGCCACTCGAGGGCGGAGATGAGCGTTGCCTGGTCCGCGTAGTCCAGGTCGCCGCCGACGGGCATTCCATGCGCCAGTTGCGTGACGCGAATTCCCAGCGGTTTAATCAGTTTGGAGAGATACATCGCGGTGGCGTCGCCCTCGATGGTGGGGTTCATCGCGATGATGACCTCCTCTATCGGCTCCGATTGAAGTCTCTGCAGCAGCTCGCGAATACGCAACTGTTCTGTGCCCACGCCATCCATCGGGGAGATTACGCCCTGCAGCACGTGGTACAGCCCGCGATACTCCTGTGTACGCTCGATAGCCATCAGGTCGCGTACGTCTGCCACCACACACAATACTGAGGCGTTGCGCGAGGGGTTACGGCAGATAGGGCATAACTCTTCATCGGTAAAGTTGAAGCAACGTTTACAGGTAATGATGCGTTCCTTCACTTCGATGATGGCTTCCGCCAGGGCGCGGGCTTCCTCGTCGGGCAATCGCAGGATGTGGAACGCCATCCGCTGAGCGGACTTCGGTCCCACGCCGGGCATCTTTTCCAGTTCACGGATGAGCTTTGCCAGAGGTTTGGCGTATTCCATCATTTAGAACAGGTTCTCCAGGTCGATGTTCGGCATCCCGGGAAGCGATGTCATTCGCCGGGTGGCTTCGGCGAGCGCTTGCTCGCGCGCTTCGTTGACTGCGGAGACAATCAGGTCCTGTAACATCTCCACATCGTTGGGGTCTACCACCACCGGATTAATCTCGATGGAGATAAGCTCGCCGGTGCCGTCTACGACGGCTTTCACCACACCGCCGCCCACCGAAGATTCTACCCGAAGGTTTTTCAACTCTTCCTGCGTCTTCTGCATCTGCTGCATCGTCTGCTCTAACATGCGTTGCAGGTCGCGCGGATTGGCACCAAAAGGATTGCGCATCCTTATCCTCCCTCTAGTTCGATATAGCCGTTGAAAGTCTGCGCCACTTCCTGGGCGTATTGTTCACCGTTTATCTCTTCATCATCCTGCCGTTTTTCATCAGCCGGCTGACTTGCGGGACGAGAACCAGCGCTCGCGCGTTGTAATTCGCACCGAATGGTTACCGCTCTGCCACCCAGAAAGCGCGAGATGGTTTGCTCCACAAACTGGCGTCGTTTCTCGGACTGCATCTGGGTGTGGGAGAACTCCGTGCGGAACTGCAGAACCACTGTGTTCTCCCCTTCCACGCGCACGGGCTTGGCATCGCGAAGCACCTCTGCGCCGCCGCGGCTGCGCTCTGCCACTCTGGCGATGATTTGTTCCCACCTACCCTGGACCAGCTTCAGCAGTTCGACCGCCGCTGCGTCCATCTGCGGGGTAGCCGCAGGCTCCGGCTGGGAGCTCACAGCAACGGATGTCGATGCAGAGGTCCCAGTAGCAGATGTTGCTTCCTGTTTCGCCTGCTCAGAGCGTGGAGGGGCGGGCGAGGGTGTGTTCTCCTTCGTTTT
>VSSL01000028.1_pt1 | contig 27643 bp, 26 predicted proteins | sample 4557531 | NCBI WGS metagenome assembly VSSL01 (sample SAMN10986726, study PRJNA523729) | hot springs metagenome | isolation source: hot springs | place: India:Timba, Gujarat | collected 2018-05-31 | reverse complement strand
GGAAGGCCAAGGCAAAGCGCAAAGGAATCCTGGCCAGATCCTTCCTGACAGAGCCCACCTCACCCCCAAGGTATCGACTGGGCCTGCTGACCATGGGTAGCAGCTTTTCCAACTCACCAAACCATGTATTGCCCATTTTGGCTCACTCGAATTGCGAGAAAAAAAAGCCCGAGGAATACCTCGGGCCCAAACCAAAGATTACCCAGATCATTCCTCTTCTTCTGCTTCCCCTTCCTCTGCCAGGATCTCGTGAAATCCATCCTCGGGCAGACTTCCCACCTCTGTCAGATCGCTCAGGGATCCCCTCTGGGTGAACTCCCCGATACCCACTTCCTCAATGGCAGTATCCAACATGATCTCTTCTTCGCGAGGCTCGGAAACGGGCCTCTGGGGCTCTGGCGGCTTAGTGGGATCCAGATAAGGCTTGACCTTCTTTGATGCAATCTCTCTGAGAGCTATCACACTGGGACGGTTCTTGGCCTGGACAAGGGGTTTGGAGCCTTCCATCAGCTGTCTTGTTCTTTTGACAGCCGCCTGCACCAAAAGAAAACGATTCTCCACATGATCCACGCAATCCTCTATTGTCACGCGGGCCATACAAGCACCTCTTGTGATTAGGTATTACAATCCGCTCAGTATTATAGATCCTGAGCCCCTCAAAGGTCAAACATTTTGCCTGTGCGGACACTCACACAAGCCAGACCACCTTCATGAATTCAAGCTCCGGAAAGAATCCCAGCCTCCTTGGGGAAACTCAGAGATGACCCCCTGCCTGTTCAAAAGAAGAATCCGAGGATCTTCGGTGGTCTCACCTATGCGCCATATGGGCCTACGGAATCTCTCCTCAAAGGCCGACTCCATCTCTGCTGCTTTTGCAGCAGGCACCGTAAGCAAAAGGCAGTAATCCTCTCCGCCTGCCAGGGCCAGGGACACTGGATTCAACCCCAGCTCCAGGGCGTAATGCCTTAATTCCTTGGAAATAGGAATGGCCTCCTCCTTTACAATGGCCCCCACCCCGCTTCTCTTGCAGATATGACGAAGATCCGATGCCAGCCCGTCACTCAAATCCATCATGGCCCTGGGAAATCCTCTTTCGGCCAGGAATCTCCCTTCACACACATGGGGCCTGGGGTCCAGGTGTGCTCTCACAAGAGGACTACCTTCCCCCTGGGACCCAGCACTGCCTCTTAGAAGCAGGTCCAAACCAGCCCCTGCATCCCCCAGGGTGCCGGTCACGTAAATGAGATCTCCTGGTTGGGCACCTGATCTAAAAACCACCAAGTCTTTTCTGGCACAGCCAGTGAGGGCAATGCTTATGACCAAAGGACCATGGGACCTGGTGGTATCCCCCCCCCAAGATGTTGACCCTATGCTCCTGTCCCATCTCCCTCAAACCCTCGTATAGATCCTCCAGGTTTTCCAGGGTGAGCCTCTGTGGCACTGCCAAACACACATAGGCATCCAACGGTTCGGCTCCCATGGCGGCCATATCGCTTAGGTTTACGGCCAGGCTCTTTCGTCCCAGGAGCCTGAAACTGGTAGTCTCCAAGGTGAAATGGACCCCTTCCACCAGCATGTCCGTTGTAATGAGCAGCACCATTCCGGCTCGGGGCTCGAACACAGAGGCGTCATCTCCTACTGCCTGTATGACCCCTTCTGGTCTAAAGATGACTTGCCGAGTCACTCTTTCTATGAAGCCGAACTCGCCTATTTCCGAAAGATTGGTGCTCATCTGGTTTCATTTCCCAAGTTTCATCATGGCCTCTGCTATCAAACGGGCAGCTTTTTGCAAGAGCCGGCTCTTAGCAGCCACCAACTCCTCGTAGAGCCTGCTGGTGGTGGGCTCAATCATGTCCAACTCTCCCTCTGCAAGAGGCTTTTTGGGATCTGCCCCATAGATGACCCAATGGGCCAGGAATTCCACCTTTTGGCCTGGGCTGGCTTCCAAGCGTTTCACCCTCAGGCTCACCTGATGATCCACTCCTGCAAAGGATTTCCATGGGAAATACTCCACCCTTTGAACACAGACATGCCTGGCTATCTCCTCTGCCACTACCCTGGCTATGCCCTGGGCAAGAGGCTCTCCCCACTGGTCAAATTCCAAAGGCTGTATCTCGTTGGGGCTGAGGCGAACCACTATTTGGGGCCTATCCAAGTAGGCCGGAATCTCCACAGGGCCCACCCCCAGGATGATGCAGGAGTTGGATCTGTGCCGAGAGCCGGGCCCGGGAGATGAATCCAGCACATAAAACCGGGTGGGAGCTGTAACCGAGCAAGCGGCAACAGTGAGCATCAAGGCTGCTACAAGCAACACCATGTGAGTTCTCATGGAATCATCTCCCTTTGGGCGATCCCTTACCATGTATCAGAGCTTCAGGATGCCTGCCCAGATAATCGGCCAGAACCCTCACGGATCTTGCGGCCAGAGCCATCTCTTCCATGGCTGCTGTGAGCCTCTGGACCAAAGGGGAGTTCTCCTCGGTGAGCCTCTCCACGGAGCCCAGAGTCTTCTTGGCCTGATCAACAGCCATGTCAGTGGTCTCCAAACTTTTCCCCAAGGCCTTGGAAATGGCCGTCACGTTTGCCTCCATCTCCTGAGCCAGACTTGCGAAACTCCGTATGGTCTCTTGGAGTGACCCGCTTGTGCGAAGAAGCTGTGCATCAGCACTCTTGGCAAGCTTTCCATAGTCCCTTATGGTCTCTTCCAGGACAGAGGCCAAGGGTCCCACCTGTTCGTTAAGATTACTGGCCAGTTCAGCCAGCCTCTGTAGAGCCTTTTCCATGGAACTGAGACTGCCTTTCAGCTCAGGAGAGTTGATTAGGGCCTCTATTCCGTCCACGCTGCGAACTATCTTATTGACCATCTCTTCCAGAGGGAGGTCTTCCAGCTTCCTGGCCAGCTGCTGCATGACCGTGGGCACAGTAGGAATCTCAGGAAGTGTGCCATCACCTCTGAACTCAGCAGGCTTTTCAGGAAGAAAATCCAGGCTTATCATCAACTGCCCTGTAACATAGCTCTGAGTCACCAGTTGAGCTCTTAGGCCCTTTTCCACAAGCTTCTGGAACTGTTCCTGGGGAGCCCAGGCCTTTCCTACTCCAGTGACTCTGTGAGGCTGCAGTTCAACCACAACCGGAATCCTAAAAGATGAATCATTGGGATCAAAAACAAGTTGTATGTCCTTCACAGAGCCAATCTTGACCCCCCTGAAAACAACCGGGGCTCCCTCATTGAGCCCGCTTACCGAGCCCTCAAAGAACATGACGAAGTCTTGGAATCGGCCAAAAAGCTTGCCAGAACCAAAGACTCCCACACCAATCACGATCAGTACCAGGGCTCCAAGCACGAAGCCGCCTATGGCGGTCCTGCTCACATCCCTGCTCATCTTACCCCCTTCCTGTTGCCCCCAATGGGTGCCTTCTGAGGCCTTGGCTTTCCAACACCTCTGGGGCGCAGATGCCCCTGACCAGATCACACCTCAAGGCCCATGCCATCGGCTCAAAAAAACCCATTTCCCATCCAGTCATGGGCTCTACCCAACAGCAAGAAACAAGCCCCCTGGGGCCTCAGGCCATCAGCCGCAACCCTAGCCTGGAGAATAACCAGGGCCCCCTGGATTCGGCAAGGAGGAGCCCCTTGTCAGAAACTCCTTTACCCTTGGGTCAGGGCAAGTGGCCAAGAGCTGCTTGGGATGGCCCTGGGCTATCATGGTCCTGGCTTCAGAGTCCAGGAAAATGGAATTATCCGCCAGGGTGAATATGCTGGCCAACTCGTGGGTCACCACCAGGATGCTGGCTCCAAGGCTATCTCGGAGCTCCAATATGAGCTCATCCAGGCGTCTGGCGCTCACTGGGTCCAGGCCGGCCGAGGGCTCGTCAAAGAAAAGCACTTCCGGATCCAGGGCCATGGCACGGGCCAGGCCTGCCCGCTTGCGCATTCCCCCACTGATCTCCGAGGGGTAATAATCCTCAAATCCTGCCAAACCCACAAGAGCCAGTTTCAGGGACACCAGTTCCTTGATCTGCCCTTCTTCCAGCTGGGTGAACTCCTTGAGGGGCAGGGCTACGTTCTCGGCAATGGTCATGGAACTCCAAAGGGCCCCGCTCTGGTACAGTATGCCTATACGGCTCAGAATCCTCTGCCTGGTAGCCTCATCCGCAGCCCATAGGTCTTCTCCCCAGTAGAGCACCTTTCCTGCTGCAGGGGCCTGGAGCCCCACCATATGCCTAAGAAGTGTGCTCTTGCCGCAACCGCTCCCTCCCATGACCACCAGGATTTCCCCCTTGTTAACCTGGAAATTCAGGTCTTTTTGCACCACCTGGTCTCCATAGGCCATTGTCAGATCCTTCACCTGCACCACAGGCTCTCCCATGGCCTCAAATCCCCAAGATTTCACAAAGGTAGGTAATGACGGCCGTGGCCACTATGATGGCCACTATCCCGTTTACAACAGCCGATGTGGCAGCCTCCCCTACGCCCGAGGCACTTCTGCTGGAGCGCATTCCCTGGAGGCAGCCTGTGAAGGCCACCAACACTCCGAAGACAAAACTGTGAAAAAGCCCTATCCAAAAATATGTCAACTTGACCGACTCCTGAGTCACACGCAGATATTCCTGAACATTTAGATCCAGCATCAGCAGGCCCACGGTCATTCCACCCAGAACCCCCATGAGGTCAGAATAGGCGCAAAGAAGAGGCATCATCAAGCTCAGGCCCAGCACCCTGGGAAGCACCAGAAACTCCATGGGGGAAATCCCAAGGGTCCTCAGGGCATCGATCTCCTCATTGACCTGCATGGTCCCCAACTCTGCTGCGAAGGCAGCACCAGTCCTGCCGGCCATGATGATTCCGGTCATGATAGCCCCAAGCACCCTTACCATTCCTATTCCCACCAGGGCTGCCACAAAAATCTGAGCCCCAAACATTCTAAGCTGCACTGCTCCCACAAAGGCCAGGATCAGCCCTACCAGAAAGCTGATGAGGGAGACTATGGGAAGAGCCTGTACACCACAGCGTTGCATTACCAAAAGCAGATCTGAGGAGCGGAACCTGGCTTTTCCTCTGGCCAACTTCTCGGTGGCAATTGTCAGGTCTCCCAAAAAACCCATGGCATCTCGAGCCCCATTCCACATCAAGAAAGCCTTGTCACCCACCCTGGATAACAGCGATTCACGAATCTTCTCTTTGCTGGGCTGCTTCCTTTCCGGCACCGCAGTTGCCAGCCTCAGCAGTCTTCTCACTCCCTGGGGAAGTCCATCCAGATCTACCACCAGGTTTCTGCTCTCAAGCACTTCTTGCAGTTTGCGCAAAAAGGCAATCAGGGAGCTATCCCAGGCCACCAACTCGCTGCAATCGAAGAGCAACCTTACGGATTCCCCCTGAATCTCGCGTAAACTGCCTGCCACAGACTGCACAGAAGGGCTCGGCTGCCCCAGCTTCCAGCGGCCTTTGAGGTGAACCACCCAAGTCCCCTTCTCTGCATTGGAGATCTTTGCTTCGGCCATGTTTCCCAAGCTTTCCATGGTCCAACCCTAGTTAGATTTCAAGGTGCTCTCAAGGGTCGTGATCCGGAGTTTCTCCTCACGTTCAACGAGGAAATACACCAGGTCTTGCCCTGTGGGGGATCAGGGCGATGCTACTTTTTTGCAAGGGTCACAATGATATTGGTCTTGGCCTTGTCAGTGGCATCTGCCATTATGGATAGCACCTGCTTTGCTTTCTTGAAGTTTACCATGGAGGTGCGCTCCTGGTGCATCTCCATCTCCAGATTCCACCCCTTGCTTTCCATGGCCTTCTTATAAAAGGAGGCTATCTCCTTGGAAGATCCCGAAGCCTCTAAAACAGCATGGGATCCATCACTTGTTTCCATAGCTGTGAGAACCTTGGCCTTGGGATAGAGGGGGAGCACATCCTTCAAGCTCTTGGGAAGCTCCACCTGGGCCACAGAGATGGTGAAGCCGAAAATTGCCAAAAAGACCAAACCGGGCACTGTGTATTTTTTCAAGGTTTCTCTCCTTTCTGGGATGTGAGGCCTTCATCCTGCCCCAGGGTGGATGAGGCCAGCTGAGTTTTTCAGATGCTTGTGGTGAACCCACTCCTTCTGGAAAACACCCCTTTTCCCTAAAAAGCCCAAGACTCGAAACACCTCATTTTGCACGTCCTCCCAACTCCAGCGGCTAACGAAACTGGCCATAATCAGAGGCAGTAAATCACTTCCTGCCACAAATGAAAAGCCCGTTAAAGAAAAAAAAGTAATGACAGTGCGTTTCCATGGCCTTTTTACAAGCCTCCCAAGATGCGGATGACCCATCCCATCCTACTTTGAAGGCCATCTTATCCTCGACACCCTCACAATTTATCTTTCTGATCCTGGCAAAGGGTGGTCAGCAGATCCGCCCCTGGCATGCCGGGGCTGTGGGAGAAAAGCAGCCCAAGCCTTTAACTTTGGACATTAAACTGCTCTGGTCTGGTTCTGAACAGACGCCTTGAATTAAATATCACCGTAAGGCTGCTTGCAAACATGATGGCCGCTGCCAGAGGTGGGTTCAAGAGTCCCACCACAGCCGCTGGTATTGCAGCCGAGTTATAAAACAAGGAAAAAATCAAGTTCTGCAGAACCGTCCTCCTGGCCCGCCTTAGTATGGCCAAGACATCCAGAATCACCCGCGGGTCACTCCTGCTTACCTGGACAGAGGCCACAGGGCTGGGAGGCCCCAGGCCGTTACCTAGGGCTATGCTCAGATGGGCCAAAGACATGGCGGGCGCATCGTTGATCCCGTCTCCTACCACGGCCACTCTTTTGCCTTCTTGGGAGAGTCTCTCCACAAAGGATGCCTTCTCCATGGGTAAAGCGCCCCCCAGGAATCTCTCCAGCCCGAGCTGGTTTGCCACCCAAGAGGTGGTAAGGGGAGAATCCCCCGAGACCAGCCATATTTCCATTTCTTGCTGTTTGAGGGCCGAGACAGCTTCCAAAGCCCCGGGCTTGAGGGAATCACCCAAGACCAGGGCTCCTCGCACCCTGGCCTCCCAGCCTATGAACACCACTGTGAAGCCTTGGGACTCCCTCATGGAAGCCTCCCTTTCTTGTTCCTGGGTCATTTCCAATCCCCACCTGCACATCCAGGCCCTGTTGCCCACACAGATCCTGACTCCATCCAAAAACCCGCAGACCCCCTGCCCAGACTCCTCATGAAATCCCTCCACCTGCTTTGGGTTGATTCCGCATTTTCGGGCATGATCTACCACTTTTCGGGCCAGGAAATGGTTGGAGCAAAGTTCCACGGAGCATGCCTTGGAAAGCAGTACCTGCGGCTTTTCCTGGAAGCAGATCAGCTCCTGCACAGAGAAGACCCCCTGGGTCAGGGTTCCTGTCTTGTCCAGCACAAGGCTCTGGATGCGCCCCCCGCTCTCCAGAACCTCAGGATCCCTGATGCAGATGCCCAGCTTCCTGCCCAGGCCGACGGCTGCCACACGTGCCAGGGGAGTGGCCACTCCAAGGGCGCAGGGACAAGCCACCACCAAAAGCGTAAGTCCTCTCAAAAGGGCATCTTCCAGCCCTCCTCCTTTTCCCCATACCCACGCTGCTGTGGCAACTGCCATAAAGGCCACAAAGACCACGAACCATCTTGAAATACGGTCTGCTGCTCTCTCCCATGCCCAGGGCCTGGAAAGGGCCTCCTCCACCATGGCAGACATGGAGGCCAGCACGCTTTTCTGTCCATCCTCCTTGGCCCTTATTATCATTGAGCCTTTCACAAGAAAAGAACCGGCCAGCACCCCATCTCCCTGGCCGACGCCCACGGGCTTCGACTCCCCGTTGATAACCGAAAGGTCCAAGGTTCCCTCACCTTTTTCCACAAGCCCGTCCACCGGCACCCCTTCTCCCTCCTCCACCAGTACCACATCTCCCTTCTTGATCTGTTCAACCCTTACCCACCGCGGGGAACCTTTTTCCATGAGACGGGCTTTTTGAAAGGCAGCCCCTATGCCTTCCAACCATTGTGTTGCCACCGTACTTCTGGCCCTTTGCTCCAGATATCTTCCCATCAACACTAGCGTGATGAGCATAGATGCTGTGTCAAAATAAAGATGAAGGCCCCCTGAAATAAATTGCATGAGGCTGTAGGAGTAAGCGCTCAGAGCCCCCAGCCCCACCAGGGTTTCCATATTGGGAGAAAGATGACGTAGCGCCAACAGCCCCCTTCTTAGCACTGGAAGCCCGCACCAGAAAAGCACAGGTGTGGAAAGCCCCAAAAGCGGGATGGAAAGATAAAGCACCGATTCTCTAGAGAGTTCCTCCACAAAGCCGAGGTAAAGAGCCCAGGAGATCATCATCACGTGGGCACTCAACAAGGCCGAGACCCCCAGGCGAATCCAGGAACCCTTGTGCTTTCCTGATGCTCCATCTCCTGCTTGGGTGTAGGCCTTGTACCCCAGGGAGGCCATCTTGCTGATTATCTCCTTGGGAGTCACGCGGGAGGGCTGGTACCTTATCCTGGCCGTATCGGAGCCGAACGAGACCTTCACATGCTGTACCCCCTCGGTCTTCTCCAAGACCTTCTCCAAAAGCCAGGCGCAGGCAGGACAACCCATTCCCTGTACACGCAAAGATAGCTCCATGGAATCCGGCAGGTCCGGCACTTCAGAGTCCAAAACCTCTTCATCTTCTTCATGGTGCGGGTTCAAAACTATTCCTGCCCTCAGGCACTCTCTGAAGAGCTCTGTGTTTGTGGGCTCCTGTGGGATCGTCCCGTGGCGGAGGGTCAGGATCTCATAGACGGCTTTGCAGCCCGGGCAGCAAAACCACATCTCCCGAGCTTTCATCAGCCCGGCAATGCGCCGGCGTCCCAAGGGAAGGCCGCACAAAGAGCATCTCTGCTCCAGGGGAAGTTCTTTACCAGATACTGCTGAGTTCAAGCCTAAACTCCTTGGGAATTAAGCAGGGCTTCGCTCTTGGGAAAGACTCGGTTTTCAACGTCTAGCCTGGATTGCAACAGGCAACTCCTCCAAGATTAAACAGGGCCTTGGCCCCTTCATAGAGAAGAACTCCTCCCATCCCCATTACCCCAAAAGCCGCAATTCTGTCCCCTGCGAGTCTTATTTTGTAAGATACTTTCGTGGCCGATACCCCGAAGATAACCAGAGCCGGCACAGTGCCCAGCCCAAAAAGGAACATGATCAAAAAACTCTCCAAGATGCCGCTGGAGGAGGCCCCTTTGACCATCATGCTCCATGGCAGCACACAAGGAAGAAATCCGCTGCCCATCCCGAGAGCGAATCTGCCCCTAATATTCTTGGCGTCTAGCCATCTCGAGATCCATCTGGTGGAACCAAAACCTTCTCGTGCCCTGGCAGGCAAAGGAACCAACACCATCAGGTCCAAGCCCATGAACAACAACAGCGTGCCCCCCAACAAGCTCACACAGGCCCTGAGGTGCCCCATGAAGACCTGCAGATTCACCAGTTGAGCTATTATTCCTGAGACTGCCCCGAGAAGCATGTAGGAACTCAATCTTCCCAGGTGAAACAACAGGTGATGGGAAAAACTGGCCATCAAGCCGCCTGGGTCATCTTTGTCCTTGACTATTTGCAGGGAATAAGCCATTACCAGGGGCCCGCACATACCTACGCAGTGAAGGCTGCCTGCAACTCCTATGAGAAAAGGCCCCAAGAACTCCAGCATTTTTTCTCCCAACAGCCTGTCAGGTATGAATCATGGGGTACGAGATTTGATCCAAGAGGGATTTATCAGTCTGACTTTAAAGAGCCCGAAATTCTGAGATCCACAGCTCTCAAGACACCTGCCATGGCCAACAAGGCATCTTGGTCCCAGAAGGTTCAAGCTGGGTCTATGCCTGGACATGCCGGAGCTATCCTTCTGGGTTTCCCTGGCTGGAAAGGGACCTAATAAAGCGGATAATTGCCCATCTATCCTCCTCGCTTACGGTGTAGCCCAAAGGAGGGCTTCTCCTGGAGCCCCAGGTGATGATCCCAAAGATCTCCCCGTCCGAAAGCGCCTGAATTTCCTTTGATGAAAGGTCAGAGGGAAGAGGATAAAAACTCTGCCCCACTGTTGCCCGGCCGTCCCCCTTGGGGCCGTGGCACATGACACAGTAGAAACCATAGGCCTGCTTGCCCTGCTCTATCCATATAGGTTCATTGCCCAAAGGATTCTTTAGAGATTTGATATCTTGGGCAAGCATAAGCTCCATACCGCCTTGGATTGGAACGGTCCCTGAGGGCATCTGGGGAAGCCCTGACTCGTATGTGCGAAGTGACTCCTGTTCCTTCATGCGGCCGTAATCACATGCCCACAAGCCCAAGCACATGGCTGCCAGAACAAAAGAAATCTTTGCCAGGACCCTTGGGCCTGGAACCTGCCAAGGTGTGTTTTGGGAAGAGATCTTTCCTGCCATGCTCCCAGATCTTCTCTTCAGCGGGTCCATGTTTGTCTCATTGATCAACATGCTGTGGCACAGGCGGTCTTGCCTCACCCGGCCCCACACTGGAATGGGCTGCTTCTCCTGGCACGTCCTTTATCACTCCAAAATCCCAAGGTGCGGGCCCCTTATCTCCCACCAGAAAGAAAAGCAACAAGCCCCACCCAACAAAGAGCAAAGCCATGCCCACCACTATGAACCAACCTCTAAGCCTACCTTTTTCTTTTAGCTGCTCAGATCCCATCTCTAAACCCTCAGCACTTCAAAAAGGCGGGCCAAATATTCCGACTTTTAAGGCATAGCCCAAGGCCCAAAGCACAAATCCCACATAGATGAGCACCAGCAGGACCGGAACCGGCCCCCTTCCGGCCTTGATCCCATCAGGGTAATGTTCCAGATCCTGCTGCCTTTCTTCCTCCCCCCCATGGTAACCCCTGAAGCAAATCCAAAGCACCAGCACTGCCCCAAGCCCCATGAACAGGGCCAGCACCACGTATTGGAAGTCCAAAACAGGAAAAAATCTCATACTTGCTCAGCCTTTTCCTTCGGTCATGGTAAGCCACAAGGCTGCGGCCATGGAAAGCAGAACCAGGCCCCCAACCAGACCAAGAAAGCCCACGGCCCAACGGGCTTTGTGGGAAGATCTGCTCTGGCTGCAAAGCATTTCATCGCGAAGGGGCAGAAATCTGGCTCTTTCCTGTTCCTGGAATTGGCCCGACCTAAGGGCCCAAACAAAGGCCCAGGTTCCCAGCCCTATTCCCATGAGAATAAGAAGCATCCACCCCGCATAGTACATCATGTCACCTTTTCTCAAGGGGCCCCAAGTAAGAGGCGTCTATACCCCTGGGCTCCCCCCCAGCATCGCTCTCTCCTATGAAATAAACAGCCACATAATTGCCCACATCCCAGATCTTCTCCGATTCCAGTTCCCTCTTGAAATACGGCATTGCGGTGCCTGTGATTCCATTCATTATCTGATAGTAGATCAATCCCCCAGAGACGCCTCTTCCCTTCAATATGGTGAAATTCAGGGGCGGGGGATATATATAGGGCTGGGCAGGGCCCATGCCGTCGCCTATGGGGCCATGGCAGCCTATGCAGAAGCCTTGGTAAATCCTCTGCCCCCTGGCAAGGCCCACTTGGCTGGTGGGATAGGGGTTGGGAAGCCTGCGCCAAGGCTCAGGAACGTGGCTGTGAAGCCATTCCACGTTGGCTTCTGGCCCAGCCTCGTAGGCCTTCACAGCCTCCTTTTCCAGAATCTCTGTCTCTCCATTCTGTGGTCTGCCTGTTGAAAACCCAGCCCCTGTATGTAAGCGGTAAGGGCTCGGATCCTCTGTTCCCCCAAGAACTCCCATGGTGGCATGATGGACTCTGGACGGGTGAACCTGGGATTTATGAAATGAGCCATATGCCAGTCATCAGGATGCTCCCCCCCGGCCTGGGAGAGGTCCGGGCCGGTTCTCTCAGAGCCCAATTGATGAGGCCTGTCCGCCACGTAATCTCCTGCCTTGGCGACCCTTTGGGACCCCAGATCCCAGTCCAGGAAACGCACGTATTGTGTATGGCAATATGAACAGCCGTTTTGGATGTACAGGAGCCTGCCTTGCTCCTCCAGGGAGGTTCTGGGTCTGAATATCTCCGATGGGGCTTCGGTCACCGTCAAACCCGGGAGCACCACGGCCACAAAAAAAACCGATCCAAAAATTATCAAACAACCTCCCAAGATCAAAGAAGGGGTCATCTTCATGCTGAAGCACCTTTTGCCTGGGAAGGAACCGCACCTTCCGTACGTAACATCCTGAAGCTCATGGCTATGTTGTATAGGCCCACCAGAGCCCCGGCCAAGATGAGAACTCCTGAGGCAGCTCTTGCCACCATGTAAACGTGTAGCTGAGGCAGGATCCTGTAGACCGTCTCACCGTTGAGCCAGCCGTGGCCTTGCACCAAACCAGCTGCGGTCAGAATCGTAAAAAAGCCTGTCATGCCCACAAGCACAAACCAGTACTGGACATCTGCCAGCCTCTGGCTGTAAATGGGCCTACCGGTGATCCTAGGGATCATGAAGTACATTGCCCCCAGGGCCGTAAGCCCGGCAAACCCCAGCACCCCCATGTGGGCATGGGCCACAACCCAGTTGGTGAAGTGGGTAACTCTCTGGATGTAGGGAAGCGATTGGAGCGGACCCTGCAAACAGGTCATCAAGTACCAGACTGTGCCGGCAAACACGAATTTGCCCCCGATATCCTCGTGAATTGTCCCCACTCTGCCCTGCATGGTGAGCCAAAGATTTATCAGAACTGTCATCACCGGTATCAACATTCCCACACTGCCCGTGATGGCCACCACCTTAAGCCATGTGGGGGCAGGAGCTTGAACTAAATGGTGGGTGCCTATGTGAGAGTAGAGCAACAGCAGGGACCAGAATCCCACCAGGGACAAGGTGTGGCTGTAAAGGGGCCTCCTGCTTGTTATGGGAATCACGTAATAAGCCACTGCCACGGAAAGGGGAGTGAAGAAAAAACCCAGGATGTTGTGGCCATAAAACCAGGCCAGAATGGCATCGGGTATACCTACTATGGAACCAGTCTGGGGCTCCCAAACAGCATTGCCGAAAAAATAACTGAAAAAAGTAAATATCACTGCCCCAAACACGTACCAGACAGAAACATAGAGCAGATTCTCCTGCCTGGCCATCACGGTCCTCAACATGTTGTAGAAAATAAGGGCCAGGACCAAAAGCACCCCGAGATCCACGGGCCATATGAACTCTGCATACTCCCTGTTTTGGGTGTACCCCAAGGAAAGGGCCACTATTCCCACTGCTATGGCCAAATCCCACAACAGAGCCGAAATGACCCCCAGTTTCTGGCTGTATAGGGGAGCTCTTACGAGTTTGGGCACAAGGAAATGCGCTGCTCCCAAAAGAGCCGAACCCACAAACCCGAACATGACCAAGTTGGTGTGAACCTGCCGAAGTCTACCAAAAACCAGCCAGGAGATGTTCCCAAGCAGATCTGGTGCCACAAGCTCCACTGCGCCTGTGAGACCGGCCAAAGCTCCCAGCACCATCCAAAAAGCAGAGGACAGGAAAAAGATTCTCACTGTACTATGAATTCTTGGGTTCTCCATCTTGATCCCCAAGGAGAGCTTCCTGCACCCCGAGAAAGACTCCTTCTTATCTGTGACAAGCCAGCCAGCAGTCTACCTGGGCTCCCAGGTTCCTGTGGCATCCTATACAAAATCCCATCTTGAAATCCACCCTCTCCAGCCTGTCCCAGCTGGCCACATCCCCGTGGCAAACCTGGCAGTCAATGCCCCAGCGGATATGGGGTTCGTGATTGAAATGAGCATGATCTGGGATGTAGTAAATCCTCACCCATGGCACCGGTACATTGTTTTGGTAATGCCAACGTTCCTTCTGGATCTGCGGATGCTGGGGGATTATGTGATCATGGCAGAAAAAACATTTCTGCATCTCAGGAATCCCGGCCCTAGGGGAACGATCCACAAAAGGATGGCAGAACCTGCAGCTTATCCCCTTTACCCCAGCGTGGACCCTGTGGCTAAAATGAATTGGCTGTTCAACACCGGCGCCCCTTTGGGGAAAAACAAAATACATGTAAAGTGCGGCCCCGACCAAAAGCGCTGCCACCACAATGAGGGAGTAGCCCGTGCCTCTCAGCCTTTCATCCATAGCTAGCCTCGGCGCCAGCTTTCAACCCCGTGCCTTTTGCCCTTTGAAATTCCGGGAACCTGGCCCTGAACACAGGATCCCCTAGGGGTAGCCAGGGAACCCTGGAGAGAAACCAGCTTACACAAAGCCCCACCAGGCCCCCAAAGCCCAGGGAAATCCCTAGCTCTAGGATACCCAGGGGAAGGCTTTCTTTGGAGTTGACAGAAGGTGCCACAAGCAAAAACCTTTCGAACCACATGGCCAGCAGAATCAGCATGGCAAGGGAACCCAGTAACCTCGGCTTCCTTTTCAGCTTTCGACTCAAAAGAGCAACAAAGGGGATGCCAAAGCCACCTATGAGCACGCTCCAGGCCAAAACGTTCCAGGGCCATGTACGCACCCTCAAGATCACATACTTGGTCTCCTCGGGGATATTTCCGTACCATATGACAAGAAACTGAGAGTAAAAGAAGTCCCCTGTGACCAGGCAAAAGGCCAGCAGCAGCTTTCCCAGATCATGGAATTGGGAGGCCTCGATCCTGCCTTGGAATTGCCCGTTTTTCCATAGCATTGCAGAAAGGAGGATCACCCAGGCGATTCCAGTATAAAGGCTCCCCATGAAATAATAGGCCCCAAAAAGGGTGCTGACCCAATGGGGATCCAAAGACATGATGAGATCCCAGGCAAGAAGACTCATTCCCAACCCATAAAGCACTCCCAGCACTGGGGATAGCACAACCTGAATCCTCCATGGGGTCTGCACCTGCTCCCCGGAGCCCACCATCCATTTCAGATCCCCTTTGACCGAGCTGTAAACCAAAACAAGGGCCACCAAGACAATGGATCCCAGCACCAGAGAATCCCTGCCAAAGAGAAAACCTGCACTCAGCCAAAGTTCCTTTCCGTGAACGGGTTCCACGGCCCAGCTGTAGAGATCCTTGTGGCCCAAGTACAGCAACAACAGCAACAACCAAAGCGCCGGTAGAGCCACGGCCGCGGCTTCAGCCAGCCTTTTCAGGGGTCTTGCCCATCCAGCATTGGTCATATTCAGTACGGCCACGAGGGTCACCGAACCTGCACAGACTCCCAGCCAGAATACCAGGTTCACCAGATAGGCCTGCCACGCCCTCTGGCTTTGGCCAGATGACAAGGCCCACAAAAAGCAACTGGATCCCACAGCCAGAGCAATCCAAAGAAAGAGCCTTGGGTTTCCCACCTTTCCCTGAGATGTTATCTGCTTATCATTCACCTAGCGCTCTGACCTCCTCCGCCCCTGCTGCTTCCATTAGTTGTATGACTTGCTGTGGAGCCATTTTCCCGGGCTTCACCAGTAGTCCGAACCTGTCCTGGGAAAATACACTCTGATAATGCGCCGGCAATCGGGTCCTGGGCATGCGGCACAGAAGCCACATGCCCACGAGGGTGGCAAGGAATCCCAGAAGAATGGTCATCTCAAATCCCACCACCACAAGGGGAACAGCAGGAGGAACTGGTTTTGCGCCAGTGACGAACTTCCACTCCAAGAAAGTATATAAAGCCAGAGCCAATCCGCCCATGAGACCTGCCAATCCTCCAAAAAACGTGGCAAAGCGAACCGGGCTCGGTTTGGCGCCCACGGCCTGAAGGATCTCTTCGGAATGGATAGGGCTGTAAACTGTCTGGATCTTGCCACCATGGCTCTTGATGGAGCTTACGGCCTCCAAGAGATCCTCTAGGTACACAAAGATCCCCAGCACTTCCTGATTCATGAACTTCCCCCATGGGGAATGGGCCTGGAAGGTGGACCCAAGGATTCCTTCATCTCGGAAACCGAAACCGTGGGCAAAAACTTGCCAAACAGAAGGAAAAGGAAAAAGAACATGCAGAAGGATCCCACCATAATGCTCAGCTCCACCCAGGAGGGCCTGTAAAGACCCCATGCGTAAGGCACAAACTCGTGAGCCATGGACCCGACTATTATCACAAATCTTTCATACCACATGCCTATGTTGACCAGCACGGCTATGCCCAGAAGCCATGCCAGAGACCTGCGTATGGATCTGAAAAGGTATAGAAGTGGGGCCAGAACATTGCAGATCACCATGATCCAGAACTGGGGAGCATAATCTCCCACGGCCCTCCATATGAAGGTGTCCCACTCGAATATGTTCCCGCTGTACCAAGCCATGAAGTATTCCACCCCGTAGGAATAGCCCACGATGAGACCGGTGAACACGATGGTCTTGGCTATGGACTCCAGGGTATGAAGGGTTATGAGACCCTCGAAGCCAAAGATTCTCCTCAGGGGAATGATCAGCGTAAGCACCATGGCCAGACCCGAGTGGATGGCTCCTGCCACAAAATAGGGCGCAAAAATGGTGCTGTGCCACCCTGGGACTATGGAGAGGGCGAAATCCCAGGAGACCACGCTGTGAACAGAGATGACAAGGGGAGTGGCAAAGGCTGCAAAAAGCAAATAGGCGGTCCCATAGTGTCTCCATTGCTCATGGGTGCCCTGCCAGCCCAAAGAAAGCAGCCCATAGATCTTCTTTCTTAGCCCCTGGCTCCTGTCCCTGGCCGCTGCCAGATCTGGTAACATGCCCGAGTACCAAAACATGCTGCTAACGGTCAGGTATGTGGAGATGGCCAGAAAATCAAAGACCAATGGAGACTGAAAATTGGGCCAGAGATCCCTCTGATTCGGGTAAGGTACTATCCAGTAAAATATCCAAACCCTGCCAAGGTGTATGAAGGGGAAAAGCCCGGCAATCATCACCGCAAATACGGTCATGGCCTCGGCAGCCCTGGCAATGGAGGTCCTCCACCTGGCCCTAAGCAAGTAAAGGATGGCTGATATGAGGGTGCCTGAGTGGGCTATTCCCACCCAGAACACGAAGTTTACCAGGTATATGCCCCAGTTAACCGGATGATTTATGCCCGCAACTCCCATTCCGGTAAGTATCTGATAGCCCCAGCAAGAGGCTCCGTAGAGCAAGCCCAGAAAACAAAATCCTACTGCGGCCCAGTAAAGCCTGCCCGGCTTTCCCATGGCCCCTAGTACCAGGTCCTGAACCCTTGCGTAAGTCAGAGCTTCACCTTGTGTCTGATTCCCCTTGGAGCTCATATGGCCTTGATCACCCTTTCCAGGTAGATCACAGCAGGCTTGGTATTGAGATGTCCCAATACCTGATAAGCCCTCACATCCTTTACGAGTCTGTGCACTCGAGCATCTTTGTCCATGAGATTCCCGAAGATCAGAGCCCCGGTAGGACATGTCTGCACGCAAGCCGGAATAACTTCCCCGTCCCTGACTCCCCTGGACTCTCTCCTGGCCTTATCCTTGGCCTCCACTATCCTTTGAACGCAGAAGGAACACTTCTCCATCACTCCCTTTTGCCGAACCGTGACATCCGGATTCAACTGGTAATTGAGAGGCTCGGGCCTGGTGAAGGTGAACCAGTTGAATCTCCTGACCTTATAAGGACAGTTCTGTGAGCAGAACCGAGTACCTATGCACCTGTTGTAGATCTGGTTGTTGAGCCCTTCGGGACTGTGATGTGGAGCATAGACAGGGCATACGGACTCGCAAGGGGCCGCATCGCAATGCTGACAGAGCATGGGAAGAAACCTAATGAAAGGCCAATTCTCCTCCCAGTAGCGCTCTATCCTCAACCAGTGCATCTCCCTGCCCTCAAGCACCATTTGCCGGCCCACAATGGCCACGTTGTTCTCTGCATTACAGGCCACCACACAGGCCCCACATCCTATACAACGATCCAGATCCACCACCATGGCCCACCGGTAATGGGTGTGTCTGTGGGGCGGGTAAAGATCCTCCTTTGCATCATAGGCCTCCGGCAAAGGCAGCCTAAGTTGCGGTGACTGATTCTGCTTCAATCTTCTCACCCATTGGGCCTCATCCACTGCCCTGGCCAGTCCCCTGTTGTGTTGGCTCAGGCTTCCATCTGTGTTGGCCAGCCTTTGGCTGCGGCCTGTGGACTCCAACCACAAGCCAGAAGCACATACAAGGCCCCCTTTTTCATCAGGCTCCAGGAGAAGCCAGGCATTGCCAAGGACTTCAGCGGCGTACCTGCCCATTTGCCGGTGGCCTTGTCCCATGGGCACAGCCAAAGTACCCACAGCCACTCCTTGGGTAGGATAAGCCGGGACCTCCAGGGCCGCACCCCTTTTTGTCCGAAGCCTTACCATTTCGCCCTTGTGTATGCCCAACCTGGAGGCGTCTGACTCGTGGATCTCCACCCAGCACCCCCATGTGATCTGGGTCACGGGATCCGCAAGTTCCTGAAGCCAGGGCCTGTTGGCTGCCCTTCCGTCCAAGAACTGGATCGTTGGGTAAACGATCAAATGGAAGGGTTTTTCCCTTTCACCTCCAGGCCTTGATAAACCAATGTCCAAAGCCCTGGCAACCACCTGCCCGAGGCCAGGCTCTCTGTTGTTTTTCTCCCCAACCTCCCATATCCCACCTCTTGCCAGGCTCTCCACCCACCAGGAGGCAAAGGGCTTTTCCTCACCCTTGGAGGCATGGATCTGAGCCCATTTTTTCTTGAGATATTCCTCAAAAGATTCTTCCCTAAATACCTCGTTTCCCTTTAGTTTCTTCCCCAGACTCAACAAGATGTCTCCCAAGCTCTTGGTTTCAAACAGGCTTCCCATGACTGGCTGCACAAGCCCCCTTACCCCAGGGCAGGCTTCCCAGTCACCCCAGGACTCCAGGGAAGTGCTGGCAGGCAGGATCAAACTAGCGGCTGAGTTTGTCTCGTCATGATAAGGCGTGAAGCTCACCACTCGAAGCTTGCCTTCCAAAACAGCCTCCTCCAGGCCCCATTCCACGGGCAGGGAGAAGGCAGGATTTGCCCCATAGACAATAAGTATCTCAACTTCTCCTGTGTTTATCTTTTGAACCAGCGATTGCATCTGGCTAAGGCTGCTGGTTTTCCCCAAGGACCAAGCTCTGCCCAGGTCCAAGGTCTTAAGGCTCTCGGGTTTCAAAGAGCTTAGAAGGTGGGCCAGCAAGGCTGTTTCCTCAGCACAGGGGTCAACACACTCCAGTCCTGAAGGCAAAGCCAAGGGGCTTTTGGCCCCAGCCCAAAGCTCGGCCAGGCGAAGGATCTCCCGAGGTTCCACCACTGCCTCTTGGCAGATACGCTCCAAGCTCCATTCATTCCCCATAGAGTCAAGCAGGCTGGTGGCAGGGTGAGCCCCTGGCAGAAGACCTTTTTGTCTGAGAGCCAACAGAATTCCCAGGGCCACCAGTCTTTGGGCGCTGGGTTTCACAGGAATCCATAAATCCGCACAGGCCGCGGTCTGGGAAAGCCTTGGGCCCACGTACACGAAAAGCCCCCTGGATGCCCCTTCCCCTGCTCTGAAAGAGGCAAACTGCCGCGCGTACTGCACCGGAGATATCCAAGTGCCAAGGAAATCGGCCCCAAAGGAGATTATTAAATCGGCCCTTTGCATATGGTACGAAGGGATCCCTTCCAGCCCGAAGATCCTGGCCGTAGCTTTCTTCAAGGGTTCATAGGATAGGGGCTCATACATGAGGTGTCCGCCTAGGCCCAGCTTCTCTGTCCACTCACCGGCCAGATCCAGCAGGCTGCCTGTGAGAAGCCCGCTCAAGAGCACCACCTTCTCCCCCCTTCCCTTTTTGGTTAGCTCCAGGAGCCACTCTACCAGAACCCTTTCTGCCTCTTCCCAGCCCAGGGGAGCCAAGACCCCATGCTTTGTTCTTATGCCCGGAGTTCTTATGCGATCTGGATCATAAAGACCTTGAACAGCAGCCTGCCCTCTGGCACACAGTGCCCCTGCGTTCACCGGATGCTGGGGATTGCCCTCCAGCTTCACCACCCTGCCGTCTCTGTTTCTGGCAAGGACTCCGCAGCCAGCTGCACACTCCATGCACGTGGTGGCATACCATACGGCCTTTCCAGGTATCACGTCTTTTGGAGGGAAAATATATGGAATGAGCTTGAGTCCCGAGTCTGGAGAACAGCCCGAGGCGGCTGCGCTTCCTGCCAGGCCCACCATCTTGAGGAAGTCGCGGCGACGAAAAGAGGCCATGTTTTCCTTATCTCTACCTTGATGGTGCCAATTATACCAGCCCATCTTGTGGGCTGCCAACCCACTACAAGCAGATCATGCCATTGGGTCCAGAAAGTTGATCCTCCAATATTCATCTGGTATAAGTGGATAAAACAAAAAGGCATGGCCCGGCAGGTTCAGATGATTCATCGTATAGAGATCGGATTCCAAGAAAATGTGACAGACGCCCTGGGCGAGAAGATAAGAATAAGGGTGGAAAAGCATCTTGGGATCAAGCTGAAGCGCGTGAAGACCATAGACGTTTTTACCCTGGAAGGCGAGATCTCAGAAAAAGAAGCCCATGATATAGCAATGCTACTTTTCACAGATCCCGTGACTCAAAGCTATTGCTTGAATAAGCCCCTTGCCAGGGACTTTGACTGGCTAGTGGAGGTGGGTTTCCTGCCTGGCGTAACAGACAACGTGGGCAGGACCGCCAGGGAGACTGTGGAGACCTTTCTTGGAAGAAGCCTTGGGAATCCCTCAGGCATATACACCTCCAAACAGTATCTTATGGAGGGGATTCTCACCAGGGAGCAGGTGGAGCAAATAACAACCGGGCTTCTGGCCAACACCCTTGTCCAGCGCTTTCACATCAGGAGCAGGCAAGATTGGTTGAGAGGCGAGAGGATCCAGGCAAGGGTGCCCCGTGTGACCCAGCTGGGTCAACCCAAGGTGGAGGAAATAGACCTGGAGATCCCAGATCAAGACTTGCTGGAGCTGAGCCAGAGGCGGGTCCTAGTCCTGGATCTCCAAGAGATGCAGACCATAAGGGACTACCTGCGCAAAGCCCAGGTGCTGGAGGCCCGGCGTAAGGTTTCCCTGGGGCCCATGATCACGGATGTGGAGTTGGAGGCCCTGGCCCAGACCTGGTCCGAGCATTGTAAGCACAAGATCTTCAATGCCAGAATTCGTTATGAGGATGAAACGGGCAAGACCCAGCTCATAGACAGCCTTTTTGAAACCTTTGTGAAAGGAGCCACCAAAGAGGTCAGGAGAGCCTTGGGGGACAGGGATTGGTGTCTGTCGGTCTTCTCGGACAACGCAGGCGTCATCAGCTTCAACAGAGACTGGAGTCTGGTCTTCAAGGTGGAGACCCACAACACTCCCTCGGCTTTGGAGCCCTATGGAGGGGCCCTCACAGGGATAGTAGGTGTTAACAGGGATCCCTTTGGCACCGGAAAGGGTGCCAGACTCATTTTCAACACAGATGTCTTTTGTTTTGCGCCGCCGGATTATTCAAAGCCTTTGCCTCCGAGGCTTCTTCATCCAAGAAGAATCTTCGAGGGGGTCCGTGAAGGGGTGGAGCACGGAGGCAACAAGAGCGGGATCCCCACACTCAACGGTTCCATAGTCTTTGATGAGCGTTACCTGGGAAAGCCCTTGGTGTACTGTGGCACAGCCGGAATCCTTCCAGCCAGCATCGGGGGAGAACCAGGCCACATAAAAGCAGCCAAACCCGGGGACCTCATAGTCATGACAGGTGGCCGTATCGGCAAGGATGGAATACACGGGGCCACCTTCTCCAGCGAGGAGCTTCACGAGGGCAGCCCCGTGACGGCCGTGCAGATAGGAGATCCCATAACCCAGAAGAAGATGACGGATTTCCTCCTTCTGGCCAGGGACCAGGGGCTTTACAACGCCATTACGGATAACGGAGCCGGAGGACTATCATCCTCTGTGGGGGAAATGGCCAGGGATCCGGGTGGCTGTGAGCTGCATCTGGAGAGAGCCCCCCTGAAATATCAGGGCTTGGCCCCATGGGAGATCCTCATATCCGAGGCCCAGGAACGCATGACCCTGGCCGTGGCTCCGGAAAAAATAGAAAGATTCCTGGAGCTGGCCAGGCGCATGGGCGTAGAGGCGACTGTGCTGGGCAGATTCACGGATTCAGGCTTCTTCCACGTGCTCTATGGCGGAAAGACCGTGGCTTACTTGCACATGGATTTCTTGCACGAAGGAGTGCCCAGGATGGAGCTGGAAGCCCGCTGGAGTCCCCCAGTGCATGAGGAGCCTTCTTTTCCCTGCCCGGAGAATCTCACAGGAGAGCTTTTGGGTTTGCTGGGACGCCTGAACATATGCAGCAAACAGACAGTGGTGCGCCAATACGATCACGAGGTCCAGGCCGGAACCGTGGTAAAGCCCATCACAGGCGCCATGGACGACGGACCCAGCGATGCTGCGGTCTTCAGGCCTCTGCTTGACAGCCTGGAGGGTGTTGTTGTGGCCCACGGGATCTGCCCCAGATACAGTGACATCGACACCCATGCCATGATGGGCTGCGCGGTGGACGAGGCCCTGAGAAATTATCTCTGTGTGGGGGGTGCGCTGGAGAGGCTGGGAGGCCTGGACAACTTCTGCTGGCCTGATCCTGTGGAATCGGATAAGACTCCTGACGGCCGTTACAAGCTGGCCCAACTGGTAAGGGCCAATCAAGCCTTGTACGAATCCTGCGTGGCCTACGGGATACCCCTGATATCCGGCAAAGACAGCATGAAGAATGATTACAAGGTAGGGGATCTGAAAATAAGCATCCCACCCACGGTTTTGTTCTCTCTCATAGGCAAGATTCCTGACGTGTGCCAAGCAGTGACCATGGATGTCAAAAGACCTGGAGACCTAGTATATGTGCTGGGGCTTACCAGGCAGGAGTTGGGGGGCTCGGAGTACTATGCCATGCATGGATTTGTAGGCAACTCGGTCCCACGGGCCAGGCCCCAGGAGTTCATCCTCTATTACACCTCCCTGGAGAGGGCCATGAGAAAAAGGCTTGTGGCCTCCTGTCATGACTGCTCAGACGGAGGCTTGGGGGTGGCCATTGCCGAGACTGCCTTTGCGGGAGGCTTCGGACTGAGGCTTCAGCTCTCCAGGGTTCCGGCCCAAGGGGTACTGAGGGATGATCACCTATTGTTTTCCGAGTCCCAGGGCAGGTTCGTCCTGACTGTTCATCCCGAGAATGCAAGAGAGTTCGAAAAGATCATGTGCAATGCTCCCCTTGCCTTGGTGGGAGAGGTAAGTTCAGGCCCGGAGCTGGTCATTGAAGGTCTGGATGGCCGAGAGGTGATAAGGGCCTCCATAATGCAGCTCAAGGAGGCATGGATCACTCCTTTGGCCGGATTTTGAGTTCAACGGAGACAAAAAAGGAATGATTCCTAAATCTTTCTTGGGATTGATCTTGAAATTGCTGCTGGCCGCGTGGCTTGTGGTAGAGGCCTGTTGGGCAGGCTCTGTCATTTACCAGTGGAGGGATGAGCAAGGAAGATTGCATTTCACAGACAATCCTTCGGCCGTACCTGTCCAGTACTGGAGCCAGATATCCCAGGGCTCTCGTTTTTCAGAAGCAGCCACCCCCAGCCATGGACCAGCCACCCGGGTGGTGGTGGGAAGTGGGCAAAGAGCAATTCAGGTGCCTGTTTCAGTGAACCGCGCCTGGACTTTTCTGGCCTATTTGGACACAGGCGCAACGTACTGCCAGATCACAGGAGAAGACGCCACAATGCTGGGCATCTCTGTGGAGTCGCAACCCAGGGTGCGGGTTACCATGGCAGACGGAAGATCCCTGGAGGCTCCAGTGGTGACACTTGATTCCATAAGAATCGGCTCTGTGGAGCTCAGGGATGTGGAGGCCCTTGTGGGGGATCTTAGACTCCTGGGCCTCAATGCATTGAGACACCTTCGAGTAACAGTAGACCTTCCCAACGGAGAAGTGGTGTTGGAGGCTCAAAAAAGATGATCCTTCAAGAGTCCTTATCTGATCCGACGGGTCTGTTCTCCTTGCGCCGATCCACGGCGCAGACATCCTGGGACATTCATGTGCGGATCCCCAACTTAGGCAGTATCCATTTTTGCAGGGCGAACCACCCGGCCAGAATTACCATTAACCAGATCCACTCAGACATGTTTTCTCCATTTCTTAAGAATCTTTATGCCATCAGTATACAGCCAAGGACAAGATAGACAACCTCTACATGGCCCTCTAAGGATGGCCCTAGATGAGAGGCTGCGCATGATGGTCTTGCGGGAAGGGCTCTGATACAAGCTAGGATGTGAATGTTCCAGGCCGCATCCATCAATGATGGGAGGTTTGCCAGGGTGCAGGTGTGCAGCAGAAGGCTCAAGGCTCAGAACAACTTGCTTTCCAGAAGAAATGCCTTCTTAGAGCGGACCGTGAACCGCCTCGGGGGTGGGCTTCCACAGATGCTCAAGCGCAGGGGCCTCATATTGCAAAGGACAGTAGGTCCCCAGCGTCTGTTGGTCCACCGTGGAATGTCCCCTAGGGCCAAAGAGGAGTTCTACAGGCTCATGCACAGGTATTCCTTCAGACTCTGGCTTAGGGACGTGATAAGGCTTAGGGAAGGAAATGATCTGGAGGCCATCTGTTCTTACTGCTCGGCTTCTTCCTGCAGAGAATATATGGAGATCCTATCCCGAATGGGCATGGTGCAAATACAACCTGGGGGAGCCTGGAGGCTTTTGAGACCAGGCGTCACAAGCTTTGGGGAAACCTTGGAGTGGTTTGTGGCTGAGATTTTTCGCAGGGAGTTTTGTGCCCAGGTGATCCACGGGGTTTCCCTCAGGAGTCCCCCACCTGGGGGGGACTTCGATGTGCTGGCTGCAGTGGAGGGTTTTCTGGTTTACGTGGAATGCAAGAGCTCTCCACCGAGGGGCATAGAAGCAGAAGAAATGGCTGGTTTTCTAGGCAGATGCCATGTGCTGGCCCCGAACCTGGCTCTCTTCTTGGTGGATACTCATCTGCGCATGTTGGACAAGATGGTGCCCATACTGGAGGAACTCCTGGGGGCAGCGGCCCCTGACTCTGGGCTTACCTGCCAGAGAGTTCAGAGGCTGGAAAGGGAAATCTTCCATGTGGAGCATACCCTTTATGTTCTCAACAGCGCAAGGCGCCTGGCAGGAAACCTGCGCTGCTGCCTCATGGATTTTCTCAGGTGCAAGGGCCCTGGAATCTTAAAAACTAGGGAAGCCTTGGGGGCATGGCCTCCAGGCTCACCGGTCCTGGGAAATGACCAGGGCTAAGGGAGGAAACAATGAGAGTTTCGATGGAGGTGGAACTGCAGGCAGCCCTTGGAGCGGCTTCAGCAGCGGCTAGGCTGTGTCGGGCAGTTCAGGAGGAGATGGTTCAGGGGGATTATCTTTCAAAGAAGGATCGAAGCCCTGTCACAGTGGCTGATTTCGGCTCCCAGGCGGTTGTTTGTAAGCTCCTGAGGGAAGCCTTTCCCCATGACCAGATCCTAGCCGAAGAGACCGCCGCAATGCTCATGGAGAGGGAAAACAGAGATCTCCTGCAACGAGTGGCCAGTTTCATCTCAAGGATTTTTCCAGAGGCTCAGCCTGAGAGTGTTTGCCGATGGATCGATTTGGGGGGCAAGAGTGGCTCTGGACGCCACTGGTGCCTGGATCCCATAGACGGCACAAAGGGCTTTCTGCGGCATGACCAGTACGCCATTGCCCTGGCTCTGATCCTGGAAGAAAGGGTGGTCTTGGGAGTTTTGGCCTGCCCGAACTTGTGGCTTGAGCCTGGGCTCATTACGGATTCTAGGGGAGTCTTGTTTTATGCCGTGGAAGGAAACGGGGCTTTCCAGATGTCTCTGGAAGGTACAGGAGCCTTGCCCATAAGAGTGTCCCACTCAGTCCTGGGGGATCCATGCCTGAGGTTCTGTGAAAGCTTCGAATCCGGCCACTCGGATCACGAGGGCCAAGCCCGCCTGGCCAAAGCCCTGGGCATAACCGCTCCTTCCATCCGCATGGACAGCCAAGCCAAGTATGGGCTGGTGGCCAGGGGGGAGGCAGATATTTACCTCAGGCTGCCCAATCCCAAGACCCCTCATTACAAGGAAAAGGTATGGGACCACGCTGCTGGCTCCATCATCATTGAAGAGGCAGGGGGAAGGGTTTCGGACATTCATGGAGAGCCGCTCAGATTCGGCTCAGGAGACAAATTGGTTGCCAATGAGGGAGTGGTAGCCACCAACGGGCTGGTGCACCAACGAGTGCTGGAGGCCCTGGCCCAAATGGCTGGCACACTCCCCAGTTCTTCCGGTTTGAGATAGTCTTGGGAAGATTCAGTCCTGAAAATGTTCTTCTCCTATCTCAACGGTAAGGTGGTCAGGGCTTGTAAGCCTTGAGGCCAGACCATGGATCTTGGGAAGTTCATACTGGAAGAAATATCTCATGGTGGCCAGTTTCCCCTGGTAGAAAAAACAGTCAGCCTGGCTGGGCCTTGACAAGAGGCCTTTGCAGGCCCCCATTGCCTGCTTCAACCACTGCCAGGCCACGGCCACTATGCCGAACAGCTCCAGGTACAGGGTGGCATCTGCCAGGAAGACTTCCAGGTCCCCCCTCTGGGCCAGACCCACCAGATGCCTGGTCACATCAGTGAGGGTTTTCACCGCTTCCCGCAGGGCCAGGGTTTGTTCTTCCAGGCTGCTGATGCCTTCAGCCTCGCCAAGGGTCTTTTGTACCTCCTCCAGAAATAGAGCAAAGGCCCTGCCTTGTTTCATGAGCACCTTTCTTCCCAGCAGATCCAGTCCCTGGATCCCGGTTGTGCCTTCGTGGATGGGATGGATTCTGGCATCCCTGTAGAACTGTTCCAGGGGAAACTCCTCGCAGTATCCATAGCCCCCAAGACACTGGAGCCCTGCGCTCACAGAAAGGATCCCCATCTCAGAGGGATAGCTCTTGGCCACTGGCGTCAGAAGATCCAGAAGCAGGAAACTGCGTTCTTTTTCCGTTGGATCCTCCAGCACACGGCACAGGTCTGCCCAAAGCGCGCATTGCATGATGACGCCTAGGGAGCCCTCCACCACTGCCCTTTGAAAGAGCAACATCCTCTTGACATCGGCGTGACGAATTATGGGAATTTGTGGTCTTGTGGGATCCTTGGCCCCTGGAGGTCTTCCCTGGGGCCTTTCCCTGGCGTATTCCAGTGAGGCGTAGTAGGCTGCAGAAGCTATGGCTGCAGCCCCCATGCCCACGTCTATCCTGGCCTCGTTCATCATCTGAAACATATAGGAGAGCCCTTTGTGGGCCTCTCCCACCAGGTAACCCTTGCAATCCTGGTTCTCTCCCAGGCTCAACTGTGTTATGGGTGCTCCCCTGTATCCCAACTTGTGATAGATCTGGGTGACCGTTACGTCATTGGGTACAAGAGATCCGTCGGGATTTGGACGCAGCTTGGGAACCACAAACAAGGATATGCCCTTCACTCCAGGGGGAGCCCCCTTGATCCGGGCCAGCATTAGGTGCACCACGTTTTCCACACCATCATGGTCGCCGGTGGATATGAAGATCTTTTGTCCTTTTATTCTGTAATTTCCCTCAGGGCAAGGCTCGGCCTGGGTGAGAATGTCAGAAAGGGAACTGCCTGCCTGGGGCTCGGTCAGGGCCATGGTACCCTGCCATTGCCCTGAGAACATCTTGGGGATATAGGTCCTTTTT
>VSSL01000027.1_pt1 | contig 27808 bp, 21 predicted proteins | sample 4557531 | NCBI WGS metagenome assembly VSSL01 (sample SAMN10986726, study PRJNA523729) | hot springs metagenome | isolation source: hot springs | place: India:Timba, Gujarat | collected 2018-05-31 | reverse complement strand
TTTTGCCGTGTTCGCTCGTCTGGCACTGGTGGTACTGGGGGTACTCTCCCTCACCTGCAGTTCTGCACAACAGCTTTACTACATCGACTTCCGGAACCCGCTGGAGGTGGCTCGGTGGGAGCCCACCCATGCCATCAGCAGACTATTGCCCACCTGGGACGGGATGCAGATAGAGATTGCCGGGGAAGACCCCTATACCATCGGACCTGCCTACCGTTTGCCCTCGGACAAGGCGCTCTACCTGCGCGTCCGGGTCAAGGCGGAAGTGGGCACGTTCTGGCAGATTTTCTACTTCCGCGACGGCACCTGGGCGACGGAAGAGCAGTCCGTGCGTTTCACCGTACCACAGGGGCAATGGGGCGAGCCGACGCTCATTCTTCCTGTTCTGCCGGGCAACTATCGGTTTCGGATTGACCCGCCCGGACCGTCCGGCAAGGCGTGGGTGCGCTACATGAGCATTGAGGTGCGCCACATCCCGCAGGAGCCGCAGTGGTTGCAACCCGTTCCGCCCGATTTGCAGGGCGAAGTGCATGAGGTGCGCTCCGGCGACCTGGTGTTGCGACACGGTGCACCCGCTCCGGGTAACTTCGAGGCACTCGTAGCGGGCGAGCGGATGGCGACCGGCTTCACCCGCCCGATGATAGGCTACCAGATGGGCAGTAACAGTCGGTGGGTGGCTGTGCATTCCGCTGTCCAGAACGCACGCTTGTGGCGCGAGGGTAGCGCGCTGGTGGTGGAGTACGCTTTACGCGACCCGGACGGAGGGAACTGGTTACTCACACAACGCTTTAGCCCGAACACGACGCCGGGCGCGGTAGATATTCAGATGCAGGTGAGCGTAGACCAGCCACGTGAAGTGTACTTCCTGCCGATGTTTCTGCTGTTGCCGGGCATGGGCAGCTACGGCACTTCCAAAGGGCAGGGGCTATTCGCCGGGCTGGAATATCTGGAAAATGAGCCGAGCAGCTCCGAAGCGGACGTGACAGGCACGGCGGCGCGTCGGCAGGTCCCCGACAACCTGGAGATTACGTTTCCGCTGATGGCGATACAGGCGCGCGGGCGGTATGTGGGTCTGGTCTGGCAACCCGACGAGCGGTTCTGCGCGCTGTTTGATTCGCCCGACCGTTTCTTTGCTTCGGGGGCGCATGTGATGGGCATTCTCAGCCCCGGCTCGGACGGGGTCAACCGAGAGGAAGGCAGGCTCATTCCCAGCATACCCATCGTGTTGCAGGCGAATCAGCCTCTGGTCTTAAACGCCACCCTCATCGGCGGGCGCGGCGAGAGTGTGGTTCCCGCCATCCAGCAGTACGTGCGCCTGCGTGGCTTACCTTCTTTGCCGAATATCGGGATGAGCTTCGCCGGATACGTGTCGCTCGCGGCGGGCGGCTGGCTGGACTCGCGCATCCGCGAAGGCTACCTCTTCCGCCACGCTGTTTGGCCCGGCTTTGACCCTCAGCCCTCGGCGGATGCGGCAGTGCTGATGGAGTGGCTGGCGGCGCATACCTCCGACCCCAATCTGGCGCAACGCCTGCGCGAAACCGCCATCGGAGCAATTGCCCAGGTTCCCAGCTGGGCGATGAATTTTTACAATATCTCTCACAACGTTTACCCGGTGGCTGCGCTGGTGTATGGACACGTAGCGGACAACATGGAGACCGCGAGGCAGGTCGGCTGGCAGCTGGTATCGCGCTTCGAGCCGGACGGCACGCTTATCTATCGCCCCGAACCCGGCAGACCCGACTTCGGACGCACGCACTACGCCCCGGACGCCAGCGGCTACACCGCCGCCGCGGTGGTGCAGGTGCTGGAGCATGGTGCATTTAGCGGAGACCGCCAGCTGATTGCAGAGGGACTTCGCTTGCTACGCGCGATGGACAAGTTTCGCAACGGCGTACCGCGCGGCGCGCAGACGTGGGAGATACCCCTTCATACGCCCGACATCTACGCCGCGGGTTTGCTGGTGCGCGCCTACCTGATGGGTTATCTGCTCACTGGCTACCGCGACTATCTGGAACAGGCGCGATACTGGGCGTGGACGGGCGTACCGTTCGTGTATCTGGTCAACCCGACGGGCAACCCAATAGGCACCTACGCCACCATTCCTGTCTACGGCGCAACCAACTGGGTGGCTCCCGTGTGGTTCGGATTGCCTGTGCAGTGGTGCGGGCTGGCTTATGCCGACGCTCTGTACCGGCTGGCGCAAGTAGACCCCTACGGCGGTCCCTGGCGCGCGATTGCGGACGGCATCACCGCTGCGGGTATCCAGATGACGTGGAGGCAGAACGACCTCGAACGGCAGGGTCTGTTGCCCGACGTGTTTCACCTGCGCACTCAGGTGCGCGACGGACCGCCTATCAATCCGGGCACGGTGCAGACGGATGCCGTCCGACTGTTCGGTGCGAAGCCAGTGTACTCCCTGCGAGCGGTACACCCCACCCCACTGCTGATTCACGCGCCCGGACAGATAGACCAGGTACTGGTGCGCACCCCTCTGCCAGGCAATCCGCGTCGTTTGCAGGTTTCCTTCCGCGTGACACCGTGGCTATCCCGGCGCTACTATATCCTGATTAACGGGCTGGAGCGGATTCCGCAGGTTCGCGTCAACGGCGTGCCGGTAACGATTGCCTCACCGCATCAGTATCTGCCTTCGGGGAGCCTTGTGCTGCAATTGCTGGGCACGAGTCAGGTGGAACTGCTGATGGAGCCAGAAGCTCGCACGCCCGTGCCCCGGCAATAGAGGCAGGGACACTGCGGGAGGGCGAGGCTCCCGCCGATTCGCTGAGCGCCCCTGTAGTCCCCCTCCTCCCCACGTGCGGGGAGGCTGGGTGGGGCTGTCTCTGGTTCACCGGGAGCTTCGCCCTCCAGTAATCCGTCGTCTATTGCTGCCCCAGCGTCTGTTGAACCGCCTCTTCCATCTGCTTCTCCGTGCCCGGTCCGAAGCCCACCTGCACCCAGGCGACCTTCCCCTCGCGGTCAATCAGCACGAAGGTCGGAATGCCCTGTACCTTGTAGGCGTTGAGCACCGCGCCCTCTTTGTCCATCAGCACGCGGAAGCTGTACTTGTTGTCTTCCATGAACTTCTTTACCGTGTCCAGTTGCTCGCGGGCGTTCACCGCCAGCACCACCAGATCGCCCGATTTCGCCTTCTCGTGCTGGCTGAGCGCCTGCGTGTGCGGCAGCGAGTTCCGACACGGCGGGCACCACGTCGCCCAGAAGTCCAGGAACACTACCTTACCGCGCAGACCGCTTAACGACACCTCATTGCCCTCCATGTCGGTCAGGGTGAAGTTGGGAGCCTCCTGCCCCTTGAGTGAGGTGGTATCATCTCGCGCTTCCTCCTGCCCGGGTTCCGCCTTCTTCGCGTCCGCGGGCGGTTTGAAGGCAAAAGCGGTCTTCTGGATGGGTGCGTTCATCTGCAAGGCGGTAACGGTCTCTTCGTAGGTATCACCGTCGGACATCTTGTACACCATCCGGTACACCAGTCCGTCCTTCTGCCCCAGGAAGAGGGTCATCGTCCCACCCTCGCCGGTCAGCTCCATCACACGACACGGGATGGCGCCCACCTTTTGCGTGCCCTTCGCCTGCGCCTTGTTGAAGCTCCTTTCCAGGAAACCTTCCAGCATCTGCCCGAACTGCGGTTCCAGCGCCACTGCGGCGAAGCCGGCAAAGTTCAAATGTCCGCCGACCAGCGGCTTATCCTCTGCCACGGGTTGCTGGATATATGTTTTGTTCTGGGCATCGTATGTGGTGAAAGTGGTGCCGTCGCTGGTAAAAGATTGCACCAGTTTGCCGTTTTGGGTCACCTGCACGGAAAACTGCCTCGGGCGCAGAAATCGCACGGAAGCCACGAAGGTGTCGCCCATTTTAATCTGCACGGTCGCTCGCAGGCTTTCCACCTTGCCGTACGCCTGCCGAATCTGCTGCATGACCTGTTTCGGGGTAATGCTCTGTGCCAGTGCGCCTGTTGTCAGCGTCAGCAGGGCGCAGGCAGCCAGTATCGTTCGTCTCATCCTCTCCGCCTCCTCGCGAATGCTCTTTGCCGCAGTATACCAGAAACGCAGAATGGGACACAAGGAACAGCCTCAGTGAAAGGGAAATTAGTGTGACAGTATACTCAAGTGGGTGCGCGCCAAGCTTTCAGCAGGGCTGGCTCATACGGCTAAAGCCGTTCCCCTGCAAACGAAACCCTGCCTTCGCAGGGTTATCAGCCAGCGCAGGCTGGCTTCGTTTGAGAAGGTGCGGCTTTAGCCGCAAACAGTATGCGAGGTCGGGCAAGGAGGCACCCCGGTATTGCGATGAAGATAAAGATTTCTCATCTGTTCGTTGGGCTGCCCTTACTGGTCGTCGTCGTGCTGGCGTTGTTGCCCAGCACAGGCTGGCTGGTGCGGTTGCAGCTGGGATTGCCTGTCTCGCCGCGAGCCGAAGCGTTGCTATACGGTAGCCTGGGCATCCGCGACGTGGAACCTGAGGCAACTCAACGGTTCAAGAAGGCTCTACAAGAGGCAGCGCAACAACATCCCAACGACTATTACATCCAGCTGGGATGGACACTCTGGACAGATTCCCAACCGTACGGGAGCCTGAAGCAGCTGGTGCCCCGCTTCGGCGACCGCCCCGCTCTCTACGCGCACCTGCTGCGCTTTGCGGTGCAGGCGGGAGTCAGTCCGCGCCGCCCCGAGGAGGCACTTGTCGGGGGCAGGAGGTCTCCTGCCAGGCCTCTTCCGCCGCTCCCCCCGCCCCCTGCCGACCTGCTACGGGAGTTCGACCGCTTTGCGCAGCGGGGTGAGAGGCTGGACGCCGACAACGCCTACTTCCCGATGATGCGGGCGATGGGGCTGTTCGCCGCACGGCGCGACCGCGAAGCGGTCAATGCGCTCCTGCGCGCCAGTAAATGCACTCGCTGGGATGATTATACATCGGATGAAACCATGGCGCGAATCGCCCTGCTCCGCGCTACCTTCGGAAAGGTACCCGCGATTGCTGAGGAGGTTGCGGATACTGTAGTGTCTTTCTGGCATCACGGGGCGCTACGTTCTATGGCGAGGATGGCAGTGTACATGGCAGAAAAGGCTGAGCACGAAGAGCGAAAAGAGGAAGGCGTACAAATCCACCTGGCCCTGATGCGATGCGGACATCTGATGCGCGTGCATGGAAGCAGTTTGATAGCAAACCTCGTCGGCATGGCGATAATCTCCATGGGCGCCAGCGTGTCCGGAGGCGCACCTCCGCCTCCGGACATATCTCCTGAGGAGAGAATAAAGAAGACACGCCAGCGGTTTGTGCAATACCTGCGAACCGCTGGCAAAGAAGCAGAGGCGCAATGGGCGGAGCGCGAGTTCCGCGAAATGGATGCACAGCGCACTCTTCTGCGGCAGGCAACGGATGTTGACCGTTTCCTGCAGCGCCTCAGCTACAACATCAGTAGTTGGGCGCTGAGCCTGTTCCTGTTGCAATGCGTGTCGTCGATGGTGATGTTGTGGGCGGTGTATGCGCTGCTGGCGCGCACCTCTCTGAGGCAAGGGGTAGAACCGTACTTTGTGTTGCCCGTCGCCCTGCTCGGGATTGGCATGATGCTCTGGCTAACGAAACTGCCGGGGGTCACCGCAGCCCTGCTCTCTGCTATGCAGAGCCTGCGGGACCAGCAGCAGACGACAGCAGGCTGGCTCTCTTCTGCCCTTACGCAGATCAGCCAGTGGATAGCAGAAGCCCCGCCGACGACGGTGCGCCTCATACAAGTGCTCGCGGTGCTCATGGTGACCCTGCTCACGGCAGGGGTACTGGCGGTAGCGGGGCTGTTCCGTCGACGTGAGGGCGAACATCCGCTGGTGGGCGGCATTCGGCGTCACGGACTTCCGCTGGCGGGTATTCTGTTGCTGCTTTACGCACTTCTGGCAGCATACACGGCGCATACCGAGAACAGCTGGAAGCAAGAACTCATGCTGCGGATTCAGCATGAAGGCAGGTTCCTCATGCAGCAGATGGAAAGGCGCTGAACGTCTCAAGAGGATTCCGCGAACGTGCTCCGTAACTTTACCACAAAACAAACGCAGAAAGGTTTCCTTGCCGATGGCTCTTGTGTTCATCTTGCCCGATGAGATAGCCGTGGACCTGCCGGAGGGTACACCGCTGGTGCGTGCGCTGTGGCAGGCAGGGGTAGCGGTAGAAACACCCTGTGGCGGGTTTGGCGTGTGTGGAAAATGCAAAGTGCGCTTTACTGGCGGGACAGTCCCTGAGCCCACCGAGGAGGAGTTGCGCCACGTACCGGCACAGGAGCTGTCTGAAGGCTGGCGATTAGCCTGTCGCCATCGAGTAAAGGGGGATGCCCAGCTGGAAGTGCCTGTGGAAAGCCGTCCCGCCATCGCTCAGGTGCTGACCACCGCTGTAGAGCGCCCTGTCACGCTGGAACCCGCCGTGCGCCGACTGCCCCTGCAACTACCCGCACCCAGCACTTCGGATGAGCGTTCTGACCTGCGTCGTTTGCTGGACGCTTTGCGCGAACAACACGGTATCGCGCTGGAGGTGGAACGGGTTCCTCTGGGCGTGGTTCGGCAACTGCCGCAGGCATTGCGCGAATCGGATTTCCGACCGTTTGCGGTCTTATTCCACGACCCCGACCATCCTGCTGAAACACGCCTGCTGGCAGTGCAGCCGAATGATACCACTCCCCTGCTGGGCATGGCGTTTGATATCGGCACTACCACGCTGGTGGGATACCTGATTGACCTGCAGAGCGGGAAGGAGCTGTCGCACGCTGCACGCCTGAACCCGCAGGTGCAGTACGGCGACGACGTGGTGTCTCGCCTTTCTTTCGTCTATCACGAGCCATCGGGCTTGAGGTCCCTGCAACATGCGGTGGTGCGCGGACTGAACGAGATTATCGCTGAGGCGTGCCAGACCGCAGGGGTAGACCCACACGACATCTTCGAAGTAGTAGCAGTCGGCAACACCACCATGCTGCATTTCTTGCTGGGGGTGAACACTAAATCCATCGCCGTCGCGCCGTACGTGCCGGTATTCACCGACCTGCTGAGTGTCGAGGCGCGTTCTATCGGCTTGCGCGTGCACCATTCCGCTCTCCTCACCACCCTGCCCTGTGTGGCAGGCTATGTGGGGGCGGACACGGTGGCGGTTGCGCTGACGCATCTGCACCAGCCCGACGGCGAGACGGTTCTCGCGCTGGACATCGGTACAAACGGTGAGGTGGTTCTGCGGCACAAGGGCAAGTACTACTGCACCTCCGCGGCGGCGGGACCGGCGTTTGAGGGCGGACGTATCTATCAGGGCATCCGCGCCGAAATGGGGGCAGTGTCTCAGATTAGCGTGGAAAGCAACGGCGACGAGTACTGGCTTCATGTCAGCACCGTCGGGGGGGCTCCGCCGAAAGGGATTTGCGGCTCAGGGCTGATTGACGCCGCCGCGTGCCTGCTGGAAATCGGCGCGGTGAACGAGGCAGGGCGCATGAACAATGCGGGCGATGGAGAATGGTGGCAATCACATATAACCACTCTGGGAGACCAGAAGGCGTTTCAGCTGGCATCTCCAGAGGCTTCGGGCATCCCCGAAGGCGTGGTGTTGACCCAGAAAGATGTACGCGAGCTGCAGCTGGCGAAAGGCTCCATCCGCGCGGTGATGGAAGTACTGCTTCAGAAGGCAGGCATTACGTGGATGGATGTCCACCGTCTGCTGGTCGCCGGGGCGTTCGGTATGTACGTGAACCTGCGTTCCGCACAGCGCATCGGGCTGCTGCCGCCGCTCCCGTTGAAGCGTATCGAGCCAGTGGGTAACGCCGCAGGCGCGGGCGCAAAGATTGCCCTGCGTTCCGTACGGGAGCGCAAACGCGCCGAGTGGCTGGCGCAACAGATGAAACACGTGGTCATGACCGGCAACCCGCAGTACGAAGAGGAGTACATGGAGCATCTGGGCTTTATCGAGACTCTGGATTGAGGTGAAAGGACATGCTTCCTCGTGAGCGCGTATTGACCGCTTTGAACTTTCAGGAGCCGGACCGCGTGCCTATCTATATCTGGATATTCGGGCAGCCGGGCGTCATCGACGACATCATAGCGAAGTACGGCACCTTCGAAGCCTTCTGCGATGCGCTGGATGTGGACATGACGCAGGCGTTTCCCACCCGAGGCTTTCTGAAGCAGGGCGCGCCTCCGAACAGTCCCGATTCCGAGTATGAACCCGCCTACGGCTGGGTGTACACGCTGGACGCGGCGTTAGAGGCGGAGTTCTGTGACCCCGATGACCCCGAAATCTACACGACCATCCGCGCCGAGATCGAGCATCACAAAGGGCAACGGGGAAGGGCGGTATTTGTACAAACGCCGGGTGTATTCGAGGCGGCAAACGGCGTTATCGGGCAGGCGCAGAACCTGATGGAGCTGGCTCTGCGCCCGGAGCTGTGCCGGCAGTTGTATGAGCGCATCGCGCGGTGGTCCGCCCGCTACGCCGAAAACTGCCTGGACCTGGGCGCGGACGTGATACATATCTCCGATGACTGGGGCATGAACGGGGCGATGATGTTCCGCCCGCAAACATGGTGGGAGGTCATCTACCCCGCGGAGAAGGTCATCTGCGATGCGGTGAAGCGCAGAGGCGGTTTGCTCTCCCTGCACAGCGACGGGTACATCACCCCCGTACTGGACGGCGTGGCGGAGCTGGGCTTTCGCGTCATGCATCCGGTGCAAGAATCGGCGGGCATGGACCCGGTGCAGGTAAAACGCGACTATTTCGGCAGGCTGGGCATCTACGGCGGTCTGGACGTGCGCACCATGTTGGGACGCGGTTTGCCCCGCGAGCAGCTGGCAGATGAGATTCGGCGCGTGATGAACACGCTCAAACCCGGTGGAGGCTATATCTTCTGCACCTCGCACATGGTTCAACCCGGCACCCCACTGGACGAGGTGGAGTTCGCCTATCAGGTGGCACACGAAGCGGCAAGGTACAGCCGATGACGAAGCGATAGAGGAGCCCGCTGCTCTGACCACGAGGGGCAACACCGCATTCGTTCGGCGACGCGCCCCTGCACCTCGTTATCCGCCCCCTGTAAAAACCTTCAGGTTTACCCGATAATTCTCACAGGTGAGACAGTGTGGTGGGAGGTATCCGGTGGCTGTTGTACACGATCAGGCATTAGGGCTCCGAAAGCTTATCTCTCAACGACCGGCGGACGGCGTGCTGGGTATTACGCCCGGATTGCGCATGGGCACGTGGGTGATCAGTGTGGTCAGCGGCACGCCGGAGTCGGGCAAAACCACCCTCGCCACCAACCTTTCCGCCCTGTTAGGGCAGACTGGGCGCCACGTGGTATTGCTGGACGGCAACGTGGGCGCGATTACCTGTAGCCGTCTGCTGGGTACGGAACCGCGCTACTCTCTGGAAGACCTGTTCGCCGAACGGCGCGACCTGCCGGAGATTCTTGTTTCCGGGGCGGCAGGCATCCGCGTGCTGCCGGGAGGAACACGTATCCTCGCCTTCAAACGCCTCTCCGCTCAGGGACAGCGCGACATCATCGAACGCCTGCGCAGTCTGGAGGTGCTGGCGGATGTCGTGATTATCGACACGGGCAATCCCGAATCTACCGATACGCTGGCGTACGCGTTGTCCTCCGATATGGTGCTGGCGATAGCCCTTCCGCAACGAGAAAGCCTGTTGCGCACGTATAGTCTGGTGAAGCGACTGCTCCTGCAACGCGCCGACCTGCAGGTCGGCTGGGTGATGAACCGGTGCATCTCTCTCGTGCAGGCGCAGAAGGTAGGCAGACAGGTCGAGCAGCTATTCTCGAGGCAGTTTGGGGACAGGGTACAATTACTGGGCAGTATTGTGGAAGATAATAGCGTGAACGCCGCAGCAGAGCAGAGCGCCTGTTTTTGGCTTGCCTCGCCCGACAGCGCGGCGGCGAAAGGACTATCCGCTCTGGCGGCAGAAGTCCGGTCTAGAATCATGCCGCATCCTGGAGTGGGCAGAGGGCTTCACGCCTTCCTGGCGCGCCTTTCGGACCACCTGCGCCCACCTGCTCTGCTGCCCATACCGAAAGAGGAGGAAAACACATGGCTCGTAGCTTGAGAGTGCTGATTGTTTCCGCAGAGGTTGCCCCGCTGGCGAAGGTCGGCGGGCTGGCGGATGTGGCTGGCGCGTTGCCCAAGGCGCTACGTGCGCTGGGGCACGATGTGCGTATCGCTATGCCCTGTTACCGGATGATTGAGAAAAACCCCGACTATCCGGTACGCACGGTTATCAAGAATCTCCCCGTTCCGATTAACCCCATGACCACCGAAGAGGCGATTATCCGGCGCACCAGCCTGAAGGATGGCACACCAGTCTACCTTGTCGGACACAAACACTATTTCACCGGAGCCACCGAATCGAAGAAGATATACGCCCTGGAACCGGAACCCTACATCTTCTTTGACCGCGCCATCCCGTTAATGCTGGAAGAGCTGAACTGGATACCCGATATCATTCACGCCAATGACTGGCATACGGGGTTCGTGCCGGTGTACGTTCGCATCCTTCATGCGCACCAGCCGGAGTGGCAGCAGGTAGGGCTGGTTTTCACCATCCACAACCTCGCCTATCAGGGCGAGTTCGGTTACGAGCTGCTGTGGAAGGCAGGCTTACCGGAATGGCTGTTCCACTACGAGCGACTGGAGTTCTACGGAAAGGTGAACTTCCTGAAGGGCGGTATCGTGTACTCCGATATGGTCAATACCGTCAGCAAGACATACGCGAAGGAGATTCAGACTCCGGAGTACGGCTGCCGGATGGAAGGGCTTCTGCAGTACATCGCCTCACAGGGCAGGCTGGAGGGTATCGTCAACGGCATCGACTACGAGGAGTACAACCCCGCCACCGACCCGCGCATCCCTGCCCACTACAGTGCAGATGACCCATCGGGCAAGGCAAAGTGCAAAGAGGCTCTGCAGAAGGAGTGTGGGTTCACCGTCAACCCGAACGCTCCGGTGATGGGCATGATTACCCGTCTGGCAGACCAGAAGGGGCTGGACCTGATTGCCTCTATTGCCAAACAGATACTGAAGCTGGGTTTCCAGTTTGTGGTGCTGGGCACGGGCGATCCACGCTATGAGGAGCTTTTCAAGCAGCTGGCACACGAGCATCCCGAGCAAATGCGAGCGTTCATCGGCTTCGACCCCGACCTGGCACAGCGCATCTACGCGGGCAGCGACATGTTCCTGATGCCTTCGCGCTTCGAGCCATGTGGATTGGGGCAGCTGATGGCGCTGCGCTACGGAACCATTCCCATCGTGCGCAAAACGGGTGGTCTGGCAGATACCATCGCTGACTTTTCGCCGCGCACGGGTAAGGGAAACGGCTTCGTGTTTGAACAGTACGACCCCGCGGAACTGCTGAAGGCAATCAAGCGCGCGCTGAAGGCGTACCAGCAGCCAGAGGTATGGAGCAAGCTGGTGGACACCGCCCTGCGTTCGGACTATTCGTGGAACCGCGCGGCGGGCGAGTACGCCGAGCTGTACCTGCGCGCGCTGGAACAGCGCAAAGCCAGCTTAGAAGCGGCGTAAATACAGGTCTGTGGAGGGCGAGGCTCCGTCCGAGCCGAGAATGGTGCCGCAGCCTGATGAACTTTGAAAAATCAGTCGGACCTGTCCTGTGGCAGACATCTTATTGGAGGGGATTGCTTCAGCACTTCGTGATTCGCAATGACACGGAGCGGCAACTATGGTGTCATTTTGAGGAAGCTTAGCGACTGAAGCAATCTCCCGCTGCATCTTTGCAACAGGCGTGAGGGCAGAAACATGCTACCAAAGTTCATCAGGCTGTGTTGGCTGTTTTCGCAGGCTAAAGCCTGCGGCTATATGAACAACGAAGATGGACGGACTACTGATAATCTGTCACACGCGACTATTTGGGTACGGGCGAAGCGGTTCCGTTTCTCCGTCATTCTGAGCGATAGCGAAGCATCTCATGGCGGTGATGGAGCCATATCCTTCGCTTCGCCCGGAATGACAGGGGCGAGTCGGCAACTGGCAATCGCTCTATTGTTGTGTTATACTAACTATCATGGCGGAGTGGGACATGAGCGCAAGTCGGCTAACGTGGTTCGTAGCTCTTTGGGGCGCATTGTGGACGTGGTTGTTAGCAAGCTGGAGCGGCATTTCGGTGGCGACGAGCCTTCTGCGCGCCGCAACCGTGTTCGTGATGCTTGCAGCAGTGATGATTGTTTTTCAGATAGCGCTTGGTGCCTCCAGAAGAACGCAGAGCCCCGCCCAGGACCGACCTGCCTCAGAAGAGCCATCCGCCCCAGAGGAACAACCGCGAGAGGAGCGAGAAGCGGCATAGCGATACGCGGAGCAATACCCCTCAGAGGAGAACAGGCAGGTCATGCCGACAGCGGAGATGGATAAAGCGTGGGAGCGCTACAAGCGATACGGCGACCCGCAGGCGCGAAACCAGATTATCGAACGTTACGCCTATCTGGTGAAGATTACCGCCGGGCGTGTGGTCAGCTCGCTCCCACCCACTTTGGACCGCGAGGACCTGGTGAGCGCAGGCATCATGGGGCTGATTAAAGCGGTAGACCAGTTCGATCCCTCCCGACAGGTTAAATTCGAAACATACGCCATCGCGCTCATTCGGGGGGCGATTCTGGAGCTGCTGCGCTCGGAGGACTGGGTGCCTCGCTCCGTCAGAGACCGCGTCAAAGCCCTGGAACGTACCTACTCCGCCCTCGAATCCCGCCTTGGACGACCGCCCACCGAAGATGAAATCAGTCAGGAGCTGGGTATCACGATAGAAGACTACCATCAGCTACTCTGCGACGCCGGGCGTACCAACCTGCTCTCTCTGGACGACCTGATTCTGGGTACACAGGACACCGGCGAGAAACTGCATATCGCCGATGTGCTCTCCGATGCCACCGCCGACCCCATCGCCGAAGTAGAACAGCGCGAGATGCGCCGACTGCTTGCGGAAGCCATTGACCGCCTGCCCGAACGCGAACGGCTGGTTATCGCCTTGTACTACTACGAAGGTTTGACCTTCCGCGAAATCGGCAGGGTGCTGGGCGTCTCCGAATCGCGCGTGTATCAACTGCACACGCAGGCAGTGCTGCGCCTCCGCAACTACCTGCAACGCGACGCGGGCATGTTCTGAGCAGATGACCCATCCCGAATCCTCCAACATGGTTATCGGCTTGATGTCTGGCACCAGCATGGACGGCATCGACGCCGCGCTGGTGCGCATCCGCGAAGCGGACGATAACCTTCAGGTAGAGACGCTGGCTTTTCGCACCACGCCTTATCCTCCCGACGTGCAGGCGGAACTGGTGCGCACCATTCGAGGAGAGACGGGCGTCGCCGAAATCTGTCACCTGAACTTCCTGCTGGGCGAACTGTTTGCCGACGCCGCGCTCCAGCTGATGCAAGAGTCGAACGTAAAGCCTGGGCAACTGTTGTGTATCGCCTCACACGGGCAGACGGTGTGGCACCAGCCAGAGCCGATAGAGTGGCAGGGGCGCACTATCCGCTCGACCCTGCAGGTCGGTGAACCGGCTGTGATTGCGGAGCGCACCGGCGTGCCCACCGTCGGCGATTTTCGAGTGGCGGACGTGGCAGCGGGCGGACAGGGCGCGCCGTTGGTGCCTTATGTGGACTACCTGCTGTTCCGTCACCCCTCCGAGGGGCGTATCTTACTCAATATTGGTGGCATTGCTAACCTCACCGCCATCCCCACAAATGCTTCACCCGAAGAGGTGATTGCCTTCGACACGGGACCGGGCAACGCGCTGATAAACGTGGCAATGGAGATTGCCAGCGGAGGCAAATATCGCTATGACCCGGAAGGCTCCTTCGCCCAGCGACACCCCATACGCGAAGAATGGCTGAACGAACTGTTGCAACATCCCTACTTTGCCCTGCGACCACCCAAATCCACCGGACGCGAAACCTTCGGCGAGGCGATGGTACGCAGGCTGATGCGACGTTATAAGGTCTCGAATGCGGAACTGCTTGTGCCCACGCTGACCGAGCTCACTGCCCGGACGATAGCGGACGGAATCCGACGTTTTGTGTTTCCTGAGATGCAGGCGGCGCGGTTGATTGTGTCGGGGGGAGGGGTGCATAACCGCACGCTCATGAAGCGACTGGGGGAACTGCTCCCCGAATTGCAGGTGGAGACCAGCGACCACTACGGTATCCATCCCGACGCGAAGGAGGCGGTGGCGTTTGCGGTGTTAGGCTACCAGCGGATGCGGGGGCGAACGAATAATTTGCCTTCCGCCACAGGCGCACAGCGATCGGTAGTGATGGGGAAACTCTGCCTGCCGTAGCTATACATGCAGTTCTCCGCTCGCCATCATCAGCTTCACCCGCAGAATCGCCGCCACGCTGATGGCGTCGGTAATCTCGCCCTCGCACACCATGCGGTACGCCTCTTCAAAGGGCACGCGCTTCACCTGCAGCTGTTCGGTGTCCTCGGGCTGGGCGCTGCCCTGCTTCAGTCCTCGCGCCAGGTACACAATCGCCAGCTCGTCCGTCACCGAGTTGGAGAGGTGCATCCTCAGGATTTCGCGCCACTCCTCTGCTTCCATGCCCGTCTCTTCCTTCAGCTCCCGCTGTGCGGCATGCAACGGTTCCTCGTCTAACCTACCTCCCCCTTCGGGTATCTCCCACGAGTATTGCTCCAGCGTGTAGCGATACTGTCCCACCAGCCAGGTGAATCCTTCCTCGTCCAGCGGCAGTACGCCAATCGCACGGTTCTTGAAGTGCACCACGCCGTAGATGCCTTCCCCGCCCGAGGGTTTGACCACCTGATGCTCCGTCACCGAAATCCACGGGTTGTCGTAGATGGGTTTGGAAGATAGCGTGCGCCAGGGGTTGTCCATCGTATCCGCCTACCCTTTCACCGCCCCCAACTGTATCCCCCGTACCAAGAACCTCTGCGATACCACGAACAGGATGACCAGCGGAATGATGTTCATCACGCTAGCCGCCATAATGAGGTTGGTCTGCCTGCCGTAGTTGGTGTCAAAGTAAAGCATCCCGATGGGCAGGGTACGCAAGTGCTCGCTCTTAATCAGGATGAGGGGCCAGAAGAAGGAGCCGTAGTTGCCCATAAAGGTAAATATCGCCAGCGTAATCAGCCCCGCGCGCGATAGGGGCATGATGATGTCCCAGAAGATTTGCCAGTGCGTCGCGCCGTCTATCTTCGCCGCCTCGTCGAGTGAGGGCGGGATGGTAAGCATGAACTGCCTCAGCAGGAATGTGCCGAACGCACTGAACGCGGCGGGTACAATCAGCCCGATGTACGAGTCCAGCAGGTGCAGCCACACCATCAGCGTGTAGTTGGGAATCATCGTCACCACGCCCGGAATCATGAGCGTAGCCAGGTACAGACGGAACACCGCGTCGCGTCCTTTCCACTGCAGACGGGCGAAAGCGTATGCCGCCATCGCGCTAGTGAGGCATTGCAGGAAGGTTACCCACGCGGCGATGAACACGCTGTTGAAGTAGTAGCGGGCGAAGGGGATTTGCTCGAAAACCTTCGCGTAGTTTTCGGGATGCCATACGCTGGGCAGAGGGTTAATCTGCTCTACCTCTTCCAGCGGTTTGAAGCTCGCCAGCACCATCCACACGAACGGCGCGAGCGTGGTGAGCGCGATGAGCGTCAGCACCAGATGGCTGACAATCACTTTGCCCACGCGGTTCCACCAGACGGCTATTGCAGGTGGTTTCTGAATAGTCTCGGCTGTTGTCATACCCATCTCAGTTTGGTTTTAGCCTTTCTCAGGGGGAGGGCAAGCCTTCCGGCAAAGCGAAACAGCCTCCCTCTGTCCTCTTCGGCTCGGCAGGAGCCTCGCCCTCCCCCGGTTCATTCTCCTTTAAAGCCGAAGTCGGGAATGCCTCCCTTCTCTATTGTTCGCCGATATTCTGACAGTCTGTCCCTACCGTATTGCCAGAAACGCTCGCACAGGTTCAGGTATTCCAGCACCGTTTGCCTTTCACCGCGCTGTAGCAGCGCTTTCGCCAGGGTGAAATCGGGTCCGAAGGAGCTGAGCACCGGAGAACCGGACACGCGAGCCGAGTCCAGCAGGTGTTTTTTCGCCGCCTCCACATCGCCCCTGTGCAAAGCCACTTTGCCCAACACCGTATGTGCCGTATGTATCCCATCGGCATCCGGCTGGAAGACAAAGAAGCGTCTCGAGGCGAGCCGGAGCAGTTCTTGTGCGTAGTGCTGTGCCTTTGCCCATTCCTCCGCCCGCACGGCAACGTCCGCTGTGTCGCTGAGCAACCCAACGTGGGTGATAGGGTCTAATCGCCTTCTCCTCAGCATGCTCTCCAGAACAGCAAGCGCCTGTTGGTAGTAGTGCTTTCGGACGGCTGCGTCCCTGGCACTGTTTGCTTCCATGCTATAGAGATGAGCCAACTGCTGTGCGTGGTCGGGATTGTTCGGCTCCAGAGCCAGCGCACGCTGTGCAAGAGCAATAGCGGTTCGTCTGTCGTAGACACCTAAGAAATTGCGAGCATTTGCGAGGATACGCACGTTCTTAGGATGTTTCTGCACTTGCTGCAAAAGTATGCTGCGCACCCGGATGAAGGCGGCGCCGTCCATCGAAGGGTGGAGCATCGCGTAAGGCGTCCCTAACACCGGCTCTTCAGGGCGGTTCTGAGCAAGCCACAGGATGTGAGCGCGGCGTGCAGCAGCTGCCTGCCTGGAGTCGAGAGCCATTCTCCCGTAATACCCCAGCAACTTCACGCGCGCGATCACATCGCTCGGATTACGACGAAGCTGCTCCTCCAGTTGCTGTGCTTCAGCCTCGCTCAGGCGTTCTCCCTGCTTGATGATTTCGTAGGTATCCACAGGCACGGGAAACCCCCTCCTCTCAATAGCTAATCTCCTTTGCGCCGAACTTCCAGTTGACCAGCGTCACCACGAAGATAATCGCGAACAGTATCCACGATATCGCCGAGGCGTAGCCAATCTGAAACTCCTCGAACGCCTTGGTGTAGATGTAATACGTCAAGGTGGTGGTTGTGCCTGCCGGTCCGCCCGCCGTCATCACCCGTGCCTGCTCGAAGCCCCCCTGCAACCCACCGATGAAGCTCATTACCACGATGAAGAAGGTGGTGGGCGCGAGCTGAGGCCAGGTGACGTTGCGAAACACCGACCATTTGCCTGCGCCATCCAGCTGCGCGGCTTCTATCAGCTCCTGGGGCACGTTGGTCAGCGCGGCAAGATAGAGCAACATGTTGTTTCCGCCGATGGCAATCCAGATGCCCATGATGATGAGCGCGTCGCGTGCGCCCAGTCCGAACTGCTTCGCGGTGATGCGCACCTGCTCCACATCCAGCCCCAACAGGTTGGATGTCGCCAGCAACCACTGTGGGGCTTTCACATCCAGCCCCAGCGCGTGGCTCACCGCGTTAATCGCCGCGTTAATAGGACCGAAATCGGGGTTGTACAGCGCCTTCCAGAGTATCATCAGCGCGACACCACTCGTGATGCTGGGCAGGTAAAAGAGCGTCCGATACAGCACGATGCCCCGCAGCTTCTGACTGAGCAACACCGCCAGCGCCAGCGAACCCGCAATGGCGACTGGCATCCCCAACATCAGGTAGAGCGTGTTGATGAAGTAGAGCCAGAACTGCTGGTCATGCATCAGCTCGATGTAGTTCTCGATACCGGTCCACTGGAAGGGGATGGTGCGCTGCAGGTTCCAGTTGGAGAAGCTGACGATGAGCGAAAACAGCACCGGTCCCGCGGTGAACACCGCAAAGCCCAGGAAGTTCGGCAACAGGAACAGCCACGCTATGTATCTCTCGTCACGGGTGCGAGAACGCTTAGGCATGGCAAGCATTACTCCCTTTCCGCATCTTCGCCTGCTTCCCGTAGAACCTCATGCTCAAGTGTCGTACTAATCCAGAAACCGTACGTCTTCAGGCATTCTATCTCGTGTTTTATGCTTTCGATCAAACCTCTCTTCCGCGCCGCAAGGAGGATGCCAAGTGTGCCTACAGGTTCCAGTCCCAGCTGCCGTGCTATCTTGCGAGCAACCATGTCGTCTAGCACCACACTCTTGATGTTGAGATAAACCGCTTGCCTCAACACCGCAGCCTCACCTTTCCCCAGACGGTATGTGAGAATATCGGAATGTTCTACACCGGCATCACATATCGTCAGCCAATTGCTCAGATGAGGTTCGACCTGCGCCATTACGTCGCCCGGTCCGGACCGAATCTCATCCAGAACTTCTAAGGGGACGAGCACCTCCTGCGCACCAAGCTTCAGCAGGTTCAGACGGTCTATCTTCGTCAGGAAGATGAGTGCAGAGGTATCAGTCACTCTACGTGTCATCCGATTGCCAGCTTGCGTGCCTCCTCTATTTCGTGCTCGACCTCTTCTTCCTGCAGGTTGATAGCGGGCACACCATACCGCGAAAGCGATGTGAGAAAGCTAACACGATCAACCCCTGCCAGTTGAGCTGCCACGCCTGCGGAAACCATGCCCAGTTCGTAGAACTTCACCGCCAGCAACAATCTGGCTTCTTGTTGGAACTGCTCGTCGGACATATCCAACGAAGCTGGTAGTTCGTCCGGGATTGTGATGGTAAGCGTTTTCATCCTGCTTCCCTCCACGCTTTTCCGCCCTTTGCTTTATTATACGCTACCTGTTGTTGGACGGGAAGAGAGCCTCCTGTTTCCGCGCCTTCACCAGCTCCTCATACCGCCTGCGCAGTTCGGGGTCGCGCTGAATGGTCTTCTGAATCTCCTCGTTAATCAGGCGTGCGGCAGCGCGCAGTGCGTCTGCCGCCGATTTCTGCCCCGATTTCACCAGGTCTAGCTGCTTGTTCAGGATGCGCTGCACCGCCTGTCCGTTCACAAAGGGGCTAATCTCGTCGGGAACCGCGTAGTTCATCGCGTCGCGCCATACCGCGTTGAAATCCTCTTCGGGGAAGGCGGGGTCGTGCAGGTACTTTTCGGTATAGGAGTATTTCTTTACCGGCGCAAGGGCGTCCGCCTGATGGTTAATCAGCTCGTTGTATTCCTTGCTCGCCAGATACAGCAGGAACTTCAGCGCGTGCTGGCGGCGAGGGCTGTTGCGGTTAATCAGCGAAGCGCGCCCGTAGCCCCGGAACACACGGTAGGGTCCGTGCGGCGACTCCACCGCGCCCAGCTTCAGCCCCTGATAGCTGCGCAGGGTGCATAGCCACCACCTGCCGCCTAACGCCATCGCGCCCTTCTTCGCGCCAAACCACGTAATCGTGCCCGAACCCCAGCCGCCCTGCGTCGCCATTGCCGCCTCTTCCACCGGACTGGGCATCACCTTATGCTTGTATATCAGGTCTTGCATGAACTGCACCGCGGCGATGGCTTCGGGGCTATCGATGATGCACCGCGTGCCATCAGGGTTGTACAGCCTGCCGCCCCACTGCAGCACGAAGTGATACCAGTTCCACCAGTCCATCAGGAAACCGAACTGCACCGGTCTGCCGTTCCTGTCGCGGATGGTGAGCTTCTTTGCGACCTCCAGAAACTGCTCCCATGTCCAGGGTCCCCTGGGATAGGGCACGCCGTATTTGTCAAAAATATCCTTGTGGAACCATATCGCGTTCACCGCCGCGTTGGTAGGGAAGCCGTACACGCGCCCTTCGTGGATGATGTTGGGATGTACCGCCTTCCACACCTCGTTCTCCACGTCAATGCCCGCCTTTTTCAGTTCGTCGGTGACATCCCAGGCGATGCCCGAGCGCACGTACGCGGAGAGCTGAAAGCCATCGTAGCAGTCGAAGATATCCGGTCCCACGCCCGCCAGCGACTGCACAATGACCTTCTCCATGCCTGTGTTGCTGGGGTCCAGGCGCAGGTCGTATTCGGGATGCAACTTGTTGAACAGTGCAATCTGCTCACGGCGGGCGGGGTTGTCGTCGCTTACCCACACCAGCGGGATTTTGCCCTGTGCACTGTTTTCGGGCTGTATCCGCCACGCCACCACCGAGAGCAACACCAGCACCGCAAAGGTTATGAGGAAGACGTATTTCATGGCTCCACTCGCTTTGAATCTTTTCTCTAACCAGAGGTATACTTTCCTTCGGCAAGCTGATGAGAAAAGGAGGCGGTATGCAGAGGACATTCGTGATGATTAAACCCGACGGCGTACGTCGGGGGCTCGTTGGCGAGTGTATCCGTCGCTTCGAACAGCGCGGGTTGAAGATAGTGGGTTTGAAGATGCTGGTTCCTTCGCGCGAGCTGGCAGAGAAGCACTACGCGGTGCATCGCGAGAAGCCGTTTTACTTGGAACTGGTGGAGTTTATTACATCGGGTCCGGTCGTGGCGATGGTGATAGAGGGACCGAACGCTATCCCTCTGGTGCGCACAATGATGGGCGCACTGGACCCGCTTCAGGCGCAGCCGGGTACCATTCGCGGCGACTTCACCTGTGATAAACAGATGAACATCATCCACGGTTCGGACTCGCCTGAGACCGCCGAGAGCGAAATCGCGCTGTGGTTCTCGCCGGAGGAACTGATTTCGCCGTAGTTGGCTAAAACCCTACCTCCACATTGACCTTGCCGGAATAGCCGGTGATGTCCACATCGCCGCGCTGGGGGTCAAAGCGGTCGTGCGGCGAGCCGTTGACGCGCACTGCTTTGATGTGCAGATTGTCGGGATGGCGGAAGCGCACCAGCAGCTTCGGTGGCTGGGTTCGCAGTTGCAAATCCACATCCGCCGTCATGCGCTTTCCGTGATCCGATATCTGATAACTCACGCCTACCGTACCGTAGCGCGTGCACACGCCGGTGGTCTCTATCGGCTTGCTGGTGCGGAACCACTCGCGCGGTATCGCCCGCCCCACGTGCAACACCTTTTCGCTGGCATACACGAACATCGCCCGCAGCCACGAGACCGCGTTCGACTCGTCACTGGTCTTAAAGTGCGCCGCGTTCGAGTAGCCCAGCACGGGCATCGGGTGCTCCACCATCGCGTTAATCTCTTCCCGGTAGCAGGCGCACCATGCGTTGAAGAACATCCAGATGAAAATCTCCGGCTCATCGCGTTCCAGGTGCGGCATCAGCCCTGCCAGCAGGTTCGGCTGGATGGAAAAGCCCGCGCGGTCGAACCAGTTTGCTTCGAAATCGGGAATGAGGTATCCGTAGGGCGGGGTGGGATATCGGTTGTCCTGGAAATCGTCCAGAATCCACCCTGCCTGCACGCTGTCGGTGTCGTACAAGTCGCTAATCAGCAGGTAGACAGCACCTTCCAGCACCTCGCGAATCCAGCCCACATCGCGCCTGCGCTGGTAGAGGCGGCTGGGGTAATGGGGAACCCATCGTCCGTCGCGCAGGCGTACCAGCGGGGTGTGCTGCCGCATCGTCTCGAAGCCGCGTATCAGGTCAGCGCGATAGGCATCTGCCTCTCGTCGAATGCGCGCCGCCTCGGGATGCCCGATAGCCTCCAGCGCTTTCGCTGCGGTGTCTACCCCTCGCCACGTCAGCGCGTTGGTAGATAACCAGTAGTGGAAATCGGTCACGTCCTCCAGGCTGCCTGCAGGCAGGAAGCCGTACTCCCATCCGCGAGAGTGGGGCAAGGGGCGCATCGTGTTGCGCCGCTGGCGAAAAACCCAATCAGATCCCGCAATCAGCGAGGGCGCCACGCGGTTCAGCCACTCGGCGTCGCCCGTCAGGAAGTAATGCATACCAATACACCACAGCACCCAGCCATGATGCTGGTTGTATGCGCCCTGTTCGAAACCTCCCGCGCCGAAGTACATCCCCTCGTAGTCGGTGAAATTGCCCGGCTGGGGGGCTGTTCCCTGATACTTTATCCAGAGTTCGATGCGCCTGCGCGCCTCCTCATGCAGTCCGCGCTGGTCCAGCTCATGCGTGACCATGCAGGATTCGTTAGTGAAATTGCCGTACGTGGAGGTGCCGACGGAGGTGTTAATCAGTCCACTGCCGTCGGGCATGGTAACGTCGGTAATCAGCACGTGGTTCAGATGCGCGGCATGCAGGGCGGTCAGGTGCGGCTCGGGACAGGTGAGCTGTGCTCCCTGCTTTGCCTGCGTCCTCCAGAAGGCAACGACCTCGCGATAGCACTGCTCGAAGCTCAGGTTTTGCAGGGCTTGCAGTTCCTTCGGCTGGTCGATGGCGATATAGGGTATCTTCAGCAGCAGCTCGCACGTCTCGCCGGGTTGCAGGGTTTGGCGGAAAACAATCTGCTGGTCTTGCACGTCGGGGTCCATACTGCCCTCCCAGCGCGCGCGAAGCACCTTTTTCTCGTTCCATATCGAGAGGATATGATTACCCTCTACAAACAGGGTATCTCGTTCGCTGTGAGGTATCAGGTAGTCATCCTGCCGATTCTCATGGTAGGTGTTCTGCGACCTGTCCGATCGGTGTGAGTACGAAAGAGGCAGTTCCGCCACCGCAGGCGCATCGCCAAGGTTTTGCAATCGGAACCGCACCATGGCTACGACCGTATCATCGCTGGCAAGCGACTCGTCGAAGATGGATCGCTCCAGCGGCACGGCAAAGCTCTTTTGTTCGATGGCGATGTCGCCGTCACGCGCCTGAATGTTGTACGCCAGCACGGGTGGCGTATCGGTGTAACGGGCGAGGATGGTCTTGCGTTCCAGACCGAAGAAGAAGCGTCCGTTGCCGTCACAGAGAAAGCGCTCGGTGTCTTTGCTTCGGATGGTAACCAGGTTCCATCTGTGCAAAACCAGGTCGCCGTTTGCTTCCAGCCAGAACCGCTGGCGGTTGTGTTTACAGCCCAGGTTGTAGCTCACCACGTGCGGGCGAGGTTGTCCGTAATACGCCCCGCCATAGGTTTGCTCGCGGTGTTCCTTAACGCACTGATTGAGCGTTTTGGCGCCCTCGATGCGTTTCAGGTAGTCGGCGAAGCGTGTGGGGTCATCGGCAAAAGCAATATAAACGCCCTTTTCGGCATACCAGATGGGTCCCTGTTCCTTCAGACTTTGCAAGGAGATGGTGAACACATCGTCATCCAGTGAGAAGGTGATGTGCCCTTCGTCGCCACAGTAGCGGTGTGCCGGGCGCATGTGCGCAATGTACAGATCGAACGACCGCTCCGCTTCGGTTAGCAGCTCTATCGTGTGGCGTATGGAACGCACCCCTTTGGGTGACAGTACCGCTCGAATCGTGGCGTTGTAGGTGCTTAGCCGAATAAGTTTGCCGGGGGTTTGCCGCCCGGCGTCCAGTTCTACACGCAGGCGGTTTAGCACGGGTACAGAGGTCGTGAAGATATTCGCTGTCAGGATCCGTCCGGGTTCGGGTACTTCCACCTTGATGCCCAGCGTTCGACGGAAGGTCACATCGTAGTCCTTCAGGTCGGGGAACTCTGCGGTCAGCCCCTTAAAGGTGACAATCACCGCGTTGACGCTTTCTCGATGAACCTCTATCGCCGCCTTCTGCCACTGGCTGTTGAACTGGTCGTCTATGGGCGTCCAACCGAATGCGCAGGGGTTATCCCTGTCGCGTAAGTGCTCGATGCGTACGTCGGGCCACGTCTTACGCAGGTAGTAGACGTTGAGAGTGGACGGAGCCTGCCCTCTGAAGCGCACCCGCACCTTCTGGATGTCGCGAGGTTCCTCAAAGCGATATTCTCCCGGTTCGCAGTTCGGCAACGCAAACGGGGCGATGTCGAACGGGTTCATGCGCACCTCCTCACTGGCAAGTGTTACCGCCGCCCGCATAGTCAGCGTGACGACGGCTGTTATGAGCCACAATGCCCTGCATGTCATCGCGATACGACCTTTTTGTTCAGTTGGCTCCACTGCAAAAAGGCATCTCACCGCAAAATGGGTTTTCCCTGAGCTTCTCCACTCTATCCGGTGTTTTCCTGCTACCTGATTGCCAGCGTAACCACACGCCGACCAGGCACAACGACATCTACCCCAGCAGGACTTACTGTTAACTTCTTTTGCGGTCTGCTCGCCAGGTCCGTTTGCCACGCTTCCCGAGGCACCCAACGACCAAAGGCAATGTGTGCCTGCACCTGTTTCTCTCCGGTATTGTAAAGCCGGACGAACAGGCGGTCGTCCTCCCAGGTTATCCCACCGACCATCACCGAGCCGCCGGGGGAGTCCACCTGCAGCAGAGACTGTGCAGGCGGCGTCGGCAGCTTCGCCTGAACATTTCCTTCCCTTCCCTGAGCATAAGCGGGACGACGCGGGTCGCTCATTCCTGACAGTGATTCCCAGCCGAAACGGGTCGCCTGCGCTGGCTGAAAACCGCCTTCACGCAAACTTAGCGAGAAACCGAAGACCAGCTCACCGCCCTGCGAGGCTTTGTAGTTGGTGTCCCAGTAGTTGTTGAACACGTAGGCGAACACCGAGCCGTTGAGAGGCTCCAGCCTGCCTCGCCACAGCCCTTTGAAGAAATCGTTGAAGGTCACCAGCGGAGCATGAGGCGTCGCGAGATGCGCGGTAAACCGTCCGTCGCTGACGGCGGCGAAGCTGTGGGTGGTATACCACTCGCGACAGCCTCCGGGCAGTTGTTCTTCCTCCACCCTCAGGATACCGTATGGCAACTCCACAAAGCCCTGAATGCCCTTTGGATTGGCGAGGAGGAAGGGGAAGGCAAAGTAGCCCGCCTCCTTCGCCAGCGTGGCGTCTTTGTGCAGCACGTTGAGAAACTCTAGTCTCCCATCCTGCCAGACAACGACCCATGTATCCAGAGGAGGCAACTTCTGTCCGCCTCGCCTTAGATGAAGCACAGCGCACACCGAACCGTTTTCCACCAGCTCGATGCTTGACCGGTTGTGGGTGAAGACCTCAAATCGCGGCTCTGCCAGGTGTGAATACATCAAGCGGGTACCCTCGCCGCCCAGCACGTAGAGAAACTGGTTCAGCCCGTAACCGCTTCGCGCGTTCACCCATTCTTTTTCCAGCGAGAGCTGCTGGAGACTGGTTATTGCGCCGGTGCCGGGGTCAAAACGCAGTCGCCATCCCGCTCCTTCCCACGTCCATTCGTCCTGACCTTGCCGAAGCAGGGTGGATGCCGAGGGAGGTTCCTCCGGCTCCAGCAGGAAGCTGGCATATCCCAACGGGGGCACTTGCTTTGCGAGGAACAGCAAGCGATTATCTCGGCGTTGCACGGGTAATACACGCCCCGTCCGCGCATCCCGAACACGCCACAGGCGAACCGAGTCAGGCAGCGTCACTTCCGCCGCGATGTCGCGTTGCCAGCAGAACTCGTTCCAGACCACAACTACCTGCGCCGACGGCGGAGGCGCGGTCGTCTTCGCCTGCGCCAGTGAGCACAGCTGCTGTTGCGCTCGTCGCGACAGAGACTCCGCCTTCTCTACAGCGCGTTGTGCATAAGCTGCCTTGAACTCCCACTGGTGCCTGGTTTGCTCGCTCTCCGGCTCGGACACGCTGCACCACGCGCCCCAGGTGTGCTCGTCGAAGAAAACTACCTCCTCCCATGCGTTGTGGATGTCGCCCACAGGGAAGGTACGCGCAGGCAGGTGGAGCCTCGTCAGAGCAAACCATCGCTCGGCGGTTTCCAGCCGCCTCTTCGCCCACCGCACCAGCGCGGTCTCATGGGCTGTAGACGCCGCGCCGTCCTCCCAGTAGACGCCGAAGTCGCCGCGAAAGACGGGCAACTTCTTACCGAACCCTTTTTCCACGTAGCGGAAGAACTCGTCCACCGTGGAAAGCACTATCTGCGGGTACTCCCACTGGCTGTTCCACTGCGCGATGACCTCCGCGTAGCGCGGGTCCAGCGGTTCGTTATCGAAGAAGCCTCCATAGGCATATACCGCATCGCACGGATAATCGCGCCCTGCGAACTCGCGCAGATAAGACAAAATCTCTGCCTCCGCCTCTTCCAGACTGCCGGTAAGTGCCAGCCGGCGCACGTAGCCGTAGCTGTTGGTCAAAATTGCCAGCACCCGTGAGCCGTCTAATCCCTCCCACCAGAACGGCGACTGCACCAGACGCGGGTCGGCGTGAGTGAAGACGGGCGCGTGATACAGGTTCACCGCCTCGGCGAAGTAGCGCACACCCGCTTGCGCGAGGAACATCGGCAGAGTGCCTACCGCTGTGGGCACGTCAGTGAGATTCGCGGACTGTACTTTGCCCAGCCCGCAGGAGCGCGCCAGCGCCTGTGCCCGCATGACCACCTGCACCATCTCCTCGCCGGAGCACAATCCGGTGAGCATGTTCAGGTAAAGCCCCTGTAAGCCGATGCGCCCTTCGCGGATACGCGGAACCAACTTTTGTCGGAACACCAGGGGATGCTTCTGGCGGAAGAGGAACGCCTGGTAAGCCACCTCGAGGTTCCACTTGAAATGCGGGTTCTCGTCGCAGGCGCGGCAGGCGAGCAGGGTGTTTTCGTTGTGCCGCTGGAACACTCGTTCTTGCCAGTCGGTGTAGCCGATGTCGGTATGGCTGGAAGGAGCCACAAAAACCTTCCAGCGTCGCTCCGGACGTCCATCGAACTCGATGCTCCACTCTTTTTCTGAAGTTCGCAGGAACAAACGAAGCTTTCGCGGTTGCTCCAGCGGGGGTATGAAAAGGTAAAAAGCGTTCTCACCCGGCTTCAGCACAACCCGTTCAACGCTATCGCCGGCTCCCTCTATGCCTGCCCCTACCTCGCCTTCCAATCCGGTGTTGTTCAGTCGCACCCGCACCGCCTGCTTGAGGCTTCCGTGTATGCGGCGAAAGAGCATCGTCGTCTCGGCAGAAAGGTCGGCGGCATTCGGTGCTTCCGGCAGAGCCAGCCCTCCCTCCAGCGTCAGGGCGTCATAGAGCAGCCAGCTGCCATCCAGCACGGTCAGGGTAATAACGTTCTCTCCTGCTCGCAGGTGATTCCGTGAAAAAAGGAGAGAGAGCGTATGCTTGCGTCCGGCGTTGGGGTCGGTCAAGGAGGCGTCGTTGCCGCCCGCGGGTAAACGGAACCGGCACGAGTAGCGGTCGTTGATTCGCACCTCCAGCAAGGGCAAGGCGGAGTAGTGGGTATTGACCAGATGGATGGTCAGGCGGCAGACGCCCGCAGGAACCTCATCGAGCGGGAAAAGGACACGGAACGGGTGCTGACGGGAACCCGCCCAGGCGTCGGCGGGACCGGGATGGATGTAGCTCCAGTCTCTACCGGGGTCGCTTTGCCCCACCCGAAACTGCACGTCGTTGGGGAAAAGTCGAAGATATTCGGTGTGGCGTCCGGCCAGCGCGAATTCACGGTAGTCCCCATCAGGTTCACCGATTTGCCAGAGAATCGCTCGTTTCATTCAGAAAGTCCTTCCAGCAGCTGTACAATCTGTATCTGCCGACTAGCCTCGCCAATGATTTCTAGCTGGCGCACTACACCATCTTGACGCAGAACATCCTGCAAAAATTGCGATAGGTCCATTCCCGACAGGTAGTGTTCTATCCGCTCGATGGCATCAAGAATGTGGCGCAAGTAAACCGAGTCATCCTTCTTCATGCAGAACGACTTTGTCCTCCTCCACATAGGGGCGAACATGGGGGCTCGGGCTTTTTTCAGTAACCAGCTCCACTCGTCTGCCGACGATCTGGCTCAACTGTTCCTCCAGCGCAAACCAGCGCAGACCCAACGGAGGACGCTCGTCCGGTGGCTTGAGGTCCACAAGGATGTCGATGTCGCTGTCTTCCCTCTCATCCCCCCTGGCGCAAGAGCCGAAAACCGCGACGCGCCTCGCGTAGGGCTTTAGCAGTGGCACCACATAGCGGCGCAGGTTCTCAAGCGTGTCCAAATCTCCCACCTCCTCACTCCCAATAATACATCCGTGCCCCACTCAGGCGCAAGCGCCACCATGCGCCCTGCCGCACCGGTTGCACGGACGGC
>VSSL01000026.1_pt1 | contig 28086 bp, 22 predicted proteins | sample 4557531 | NCBI WGS metagenome assembly VSSL01 (sample SAMN10986726, study PRJNA523729) | hot springs metagenome | isolation source: hot springs | place: India:Timba, Gujarat | collected 2018-05-31 | reverse complement strand
GGGGGTGAGCATTATCATCCTCTCCGACAGAGGGGTAGACCGCAACCACGCGCCCATTCCCGCCCTGCTGGCAACCTCGGCCGTACACCATCATCTGATTCGCGAAGGCACGCGCACGGCGGTGGGGCTGGTAGTGGAGTCGGGCGAACCGCGTGAGGTGCATCACTTCGCCCTGCTCATCGGCTACGGCGCGAGCGCAGTGAACCCCTACCTCGTGTTCGAGACGCTGGCGGACATGAAGCGAGAGGGCATGTTGCCCGAAGAGCTCAGCTACGAGCAAGCCTGTAAGAACTTTATCAAGTCCATCAACAAAGGCTTGCTCAAGACCATGTCCAAGATGGGCATCTCCACGCTGCAGAGCTATCGCGGAGCGCAGATTTTTGAAGCCATCGGTCTGCACGAGGAGGTCATCGAGAAGTACTTTACCCACACCGTCTCGCGCATCAGCGGAGTAAAGCTGGATGTTATCGCGGAGGAGACGCTGGCGCGGCACCGTTTCGCCTACCCGCCCGCGCCGGTGCCGGAGAATCTGGACCTGGACCCGGGCGGCTGGTACAAGTGGCGGCGCGGCGGTGAGTTCCACCAGATGAATCCCGATGTCATCGCCAAGCTGCAGCATGCGGTACGCACGGGCAACTACCAGATATACAAAGAGTACGCCGAGCTGGTAAATAAGCAGAACGAACAGCTCGCCACCCTGCGCGGACTGTTCAAGTTCAAGAAAGGCAACCCCATCCCCATTGAGGAGGTGGAGCCCGTCAGTGAGATTGTGAAGCGGTTCGCGACGGGGGCAATGTCGCTGGGCTCCATCAGCAAAGAGGCGCACGAGACGCTGGCTATCGCCATGAACCGCCTGGGCGGGAAGAGCAACACGGGCGAGGGCGGCGAAGACCCTGAGCGCTACATCCCCTTGCCCAACGGCGACAGCAAGCGCAGCGCGATTAAGCAAGTGGCATCGGGACGCTTCGGCGTCACCACGCACTATCTGGTGAACGCCGAGGAATTGCAGATTAAAATGGCGCAGGGCGCAAAGCCGGGCGAGGGCGGTCAACTACCCGGTCACAAGGTGAGCAAGTACATCGCCAAGGTACGTCATTCGACACCGGGCGTTACGCTCATTTCGCCTCCGCCGCACCACGACATTTACTCTATTGAGGACCTGGCGCAGCTTATCTTTGACCTGAAGAACGCCAACCCGTACGCCCGCATCTCGGTGAAGCTGGTGGCGGAGGTTGGCGTGGGTACAGTGGCGGCAGGTGTCGCCAAAGCGCACGCCGACCACATCCTCATCAGCGGTTTTGAGGGAGGCACCGGCGCGTCGCCGTTGTCGTCCATCAAACATGCGGGCATTCCCTGGGAGCTGGGTATCGCGGAGACACAGCAGGTGCTGGTGAAGAACGGATTGCGCGGGCGTGTGGTGCTGCAGACCGACGGACAGTTGAAGACCGGGCGCGATGTGGTGATTGCCGCCCTGCTGGGCGCAGAGGAGTTCGGCTTCTCCAGCGCGGCGCTGGTGGCGCTGGGCTGTATCATGATGCGTGTATGCCATCTGAACACCTGCCCGGTGGGTATCGCCACGCAAGACCCCATCCTGCGCGAACGGTTTGCAGGTAAACCTGAGCACGTGGTGAACTTCTTCACCTTCTTGGCGCAAGAGGTACGCGAGATTATGGCGGAACTGGGCTTCCGCACCTTCGACGAGATGGTCGGTCGCGTGGATATGCTGGAAACGCGCGAGGCGATTGACCACTGGAAGGCGAAGGGTGTGGATGTGAGCGTGTTACTCCAGAAGCCGGACGTTCCGCCGGGCACGCCTGTCCGTTGTGTGGAAAAGCAGGACCACGGGCTGGAGAAACAGTTAGACATCCAGCTGTTAGAGTGGTGCAAACCTGCGCTGGAACGCGGCGAGCGTGTGGAATTGAGCCTGCCCATTCGCAACTGCAACCGCACCGTGGGCACGATGCTCAGCGGAGAAATCGCCCGGCGCTACGGCGAGGAAGGTCTGCCCGACGATACTATCCGCATCCACTTCAAGGGCTCCGCCGGACAGAGCTTCGGCGCGTTCCTGCATAACGGTGTCACACTCATCTTAGAGGGTGACGCCAACGACTATCTGGGCAAAGGCATCTCTGGCGGACGAATCATCGCCTATCCGCCCAAAGAGTGCGACTTCCCACCGCATGAGAACATCATCGCGGGCAATACGCTACTGTACGGCGCGACGGGCGGCGAGGTATTCCTGAGCGGCGTCGTCGGCGAGAGATTTGCCGTGCGCAACAGCGGTGCGCGAGCAGTGGTGGAAGGCGCAGGCGACCACTGCTGTGAGTACATGACCGGCGGCGTGGTGGTGGTATTGGGCAAAACCGGACGCAACTTCGCCGCAGGCATGAGCGGTGGCATCGCCTTCGTATGGGACATCGACGGACTCTTTGAGAAGCGAGTCAACTTCGGCGGGGGCTCCATCTTGCTGGAACCGGTGGAAGACCCGGAGGACATCTCTCTGCTGCGTGACCTGGTGGAGAGGCATTACCGCTATACCGGCAGTGCGCGTGCCAGAGAGGTGCTCGACCGGTGGAGCGAAGTGCTTCCCCAGTTTGTGAAGGTCATCTCGGTGGAGTATAAGACCGCCCTGGCAGAGATGGCTCGTGAGCAATCCGCAGAACAGATGGTCATGGACTGAGGTGGTGAACGCATGGCTGACCCGAAAGGCTTTCTGAAATACACCCGCGAAACCGCACCGTATCGCCCGCTGGAGGAGCGCAAGCGAGACTGGCTGGAGGTACACACTCACCTGCCGGTAGAGCGCCTCCAGAGACAGGCGGCGAGGTGCATGGACTGCGGTACGCCTTTCTGCCACATGGGGTGCCCTCTGGGTAACATCATCCCCGACTGGAACGACCTGGTGTATCGCAATAAGTGGCAAGAGGCGTTGAAGAGATTACACGCTACCAACAACTTCCCGGAATTCACCGGGCGGTTGTGCCCCGCGCCGTGTGAAACCGCCTGCGTGCTGGGCATCAATCAGCCTGCGGTCACCATCAAGCAGATTGAGGAGTATATCATCGAATACGGCTTCGAGAAGGGCTGGGTGCAACCGGAACCCCCGCCAGTGCGCACGGATAAGCGCGTGGCGGTGGTCGGTTCGGGACCAGCGGGACTGGCGGCAGCTCAGCAGCTGAACCGCGCCGGACACTGGGTGACAGTGTTCGAGCGAGCAGACCGAATCGGCGGACTGTTGCGGTACGGCATCCCAGACTTCAAGCTGGACAAGAAGATTTTAGACCGCCGACTACAGCTGATGGAGGCAGAAGGTATCCGGTTCCAGCCCGGCGTCCATGTCGGGGTAGACCTCACCGCCGCGGAACTGCTGGCAGCGTTTGACGCCGTGGTGCTTACGGGAGGCTCTACTATTCCGCGAGACCTGAAAGTGCCCGGACGCGAGCTGAGGGGCATCCATTTTGCTATGGAATACCTCTCTCAGCAGAATCGGGTGAACGCTGGCGATACTATTCCCCCCGAACAGCGCATCACCGCCGAGGGCAAGCGGGTGGTGATTATCGGTGGCGGTGACACCGGCGCGGACTGTCTGGGCACAGCCATTCGCCAGGGCGCAAAAGAGGTCTACCAGATAGAACTGCTACCGAAACCGCCTCTGGAGCGCGACGAACTGACCCAACCCTGGCCTACCTACCCGATGATTCTGCGCACCTCCAGTGCGCATGAGGAAGGCGGCATCCGCGAGTGGAGCATCAACACCAAGTGGTTTGAAGGCGACGAAAACGGCAATGTCAAGCGCCTGCACGCGGTACGTCTGGAGTGGTACACCGATTCCACCGGCAGGCGTCAGTTCCGGGAAATACCCGACAGTGAGTTCAGCCTGGACGTGGAGCTGGTGTTGCTGGCTATGGGCTTTCTGCATCCCCAGCATGAGGGCTTGCTGGACGCACTGGGCGTGGAATACGATGAGCGGGGCAATGTGAAAACATTCCAGTATGCTACCAGCGTGCCGGGGGTTTTCGCGGCAGGCGATATGCGCCGCGGGCAGTCGCTCATCGTCTGGGCAATCACAGAGGGACGCGAGGCGGCGCACTACGTGGATAAGTACCTGATGGGACGCACTTACCTGCCGCTCACCGGAGCGAAACTGCTGTAGAGTGGTGGATGGTCACCACCCGTATCGCTCCGGTCCCCATTCCTTCTCTATCAGCTCCTGCTTGAGCAAAACCAGCTTCCGGCTGGGCACATCCTCGTACACTACCACGCCCGGTCCGATGCAGGTGTACGCCCCGATTTTGACGCCCGGCTGGGTGATGACGTTTACCCCCGTGCGGCTGAAATCGCCGAAGTAGGTGGCGTCTGCACCGTGCACGGGGAACTCGCGTCTGCCCTTGATGCGGTGGATGGTCTCGGCGTCGTCGAAACGCAGCGTGCCGCACACCGTCGCCGCGCCGATGTCTACCGACTGACCCACCACTCCCGAAATCTCGCAGTAGTGATACAGATATGCGCCGTCGAACATCACACCATCCAGCTCCGCGTCGTGCCCGACGATGCACCGACTGCCGACCACGCTGTACGCGCCTATCAGGCAGTAGTCGCTGACGCGCGTGTGGTCACCGATGGCGACGGCGTTGCCCACTATCGCGCCGTTCACCACGCGCGTGTGTTTACCGATAAACACGTTACCCTCTATCACCACGCGGTTGCCGATTTCACTGCCCTCGCCTAACACCACAAAACCTTTTATCTCCGCGCCGTCGTGAACGCGAGCGGTGGGATGAATGCGGTTTTCCGAAAGATTCCGGCTCATCTCGTCCAGAACACGGCGGTTCGCTTCCAGGATGTGCCAGGGCTTGTCCATATCCACGAGGAAGCCTTCTACCTGTACCGCCAGCACTTCCTCACCGCCATCGATGAGCGTTTGCACGCTCTGCGCCAGTTCCGCTTCCACAGGGGGCATGCCACCAACGGGCACATGCGTCATGATGCCGGGATTGTTCTGGATGGCAGGAATGGCTTTCGGAGAGAAGGCATACATCCCACACAGGCGGTGTTCGCAGTCGCGACTGTGCCCCTCTACGTATTCAATGCGCCCATTTCTTACCTCCGCGCACAACCAGTCGATTCGTCGCTCGGGTGGCACAAGGGGCTGGACGAGCGCAACTGCCGTCGCATCACTGCTTCTGGCGGACTCCAGAAAGCGGCTGACCGTCGCCTGTGTGGTCACCACATCCCCATAAACCACTGCAAAAGGCTGAGAGGTATCCATCAGGGGCAATGCCGCCTGCACGCAAGCAGCTGTACCCGGCGTACCCTGTACGCTGGCAAAAGCAATCTCCAGCCCGTCCAGTCCATGCAGGGCGGCGCGGACGGAGCCGGCGTGTGCTCCCACGACCACCGCGATTTTGCGCACCCCCGCTTCGCGCAGCTGCATTGCCAGTCGGCGTACCGCCGGTTCATTCACCACCGGCGTGGCGCACTTGTTGCGTACCTCATTGTAGGGCCAGATGCGGGTTCCCGCGCCCGCCGCCAGAATCATGGCTTGATTCACGCCCTATCCCTCCTCTCCAGTATCCGACTCGCCTCCTCTAACAACCGCTTCCCTTCTTCCTGTTTCCCGATGAGCCGTAGAGCCTCTGCCTGATAGCGATATTCTTCCTCGGTGGTGGCTCGACAGCGCGCGCATTCCTCCCAGTACTGGGTAGCCAGCTCCTCCTGCCTTAACCAGCGCGCTGCCATGCCCGCGTAAAAGAGAGGCATGACATCGGCGGGGCGTGCAGGCTTGCCAACACCCAGATGATGTGGATATTCGAGAGCTTTCTGGAAGCACTCTAACGCAGCCAGCCAGTCACCGTCATCTGCCAGTTCGACGCCCTTACCCATGTACGCTTTTACCCAGGTAGGACGAGTAGAGGTCTCCCCCTCAGCGACGTGGAAGATGCGCGAATGAAGAACCTCTATCGCCTCGTCATACCGACCGCTTTCTACCAGCAACCGCGCATACAATTGCGCCATACGGTTCTCCTGTAGCACCTCTTTGGGCGCACGGCGCAGCCGCGCCAGCGCATAGGAAGGTGCATGGCGTCCGGCGGTGGCTATCGTTTCCCGCTCCAGCCACAGGTAGTGGTCAGCCGGAGCGAGCGAGATTGCCTTCGTGTAATAGCGCGCCGCCACCCCATGCAACATGCAATGCTGTGCCAGCGCCATACCGATATTGCGATACAGCGTGACCAGCGGCGGCAAGCCCTGCGGCGGCGGGGTGTTCAGGCAGGTTTCCGCAAGTATTCGCCACGCCCGGCGGAAGCGATAGTCACCCACCTCTTTGGGGGGAATATCGCCCTTTGCCAGCGCATCGTCTACCGCTTTCGCGTTCAGGGCGCGCAACCATTCCTGTAACGCTTCTCCCGGTCGGCGGTGTGCCATCAGCCAGTTGCCCAGCGCATAGTGCGCCAGCGGGTCATCCGGGCGAAGCGCAAGCACCTCCTGCAGCGCGAAGTAATCTTCCACACGCCAGGGGAACAGATACGCGGTATCGTTACGCGCGGCAAGCAGAGCATGTTCCACCACCTGTGCCGGCAAACCCTTTTTCGCATACGCCAGAGCGAGCAGGTAGTGTCCGCTTGCCGTTTCCGGCAACCCCAAACGAGCCGGCGATTCCAGAATGCGGATGGCGTCGTTGAGACAACCCGCGTTCAGGTAGTCGCAGGCGACCTCCTCAAAGGTATGCGGTTGTACAGCCAGCGGGCGGAGCAGGCTCACCGCATCCACGTCGGGCGAAGCGGGTGTGCTGAGAAAGGCTTCGGTGCGTAGCAAAGGCTCCAACGGCGCGAGCAGATGCACCTGCAAACGTACCTGCGACGCCTCTTCCAGCTCCCCCCGCAGGCGCAGCACTGCCGCACGCATCATCCACGCCTTGATGTCCGCTGCGTTGTACAGCAGCGCCTCCGCGAGCAGGTCGTCTGCGTGTGCAAGGTCCCCGCGGCGCATGGCGCGCAACCCCAACAGGTAAAACGCTAACCCACGATACTCTGCGCTGCGACGCAGAGGATACAGGTATTCTTCCGCCTCGGTCTCCCTGCCCAGCGTCATCAGGCACAGCGCACGCAGATACATCGCTTCCCAGTTCTGCGGGTCACGCTGGAGAACGCCCTCCGTCAGCTGCAGGCACTCCTCAAAATGCCCCTCCTCCAGCCGCAGGCGGGCAAGGGCATTTGTTCCCTCCAGCGAGCCTCGTCCCGATGCGAAACGGTAATAGAGGTCAGCATCCTCAGGGCGGTTGGTTCTTTCGAAAAGGTCGCCCTTCAGATACCAGTCGTCATCGTACCTTATTGAGTCGGAAGAAGGGGGGATGGTCACCTGCTCGCGCACGGGTTGCAGGTCGGCGACCGCCTCCAGAACCGGTTCTCTGCCGCTCGTAGCGATGATCGCTTTCAGGGGCATCTCCGGCGACTGTGGCAGGGCGAATTGCCAGCTGCCGGTGCGCTCCGGGTAGAGGTCTACGCGCTGTTCATGTATCACGCCCTCGCCGTACTGCAGGATGAGTCGGTGGTCGGGACGCGGAGAGGTGCTGTGGAAGCGCACGTGCAATTGCTGTCCCTGTAGTTGCACGCTCAACGCGCCCTCCCGGCTTGCCGCAGATACCGTGCCCGCCAGACCGCGAATGGGGTACCATGCTTCTTGCCAGCACTCCAGCGAGTGAGGCGGTATCCAGTGCCAGATGCTCTGGTCTTCAAATCGCCCCACCTGAATCTCCACGTAGGGCACGCCGCGATCGTCCAGTCGCTCCGCCCACACCGCGCCATCGTCCGCCGTGCCCCAGGTGAACAGCTTTCTGCCGCGCACGTCACGCCAGTCGGCGACGTGCAGCAGACCAGCATCCTCGCGCAGGTCATACCCGCCGAAAAAGCCACCGCGAAAGTCGTGTGCGAACACGCTGGAGGCGCAATCGTAGCTGCGATAGAGGCTCAGGTCTACACCGTCGTCCGTTATCGGGAAGGGTAGCGTAGCTCGCGCCTCGCTCAGGTCGCCTTCCCAGTTACGCACAGAGGCGGCGGGCAGTATCCACTTCCACTCCTCATGCGCCGATACCGCGCAGTTCGTCCAGAAGTAGAAGCGTTTCTTCAGCTCGGTGCGGTTGAAAAGGCGGATGTCGGTCTCCATGAAGGCTTTATCGGGATAAAGGCTGATACCCACCATCCACATCATGCGGGTTCTTCGGCAGAGTTCGCCTATCCATACGGTACCCTTCTCACCCTCCTCACGGGGCGGCTCCAGCGCATACCACACCGGCTGATGAGTGGTGTAACGGTGACCGATGGGAAAGTTGAACTCGATGCCCCCGGCAATCCATGCGCCCGTTAACCCGATGAGTGCAGGTTTGATAGAAGGCGGCTGGTGCAGGCATTCGCGCCCCGCGATTTTGTCATAAAGCGACCACACGCGCCCTCCGATTTCTGGCAGCACCATCACGCGCAGGTAGGGGTTCTCTAAGAAGAGTGCGTGATACTGGCGAGGCTCCGCCTTGTCACTGAGCTGGTCCAGTAATGGATAGGGATAAACATCCCAATAGCCTTTGCGCTGGAAGGGAGGATAGGGATTCGCTTTGCCCACCGGATACGTGGGGATGGTCACACTCTCTTCCCAAAGATGAACGGACATCCTGTGTTCTCCATGCTCAGTTTATTGTATGACCTTTGGCGGCTCCACCTCGTGGGCACGCCCGGCGTTACGTCGAATCCGTTCCACCTCCTCATCGGAGATGGCGCGCTCGAAGCGACGGAAACCCGCCACCTCAAAGCCATGCTTGTGCGCGAGACGGGTAATCTCCTCCACCTGCTCCACGCTGATGTCCGCGCCCAGAGTGAAGCACTCGTAGCGACGCTCCAGCGCAAGGATGATGGTCTCGGCGATGCACGCTTCCGCGTGTTTCGGAGGGAAACCAAAATTGAAGCCGAAATCTACGTTCTCACCCGGCACGCGAATCACCCCGCCGTCGATCACCAACACATCGTTGCGCTTTTCGTACACGGCGGAGGATACATTGCGCGGGCGAGCCACATCACACACCACCGCGCCCGGTCGCAGGTCTTCTGGCTCGACCAGCACATCCGTCGCCGAGCTGACCGCGATGACCATATCGGCGTCGCGCACCGCCTGTCGGGAGTCCGTGCTTATATGCACGCTGGCGGAGGTACACTGCGCGATTTCAGCCTGCAAAGCCTCCAGCCGTTCCATGTTTCGCGCCACCAGCGTGATTTCCGCCACATGCTTCGCCAGGATGCGTGCGCAGACACTGCCAATCGCCCCCGTTGCACCGATGACCGTGGCTTTTGCCTCTTCGGCGCGGATGCCCATTCGTGCCGCTGCCAGTAACGTGCCCTGCAGTGCGCTGCCCGCCGTATAGGAGTTGCCGGTGGTAACAGGTGTATTCAGCGCGCGCGCGACGCTGACGCCGCGGTCCCCCACCACTTTCAGAAACGCGCCCAACCCGATAATCTGCGCGCCCAGCTCTTCCGCCATTCGCCCCGCCCGTACGATTCTGGGCAGTACCTTTTCAAAAGGGGTTTCCAGCAGCAGGCGTGGCGTCATCGGCACCGCGATGAACCAGCCTTCTGCTTTTGCGCCCGTGCGGGACTCGATGCCGGTAATATGGGATAGCACACGCGGTGCGATGTGTTTAAACGCCTCTTCCACCCACCGAAAGGGAACAGCTTTCAGGACAGGATACTTACGGGTAAAATCTTCCTGGCGCAAAGGATGTAAGATAAACGCAAATCGCTCCACAACACCATACCGCCTGTTCACAGGTTTCGCCTACATTTTACCTGCTTCCGGGCGGATGCGCAACTAGAAAGGACATCCGCAACCATGTCGCGAAGTATTTAGCGTATATATCTGGTGGAAAATCCGCACGAGGAGGTGCCCCAATGATTACCGAGAGCCAGTTGCGTCAGGCACAGGAACGCGCGATGGAATATCTGCGCAAGGCGAACATCGTGTTGACGCCGGAGGAACAGAAGAACATCGAGGTCGCGGACTTCGGACTGGGCGACCTGGAGAATACAGGATTGGAGCTGGTGGTATATGTAAACACCGACCGCTACTGCGCCAAAGAACTGGTACTGTTTCCCCGCCAGACCTGCCCGGAGCATCGCCATCCGCCGGTAGACGGCGACCCGGGTAAGATGGAGACCTTCCGCTGCCGCTGGGGAGAGGTGTACCTGTATGTAGAGGGCGAACCAACGCCCAACCCCAAGGCGAAGCCCCCAGCCGGCGCGAGAAGCACTATACCGTGTGGCATGAGATTGTACTGCGCCCGGGCGAACAGTATACCATTCCTTCCAACACCAAACACTGGTTCCAGGCAGGCGATGAGGGCGCGGTGGTCAGTGAGTTCTCCTCCACCAGCCGCGATGAAGCAGACATCTTTACCGACCCCGAGATCGACCGAATCACCAAAGTAGTGCCGGGCTAGCCTATGGAGCAAACGCAGCATGACCGTTACCGCCTGTTCTGGCTGGCTGTAGCGGTTTACCTGCTCTACCGCGTGGGGGCGCCACTGGTGACGTTTCTGGGAGACGGATTTCTGCAGGTGGCGCTCTCCACGCTGGTGTTCATGGCTTTAGCAACGTGGGTGGTGATGCGCGCCGCCGCGCTTCCCCTCAGCCCCGTCAAGTCGCTGTTGTGGATGGTGTGGCTCGTTGCGCTGTTTATCACGGTGCGCATGTCGCCAGCGTTCGTTCCAGCTCTGCGGACCAGTCCCATCACGCTGGAAATCGTTCTGGGCGTTAGCGACACGCTGATGGTGCTGGCAGCCAGTATGCTGGGGCATGCGGTGTCGCACATCATCCGGGAGCCGAACATCCTCGCTCCGGCGGCGTTGTTTGCCGCGCTGGCAGACTTCGCGGTGGTGAGCCTGTGGATACCGCGCGTGATGCAGGCAGCGCCTCATGCGTTAAGCGCGGTAGCGATACATGTGCCCCAAGTAGGTGCTAAACCGACGCCAACAGGGCTGCGTCCGATCGGTATCATCGGTCCCGCCGATTTCGTTTTTCTGGCGTTCTACTTCGCCTGCGTATGGCGCTTTAACATGGCGGCGCGAGCCACCTACATCTGGATGGTGATCGCGCTGGCGGGGTACATGTTCTTCCAGAACGTGGTGGGGTCGCTCACGCCTCGCTTCATGGACGCAGTGGATATGCTTCCCGGTCTGGTACCGATGGCGGTGGTGTTGCTTCTGGTGAACCGAAAGTATTTCCGTTTTTCACGCGAGGAGAAGCGAGCGATGGTGATAGTTGCCTTGCTGGTGGTGGGCATCATTGCCTTCGCTTTCTGGGCGTTCAGGTAGAAGGTGGTCAGTCGTCATGATTGTCACGACGACACCTTCTGCAGGCGTAGCGTTTGAAAAATGGCGACAGTTTTGATATACTGCGCAACGGGGGTGATGAGTTGCGAGTCAACAAGCCAGCGACAAAACGTCGGAGCCTGTTCTGGCGGATAGTTCTGATCCTTTTCATGCTGGGCGCGCTGTCGGTCGGCACGCTCAGCGGTTACTTCTACGCTTCCAGCAAAGCGGTACGCAAAACGGTCAGCGCGGTGTGGCAGTATCGCGGGCTGGATGTGGCTCAGGCTTTTCCCGGTCAATCCTCGGTGACGGTTCTGCTGCTGGGTTCTGATGAGAACCGCGACAACCAGAAGCGCATCTACACCAAACGCACTCGCAGCGATACCATCATGCTGGCGCATTTCGATTTCGTGAACAGGCGCATCAGCGTGCTTTCCATCCCCCGTGACACGCGCGTGCATATTCCTGACCACGGCACCCACAAGATTAACTCGGCGATGGCGTTCGGCGGACCGGAGCTGACCGCCGAAACCATTCGTGAATGGCTGGAGGTGCCTGTAGACCACTATGTGGTTATCTACTACAGCGTCTTCCGTCGCGCGGTAGACCTGCTGGGCGGTATCACCGTCTACGTGGATAAACCCCTGCACTACGACGACAACTGGGGAGATTTGCACGTGCACCTCGAACCCGGCTGGCATCACCTCAATGGCGAACAGGCGCTGGGATACGTGCGCATTCGCAATGTGGACAGCGACCTCGGGCGCATCGAACGCCAGCAGAAGTTCCTAGCAGCGGTGAAGGAGCACTTCCGCCATCCCGGCACCTACCTCAAACTGCCCCAGCTGTTAGACGCAGTGGACGAGAATCTCAAAAGTAGCCTCAGCTACGGGCAGATGCTGGCTCTGGCGTGGTTCGCCAAATCGGTGCCCTCTTCCAATATTCAGATGGCGACGTTGCCCTGTCGCCCCGGGCGAGCGTATGTCTACGCAGATGAGGAAAAGGCTCGCGAACTCGTGGACAAGCTGTTCCGGGATACCTCCGCTCGCCACGTGACTGCGCCCCTGCCGGTCAGCACGATCCAGTAGCCTGTACTGTAAAAATCGCCTGTCCTCTGCCGATAATACCAGTGTAGCCCCTTTGCGGAACGCCGGATGCGTTCCGGGAATATCTCAACAAATCCAGAGGGAGCGACAGGGATGTCCAAGAGATATAACGACGATGAGGTTCAGCAGCTCGTTATCGAGTACCACCGGACAGGCAATCTGGAAATCCGCGACCGTATCGTGGAACAGTTTCCTAACCTTGTGGAAAGCATTGCCCGTCGGTTCGTTAACACCGGTGAACCTCTTGAAGACCTGATTCAAGAGGGTTACGTCGGCTTGCTCAATGCCATTGACCTGTATAAGCCCGATAAGGGCACGAAGTTCTCCACATACGCCACCCACTTCGTTATCGGACAGATTAAGCACTATTTACGCGACCGGGGCAAGATTATCAAAGTTCCCGCATGGATTCAGGAACTGCATCAGAAACTCACCCGCGTTGTGGATTCGCTTTCCCAGCAGCTGGGCAGACAGCCAACATCCGCCGAAATTGGGGCGGTGATGGATATGGACGAGAAGCAGGTGGAATACCTGCTTTCCACCAGCGAACTGTTCCGGGTAACCTCCCTGGAAAGCGGTGAGAGCGAGGAAGACGACCATTTCCCTGGCGCGGACATCGAGAAGCTGGAACACCCGGACAGCGTCACCATGCAGATTGCCACCGAGGAGCGAGTGGTACTGGAACACGCGATGGAGCGGCTGAAAGATATCGAACGCCAGGTGTTGTACGCTTTCTTCTATGAGGAACTTTCACAAACCGAAATCGCCCAGCGATTGGGTATCTCCTGTAATTACGTCTCTCATATTCTGCGCAACTCCACCAAGAAACTGCGAAAGATTCTCGTGACCGAAGAGATTAAAGACGCGCAGGCGCAGATGATGCGGATGCAACAGAAGATGATGGCTACAGAAGAGGAACTCCTGCAGCCCTCCATCGTGGACCCGATTACCAGCTGCTATAACCGCCGCTACTTCGAGAGCCGTCTGGACGAAGAGATTAACCGTGCCAGTCGCTACGGGTATACGCTGGGGCTGGTGATTATCCGCGTCGGTGGCTCGCAGATGTTTATCCGCCAGTATGGGTTGAACCTGTTCGAGGGAATAATGGCTCGGCTGGCGCCGCGCCTGCGGGCGAAAATCCGTAAGGCAGACATACCTGCGCGAATCGATGTCTCGGACCTGGCAATTATCCTGCCCTACACCGGCGAGCAGGCGGAGGTCGTCAGGCAACGGCTGAGCGACGAGGCGCTGCGGATGCTTCAGGAAGAAAACCTGCTCGACTCCGGTCTGTGGGTAGAAAGCGCGTGCAACTACACGGACGGCTGGGTGAAGATGCGAGAGTTTGTACACCAGACGCAATGCCATCTGCGGGCGTTCTGGGGCAAAGTGGAACCAGAGGACTTGGCTGCCTGACCCCCCACTCATCCCGCCTGGGGAACCCGACCTGTCAGGGTCGGGTTCCCTTTTTGTTTTCCTCTTTATGCCTGTGCTTTCTACCGTTTTCCACAATAAAATAGTAATAATACCTACTCGAAACACCCTCTCTGGCGCGAGATTTGCTATCTAACATAGTGGAGTATCCAGCGAAGGAGTGAGTGTGTATGAGCAATCGTCTGAATCTTTTTCTTCTGGTGTTGTTTCTTTACGCCGCGCCCACATGGAGCGCGCAGATGCCTCGTGGTTCTTTCCTGACACAACCCGCCCGCAGTGCGTGGCAACTCGGCACGCAGGTAAGGGCGAATCCGCTGGTCGCCGCCCGCTATGAGAAGCATTTCGGGGTTTCCGCATTGCAGTTTGCCAACTATGCGCAGGGTCAACTGGGCGTGCGAGCGCTGAAAAGGAGCGGCAGTTACCGGGTCTTCTTTATCAAACCGAACGGCAGTATCGGCAGCGGAATGCGCAAACTGCGCAAAGGGACCCCTGTGTTCGTACACTTGCGTACGGGTAAGCCGGTACTGCTGGCGGAATGTGGCAACCCGATGAGCACAAACCTGCCCGGATACTCTGCGCCAGCCGGGCAGAGTACCACTGCCCCAAAGCCGAGGGTAACCGCAGCTGCACCTGAACAGGAGGAACCAGAGGTGGTATCACCGCCGTTGCCCGTTACGTCGCTACCGCCTGACTTTCTCGATCTCCCTGAAATGGCGCAGATGCAAACGGGAGATACGTCTTTATGGGAAGCGCCGTTGGCTCTCATCGTGCCTGACCTGCCTCTGGCAGGAGCCGGGGTAGCTGCTTACACTGCTCCTGTCTCGTTGACACCGCTGTTCATGGTCGGCGCGAGTGGTCTGTTCTCGTTCGGTAGCGACGCGGAAGGACGTGGCGGAACAACGCCTCCCGCCGTGCCCGAGCCTGCGTCGCTCACCCTCTGGGCGATAGCAGGCGGAGCGGCGATGTCAACAAGGTGGGTTCGGAAGCGCCGGAAAGCCACCCGTTCAAATACTTGAATTGTTATCCGTTTCTCTTGAACCGTAACAGGTGTTCGTGTTAGACTCAAGGTCGCAAGGGGATTGAGAGCGGATAGAAAATGTACCGGACTACCTATCGGACTATTTTGAGTATCCTTGTCTCCACATTGTTCCTCAGCTCCAGTGCGGCATGGAGCAGGCGAATGCCGCGCGGTTCTTTCCTGATTCAGCCTGCGTACAGCGCGGCGCAGCTGGCGAACCAGGTCAGGACGAACCCAACGGTTGCCCATCGGTATCACAAGCACTTTGGGGTGCCTGCTTTGCCTCTGGCGCAATACGCGCAGACTCAGCTGGGATTGCGCCCCCTCTCCCGCGGTGACAAGTACCGCGTTTTCTTCGTCAAACCCGATGGGCGCATTGTCAATCAGGTACGTTACCTGCCAAAGGGCACGCCGGTGTTTTTGCATCTGCGATCCGGGCAACCGGTACTGCTGGGCAAATGCGGCAACCCGTTAACGCGCGACTGCCGGGCTATATCCCGCCGCCTTCGACCGCTGCGCCCCCACGTGATACCATTCCCCCGGTGAAGCGTCAAGAGGAGCAGCACCTCGATCCACCTGTGATGACTACGGTGCTCTTCGAACCGACGGAGCCGCCCGCGTCTCCCCCGCTCGAGCCTGTCGTACTGTCGCTGTGGCAGGCAGACCCCGTGCTCTCTTTGCTTGCGCCAGAGCCACCTTCCGCTCCTGTTACCCATAGGGTGCGCCCGAACCTTACGCCTCTACTGCTCGTCGGGCTTCTGGGATTGCTGGAAAGCGGTGGTAAACCCGCTAATCCCCCGCCCGTCATTCCTGAGCCTGCTTCGCTCGCCTCGCTGGCGGCTGCAGCTGCCCTGCTGCTTGCGGTAGAGAGAAAGCGCAGGAGCAAAAGACAGGTGCGTTAGTAGCCTGCTAAACCTCTTTGTGGGGAGGGCGAGACCCCTGCCGAACCGTTTCCTGTGTCATTGCAAGGGTGCGTTAGCACCCAAAGCAATCCCGCCTCCTTCTCAGAGGAGATTGCTTCGCTGCTTCGCGGCTCGCAAGGACACAGCGGTCGCTGGAGAGGATGCGCTCCGCCACAACCCAAACGTTGCGGTCGCCACGGATTCTGACCACCCAGAAGGTTTAGCCCGAACAGAGTACCGGCAGCGAAGCCATCCCCGGAGAACAAGCGGCGCCGTCTCAGCACACCGTGTCTCACCGCGGAGCAATGATTTTTCGTAAAATCGTCCTCAAAGTCCTTGACAGGCAGGAGAGGCTTGTGATATTATTGAAACGTATCAGTGATACGTATCAGTAATACCTTTCAATAGACGAACGAGGGCGCTATGGCACGACGCAAACCGAGTATGGTGGATGTCGCCAGGCGGGCGGGGGTTTCCCAAACCACTGTCTCCTACGTGCTGAGCGGACGCAAGGATGTGGTCATCCCGCAATCCACCCGTGAGCGCATCTGGCAGGCAGCGCGAGAGCTGGGCTACCGCCCGAACAGTCTCGCACGCGGACTGGTGCGAGGCAAAACGCAGACCATCGGCGTGCTGATACCCCGTATGGACAGCAGCTTCCATGCGCTGATTATGGACGGCATTCAGGAGGTATGCACCGCCGCAGATTACCGGGTGCTCCTCGCCGATTCGCGACACAACGCCGAGCTGGAAACCCGACAGGTGGAAATGCTGCTGGAGCACCGTGTGGACGGGATTATCTCCATCGCGGTCGCAGGGGCGTCTTCGGGTTCCTGGGTGCGCCTGTTGAAGCGGGAAGGCGTTCCGCTGGTGATTGTGGACGAGCACACCTTTGAGGGCGAAGCGGATTGCGTGGTGTCAGACGACGTAACAGGAGCAAAGACGGCTGTGGAGCACCTTATTCGGCTGGGACATCGGCGCATCGTGCACCTGAGCGCAGGCACGGACATGAGCGCAGCGCGTGACCGCCATGCCGGATACCTGCTCGCCCTGCAGAACGCAGGTATAGAACCTCACAAAGAATGGGTGCGCGGCGATTCGTTCTTCATGCCCATTGAACGCATCCATGAGATAGTGGAGGAACTGCTGAATCTACCTGAACCGCCTACCGCCCTCTTCGCGGCAAACGATGACCTCGCCGCCGAAGCGGTCCATGTCGCTCGGGAACGCGGTATTTCCGTGCCTCAGCAACTGGCTATCGTGGGCTACGGGAATACGGAGGTAGGACGTCATCTGCGGTTGACCACGGTGCACCAGGACCCGCGCCAGATGGGACGAATCGCCGCGCGTCGGTTGATGCACCGCTTGCAGAATACCGACCTGCCAGTGGAGTGTATGCGCCTTCCCACGCAGCTCGTAATTCGGGAATCGTGCGGAAGCGCGTTGCGAACGCAAACCTGACATCTCAAAAGGAGGTTCCAGCCATGCAAGTCTCTCGACGTGCCTTTACCTTGATTGAGTTGCTTGTCGTTATCGCCATTATCGCGATACTGGCGGCGATCCTGTTCCCGGTGTTCGCGCAGGCTCGCGAAAAGGCGCGACAGGCTTCCTGCATCAGCAACATGAAGCAGATAGGGCTGGCGGTGCTGATGTATGCGCAGGACTACGACGAGACGCTCCCGCTCAACCGCATTTTCTCCTTTACCCCGGAGTTGTCGTACGTCACCTGGCGATGCGTCGTGCAACCCTACATCAAGAACGAAGGGGCATGGGTCTGCCCATCGGCTCCGCGCCACCTGAACGAGTTCTACTGGCCCCTCTGGGTAGGTTCGCCTTTCATCGGCGGCAAGGGCTGCGTGTGTGATGTCACCATGACGCTGGACGACTTTAACGCCAACCCGCAGCGGTTCCGTGGGCTTGCCAACTATGCGTCTAACGGGCATATCTCCTGGTACATCCGCACACTGGCTTACTTCCAGAAACCGGCAAGCACCATCATGGTTCTGGAAACGCACGATATGTGGCCCGACCTGGAGGCGTGGACCATCCCCTGGCAGTACTACAACGGAACGTGCGGTAGCCTGCCGTTCTGGCACAACAAGAGCGGTAACTGGGCAATGGCGGATGGACACGTCAAATGGATGCGTCTGGCGGCAACGCTGGCACCCGAGTTTCTGTGGGACAACGAACCCATCAGTTATTCCGACCAGCCCGCATGGACGCTTCAGGGGCTGTTGGACGCCATACCGCCGTGTTATCGGTAGAAGAACCTCACCCCCGCCCCTCTCCTGCAAGGAGAGGGGAGCTCTCCCCCCTTCCCTCTCAGGGAAGGGGGACAGGGGGTTAGGTTACAAAAAGAGCGAGGTGAAACCAAACATGCGACGCGAAATACCTGCACCCGTTGCTTTGCTCGCTGTAATTGTCGCGCTGGTCATCGTCGGCGTGGCGTACTGGTGGGCAACCAAGCCCGACAAGGGGATGAACGAACAGGCGATGCGACAGGAACTACTGGAACGCGCACGCAAAGGACAATTGCCCGGAGTCACCCCTGAAGTGCTACAGCGCCTGGAGCAACAGGCAGGCAAGAAGTAGACGCCGAATATGCTCTCTGGTAAACCATCCCAGAGAGAGGAGGTTATGAAAAGACGACAGTGACCTATGGCGAACCGATAGACGTGTTGCTCTCTACGGATGTAGGGGCAGAGATGGACGACCAGTGGGCGATAGCGCACCTCGTGCTCAGCCCGCGCATAAACCTGTTGGGCATCGTGACCACGCACACGCCTTACCAGACGGCGCAACGCTCTGCGGAGGTAGCGCAGGAGGTGCTATGCCACCTGCCGGTTGCGCACAAACCCCCAGTGATACCCGGCTCCAGCACGCCGTTAGAAAGTGTAGATAAACCCCAGCGTAACGAGGGCATCGATTTCATTATCGAAACCGCAAGGCAGTACAGCTCGCACCGACCGTTAACCCTGCTCACCATCGGTGCGGCGACGGACGCCGCCTCCGCGCTGCTGCTGGAGCCTTCTATAGCGGAGCGGATACGAATGGTCTCGATGGCTTTCCACAGCGTGGAGGGAGGCGGGCGCGAGTTCAACGTGCAGAACGACCCGAAAGCGTGGCAGGTAATTCTAGACGCGCCCGTGCCGCTGACGGTCGGACCTGCCGCCACCTGCCTGCGCGACCTGCTGATGACTCTGGATAGGGCGCGTTCGCTCTTCGAAGGATGCGGCGAGGCGGGAGAATATCTGGTAGGGTTGCTCCAGTGGTGGCTGGAAGCACAACCCAAAGTGGTAAAGGGCGTAACCGGCAGGGACGACGCCTGGCCCATCTGGGACGAGATAGTGACAGCGCACCTCATGGGCTCGACAGAGATGGAGAAGCTGCCCCGCCCTTACCTGCTGGATAGCCTGGATTTCGAATTCGCACCGCGCGAGGGGCATCCGTATCCTGCCGTCCAGTGGATTAGAGCGGTGGATTCCGAAAGGCTGTGGAGCGATTTGGTGCGCCTGTTGAGGGGATAGTCTGTAGGGATGCGCTCCGTCGCGTGCGGAGGGTCACGACGGAGCGTGACCCTCTATATAAATGACGGGTAGGGCGAGGCTCCCGCCGAGCCGTCGCAGACATGCCTCGCACAAAGGCAACGTCTGGGTGTCTTCGTACCTTTGTGTGAAAAAACACGATGCTCACAATGAACACAACCCAATCGGACATATCCCATCCCATTGCCCTTCGGAACACAACCGAGGCGACGAAGCGGCTCTCCCCTGCCCCGCGCATCGCCTTCTGGGGTAGCGTCCTGCTCGCACCGCTGGTGTGCATCTGGGTATTCCGCAGTGAGATTCTGTACCGCTCGGCGGACCTGGCGTCCAGCTCCTTGCCGGTAGCGGCGGTAGTAGTGCTGCTCGCCCTGCTGTTGATTCGCCTTGCCATCCCTGCTCTGGGCAGGCGCGAGGTGCTGTGGATATACGCGGTGGTGGCGGCAACAGTGGGCATCTCCACGATGGGCATGGTGCAGTTTCTGGTCACCACGCTAGTCGCGCCTTTCTGGTTCGCCAACGCAGGCAACCGATGGGAGGAGTTCTGGTCGCACATCCCCGCGTGGGCAGCTCCGCGCTCGCCAGAGGTGGTGAAAGGGTTCTTCGTCGGGCAATCCAGTCTCTATCAACCGCAGGTGTGGAAGGCGTGGCTGGTGCCGGTGCTGGTATGGGCAGGGTTCATCGGCGCGTTGCTGGTGGCGCAGTTCTGTCTGGCGGCGGTCTTCAGCGTGCACTGGGCGAAGCGTGAGCGGCTTACCTTCCCCATGCTGCAGTTACCGCTGGTGCTGACCCGCCAACGCTCGGGCAGGAACCCTTTTCTCTGGGCAGGCATCGCGCTGGCGGTGGGCATACAGGGATTGAACGCGCTGCACTACATGGTCCCCTCCGTGCCCGAACTGCGAGTGCTGCCTACCGAAATCGGCAGTCGGCTGCGCCGCCATGGAACGGCATCGGCACGCTGTATCTCACCTTCTACCCCAGCGTCATCGGGCTGTTCGCGCTGGTTCCGACGAACATCCTGTTCTCCTGCGCCTTCTTTTTCGTGCTAGCGAAGGGCGAGAACCTGATGGCGGGAGTATGGGGGCTGAATCAGGCGGGTGGAGGCGGTTCGGGCTTTCCTTACGCGGGAGAGCAGGCGCAGGGGGCGATCGTGGCGTTCGCTCTGGTGGTGGCGTGGTCGGCGCGGCAGCGGGTGAAGGAATCGCTAAGTCATCCCACCGAGCGGTTGTGGTGGCTGGCTTTCGCGGGTGCGGTGACGGTGTTAATCGCCTTCGGCATTGCACTTGGGCTGCGTCCGGCGGTAGCCATCATCCTGTTCGTGGTGTCTTTCTGTGCATGGTGAGCATCGGCTGGCTGCGCGCGGCGTTAGGACCGATATGGAACCCGGGCAACGACGTGGCGTGGTGGACTCGCGCGCTGGTGCGTTCTCCGATGCCCCTTTCGGAAGGCGTGGGGCTGGCGTATCTGCGCTGGTTCTCGTTCGGCGATTTCCGCGCACACGCCCTGCCCACCTACTCCGAGATGCTCACCCTCTCTGAGGCGGTACGCCTCCCGCGCAAGCCGTTCCTGCTCTCGCTGGGCATCGCCTCCCTGCTCGGCATCCTCGCCAGCCTCTGGATTGCGCTGGACGTATACTATCGCTACGGCGCAGCGTCCGCCATTACCGACCAGTGGCGCACCTATCAGGGCAGGCAGGCTTTCGATATCTTGCGCTCTCAGGTAGACGGCTTGGCTCCACAGCCGGGCGTTTCCCAATTGCTGGCGGCGGGATGGGGGTTTCTGTTCGTGTTACTCCTGCAGGCGGCAAGGCATCAGTTCCTTTGGTTCCCGCTTCACCCGGGTGGGTTTGTGATGGCGCAAAGCGGCGCGCTGGAGTGGATGTGGGTGCCGATTGTGATAGCCGGTCTCGCCAAAGCGGCGGTGCTGCGAGCGGGCGGTCTGCGCCTTTACGAAAAGGTTGTGCCCTTCTTCATCGGGCTGATTGTAGGCGACTACGCGGTGTGCGGTGTGCTCGCGCTGGCAAGCTGGTTCTTCCGTATCCCATTGTACAAACCGTTTCCGGTGTGAGGTGGAAAGATGTCTGACCTGCTGCCCCGTCTGCTGCACCCGGCTTACTGGCACTGGCAACGACAGCCCGCAGAGATGCTCGGCTTCTGGCACTGGACGGGCGCAGAAGACCTGCGTGAAACTGTGCGCCGTACGGGAGCCAACGCCACTTCGCTCCATTTACCCCTTCATTTGCTCAAGGATGAACGCGCCCGCTATGGCATCCGTCCTCTCCCCGCTCCCATACAGGTATCCACACGTCGCACGATGGAGCTGGAGTTCGACGCGCCGACGGGACTGGCGCAGGTAAACCTGCTGGTGACCACATCCAACTCCCACGCCGAAGCATGGGCAGAGCTGTTTGCGGTCAAGCCCTCTTCGAAACCGTCGCCTCTTGCTCACGCGCGAACGGAACCGCGAAGCCAGCCTCACACCCTTCTCCAACCGGTAAAGCCGTTGCCCGCAGGGCGGTACCGCGTGCATATCCAGGTGCGCCAGTCACACGCCCACGTCTGGCTGGGGCAAGCAGAGCACGAGGGCACGCTGGTGCGACTGGGCGACCTGACCCTGCGCGGGTGGGGCATCGACGGCGAATGGCGAGACGCTAACGGCAAGACCCACCGTTTCGCCCGTTCATCGCGGCACGACACGCCCATACCTTTAGGAACCTCCACCTTCGTCACACTGGCTCACCTGCGTGTCGATGCAGGAGCAGGTATCGGCGAGCATAACAACGCCTTCTTTGTGGTCTATCCCGACTGGTTCTGGCAGACGCACCCGCAAGCCGCCATGCGCGACCGGGAGGGCAACATCATCCGCGCTGGCGAGAACCCCTGGATTGCGATGGACGACCCCGTTTTGACCGACGCTACCCTGCGCCAGATGCGCGAAACCATGCCCCTGCTGCGCGGGCAGAGGCGGGTACGTTACTGGGTAATCGGCGGGGAGCAGGGCTACCCCGATTACTTCGGCTTGCCCGAAGGAGACTTCCGACCGGAGTTCCTCGCGCATTATCGAGCGTGGCGGGAGGGACGACTAACCCCTACGCCCCTCCCCTCCGTAGGGAAGGGGGAACGGCTCTCCTCTCCTCGCAGGAGCGAGGTGACGACACCGAACTTCACCTGTGGCGTCGGTTCCGCGAAGCGGCGATGACCGAGCGGTTTGCGCTCTACACCACCGCCCTGCGCCAGTTAGACCCCACTCGCCCCGTCTTCATCCCGACGCACGGCAACCCCTTCGCGCTGGACTTCCGCGTGAAAATGGGCTTCCCCCTTGCCGACCTTGCTGGCGCGGCGGATGGGTTTGAAGCCGGTCCCATCTCCATCGATGACGACGCTGAGCGCATTCATCGGTTGACTCTGGACATGCAAACGGGCTTTGGCGTGCCGGTAGTCGCTCCCCGTCTGGCAAACAAGCAGCTGCACCCTTCAGCACGTGGCGGCGGCAGGAGTTTCTCTCCGGCGTCCGCGCGTCGAGCGGTGTACGAGGCGTTGGGCATGGGCGTATGGCATATTGGGCTTGTTCAGTGGCGAGGTTCCTTACCTGATGGGGAATGGGGCATTCAGGACACCCCTGCCGAGGCGGAGTGCAAACGGTTGTTCGCGGAGCTGAAGCAGGCGGCGCCCTGGCTGGAGAGTTGCTCGCGCCTGCATCCGCAGGTAGGCATCTTTCTCTCCGACGCCACCTGGCGACGGTGGTGGCAAGACCGCTGGACACTGCTGTACGACATCGCCTGCTCGCGCGGCTGGAACACCATGTTCGTTCACGATGCGCAGTGCGGTGCGGAGCTGGCGCAAAGCATACCCGTTCTTCTCAGCGTGGATAACCCTGTGTTGTCTCAGCAGGTGTACGATGCACTGAGCGAATATCTGCGCGCTGGTGGTCACGTGATAGCGATAGGCGCGTTCGCCGAACGCGATGAGGATGGAAACAGCCTTCCGCCCATGCCGGATGGCATGAACCGCCTGCCCGATGATGCGTCCGGCGTATCCGTGAGCGTTATTCACCAGACCTCTACTGACCGCGGAGCCGCCACCTGGTCGGCGAAGGTGCGTCCGTTGCCGGTAGAACAGATAGAGCAACACCTGGAGCAGACGGCGTTACTGCGCCCGATTCAGATAAGCAACCCCGACGGCTCTGGCTGGGCGAAGGGTGTGGAGTGCCTGCCCCTCACCGATGGCGTGAATCTGGTGGTGGTATTGCTTCATCGCGCGGATTTCGCCCGCGAGGTGCAGGTGTCGCTTCACCCCCGTCTGCAGGCAGCAAACGGTGGGCGATACCTCCTGCGTGATGCGATTAATGGACAGCTGATTAGCCAGAGCCTGCCCGCCCCCGTCTCACTGCAGCCGCACAGCACACGCCTGCTACTGGTAGAACAGGTGACCTCCGCCGAAGAGTGCAGGCAGGAGATAGCACGAGCGGAAAAGGCGATTGCTCGCTGGCGAGAAAGGGGTGTGGACGTTGCGCCGTTCGAGAGCTGGCTACAAGCCGCCGTCATGCATCTGAAGGCGCAAAGGTTCGCCAAAGCGTTCGCTCTCGTCCGCAACATTACAGGTAGTCTGGCGATAAAACCTGTGGTGCGTCGTATCGGTGAAACCCTGTACGTAGAGACCACCCTCTGGCAGCCCGACGGAAAACCCGCCGAGGGCGCGCAGGTGCGCGTACGCCTGGTGCCGGGTGCCTTCCACTGGCAGAACGTGGAAGCCGATAGCAAAGGCGTTTTCTCCGCCACTCTGAATCTGCCGCGCCTCTACAACCCTATAGAGGCGAAATACACACCGGTCACACAGGGGCTGACGTTGCTTCTCGGCGCACGGAGGGCTGGGTTGTGCGGGGGTGCGCGGATGGTCTTATAGAACCGCTTGCTGAACAGGCAGGGTTGTGACAGGGGTTGGCTCGCGGAAGGTGCGCTTTCCCAACCCGGCGAAGATTCACGAGGGGCGCTTTTCAGAACGGGCGGATGAACATGACGGCACGTGAAGTGATACGACGCAATCTGGAACACGATAACCCTGCTCGAATCGGCATGGACTTCGACGGCGGCAGGATGAACGATTTCTGCTCCGCCGGTTTTTCGCCGTCCGAGACGTGGCAGCAGCAACGCTGGGTGGAAGGCGATGTGGAATACTACACCGATGAGTGGGGCAACATCTGGCATCGCTCCGTACACGGCGGTCGTGGGGGTGAGATTTACCGTCCAGCGATTGACGACTGGGCAAAGCTGAAGGACTACCAGCTGCCCGACATGGACAACCCCAGGCGATTCGAGAGCGTACGTCAACGGTTCGCTCAGGAGACCGAGCGTTTCCGCGTAGGCTACCTGCCCGGTTTTCCCTTCGACATCTGCCGGTATCTGCGCAAAATGGAAAACTACTTCGCGGACCTGGTGCTGGAACGCGAGCACATTGACGAACTGCACGAGCGCGTCACCGCATTGCTGGAGCGGATGATTGTGCGGTATGCAGAAGCAGGTGCGGACGCGGTGTTCTTCTGTGAGGATTGGGGCGTGCAGGACCGCCTGATGATTCACCCGGCGATGTGGCGGGAGATTTTCAAACCGCTGTTTGTCCGGCTGTGCAACACCGCGCGGGCACACGGCGTGAAAGTGATGATGCATTCGTGCGGTTACGTCTGGGACATTCTGGACGACCTGGCGGAGGCGGGCATCTGTTGTATGCAGTTTGACCAGCCCGCATTGTATGGGCTGGAGCGTTTATCAGCGAAGTTGCGCGAACTGGGGATGTGCCTCTACTCGCCGGTGGACATCCAGAAGGTGCTGCCGACAGGAGACAGACGCCTTATCGAGCACACAGCGCACCGCATGGTGGAGCTATTTCGCGGGGGCTTTATCGCGAACAATTATCGTGACCTGAAAGGCATCGGCGTCCACCCCGAATGGGACGAGTGGGCGTATCAGGTGTTCCTGAAATATGCGCGTGCTTGAATATTCAAAGGTAAAATAGCAGCACGAATACCCGGATAAACCATCGAGGAGAACGTTGCCCATGCGTAAAAGGCTGACCCTGTGTTTGTTATGGTTCTGGCTGATAACCTTACCCGCCTTTGCCGACCTCCAAACCGATATCGATAAATTGCTTCAGGACCCCGTGTTAGCACACAGCATTACCGGCATTCTGGTGGTCTCACTGAAAGACGGCAGAACGGTGTATGAGCAAAACGCCGACCTGATGCTGATTCCCGCGTCCAACCAGAAACTGCTCACCTCTGCCGCAGCGCTGCACCGACTGGGGGCGGATTTCCGGTTCGTGACGCGCCTGTGGATAAAGGGGGAGATAGACTCGCAGGGCGTCCTGCACGGCGACCTCATCCTGCAGGGGAGCGGCGATCCCACGCTTTTGCTGAAAGACATCGAAGCGATGGCGGAGGCGGTGGAAAAGGCGGGGATCCGCCGAATCGACGGCTACCTGTTATACGACGAGAGCGTTTTTGACGGCATCCGCCGTGGCTGGGACTGGGCGTGGGATGATGAACCCTATTACTACTCCCCCTGCCTCAGTGCCATCTGCGTGGAGCGCAACGCGGTGACCGTTTTCGTCTCGCCGGGCGAGAAGGTGGGCGACCCTCCGCGTGTTCGGCTCTCCCCGCCGACGGAGTACCTTCTCGTACGCAACGAGGCAACCACTTCACCTGCGGGCAGCACATCCACCATTTACGTCACGCGCGAGCACGCTCGCAACATCGCCATCGTAGGCGGGCAGATACCGATAGACGCTCGCCCCGACTCAGCAAGGCAGGCGTTGTCGGTCGAGGAGCCGCCCCGTTATGCGATGTGGCTCTTGCGTGAAGCGCTGGAAAAAAGAGGCATCACCACGCGCTACCGCACCTCCTTGCCTGACCGCGTACCAGAAGGGGCGCGCCTCATACATACCCACACCTCGCCTCCGCTCAGCGAGATACTTCCTTTGCTGAACAAGCCAAGCGATAACCTCATCGCGGAATGCCTGATGCGCACGCTGGGCGCGGTTGTCCATCGCGAGGGGAGTGCCGAGGCAGGCGAGCGCGTGATGCTCGAGTTTCTGAAGCAGGCGGGTTTAGACCTCTCTGCACTGAACATTGTGGACGGTTCGGGGCTGTCGCGGCGCAATCAGGTGTCGGCAAGGAATCTGGTCATTCTGCTACGATATATGGCGTCACATCCGCAGGCGAAGGTGTTCATCGACTCCTTGCCGATAGCGGGTGTGGACGGCACGCTGCGCAACCGCATGGTCAATACCCCGGCGCAGGGTAAGATACGCGCCAAGACGGGAAGCCTGGGCAGGGTAAGCACCCTTTCGGGCTACCTGACCACGCAGGGGGGCGAGGAGCAGGTCTTTGCTATCCTCATGAACAACTACAACGGCTCGGCGGCGGTCGCCCGCTCGGTGCAGGACGCGATACTGCTGAGGCTGGTACAGGGAGAGTGATGAACAAGGGAAACTAACATTTTTGCCGGAAAGCCGATAACATCATTTCGCCTCTGTTTCGTATATAATGAAGGTAGTCACAGTTCAGTACAGGAGGTCAACCCGATGGTGAAATCTTTCGCTGTGGTTGCTACCGTTGCGATTGCGATTCTCGTGATAAGCTCGGCATGGGCGCAGGAAGAGGCACCTAAACCCGTCGCCAAGCCGTCCGTGCCGGTAACGAACTTACCGCCGAAGGCACAAGTGCCCACCAAGAAGCCGCAACCGAGCCCGAAGGAAAAAGCGTTGTTGGCGCAGCTGACTCAACTAGAGAAACAGCGCGATGCCCTCATCCAGAAGTCGGCAGAGCTGGATAAGAAGCGGTTCAGCACACAAGACCCAGAAGAGCGCAAGCGGCTGGACCAGCAGAAGCTGGCATTACTAAAAGAGATGGATGCGGTCGTCACCAAGCGCAATGCGGTGTATAAGGCATGGCAGAAGGCAGCGATGGAACGATGGCGCAAGGAGAACCCTGAAGCGTTCCAGACACCTCCGGGAATGCCCCCGGGTATGGCGCCGGGTATGCCCCCGCAAATCATCGCCAAGCAGATTGAGATAGCCAAAGAGCAGCTGGCTAAGCTGAAGAAACAGGGCAAGCCGGATACCGACCCGCAGGTGAAGATGTACAAAGAGCGTATCGAGCGGTACCAGCAGATGCTGAAGGCTGCGTCTGCCAAGCCGCCCAAGCCGGCGATAGCGGCGAAGTGAACACATCGGAGACGGAACAAACATACCTCACACGCATCCACCTGCTGGAAGAACATACGGTCAACCGTATCGCCGCAGGCGAGGTCGTGGAACGCCCCGCGTCGGTGGTGAAAGAGCTGGTGGAAAACAGCATCGATGCCGGGGCGCGCGTCATTATCGTGGAGGTGGAGCAGGGCGGTAAACGGCTCATCCGCGTCACCGACGACGGCGAGGGGATGAGCCCAGCCGATGCCCTGCTCAGCATTCAGCGACATGCCACCTCCAAGATTCGCGACGCGGATGATTTACAGTCTATCATCACCCTGGGCTTCCGAGGCGAGGCGCTGCCCAGCATCGCCGCGGTGAGCCGTTTTGAAATGCTTACCAAACGCGCCGACCTCGATACCGGTATGCGCCTGCTGGTGGAAAACGGGCAGGTGGTGGAAGCAGAGGAATGCGCCGCCCGCAACGGCACCACCGTCACCGTGCGTGACCTGTTCTATAACACGCCTGCCCGCCTCAAGTTCCTCAAAAGCGTGGCGACCGAG